>Ga0099364_10008076_pt1 | contig 14889 bp, 12 predicted proteins | sample TergutTh196P3_FD_73070 | JGI IMG/M metagenome (GOLD analysis project Ga0099364, IMG submission 73070) | Microcerotermes parvus P3 segment gut microbial communities from Pointe-Noire, Republic of the Congo - Th196 P3 | ecosystem: Host-associated > Arthropoda: Insects > Digestive system > Gut ... | reverse complement strand
ACTGGCCGGCAATCCGCAGGCATCTGGAGAGTGTCAGGAATGCGGTCACTCAGATAGAAGACTGGACGCATTATGAAGGTCTGCATACCCAGATCGCTGCACCGGTTACGGATTTTTCTCTTTCTGACAGATACAATCGCAAAACCACGCGAAGTATGGGCCGTGTTGCCGTCATGGCAACACGTGCTACCGAGCTGGCGCTGGAAGATGCCGGGCTGCTGGACAGTCCTTTGCTGCATGGCGGTTCCATCGGTATTTCGTATGGATCTTCATCGGGTACGCCGATGGCGATAGCCGATTTTGGCCGGATGATCGAGGATAAAAAGGTCCAGAACATCAATGCCAACACCTATATCAAGATGATGAGTCATACTGCACCTGTCAATATGGGTGTCTTTTTTGGTATTACGGGGCGGGTCATCACCACATCGAGTGCGTGTACTTCCGGAAGTCAGGGCATTGGTTACGCTTATGAGGCCATCCGGCATGGCATGCAGGACATCATGGTTGCCGGTGGTGCCGAAGAATTGTGTGCCACACAGGCTGCGGTATTTGATACGCTCTTTGCTACCAGTGTCAAGAATGACAGGCCGCATGAGACGCCCAGTCCTTTTGATAAGGACAGGGATGGTCTGGTTCTTGGGGAAGGTGCCTGCACCCTGATTCTTGAAGAACTCGAGCATGCCCGTGCCCGGGGAGCGACCATCTATGCAGAAGTGGTGGGATATGGTACCAACAGTGATGGCACCCACATTACCAATCCGAATTCCGCGACCATGCAGATAGCCATGCAGCTCGCGCTCTTGGATGCCGGTCTGCCTCCTGATGTGATCGGGTATGTGAATGCGCATGGTACTGCCACCCAGCACGGTGACATTGCGGAGTCGCATGCGACAAACCGTCTTTTTGGTTCGCGCATGCCCATCAGTGCGCTGAAAAGTTATACCGGTCATACTCTGGGTGCCTGTGGTGCGCTGGAAGCCTGGGTCAGTATCGAGATGATGCGCGACAAGTGGTTTGCACCGACGGTCAACCTTGTCAATCTTGATCCGGAATGTGCGGAGCTGGATTATATTGTTGGTTCGGGCAGGCATATGGAATGTGAATACATCATGTCCAACAACTTTGCCTTTGGCGGCATCAATACATCGCTGATTTTCAGGCAATATCGCTGATTGGAACGATTTTTTTTATCTTTTAGGAGCTGAGGAGTCCCATGAAAAAACTGCTTTTACTGGTATTTGGCCTTACGTTGACGGTCTTTTTTGCTGAACCTTTACATGCTGCTGACAAGGTGTATCATCTGTCCATCAAGGATGCGATGGAAACCAAGGATGCAAAAGAAAAGCTTTCCGGAGAGGTGAAGTTTTATTTCGGAAAGCAGAGTCATCCTGCAATCCGGTCCAATCTGGGTGAATATGTCAGCAACAAGAAAGCCAACAGTGTTGGAAAAAATAATGAGACTGCCTGTCAGCGCAGTTTTCTTTCGGCGATGATTTCGCTTGAGGATCGTGCCAAGAAGCTTGGTGCAGATGCGGTTGTTGGTATTGAAAGTTATTACAAGAAAGTACCTTTTTCCAGTACGACCCAGTTTGAATGTCATGCAGGCACTCTTATGGCAGGTGTTGCCCTGAGAGGAAAGTTTGTTAAAACTGGCAGGAAGTAGCATTCTGGAAGCGAAAGTCAAAACGGCTTTCGCTTCGTTCTGCCCGGTCAGAATCGGATCAGCCTTCTTTTCCGGAGTGCTTCTTCCTTAAGGAGCACATCCGGCACTTTTCTTTTTTACGTTCCTTGCGTCAGTAGCAGTTTTTTGCTGTGTCGTATTTTCAGTTAAAGTCCGTGCCGGACCTCACGGGCAAGATTGACGGGAATAAAGAACGGATTACCACCGCGCTATGAAATGCGTTACCCCCAATTTCGACACTTTCGCATATAAGCTGTTGATTTTACTAGGTACCCATCAAAAAAATGCCAGCACAACTATATTAAATTGACGTATGCATCCTTGTTCGTCGACTTCCTGACCTTCATACTGCCAAAGATTGCGGAATGCACATGGTCGATTTCGGAGAGTCCTGTGACAGGTCTTAAGGCACCCTTGAAAGGCGTACCAGATTCAGCCATCTTTGCCATTGCTTCTTCAATGGCATGTGACATTACCTGACTGTCCGTATAGCCATAGTTTTCCTTCAGATTGGCAATAACATCAGCATTGGCATCAGTCCACTCCTGTGCCAGCTTCTGGATTGTTTCATTGTTTTTGTGGATGTTTTCAAGAAGCTTTCCGAGTCCTTCACCGTAGAACCCGCGCAAGTCCTAGTGTGCAGTGACTTCGTGGTACAGGTCTTTGGAAATCTGTTCTACTAACGTGTGACGACCTTCTTCTACAAAGACCTGATTGCTATTCGGATCAAACAATGCGGGAACGTCTGTCGGTGTGTCTGGAAACGCTTCCTGCAATGATGATACAATGTTGATTTTAGGGAGGTTTTTTGCACCTTTGAGCAGTGTGCGTATTACGTTTGAAATTTGTACTTTTGTCAGTGTTTTGCCTTGACTTGCTACTCTGCGTTGTGTTATTTTCGGGTCAGTGGCTGTATTGCCCCCTTGATGGAGAAAGCCCGGACCGGATGTGAAGTCGGACGCGCCCCCGGATTTCAGAGCTGCATCAGGGTTCCGACCCCTAACTTCCGAGTGTGAATAATATCTTTGTCCATCCGGCTGTTCTACGATGACCGATCTCATTACTGTTTTTCTATTGCCTACTGAAACGGCTTTATCATAAAAGTGTAATGCTTTTACCCCTCCAATCTCATTTTTGTCAGATTCCCTGCCCTGTGCATCCGTTTTTGACTCCAGAGAATCAGCAGGTTGACGCGTCCACTTGAAACTGGTTGCCCTCAACGCATTCTGGATAAAGCGCACAAGTCTTAAGGCACCCTTGAAAGGCGTTCCAGATTCAGCCATCTTTGCCATTACTTCTTCAATGGCATGTGACATTACCTGACTGTCCGTATAGCCGTAGTTTTCCTTCAGATTGGCAATAACATCAGCATTGGCATCAGTCCACTCCTTTGCCAGCTTCCGGACAGTTTCAGGATGTTTTCAAGAAGCGTTCCGAGTCCTTCACCATAGAACCCGCGCAAGCCGTAATGTGCTGTAACTTCGTGGTACAGGTCTTTGGACAGTTGCTCAACTGACGTGTGACGGCCTTCTTCTACAAAGACCTGATTAGTATTCGGATCATACAGCGCGGTAACGTCTGTCGGTGTATTTGGAAACGCTTCCTGTAACGATGATACGATGTTGATTTTAGGTAAGTTTTTTGCGCCCTTGAACAGAGTGCGAATTACGTTGGAAATTTGTACTTTTGTCAGGGTTTTTCCTTGACTTGCTATTCTGCGCTGTGTTAATTTCGGGTCATTGGCTGTATTGCCCCCCTGTTGCAGTAACTCTGGATGGGTACTGAAACCGGACTGCTCACCGGACGGCACAGCAACAGGGTTCCGGTGCTCATAATTTGGTTGCCCTTGACTCTGACTGTTAACTTCTGGTAGAGTCACGACTTTACCGCTATTGATTGCTCTCTTGGCCGCAGGATAGATCCGTTGGATGTTACGATTGAGCATATTAATAGCGGTATTCTTTTGGGCTGATATCAGCTTTCCATTTCGTAGCCAAGTTCTTATGTTGCGCGCAAAATTGTTTCTTGCATAAGCCGAACGCAAGTACTCTCCCATTTAAAGCGCACAAGTCTTAAGGCACCCTTGAAAGGCGTTCCAGATTCAGCCATCTTTGCCATTGCTTCTTCAATGGCATGTGACATTACCTGACTGTCTGTATAGCCGTAGTTTTCCTTCAGATTGGCAATAACATCAGCATTGGCATCAGTCCACTCCTGTGCCAGCTTCCGGACAGTTTCAGGATGTTTTCAAGAAGCTTTCCGAGCCCTTCACTTCACCATAGAACCCGCGCAAGCCATAGTGTGCTGTGACTTCGTGATACAGGTCTTTGGACAGCTGTTCTACTGACGAGTGACGGCCTTCTTCTACAAAGACCTGATTAGTATTCGGAGCAAACAGTGCGGGAACGTCTGTCGATGTATTTGGCAACGCTTCCTGCAATGACGATACGATGTTGATTTTAGGAAGGTTTTTTGCACCTTTGAACAGTGTACGAATTACGTTGGAAATTTGTACTTTTGTTAGTGTTTTTCCTTGACTTGGTGCCCTGCGCTGTGTTATTTTCGGGTCGTCGCTTGGGTCCGAATTTGCGCGGCTTGGCAAGGGGGACTGCGCCCCCTCCCAATGCGGCTCCAAATTTTTATACTTTCCTGCTCTACGTGGATATGCGGTAATTACTACGTATCTGTTTCTAACTCTATCAAATTCTGCTTCTACTACTACGGAATGATTAGGCTGTTGTTTTGCATTAACAAAATCAAACTGCAACTTATGATCTTTTGTTTCCTTATATATCGCTGTAAGGTTTTGGAAAGTGTGGCTTATAAAATCTGAAACATCTTTGAAGCCTAAATTTTGAATGTGAATTAATCTTGCTTTATTGATTTTTTCAATCACCGCATTCGGTAAAAATATCTCACCTGCTGGTATACTGTCTGTTATAGCTTCTGTAATATGCCCTATCACTCCTGACCAGTTTCCTGTCAGCTTTACAGGCGAAGCATTTTCTTGCCCTCTTGTAAACAGCGAACCCTGACCACCGTCACCCAACTCACGATCTACGGATTGCAAGCTTCCAGCATCAGCGTTCTGAGTGCCTGTGTAATCTTTGGTTTGGTACTGGTCGTAGTAGTGGTCAGATCTTTTTTCAAATTCCCGTGTGTCATACTCTCTTCCAGCATTTTCTTGCGCTCGTAATTCTTGTTCTCCAAATAATTCAGGAATGCGAGAATACAGCAGCGCCTGTCTGGGTCCTCCCACAGTTTTTCCGCTGATCTTATCCACCGGGTTAATATTCCCCGAAGTCTCTCGATTCGCTGCATTTCCGTATCGCCCCGATCTGAAGTAAACAGATCGTAGTAAAGTCGAACCCCCGATGCCATATTCTTGTAATCCATCCCTTTGTGCCTGTCCCAACACTGAGAGCACGTTATCTGCGGAAACCACTTGATCATGCCCATCTTCACTCCTGTATATAAACTGGTCTGTATCCGGGTTATAGCTGAAATTATCCAGTTCGGAACCAGCTTTGTCCGGGTTGCGGAGTGCGTTATACACATTTTGATAGGTCGCGTCAAGAAGTTGCGCTATGTTATGTTCAGTATTTCCTTCTATCCAGTGCAGCCTTTCTTCTCGCAAATTCTGTGCTGGTGATATATGGTCAGTGGATTTATGCCTTAATGCAGATGAAAGCATGGACTCCAGAACACGAACCCGGCTTTTTGCTGTTATGCCTCTTCTGTCGCCTTCAAACTGCAAACCTTGTTTTTTCGCAAACTCCAAAGCGGCATGCATTATCCGGTTTCCATCCCCTTCCCCTGACTTTAAATCAGCCACATTTATCGCGACTTTATTGTCTCGATAAATGGACAAAGATGCAGGCTTGTTTCCTGCTTGCATTTTTGTTACTGCGATAGGATAGTATTTGTCTTTCAAGGATGTGGGATGCTTGGGCGATGCTGTGACATTCACCCTGTCGGGACTGTTTATTTCTTCCAGTATTTCCTGCAATTCTGTCTTTTCTGTTATTCTGGTCTGGTAATGCTGATTGACTACTTTCAAAAAACCTTGACTGTCCTGGCTGAATGCTTTCGGCTACCCGCCTGATTTATGGCTGCCTTGATGCCCGCGTTGAAAACAACCCGGAATTTTACAGTATAGGCAATTTGAAAAAACTCAGTCCGACGAAAACAAAGCACCTACAAGCATCTAAACAACATTAAAATGTTACTGCAACAGCATGATTTAAAAGGTCGCCCATGAAAAGCAATGTCTTGGCAGTTTCCGTTGAAAAAGCGCAAAAAATCATGAGTGAATGGGTTCGGCCTGTTCAGGGTACTGAAGTAATTCCGATCAGAGAAGCGCTTTTCAGAGTCCTTGCAGAAGAAGTTACCTCTCCGGTTGATGTGCCTTCCAGTGACAATGCCGCAATGGATGGCTATGCTTTTTCGGCCATCGGCCTGGATCTGACTGTCGAACGGACATTAAAAATGGTGGGTACGGTTTATGCCGGTCAGCTGTTTGAAAGTCCTCTTTCTCCGGGTGAATGCGTAAAGGTCATGACTGGTGTTTTGATGCCTGCAGGATCCGACACTGTTGTCCAGCACGAAAATGTCACTGAAAAAGACGGTCATGTCACCATTATCCCGAATGGCGCATCGCCGGGCATAAATGTCCGTAGACAGGGAGAGGATGTAAAAGCCGGCAGTACCGTGTTAACCGAAGGTGTCCTGTTAAAACCGGCTCATCTGGGGCTTCTGGCATCCGTTGGCCTGGATACAGTACGTGTCAGGAGACGCCTGAAGGTGGCGGTTTTTTCGACGGGAGACGAGCTCAGCTCTGTTGGTGAGGCACTTGTCCCGGGGCATCTTTACGACAGTAACCGGTATTCACTTGATGCGATGCTCAGGCGTATTGGATGTGAAATCATGGACATGGGTATTGTCCGGGATAATCCGCTCGCAATCAGAGCTGCGTTTTCAAAAGCGGCGAAAGAGGCGGATGCCATTATTACAACTGGTGGCATTTCAGTCGGGGAAGCAGATTATACAAAGGCGGTACTGGCTGAACTGGGAGAAATGGCTTTCTGGAACATTAACATGCGTCCTGGACGCCCTTTTGCTTTTGGCAGGATTGTCCCGGACAGTAAGGAAGTTGCTGTTTTTGGTCTGCCAGGCAATCCGGTAGCCGTTATGCTTTCGTTCTATTTCCTTGTGCGAAATGCGCTCTTTCACATGATGGGCACGCGCCCTCCTCTCCTTTTTCGCATGCGAGTGAAAACGCTTTCTCCTTTGTCAAAGCGCCTGGGTCGGACCGAGTTTCAGAGAGGGATTCTTGCACCTGACGAGCATGGAAACTGGGTTGTAAGAACAACCGGAGATCAGGGTTCTGCCATTCTGTCTTCCATGGTTCATGCAAACTGCATCATCATTTTACCTGCGGAAGGTGTTGCGGTTTCACCTGGAGAAACTGTTGAGGTCGTACCTCTGGATGGCCTTATCTGAGCATAAAGGCAAAGGCCCTCATACTTTGATATGGCATTGATTATTCTGGAGATTTTTACATTGCCCATGCCCGTTTGACGCATTTTGTCAGTCGGGCATGTTGCGTTCAGAGTTCTCGCAGTTGCCATCGCTGGTTCTGGATGCCGTAGTAGCGGTCTGTCATGATGTCATGACCTGCTGCAAATTTTTCCATCAGCGGCTCGATATTTTTCATTTTTTCGCCAAAGGTGCGCAATCCGGTCCTGAGCGCGTCCTTTTCGTACGATTCCAGTGGCAGTGCCCTGAGTACATCCGCCCAGTTCGTCAGTACATTACCGTTTTCATCCAGCCATTGTATTGAACGTTCCATCTCGTCCATATCCAGATACATGGGTGCAAAATCATAGAGCGGGGAAAGTCGCATCATACCGTTTACGGTCTGGACAGCCGTATTGAACGGGCAGTTGTCCGGGTTACCCAGAGCCAGATTCATGATGTCGCGTCTGATGTATTCAAGCGTATCAGTAAACGGATCATGAACGTACTGACGCAGTGTTTCGAGTACAGAAAAGTGTGAAACGGGTGTTGAAGGATCTGTCAGGCCTGCAAGGCTTGCCAGACTTTCCTGGTGATACCGCATCACGCCGTTTTGTGTGACCTTGCGATCAAAACGCGGGACAAAGAGCATTTCATTACGCCATTCTGGTGGTTCTTCAACGAACAGGCCCATTTCTTTTGCGAGCTGCATATAAGCTGCTTCATTGCGCAGGATGTGCCAGTCTGCGAGATTTCTGGCGCGGGAGAACTTCAGAATATAGTGTTTTGCTGCTTTTTCGTCCGGCAAAGCTGCATCGGCATACCAAAGATCATCCCTGCCTTGCGTCAGCAGCAGTTTGGGAGTTGTTCCCTGGACGCTGGTTGCACCTGCCGAAAGAAAGCCATGCGCTTCAAAATATTCGGCAAAGGCTTCACTGCGTGAGAGCACTTCCTGAGTTGTAAACCCCTGCGATACAAGCTTTGGATCCAGTTCACGCATGCGTGCTTCAAAACCAGCTGCCGCTTCGCGCACACGTATTCTCCCGATGGGACAGATGGCACCTGTCAATAACAGGCTCCAGTCAGACCGGGGGTCATCCGGCAAATTCAGCTCTTCAACAAGATGCTTCCTTCCAGCGCCTTGTGGAATGAGATCCAGCAGAAACGATGGCCAGGAAGACAGTTCCAGCGGATCTGATTGTGGGCTGTACCGAAGCGATGGAGCAGGTTTTGCGTTAGCGGGCCAGTTCCGGTCAAACATGAGGATTGATGGGCAATTTCTGCCGGCAGAGGCATCTTCTGCCTTTACGATGCAGCACTTTTGCCATTTTCCCTTGTCAAAAATTTCTATTGTGCATTGCATGGCTGTTCACGCGGTTTCAGCGCATCCATCGGAGTAATGGATGCGTTTCTGGAAAAAACAAAGTCTGGCACAAGTTGCCATAACAGGGACTTTTGATCCGTTTTTGTCAAACAGAAAGTATTTTGCTGAGAGCGTTGCTAAAAAATCATAGAGATATCAAGCAATAAAACGTGCCATACGCATTGTGAGCAGTCATTATTTCTGACTTCGGGATGGCACGATTGAGAGCTTTGTCAGGCTTTTAGTGAAGGTCGGTGTTACTCGGCCCATTATTTTCATTCCGCTCTACCAGTTCCCTGACTTTATCGTAAATATGGTTGTAAATCGTATCTTCTCTGCCTTCAAGGACATCTTCTGCCCGGTTCTCGCAGGTTGCCAGCAACATCATCATTTCTTCTGTTGCCTCTTCCTTTGACATACGATTCATTTTGGTCATAAGTGCTGCTGCCATGTCCACAGCGTTATAAAAGCAGGCAACCATTATCAGATGGTCACTCAGATCACTTTCAAAAACAAGTTCTGTAATGGCTCTGTTAATGACCTGGTACGCTTCCATCATCTCTTTCATGGTTTCTTCAAACTGCTCGTCAGTGAAAACCCCGAAATCAGGCTGGTTTCCATCTTCGTCTTTTTTATCTGTCATTTTCTGGTTTCTCCACTGTTTTAATGGCGCTTTCCCAAGGAATACTGCATGCGCAAAGGAAGTTATCAAATTGGCTTCGCACTCTTTACAGCACAAACTGGCATTCAAAAATACACAATAAAAACAGCATGTTGCACACAATCATTTCCGCCGCCTACCGAGTCGGTTTGACCGTTTCGTCGTGTCTGCGATATGCCCTTTTGGTAATATCTTCTTTGGAATGCTCAAGCAGTTTGCTTGCCGAAGCAATGTCCTCAATGTCGGCTGCGGCAGGGGCGTGAATATCCCTGAACTGAAAGTCGGACAAATCCAGGGTAGGTCTGCTACGCTAGCCTTCGCGCATTGTTAAAACATGTTACAGGCGATAATGGCGAACCCTTTCCGGATTGTACCAAAGTTTTGTTATCGCCCACTACCAAAATGCGCCGTAGTGCTCCATCCATAATCGGGTGGCAGATCGCGCCAAGGTGCGCCTGTACGAATTACCCAAAATACCGCGTTGAGAAACAAACGATTGTCCCTGGCAATACCGCCCCACTGACCTCGTCTCCCTGGGAGAAGGATTTCAACAAGGCTCCATGCACGCTCACTTGGGTCACAGTGTCCATGAGAAGGAAGTTTTTGCATAGTCTTGTCAGAAAAAAAAAACGTCAAAACTATGATTTTCAACGAATTAACAATCTCTTTATACTTTGAATAAGGGTACTTTTACGTCTCACCTCTCGTGACTACATCCTTTAAGAGTGGTAAAATTGCATCAAAAAAGTGGAAAGAAATGGGAAATGATGAGAAAAAAATTGAGGAATGCGATTGATAAACTGGAACTTTATTGGATTCGGTGTGATACGATCAGCTTAACCTAAGGTAAAACGACCTCAAAAAACAGAAAACGGAGACAATTGTATGAGAGATGAAACCGAGGGATTCGGATTTACAAAACAGGACTTTGAGAGTCACAGAAAAGCACATAGAACACTACAGAACAGCAGGATATTACCAGAAGGTACAAATCTCTTTGATGCGCTACAAGATACCAAGGACGATGAAACAATGAAACTGGTATATGAAGTATTGGATGGACAGTTGTGAGCACCAGCTATATCAAATACACACCATTAGATGACGACGAAAAGCGGTCATTGTTAAACAAACTTCTATCGTTTTTAAAAAACCATTCCACAAATCTGAAAATCGACTGGCAAGAGATAGAAGTAAACAAAAAGGCTATACTTGACGTGATTGAGCGCGTACAGCAGCGAAGAATGTACTTTCTCAAGTTTCATGGAATGGAAATGGGAGAGGTGAACGAAGCTGCGCTCCATTGCTTTTGGATATTAAAACTAAAGCCGTTTTATTTTAAAGATACAAATGAGAAAAGAGACTTAAACGTCCATATGGCCTTTTTGATTTTTTTCAAAACGCTTGTGCTTATTTCTGAAAAGAAGAATATCAAATTTAACTTGACGTACCATACGATCGAGTATCTTTATTACGCTTTTCGCCATCATGACTTAAGTAAAGAGGCATTAATGGCTTTAACCAGGGTACTGGCACCGTTTGAATGACCCGCAAAGTCATCAGCCATACAGTTAACCAGGTTAGTGTCGCTTCACAACGCATTTTGGGTTCCCCGCAGTTGCTTTTCTTTTTCTTTGCAGGGGAGATTTACCCCTGCAAGCTGGATATTTTTGAGTTGAGGTGTAAACAACCCGCGACTGAAGTCGCAGGCTTTATCGTGGAAGAATCGCAGGATTCAACTCGACATAAGGCGTGTTTACAGCCGCCCTTGACAAAACTCCCGTCTTGCCAATCCACTCAAGATTCCGACTTGCGTTCAAGTCGCTGTGCGTATGGAGACCACAGGTGTTACACGAAAAGACCTGTTTCTGTCGCGATCCGATCAACCCACATCTAGAACATGTCTGGCTGGTGTAGGCCGGATTGACGTATTCAACCCGGATTCCCACGGCTTTGGCTTTAAATAGCAAAAATAACGTAAAATATGTCAAAATGATCCAGAATGTTTCCTGGCGCAGCTATATCTTAAGTGTTTCTGCCTGAAAACTATGGACGAATCCATAGAAACCCGGTATTTAATTTTGGAGTTTTTTAGGTAGTCATAAAGAGCCCTCCATTCCCCCTCCCAATCAAAGTTGACCTTCAATACTTCCAACGTCTGAAAGACAGCTTTCTTTACTCTCTGAGTGATGGAAGGAAAAATGATATTCTTTACTTTCCCTTTTGTTTTTTTAATGTACTGCAGATTAAATTCCGCAGCCCTTCTGCCGATTTCAACGGCTGAAAGAACCATGTCCGGTAAACCAGCGCAATTTTCAAGGCTGCGATATAAAATATTCCCGAAAAATGAGGAAAACTGAGGATAAATTTCAATAAATTCAATGCCTGCGACATCACATCTTGTTTCAAGGTTGCCGGCAAGCCTGTCGCGGTTCCACATGTTGTTGATCAGGCGATTGTAATTTCGACCCTTTTTGTTGTCTTTTGATGGCATAACCAGTTTTTCAATGGCAAATAATTCGCACTGATAGTGTTTGGCCATATCAACCAGCCATTTGGAGATTTCAAAAACCTCATGGTGCCTTTTATTGTTTATGTACGTTTTTTTGGGATCATCAGATCTGGATTTCAACGCAAAATCCAGGTCGTTTAGTGTCTTGAGTGAAATCACACCACTTTCAATGATAGTGAACCTCAAGTCAGAAGGGTCGTGCCAGTCTATAACTGTGTAGCCAATGTAATTGGGGTTCTTGTCGATCGAAAACACCCTGTTTGCCACAGGCCTGAAGTGGTTGCATTCTTCCCTGAGAATCTTCGGATCAAAGGAAATATAAACATACTCCTGACACAGCCTGTAGGTGATCGGATGCGAGCATTGGACTTGCGCGGCATGCAACTTCACCAGCTCCGGAAGCCTGTTTTTCCCTACGCCGGTCAAAGTCAGCTGTATCTTTGTTCGTTTATTCGGCTGAAAGGTAATAAAGGTGAGACAGTCAGATATGCGAAACAGACGGTTACCCTTTGTCCTTTTTTCACCGATGGAGCACAGCGGCATCACCCTGTTTTTCTGGTACTCTTCTTTGGATATCAGACCACGCTGTCTGTCCATGAAGTTCTTTTTGCCACCAAATATGCGCTTGTGATTTTTGCCTTCTTCCTGACTCTCCTTATCTTTGGAATACATACCGGCAGCCTCCTTGACTGCAGTCTGCCTGAACCAGGAGTTCATGAGAGGGATGTTGTTTATCTGGAAATGCTTGATCTGATTTTCCGTTAACCTGCCGTCTGCAAAACGGTTGTACATAACCCTCAACATAACAGAATACTGCTTCTGGTACTGGTCAATGACGTCCAGATTCTCATTTGTCGTGCTGTACCTGATCTTGAGGGTTTTCATTTTGCAGTTCTTTCCTGATTTTGTTCAATGTCCTACTGCTTGAGCATCTCAGGCAGAATAGCACTCTATTTTCGCCGAGAAACCCGCAAATCGCAACTCAATTTCAATACGATCTGGAGCAAACTCTCCATTTTCTCAAAATGTAATAAAACAGGAAATCAGGGGCGCTAACAGCGCAAAGCAGCCTTGACTATTCAGAACAAACGAAAATGATTTCTATATTGTTGCACACTCTATGTTATACACCATTTTTAAACAAAAAGTCGTTTATATTTGATAAAATCCTGGAGCTACCGCCATGCCCATCTGTGGAGCCTGGTGCGGATTCTTTTTTCGGCTCTGACTCGTTCGCGAATATTGGTCAGATATTCCATGGTGAGCTTGGTCAATCCGGCTTCTTTTGCCAGCCTGACGATTTCTTTGCTCACGACGTGATTGATGTATGTAACCCGTCGGCTTTCTTTGCCCGAGACCTGTCGCAGCTTCTGTTTTGCGCTTTGACTGCCGTTGGACTGAAGACGACTACGGTATGATAGGTGGTGGTCACGGCTGTGTCTTAATGCCTGTCCGCCAAATATTTGCCCAAGACTGAAAGCTGCGAGATTATTCTCCCCGAGATCCAAGCCTCCAACTGGGCCTATGTTTTCAACAACTGGCTCCTCAATTTCGATAACGAGATTGAAAAATCACTCTCCTTTTCTAAAAACGAGCTCTGCCTCTTTGCAAGCACCCGCCGCCATCGGGGCTTTCTGATGCTCTCCGAGAACAAAGGGAACAACGACTCGCCCTTCCAGCGTATAAAGCGAGACGGCATCACCCTTGATCGAGTAAGTTCGCTTGTCATAATGGACGCTGGCTTCTTTTGATATAGTTGCGTCATTGCAGAAGGAACTTGAAAGAACCATTACAGCGCGGTCGGCAGCAACGTGGGAGTGGGCAGATTGATGTAGTGGAAAGCCGTCTCCATGTCAGCAGAGTAACTGCCTTTTGGCAGGAAAGCAAAGGAAAAAAAGGGAACTCTTAGGTTTAAAATCCGTGTTTTTTGGGATGCCTGACGAATCTGTTTTTGCTTACTAGCTCGAATTGAGCCACAAAATGCCTTCTTTTCTCGTTTTTCAAGTTGCTTTTCTGGCTTTAAAATAAACGTAGATTACCAACTCAATAGCAATCCATAGGAAAGACATGAGCTCGAACAATCTACTTATTGAAAAAATCCGGTTTGGTGAACCTTTGACGCCTTATCAGAGTCGAAGCAAGGGAACCGATTTTGAGGATATTCTGCAACATTTGAAGCTGGATCTGAAAGCTGCCGAGTTGCGCCACACGATCAGCATGGTGCAGTCATCAAATTCTGCTTCAGACCTTGATTTTTTGTCCGGGAAGGAGCTTGATATGCTTCCGGATTCTCAGCTGCTCGAGATGAGTCCGTTCGAATTTTCGTTACTGGAAGAGATGTTGCTGACTGCACTGGAAGAGTCCAAGCTCAATGCTGCCCTCCCCAGGGACAAAATCACTGATCAACATTCTGAATGACCGCATATTTTCGGGCGATTACCCGGATGGTTTTTTCAGAATGGCTGCGCGAGAACGTCTCCGAACCTGGTCAGAAGAAGCATCGTGTGAGTTTGTCCTTTTGCATTCGTAGTTAAAACGTCTGCCTGGCTATTGCGAAAGCACAAGGGCAGTCTGGAAGAACCAGGTGTATTTCCCGTTCAGGAAGCAGAAAACGCAATAAAGCATTATGCAGACAGGCCCATGAAAATCATGGGCCTGTCTGATTTCAGGGTATCTGACGGAGATATTAACCGGCCTGGAAACTGGTGGCTACAATATCATTTACATCGTTGTTTTTGCTAACAGATTTTAAGATCCCAAAACACCAGAAAAGTTCTTTTCTGGTGTCGCATCAATATGATTCAGGACAGAGTTCCCAGAGTGTGGCAGTCAACTCTAGGCCGGGTACGTTGGTTATTTCCGGAATGGTTCCAGGTCAGGCGCTATTTTTATGTCTTTATTCCAGGTGGATCTGTTACAAATAGTCGTAAGACAACGTAAAAATCCGCAAAAACGGATGTCAGGAAACCCTGATTTCAAGATTCTTTCCCAGGGCGTGAAAGGCTTTTTCAACGAATTCAATTTTTGATGAGTGCCTTACATTAAAAAGACGGTCAATCTGTGGAGCGTGAACCCTGAGTCTTCTGGCCAGTTCAGCTTTTTTTATTTTCTGACCAAGCATTTCATTCCACAGAAGAACTTTTGCGGCTTTC
>Ga0099364_10008075_pt1 | contig 14890 bp, 8 predicted proteins | sample TergutTh196P3_FD_73070 | JGI IMG/M metagenome (GOLD analysis project Ga0099364, IMG submission 73070) | Microcerotermes parvus P3 segment gut microbial communities from Pointe-Noire, Republic of the Congo - Th196 P3 | ecosystem: Host-associated > Arthropoda: Insects > Digestive system > Gut ... | reverse complement strand
GTCGATGATCGTTCCCGGCGAAAAGTGCCGAAACGTCTGAACCTGTCCCGTCTCATTGTCAACCACCGTCTTCGTTACCTGATTTTGCACGAATTGCCGAATCGCTTCCCGCTCCGTCGTTTGATGCTTGCGAATCAACGCAATCGCCGATTGAATCTTCGCCACGACACTCATATTGCGGAGCAGTTTTTCTGCCCGACGAAGATTCTTACGCACCGGTGTAAGAAGGGGCAAACCGCGTTTCACATTGCTGTCCACATTTGCCTTGCGGTGAAGAATTGACTCGGCATCGACGAACAGACCATCGATCCAATATCCGAAAATTGTTTCGGTATCATGCGGATCAGTTTGGATTCCGAAACTCATGTTAGACTCGTTGAAGTGTCGCGGCGGCGTTACCACTTGCTCCGGTTCAACGAATCGAAATTGCAGAACACCTTTTCGTGAAGGAAAGAGTCGGCAGAAGACTTCGCCATCTCGATCACGCCGCCGCATGATTTCCCTTTGCCTTCGAGTCCAATCGTTTTCCTCGCAGAAGGAGTCGATAACATCTTGGACTTTAGCGGCGATACTTGTATCGCTCGGCAATTTAGCGACGGCTTGATAGCGGTGTCCCTGTCCGATGACGTAGTTGATTCGGTTTTCGAGAGCATTGATAGCGAACTCATTGGAGTAGGCGAGCAGTCGAGATTCATTGCGGAGAATATCAAGCGATTCGTAAGTGTGCATAGTGTTAGCCGCCGCACTTGTGCGGTGCATTAAATTGGGGAAAGCGTGCCGAGTCTATCACGCTGTACGTTATCGACCGTCAGAAAAAACGCTGACGGTTGTGAAAAATTCATCGCGGCTCTGGTGGAGGAACTTGTCAACGGGCTGGTCTCATAGCCCTTGTAAATTTTTTCTCAGCGGTTATCCTTTGAGTAATGTTTAGTTTTCCCCGGCTGCGACATTCGGATCAACGGACATTGGCGGTTGTACTAACAATTTTTGTTCTGCTGTCATGTTGGCACACAGCAGCGGGAAAACAAAAAACGTTTACGCCGAAACAGTATGTGTTCCGCATCGACTTGAATACAGCCACACGCGGAGAATTGCAAACCTTGCCCGGCATCGGTCCGACGCTTGCCGAAAGTATCGCACAGTACCGAGACCTTCATGCTCCGATTGGCGATTTCGACGAAATTTTGAACGTCAAAGGCATCGGCAAAAAAAAGCACAGCACCATAAAACCCTACTTTACTGAATAGAAACAATGGAAGGCAGCATTATCGCCGTCATTTTCGCGATCATCATGATCGTGACGCATATCATCAAAAGTATCAAGGAGGCTGCGGAAGTTGCCAAGCAACAGCAACTACAGCAACTAAAAATTGACACGGACGACGATGAGTTGGTCATTGTCGCCCGGTCGAAGCCGAACAGACCGCCGAAGGCAAGTAAACAACGTCCTATTTCCCGAAGACCGCTGGAGGAAACGTTGGACATTTACGACCCGCCGCCAAAACGGCAGGCATTGAGCAGAGCGTTGTCCCCCCAAGGAGAAGGGCAACGCTTTAATGCCGACCCCGGCACGTTGGACACAACGAGGATCGTCGCACCGACCGTTGATCCCACTGTAAAGCCGGAACTGGAAAGTATCACAGGAATCTACGAGGAAGGTGTCCAGTTCGCCGATAGATCAAAATCGGCAATCTCGTTGGACATTGCCGATTACCTTGCCAAACCGGAAGGGATTATTCAGGCGGTTATCTTTGCCGAAATTCTGAACCGTCCCGCATGGCAGGAATCCGCAGGCGGCAAATGGCGAGTGTAGAAAACCACTCTCATGGCGATTTTTTCCTGTGTCTTCGGTCGGCTTGCAAAACGGATAAAATCGGTTATAATCAGTTTCAACGATTATAGGAAATTTAACACATTCCACCCATTATGGCAAAGCCTATGAAAATTCAATTCGACCCCAAGGAGTTTGCTCCTAAGTTCAAACTCGCTGCTTCAGTCGCTGCTGCACGAGACATTAAGCCGATTCTCCAGAATGTCAAGATTAAAGCCGACAAAAAGATCGGGGCAATCTTGCAGGCAACCGACACTGAACTCGGCATCCGTATCCGCATCGACTGCGATGTCGTGAACAACGGCGAGGCGGTGCTCCCGACAAAGAGAGTAGCGCGGCTCCTCGATATTACCGAAGAAGAGCGCTTGGTCATCGAAAGTACCGACAGTAATGTCATTATGCGCGGCGATCAAGCCAGCGAAAACGATGACAACTCCCTCAACTTGGATACGCAGTCGCCAGATGAATTCCCTAATGTCGAAGAATTCGAGGAGACCTCCTATCACGAAATACCGGCGAAGGCTCTCAAAGAGATGATCCGGCGCACACTTTTTGCGACCGACACCGAAGCCCATCGGTTCGCCCTTAGCGGAGTCTGCTTTGAAATGGATGGAGGCAACATTTCCGTCGTCGCAACCGACGGTCGCCGACTCGCTTGGCAAGAAGGCAAAGGAGAGTGCGTCAAAGACCACAAAGTCGAAACAGCGATTTTGCCCGTCAAAACGTTGCAGATTCTGGAACGCGTCTTGAACGATAAATCTATCGACGACGACGACGAAATCAAGATGGCGGTTTCCTCTAATCGGGTGCTCTTCCAGTGCAAGGATGTTACCCTGTTCTCTCGGCTGGTTGAGGGACGTTTTCCGAAGTGGCGCACCATTATTCCCAAGACGGACGATGACACTCCCGTCACGCTCGAGAGCGGCAAGTTATTGCGGGCTGTCCAGATGGCGGAGATTACGATCACCGATTTGGATCCGGGAATTCACTTCATTTTCGAAAAGGGAAAACTGATCCTGACAGGAGAGGGCAAGGAAGTCGGAAAATCGAAGAGCGGTTTGCCCATCACCTTCGACGGACCTGAAAAGAAGATCAAGTTCGATCCGAAGTTCATCACCAGTTTCCTGAATGTTTTGGATCGCAGTGCGGTCTTGTCGATCTATCTGCCGCCGGACAACGACCCCGTCAAGATCACGGCAGACGACGGCGGATACATCTACGTCGTAATGCCGATGTCGTAGTGGTTAGACAACGGAAGCAAATTGGGCGTTTTTTCTTTGCGCACCTTGCGGTTATATCCTTTTCAACCCTCTGATTATTCACGTCGGAGCCGCGACCGGAAGGTCGCTGTACTGAAAATTCAGCATCGCAACCTTCCGGTTGCGGCTCTGAAAGGTATTTTTAGAGAATATCACAACGCTATATTCTGTATAATCCGACCAAACGGTACTACCGATACTATTGGCGGGGGGAAAGGACTCTTTTTTGCATTCTACCAATTTTCGGAGTCAATTTTAATGCGACGGTTATACGATACCTACCGGTGAGGGGGAGGGATTCCCTGAGGTGCGTTTTTGGACTTTCCGCTATGGAGGGTGGAAAGTTATCAGAAATGTGTGTTCTGTTCGGAATGGTACGAAAGTATCGGCAACGTTTCGGAACATCGTTGGACCAAAGCCAACCTATGGACGAGACGGGGACGCTTCGCCCCGCATAACTGGGTTTCTCGGAAATAGTTTCCCTTTTGGTTTCGCTCAACGAACCTACACTGCAAGGAGATAAGAATTCGATGGGGCAACAAGGACAGGATGTTCACCGTTGCCCCGCCGATCTTGTTTAATCGCAATATGAAAAGGACACACAGCACGAGGCTGCGTGTCCTTTTTTGTTGCCTTACTACCCCGCCGTAGGCAAGGATGTGTTCCGTTTAATCCCGGCTCGAAGCGTTCACCGTGCCCGTATAGTCCGAAGACTTCTCGCCGGGATTCGGTGCAAAAATGTTGCGAGGATTCATCCGCTCCCAAAATGATTTTGGTTTTACATCCTCTTCATCGACCAATTCTTCACCGCCCCGTCTCCGGTAAATTCGATTCGGTTCCGGCAAACGGTCTATTTCCAATCGGCACGAAAGCACACCTATTGCGTCCGCACGCCGAAGCATCTGCACCACATCAGGATAGGTTCCCCCCAGTTCGACCACCCCCCTAATGATCGCATCCAAACGGTTAGAAACTTCCCGCCTTTCGTCAACTCCCGCACTGACAATGCGGGTAATCACCACGTTGCCCGGGGATTGACCATTGACGATAATGGTCGCTCCCGCTTCCAATGCAAACGGCTGCCGCAAAAAGATGTCCGATCCAAAGAGCACAACCTCCGGGAGTTTCCGAGTCGTAATATGTACCATCGGAGCGGCTTGCGAAGTAATACTGTGGTAAGCAAATTGCCCCCCCAGCATTTCGCCGCGAATCGTGTGATCCAACGGATTCCGGTTTTTCAACGCCCGAAACGCCCCATACCGGGTTTCCGCACTGGGAAGATGCAGCAACTCCTGAAGATAAGTCTCCGCTTCCAAATCGTTCTTCATCACGCTCAACGCATTGAGGGCATAGACCCGGAAAGCCGGTTCCAGTTGTGCGATCTCCGCCAACACCTTTGCCGACGTTCCATCGCCGAGATACGCCAGCGATGTCGCCGCATGAAATTGGACTTCCGTATCGGAACTTTGCAATCCCAGTTGTAACGCTTCGATTCCTTGTCTCCCGATGGCTTCCAGTTGAAACGCCGCATGCTGCGATGTTTCCGGGTTAAGCAATTCCTCTTTGAGTCGTTCAATACGTTGATGCCGTTGAATCGTCGTTTCGTAGCATGCGATAGATCGAACTACCCGAACGTACCGATCAACATCATTCGCATAAGAGGGGTGAATATCGAGAGTGATGTGCACATCGGTTTCTGCGGTAGCAACTCCTTTGCGCGACCCCGTCGGTATGGTAAAGCGGTCATTGATCGACTTGGCAATCTGTTCTGCTCCGAAAAATGATCTTTCCTTCATAATGAGCGACAGAGACCGGGACGTAAGGGTAACGGCACCGCTTAAAATGGTGCCTTTTTTCAGCCCGCTCGGATTGTTCAATTCGGTTGCCATAGGATCATCGACCATAACGGGACCGGCAACTCTGGCTCTTGGGGCACCTATTCCTATGTCGTTTCTGCCGAAAATTTCCTTTTCGCGGAGATCGGTTTCTAGCAAGACAGCCCCGCGTAGGCTTCTAGTTTCGGTGTCTGGGGGGAGCAGTATTCGGACATCGAATCGGTCTCCTCTTTGGATACCGGGCTGCATTTCTCCGATGATTTCTACGACGGCGGTGTCAGGTCTTGCGAGTATGCTGCGGATTCCTGTCCATTTATCTCTGTTTAGAGTGTTATGGACTTCTCTGTAATGGATTGTATTGGCATCTTCTCCGCCGGTGCCGGGCAGATTGACGACGAGTCCGAATCCGTGTACGGGAATGGTTTGATTGGTGCCGATGGCGACGCAATCGCCGACGAGTCTTGGTTTTCCGTCTTCGGTTTCGGTGATGAACCTATCGAGCGGCGGGTCTTCCTCTTTCTTAATCAAGTTAAGGTTTTGTAGAACGTTGCATCCGCCTGCGGACAACAAAAAGAGAGCCGGCAGAAAGGCGCACGTCAACAATAAGCAGGGAAACCGTTTGAGCATAACCACTGTACAGGAAATAGTACCAGCGGGAAACGTAACGATTTTGAGCGTCTGCGTCAAGGGGAAAAAACGATGAGTGCGCCTTCCAAACATACTTGGAATCACGCAACGTATCGCCTCTTTGCGTACTTTGCTCAACTCATTAGTACATTTCAAAGTGCCGTTCTGTGTTCGGGCACGGCATCGTGGCGACATGTGAATTTTCTCACACAGAGACACGAAGGCACAGAGCGGTATCGCCGCAAATCAGAGCCGCAACCGCAAGCGAGTCAAACGGTCGCAACCTTCCGGTCGCGGCTCTGATGATTTTTCCCGCCTTTTCGACAAACCCGTCGACAAACCCGTCGACGGACTGGCACCCGGGGCGGCTAAAAAAACTATTTTCTTGACTTTTCGGAAAAATAGCCTAGAATATCTTACGTATTTTCCCCATTTTGACGTTTTCCGTCCTTCGAGGGTTCCTTTCATGAAAAAATTACCGCTGTTCCTGTTGTTTGCTTCCGCTTTCTTCCTGTCCAGCGTCCTTGTTGCACAGGAAACGCCCAGCCCCCCCACGCCGACTTCCACGCCGGCAACAGAGCGTGACCGACCACGCCCCATCAAAGATGTCCTGCCAGACGCAAGAAAAATCGACGGACTCATCACATTCTATCACAGGAAAGAAAGACTATTAGCCGAAATCAAAGGCAGTAACCTCAATACCGACTACCTGATCGCCATCGCCGTCGCACGAGGCTCCGGCAGCACCGTCATCGGAGGATATACCTATCAAGCAAACGGAAGCGATTGGCTCTGGCAATTCCGAAAAGTCAACGACAACATCCAAGTCGTCCGCCGAAATATCCGATTCAGAGCAGATTCCGGTACGCCGGAAGCAAAAGCCGTCGAAGTCGGATTCACCGACAGCATCCTATACAGCCTGCCAATCATCGCCGTCGGCGAAGGAGGCGGAGATGTCATCGACCTCGCCTCCATATTCATGAGCAACTTGCCGAGACTCGCCGGCTCCATCGACCGCAGCCGCTCAACCTGGGGAGACATCAAAGGTTTTCCCGACAATATGGAATTCCGAGTCAACGCCACTTACACCGGTCTTAGTTCCGCCGCCTCACCCGATGCGTCCGGCACCGGCGTAACGCTCCATTATTCGATCAGCAAGTTGCCAGCGTCAGGGTACACTCCCCGTATTGCCGACCCGCGCATCGGCTACTTCACAGTGTCGCACAAGAACTTTTCCCGCGCCGCCGAAGATAACCATACAATACGCTATATCACTCGTTGGAACCTCCAACACACCGACTCTTCACCTAGAAAACCGATTATCTTCTGGATAGAAAAAACCGTTCCATTCAAGTATCGAAATGCCGTACGCGAAGGTATTTTGGAATGGAACAAAGCCTTTGAGAAAATCGGAATCGTCGGTGCCATCGAAGTCCGGCAACAGGCGGACACCGACACTTGGGATGCCGAAGACATCAGATACAACACTATCCGCTGGATCACCAGCGAGCGCACGTTTGCGATGGGACCTAGTCGAGTGAATCCCCTGACGGGAGAAATCCTCGATGCCGATGTCATTATAGATGCCGGTTGGATTATGTCGTGGCGGGATCGATTCGATCAACAGATCGGCGACGTTCTGCCCGCCAACTTCAACAGATACGAAGAGGGACTCTTTACGCAACGAAAGCCGCAAGAGGTACTGTTTTTTCTAGAGGATGACGAGTTCCAAGAGTCGATAAACATCCACTCGCGCAATTACGCCCAGGAGCGGGCGGCACATTTTGCCTTGGCATCCTTGGCACTTACCCTCAACGGTGATGACAACGGCGACGAAGGAAACGGCTCTGACGGAGAAGAAACCGAAGAAAATGGAGACGGCGAAGAACCGAAGAAAGAGGAAGAGAAAAAGAAAACCCGACAGGAATTGCAAAAAGAACGCGAAGAGAAACTTGAACGTTTGATTCTCGCCGGTATCAAAGACCTTACGACGCATGAAGTCGGACACACGCTCGGTCTGCGTCATAACTTTCTGGCGAGCAGTTGGTTGACGCTGGAGGAAATCAACGATCCGAACCGCTCCAGAGAGTACGGTCATGCGGGTTCCGTGATGGATTATCTGCCGATCAACATTGCTCCCAGAGGCAAGCCGCAGGGGGACTATTTCATGTCGGGATTGGGACCGTATGATTACCTCGCCATCGAGTATGGTTACAAAATCATTTCTGGAAACGCCGAGCCGGAACTCCGTAAAATTGCGGCAAGGCAAGCGGAGCCGGGAAACAATTACGCCACCGATGAAGACTTGCGGAACGTTGACCCGCGAACCGGTACTTGGGATTTGGGAAAACATCCGCTGGAATATGCACAGCAGGGGTTGGAACTGTACAATCAGTTGCTGCCGGAAATTCTTGACAGGGCGATTAAGGAAGACGGTCGCTATCGGGACGTTGCCCGATACTATCGTTTGCTAGTGAATTTGCGGATGCGGGAGAATATGTTCCTGATGCGTAACCTTGAAGGTTTGTATCGGAATCGGGATCGCAGAGGCGATCCGGGTGATCGTCCGCCGATACAGGTGGTCGATGCTCAAACGAAGCGGGACTCGGTGCAATTCCTTTGCGACAACACGTTTGGAGCGGATGCGTTTAGAATACCCCCGGAGGTTTATAACCAGTTCGGCGAAGAGCGGTGGCTGGGGGTGGACAACCGGATTGAAGTTACCGCTTCGGTTTCGTTGGCTGCGCTGATGTCGTCTATTCAGTGCGGAACGTTGGAGGAATTGTTGTCGCCTTGGATTCTTGATGCTTTGACGGACACGTCATTGCGGGTACCGGATGAGGAGGATGTTTATACTATTGAGGAACTTCTCGGTACGGTCATAGGGTCGGTATTTAGTGAGTTGGACTCTATCAAGGATGGTGACGAGTTTTCGTCGCGGCGACCAGCGATTCCTTCGCAGCGTCGGACGTTGCAGGAGCATTGTTTCAAACTGATTGCTTCTTATGTATCGGGCGATGGCATTTCGTATTATTCTCCTGACGTTAATTCGAGTCGGTCATTGGCGCGTTTGGAGTTACGGAAACTTGATGCGAAGATTACTCAGGCGTTGAATGTCCGCATGGATACGACTTCGCGTGAGCATTTGCTCATGTTGCAGGAGCGTATCAAGAAGGTGCTTGAGGCGAGTTTGCTGTTGGGACGACCGTAGGGCTAGGGTGTCGATAAGTTTTCCTACTGAGGCAGTTTGCCTACCTTTTGTTTGACTTTGCAATCTCCGTGACAGACAGCGCAACGTTTCCTTTTATGGCTGCGTCCACTTTTTTCATCATGACTATCGCCGCAAGAGCCTGAAAAGCTCCGAACCAGACCCAGGGGAAACGATAAGCGTTATGCAGTCCAATTCCTTGTAATAGGACCATAACGATGGCAAACATGACTGCAACGGTAACCCGCCAACAGTATAGTCCTTCGTTACCTAGCCTCTTTTCTTGAAGATATTTGTAGTTTTTCCAAATGCTGTAGTGGTTGATTCCGAAGCACGAAAGCATACACAGGAATGCGATGATTCCTAGGGTTCCCGTCTCCCCTGCTACCTGACCGGGCAGGTTGTGTGCCTGAAAATGACTACTGCGAGCAGGTCCGTGTTGTCCTGGACCAACACCGAAGATCGGGTAGTTAGACCAGTTCTCCATGCCGTCATAAAAACCGTTTAATCGTCCCCGCTTGTTGGCATTCGCCTGATCGCTGATGGAATCATCCCAAATTGTACGATAGCGATTTTGGAGCGATTCCGGCATAACAATCCATGTGATCGGAGCAAAGAAGAACATAACGAGAATTAACTTGAAACGGTGCCGTGAAAACAACATTATCAGTACCATCAGCCCCAACATCATAATGAAGGCGGTTCGCGAACCTGTCAGCATCACACTTCTTACGGTTAAAAGGATATATCCTAAAACAAACAGATAGTGCCAGTATTTTTTACATAATGTTACCAGTGGAATAATCAGCGGCAACATGCAAACGAGCATTGTTCCGTAGTCGTTAAATTCACTGAACGTGACTCCGACACCGATAAGCCGGGGAGCACCCGCCGCATAGTCAACTCGTCCGAGCAAAAACTCTCTGTACGAATGAGCCATAAAAAGGAAACAAATAATGATAAAACCGGTAACAACGATTTTCAAGTCTTTTTCGGTTTTAACGCTTGTCATGAGGATCACGAAGAAAACCATGAACTTGAGCCAGTTTTGGTAGTCATCATTCCAGAAGTCCGCATAGGAGCCGATGAGTGCCGAAACGGTAATTGCAAATGTGTAAAAAAACACCGCCGGCGTAAAAATGTTTGCCCAGAATCGCTTTTCGCCGGAACCAAAGAACCAAACGAGAATAATGAATGTCATAAAAGACCGCTCCAGACGTATCGTCGCTAGGATCGTCCATATTTCAAATGGACGGTGAACGAAAAGCCACATATAGCCGACAAGGAGCCAAACAATCATGAACTGGCAACGGTGAGTAGAGACGTAAAACAAAACTCACACACCGATAGTGTACCACAAAAAAGAGGAAACACAACGTCTTATTGCAATTTTTGTTCATAAATTACAATAATTTTAGCGTACCTCTAATCCGCTGCCAGCACGCCTCCATGGTTGAAGCAAAGTGCAACGATGATCGGATGTTCATTATCCACCACGACTTTGCAAATGACTCCCTGAGAAGTATAGGCTTCCGAGATGTCCGGCATACCCAAACCGATATCGGGCACGGTCAGCGTGAATTTGCCCCCCAGTTCTTCCAGCAGTAACATTAAGCGTCCGCCGAGGACATTCGTCAGTTCGGCAATCAAATCTTTGACAAGTGGGGTATCTAACTTCATATCCTCGCCTGCATACATATTTTGCATCAAGGCGTGAGCCAAACTTTGCGGAACTATAAACCAAACGGAGTGAACGTCCGGTGAATTCACTTTCATGCATGCCCAGGACCATTCTGTCTGTTGGGCAACCATTTCGTCGAAATCGGCTTCCTTCGGACGGCTTAGTCCTGCCGCACAGGCTTCAGCCAAGTTGGAGTCCCCCCAAGGATCGGAGACTATCGACGTTGGAGCAGAGATTGTTCCCCAATCGGAATTGCCGGCAGATTCGTTGCTTGCGTCTGGTGTTCCCCAGTCATCTTCGACGGGTGCGGTTGGTTCGGGACTGTCTCCCCAACTTTCTTCCGGCGGGACAACGTTGGGCGTTGCCGTTCCCCAAGCATCGGCTGGGTCATCTGCGGCGGGCAAATCGCCCCAGCCCCCTGCATTACCGACGGGGGTATCTATTGCAACGACGAAATCATCATCGTTGGCGAATTCTTCTCCTGCTACTTTGATTGAACAGGGGATGACATCGGCAAACGCCATTGTTTCCAGTGTTTCACGAACGGCGTTGTACAATAATTTGCCGCAATTTTGGGGTAGCATAACGACTTGGTACTCCGATTAAATCAATCTGTTCCCATCTTACTCCCTCTTGTTGGAAAAGTCAAGCCGGTCGCCGCTTTTCGCAGGAGATGTGCAAAGTTTGCTTTTGGCGACAAAGGTAGTCGGCAACCTACCTCTATGTTTGCCTAGTTTTGCCAAATCGCCTAAATGAAACACGAATACAGGAACGCTTGGGTATTATTAGAGGTTTTCTCTATACTCGGAACGGCATGAAATTGGACTTTGCGTCCCTTGCGTATCCTTTGCGTTCTTTGCGGTTAAATCCTCTTTTTTCACCGCAAAGGGTGCAAAGAAGGCGCAAAGTCCGCAAAGAAAACGTCCCATTTGGTACCGTTTACAGTATATCTAATTCCGTCTCGGCAGGGTCGGCGCAATGAAAGGTTGCGTCTCAAGACGCTGTAACGTCTCCATCTTCACCGGTTCAGGACGAATAATCGGAACATTGCCCGTATAAGGACGCTCCGAATCAACACTGTACGAACCAATGTCGCCGTAAATCTCCGCTAAATTGTGCCGACAATAATGCAACCGCGCCATCTCCATCCGCCGAACATTGTCGTAATCCTCCAAACTGTCTATAATGCGAGGCGTTAAAATGACCATCAACTCCTTCCGAGTCTTCTTGTCCACCTCGACACGGAACATCTTGCCCAACACCGGAATGTCCCCCAACAAAGGAGTCTTTCGACGCTCCTTCTCCACATCATTGCTAATCAATCCCCCCAAAACGACCGTCTGATTGTTCGCCGCCGTTACCATCGTTCCCAACGTGGTCGTATCAATCGTCGCTACATTGATGTCCCCTACCCTCACATCAGGACCAATCTTGTTCTTTTCAAGCACCACCCGCATCACTATCGTTCCCTCTGGACTAATGGTAGGAGTAATAGCAAGTTCCATCATGACATCTACGTCCTCAAAGTTGGTGTTCGTTTGCCCCTGATACGTCTGCATTCCCGTAAAACGCGGCACCTTTTGACCGACCGAAACAGTGGCAGGACTATTGTTCATCGTCGCAATTTGCGGCGAACTCAAAACTTCCAAACGCCGCTGCTCCTGCAATGCCCGAAGCATTATGTCGATATACTCACTACTCGCCGCAAATACCAGTCCGCCGCCCCCCACCGCCGCACCGCCAAAACCCGAAACCAACCGCGTCGCCGTCGTGTCCGGTGCCACTTTCCCGTCAGGAAAAAGACCCGGCAAAAGAGTGAAATTATAACCAGACCCACGCTTAAAAAAGAGCGGATCCTGAAGACCAATTTCCGATGCCCACTCTTCGACATCCGATAACGTAACCTCTACAATCATTACCCGAATAACCACCTGCGGCGGTGATCGGTCGATCTCCTTGATAAGATTCATCACCTCGTCATGATACCTCGGCGTTACACCAATAATGAGCGAATTGGTCTCTGTGTCTGGAACAATGATCACCTCGCTTTCTATCTGCTGGAAGGGAGCAATCACGCCGGGAGTCGCCAAGCGTATATCCCGCTGACTACGCAAGTATTCGTTGACCGTTAAAGCGACAGCCGTTGCCTCCATGCTTTTCAAACGATAAATCATAACTTCCCTGTGGAGCATATCTTCCCTATCAAGGCTGTGCAACAAGGCATCGACGATACGTAAATCGCCGACTGAACCTGCGACGATGATACAGTTTGTCCGCTGGTCGACGGCGTAGCGCAGCGGTATCAAGACATCGCCTTCGGTACCGCCCGGCAGTTGCGGTCCCATACCGTCGGCATTCGAAGGAATCAACGCTTCCAGCATCTGTGCCAGCGAATTAGCGTCGCCGTTTTCGATTTGGAAAATCTTGATTTCGACCTCCGGGCTGGCGATGTCCAGTAAGTTAATCAGTTCCCTAATGAAGAGCATACAACTTTCCGGGGCGCGGACGAGGACTTGATTGTTCCGAACATCCGTACTGACTGTAACGTCCGCCAGAATTCCAGACTTGATGAGACGTTGTCCCTCCGGTCCTTGAATCATCAATTCAATGGCGGGAATTCTATTGTCCGTGAGGGTACCGGTAATCGCGTTGGTGAGCGTCGTTGCCACATCGTTTGCCAAGGAGTTTTTCAACCGGAAGGTTTGCATTTGCAATTTGAATTCGGAGTCGGCAACGTCGATTTCGTGGAGAACACGTTTGACTTCTTCCATTTCATTCGGTGCCCCTTGTACGATTAGTGTGTTGGAACGTGTTTCGATAAACATTTGCAACCGAGCCGCAAAACCTGCCAGTCCTGCCGGTTGCGGAAACGTGCTTTGCAACACGTTCCGCGCTTGCGTAGCGGAAATGTGTTTGAGTTTGAAAATATGCAGTCGGGAGAATTCCGTTACCGTCGGTTGATCGAGTGCTTCGATGATTTCTTTCGCCACATCCATTGCTTCTCCCCAGCCGGCGAGCATAATCGCATTGGGAGATGTCATCGGGGTGAACACCACTTGTCCCGGTATGGTTTGGAAAAGGAAAGACTGAATCGGTGCGAGGATACCGCCTTGCGCCGATGCGAGCGAAACATTATTGACATGTTTGAGATAGACGATTTCGATTTTTGGTCTATTGAGTTTGCTCAGTTCTTCGAGTTGCCGAATCATTTCGATGAACTTGTTAAGTCTGGCTCCTTCGGCTTCGACGACGATAACGTCCAACCAGGGAATGGCGATGAACCGGAAGTCTTCGGGGAGTGCTACTGCGTATGAACCGCCGAACATTTGGTATCCCGGCATTATGCCGCCTTGCATGGGCATTACGGCTTGCATAGTCATTCCTGTATCGAATCCGCCTTCAAATTGATGCGTTACTTGTTGGATGGGATTCTGCGGGTTGGTATTTTGCGGAGAATCCGGCGGAGGATTCAGGAGTCGGACGGCGGTATCATTTCGCGGTCTCGGAGCAGGAGTCCGATGGGCTTCGAAGGCTTTGTGCAGCACATCCAGCGGAGTATATTGATAGGGTACGATTTGTCGTCCTTTGCCGGGCGGCAGTGGTTGATCGATAGCGGAAAGCAACAGGAATATCTGATCGCATAGTTGTTTATCGCCGGTGAGGAATGCTCTGTTCGACTGTGGGTCGGCGCGGAGCGTCGCTTGTCGGCGGACGTTGTTGGGGTTTACGGTGAAGACGTAGCGGTTTGGTGCTTCGATGGTGAAGCGGTGTCCGCAGACATCACGGAGTGCTTGTTCTAGTCTGGCGGGGGGTGTTCGTGTGAGGGCGTAGGTTAGGGTGCCGGTTTGGGGTTCGGCGTGGTGCGGAACTTGCGGCTGAACAGTGTGCGTTTGGAAACTTTGTGTTTGAGGGACATGGGGGAGCGGAGTCCGGTTCTGCGTTTGCGCTAGGAGGGCGTGTGCAGTCCAGAGAGTAGCGAAGAGAATGAAGGTATAAAGGAGTGTCCGTTTTTGATTGATGTGCAACATGGGATTCCGATGTGATGAATCATTCTACCGGTTGCAAAAACCTACCGGCGGCGAATGATACGGATTTCACACGGAAAGTGCAAGAGCAGTTTGGGAGACCATCCGCAAGACATTCATCGGCTAACCTCTGTTCTCATGCAGTCTGTCGACACGTTTGTCGATTCGGTAACATTATGGCGGCTTATCGCAATGACCACCTTATTTTCAACCTCATTTTTCTGACAAAAAACCTCAGTAGCAAAGCAATCCCTTCAACATCAACCTCATTTACCTCATTCTGACGTGTGTACAATATGAGGTAAATGAGGTTAGTTTTTCAGGGGCGCATCGGCTACTGAGGTTGTTTTGTTTTTTGTAGATGAGGTAAAAATGAGGTTTTTGACTTTCGGTACTCTACAATGTTACGGTCTTGGCAAACGTG
>Ga0099364_10008074_pt1 | contig 14891 bp, 12 predicted proteins | sample TergutTh196P3_FD_73070 | JGI IMG/M metagenome (GOLD analysis project Ga0099364, IMG submission 73070) | Microcerotermes parvus P3 segment gut microbial communities from Pointe-Noire, Republic of the Congo - Th196 P3 | ecosystem: Host-associated > Arthropoda: Insects > Digestive system > Gut ... | reverse complement strand
ATGATTCTCCAGGATAGCGCCCTTCGTGCCGAAAATTTCCATGCTGTTGTACGGCGTGGTGAGTTGCGTAAAGCTAACCATAATATCGGCGAAAGCGCCGTTGTCAAAATGGGCAATCGCCAACGCGTTATCCTCGGCCTTTTCCGGCAGGTTGATCGCCTGCTTAGCCAGAGAAGCCGTGACTTTTGTGCATTTGGCGCCAATGATATACTCGATCGCGGCAAATTTGTGCGCGCCCATATCCATTAGCGCCCCGCCTCCGGCTTTAATCGGGTCGCCTTTCCAAAAACCGCTTTCCGAAAGGCCGGCGATTTCATTAACGCCTTCGTAAGCTCTCACCGTCAATACGTCGCCAATGAGCCCCTGACGCACGATATCGCGCATATAAACGTGAGCGGGAAGAAATCGATGGTTTTCCGCGATCATAAATTTGACCCCGGCGTCGCGGCAGGCTTTGATCATCCGCCGACATCCCTCCACGGTCGTTCCCATCGGCTTTTCGCAAAGCACATGCTTCCCCGCTTCGGCGCAAGCGACGACGATATCGTCGTGATAGGCGTGTGGAACCATCACCAAAACGGCGTCTATGTCAGATTTGAGCATGTCGTCAAGCGTTTGATAAGGCTTCATATCGCCGTCCTTATAACGCCGCGCCATTTTTTTTGCCTTTTCAAAATCCAGATCATACACAGCCGTATAGCTGATGTACTTCGATCCTCTGTCGCCGTTGCTGTGAAAATGAAACGCGCCTCCAACTCCGATTATTCCAAATTTTATCTTATCCATATCAGTCCCGCTTCCCAAATTATTTGTTACTCGACGGCCGGGTACGGACTAAACGCCGCATTCGGTCACTATATAAACTCATCCAAAAGCAACTCAAGAATCCTTTGAAACGCAATCGCGTCGTGCCGAGGACCCGTATAATCGATGTCCCCATTCATCTGCGCCACGCTGGAATGAATCCTGCCCGTCAAAATATCCAGCGCTGTACGGACGGGAATGGAAAAGATCACCGCGGGAGCCGGAACCGCGCCACTGAAAACCTCACAAGCTCCATTATTGAATGCGACGGAATAGGTATCCCCATTGAGATTAAATTGGAACGCCTGCGTCAAATTCCGCATCTCATAAGCGATCTCCGCCGTTTGATTGCAAACCTCGCCAAACAGTATAAAAGCTTTTTCGATATCCGCGCTTTCCAAAGTTCCGTCCTGTATTTTGGGACGGAGTTCTTCCATCAAATCCTTATCCACATTTGCAGACGCATCCACCAATTGCTTCATTTTTTCCTAGCTCAACTCCTTGCTGAATGTACGGCAAATATCCGCGACGCATGCAGCGTAATCCGCGATCTTTGATCGAGTAATATTTGCCGTGGGCCCGGATATTCCCATGCTGTAACTAACCTGGCCGCCAAACTTGAATATGGGCGCCGCGATGCACCGCACGCCGAGGGCGACTTCTTCATTATCAACCGCGTATCCGACTTCCCGGATCCGGCTAACCTCTTCAAGCATTTCGTCCACATCGACGATCGTATTTTTCGTATATCTATGCATCCCAAAACGTTCAAGCATCATTTTTATAAAGCTTTCATCTTTGTAGGCCAATATACATTTGCCGACCGCGGAACAATGCCACGGCTCAATCATGCCTATCGTGGCTGAAAGGCTGTAAGCGCGCTTGCTGCGAACCTGATCGATCACATAAACCGCGTCGTCCGTTATTGAACAAATATGCACGCTCTCGCCTATCTGTTCGCTGAGTTTATACATATGCGGCCTTGCCAGTGAAATAATATCAATGTTCCGTCCGATACTATCGCTCAATGTCAGGATACGGAATCCGAGATGATGTTTTTTGTTCAGCGAATTCAAGCGCACCATATCATAATTCGCCAAAGTCACCACCAGTCTGGAAGCCGTACTTTTATCGACGCCCAGCTCTTTTGCCAATTCCGCGATCGTCGCGCTCTCTTTTCTTCCCAATATGAGAAGTATCTCTAATCCACGCGCAAGCGACTGAATCAAATCATATCCACCTTTTTACGCGGGGACTTCATGCGTTCGCGCGCTCTAAAATGATCTTTACGATCTCGTTTCCGGCATTTTGCCTCAAAACATCCATAAAGGACTCCTGTTTCGTCAAAACCTGCAATATCGTATCCGGCGTTTGCCGAATGATCTCGGTAAAGGGCCTGTGCGTTCTCTCGGACAGTTCTTTTAACGCAACGCGGCTTGCCGCCTGACTTTGCGCTCTTGCCGGCGGGTAGCCGCGCCCTGATTCGTCAAGGAATAACTTTTCGAAAACGTATGTTAAATTGATGTCCGCCGCCCAGCCATACCCTTTATTCAGCATCAGCGAAATACAATTGCCGCCGTTGATTTGCGAGAACAACCACGCGTCCGTCGGCTCCTGGACCAGTCCGCAGGATACGCCGGGAAACTGCATGACGCAATTAAGAAACCCCTGCCCCGTTCCGCATCCGCCCACCACAAAATCGCATAAACCGGCATTCAGCATGATCGCGGATATATATCCCGTATGAATGTATGTCAGTTCCGGCCGTTCCTCGGGGTTTTTCATTCCAATATTTAATATTTCCGCGTTTTTTACGGAAGCCCGTATTGCGCCGACCACATCACTGTTTTTAGCGCTTGCGCTCACTTCGTTGATTACAGCGATTCTCATTTTGCCCTCCGTTCGCCCAAATAGGAATCCATATCGTCAAGATAAACCTGTTTCTCTTCTTTCGCCGATTGAATGGCGGCCAGAGAAAATTTCAAGACCTCTCTGCCACCCTCGCCGTTTAAGATCGGATCGCGATCGTCCCGGATTGCCTCGATGAAATCCTTCGTCGCGTTGATGAATGAGTAAGACCAGTCGTCTTTGAGATTATCAAAAGATATCGTCATATTGTTCCGAAACATCGTCAGCGCGGGCACTTGCTGCATTTTCCCGGTACAGCGGGTAAGCCAGATAACGCCTTTGGAGCCTGTAATTTCAACTCGCTCGTCGCACGCGTAGTAGTTGGAGTTCACTTCCAACTCCGGCGCGTACGTTATGTCGAAGAATCCGTACTTGCCACCGCCTTTATATTTCCATGTGATCATCGCGGGCGCGTCCTCGTAGAACTGAACCTCACTGCCGTCCGCCTTCGTGTACATCACTCCCTCCACAGGTGTTTTGTCTATAAAAGCGAATACTTTTTCCGGCTCGCCCATAAAAAAACGCGCAATGGAAAATTTATGATTGCCGTCATCGAATACGAGCGGACCGCCGCCGCACGCCGCTTCCTCCATACGCCACGCCCATGTCGCCGGATCCACCTTCCATCCGTAATTGTTGCTGCCCGCCAGCATCTTCAGGCGAATCGTCAGCGGTTCGCCGATTTCACCGCTCATGATGAGTTCCTTAGCTTTCATATAGGGCGGATAGAATATGAAATTCTCGTAGACCCTAAGTTTCACTCCCGCCTTTTTCGCCGCTGCGATCATACGGTCGCACTCCAGCAAATTAAGAGCCATCGGCTTTTGCACGGAGACATGTTTCCCCGCTTCGCACAACCGTATGGTAAATTCGCAATGCAGGTGATGCGGAACCAACAACTCCACCATATCCACATTCCTGTCATTGCAGATTTCGTCCAGGTTCGTATATACCTTTTGCGCACCCGTCTCCCCGGCCAACGCCTGAGCCCGGTCAAGATTTGTATCACAGACCGCATAAATCTCCGCGTCGGGATTTTCCTGATATCCCAACACATGCAAGGTGGAGATCCGTCCGCAGCCGACTATACAGCTCCTGATTTTTCCCATGTTTAAGACACCCCCGCTTTGACCGTTTTTACGATAATTTGTCCTCCGGAGAGTAACATATCAGACTCCTTTTCGAAAAAAATTATTAGTATACTGCCCGGGTTTTAACATTCATAAGGTTTGCGAATGCCTCTTGTTCTGTAAAATAAGACGCCAAGACACCAGATGATGTTAATCAACTTTTTTATTTAAGAGTATTTCTTTATTAATTAATCTAATAGACTTTTGGGTGCGCCGCACGTATCACAACGCCTAATGCGTATTGTGCAACTCTCTGAATTATAAAAAATGTTTTTGCCATTGTCAAGCGCAAATAGGACGGGATATCCGGAGTGGTACGATGTTTTTCCGAAAGTGCGCCGTGCGCCGCGAAGCGCGCGTTACGGCGCGGATGATAATATGTTAAACTAACAGCACAACCCGCTATAACGTAAAAACTTTCATCAGACACAACCCCCCCCTTTTTTTATACTATCCCTCCGAGCCAAGCGAGCAAAATGCCTCCGGCGAGAACCGAACCTATTTGACCGGCAACGTTCGCACCGACCGCGTGCATTAGAAGAAAATTCCCGGGGTCGGCCTCCTGACCCAACTTCTGTACAACTCGCGATGCCATCGGGAACGCGCTTATACCGGCCGCCCCGACTATAGGATTGAACTTACGGCCTTCAGGTAGAAAAATATTCAGCAGCTTGGCCGAGAGTACGCCGCCCGCAGTATCGACCACGAATGCGAAAAGACCCATTAAGATTATCAAGAGCGTCGTAGGGTTGGCGAATTCCGGCCCGGTCATCTTCCGCGAGATCGCGAGGCCCAGCAGTATCGTAACGATATTTGCGAGTTCATTTTGCGCAGCCTGCGATAAACGCTCCGTAACGCCGCTGACGCGCAGCAGGTTGCCGAACATAAGGAAACCGATCAGCGCCACGGACGCCGGGGCTATCAGCCCGGCAAACAGCGTAATAAAGATGGGAAACAGTATCAAAGCTCTTCGCGACGCTGTTTTCTGTACGTAGGTCATCCTTATCCTGCGCTCACGCTTCGTCGTGAGCAGTTTTACGACCGGAGGCTGTATTATAGGGACTATCGCCATGTAAGTGTACGCCGCGACCGAAATAGGGGCAAGCAAATTTTCCGCGAACCTGTTCGCCACGTATATTGCCGTGGGCCCATCCGCCGCCCCTATAATACCTATTGCCGCCGCTTCTTTCACGCTGAAACCCATGAACAAGGCAAGACCCAGTGTTATGAAAATCCCCACCTGAGCCGTGAATCCGAATATGAACATCTTCGGGTTAGTCAGGAGAGGAGTGAAGTCACACATTGCCCCGATGGCGATAAATATCAGAAGGGGGAAGAGTTCGTTCGCGATCCCGGCATTGAACAATATGGAAAGCGCTCCTTCGGTCAAACGCCCGTCTACGATCTGATCGATCGCGGACGACGCGGGTATGTTGGCAAGTATCGTACCAAATCCCATCGGGAGCAGTAGATTCGGCTCGTAATTTTTCTGTATAGCGAGGTACATCAGTAACACCCCGACTGCTATCATACAAATATGCTGTGCGCTGAACCCTATCATTAAAATTCACCAGCCTTTATAATTTTTACATATGTACATCGTGCAACACAGTCATGTCAATATCGGATTTTTCTATCACTTCCGCTGAACCGGCGGCGAAGCAGCCCGTTCCGCAACAAACCAACAGAGTTTTTTTCATCGCGCGGCCGCCTTTTCCTGTTCTCTGTATGACTCAAAGATGCCGGGAAGCTGGGTCGCCGACACTTTTCCGTAAAATTTCCCGTCAATCGTAATGACCGGGGCGATCGCACAGTCACCTAGGCAGTACCATTTCCAACGAAAACATATTATCTTTGCTGGTTTCACCAGGAGCGATGCCAAGACAGCTCGTCACGCCATGACTACGCTATCACTCCATACAGAAAATCGTCTGCAATTGTTTTGGCGGCATCTTCATTTAACTTTGCGAATCCACGATACCATAACCCTATTTGAGCGTTTATAAGCGCAAGGAAACGGTACGAGGCGACAAATTCCCTGCCTTTGAGTTTCAGCTCCGTGTCCGCCGCGTGAGAAAAGACTTCAATTAAAATCTCATAGTGTCTTTTATGATACTTCTCAGAAACAGCCGCCGTTTTTGATCCGGGCGGAGCAAGGCTCATCGACAATATCCAAAGATAAAATTCTTTGTTTTCATGCGCGAAATCAAAAAACATATTAACGATTTTTGTCAGCATTTTATGTAAATCGTCCTGCCCGCATCCGCACGCCGCCGACAGTTTAGCGTCGAGCTTCTCATAATTTATACGCAGAAGTTCTTCGAATAAACCTTCTTTACTGCCAAAAAAATAATACAATGTAGGTTTTTTAACCCCCACTTTTTCAACAATTTCGGAAGGACTTACCGCTTCATATCCCTTTTGTGAAAATAGCTCCAACGCGCGGCTCAATATATCTTCGCGGCTGTTTCGCCTCATTGCCTTACCTCTTTTACGACGTCCTGAAATATCTTTTCAACTTCCCGTTCATTCAGTTCCGACCGCGAATAACGCAGACAAAACTTGATAACGCCATTAACGGTCATTACTCCAACGGTTAAGAAATTCTGAGGAAACGCGGGGCCGACAAACCAAACGTCGCCGACCGCGAACGAAAATCCCTCAAACTCCTGTACGCCCAGATTTGAAATCCCCAAAGCCTTGCCTTCTTTTTTCTCGCCAAGCGTCGCGGCCAGTTTTCGCGCGGCAGGATTATCATAGTCTCCGTATGCCGCGTACATTACTGATTCAACGAGAGGCTTTTCCAATTTGCCGAGCAGATGTATTACCTGATGCCGTTTTTTCGGGTTATTAAGTTTTTCGCGCAATCTGAGCGGAACCTCATCGGCGCTTTTGACGTCCGCGGCAATTCCGGTCACATAATTCCCCATATGCCGAGCTACGGAAATATTCAGTTCATTTCTTATACTTGCCGCGCAACCCAGGCGAACTGTTTTTCCGTTATTATACGTCTGGACGGCGCGAATGAAAGCTGTCGCAATTGCCTCGTTGACGGTGATTTTACGAGCTTTGCATATTGCCTGCAATTTCGGTAAAAAATTTTGTTCAGTTTCGGCAAGATATATCCCAGCGGGGTTTTGCCCGCGGTATTGAAAGAAAAAATCTTTATACTCCGTTTGTGTAAAGGTTCGGCCGTCTTTAAGCCATTGTTTATTTAATGACTTTGCGAAAAGTTTAAGCAAAAACCCGCCGTTTTTCTTTTTCAACTGGTTATTTTCGGGAAGTTTAAGCTCCTCATCATCCAAATTTCCGTCAAGCGCTTTTAGAAAATCACGCAATAAATTCGAATACCCAATTCCGTCGCCGATAATATGATGACCTAAAATGACAATATCAACATAATCCGCTCCGCGTACTACCGCTATCTTAACAAGCGGGCCGTTCTGGAAATCGAACGGGATATTATCTGTTTCGTCGCGCCACTCTTGCCAATTTGACTCATCGTCCGAATAAAACTTAATAGATACGCTGCCGCAATCCTCGTAGACCTTCCGCCCATCCTCATTCGTTTTTACAACGCATTTTAATATAGGGTGCCGATTTTCCACGGCTTTAACTGATTTTTTGAAAATTTCGTCTGAAAAATCTCTGCTTATCCGCGCCTTAAAACAAACGTTTATATTAGGGGAACTCAGGTGAATAATTTCGTTTCCAACTGTTTTCATAAAGATACCTCCTTCAATTATATACCCATAGGTACATAATATACCTATGGGTATATAGCTTCAAGAGTATCTCGCATCTTCGAACGGCGACAGGAGTTTATATCTTCGGCTTTGTTTCCGAAGTCCTTTTCTTATCAGCTGTTCCTCAGCCTGGTTAATGTCCGGAGCGCGGATTCAAAATCATAATCTTCTATCTGGCGCGCAAGTTCCTCCGCGCCTGGAACAGCGCTCAAATCATCCAGCAGATCCACGCTTTCCGGGTTTAGATTTATGAGCATGGGTTCCAATTTTTCAAACAATGCCTTTTTGCGTTCGGCGTCCAGCGGCGGCGGGCTTTTTCGCGCCGCGGATTCATCGAGCAACGGTTTCAGTTCCTCGATAACCGACATAAATTCGGTTTTAAGTATATTCATACTGTCACCCAAAATCGGCGCTGTTTCGTTCTTAAGCAGAGCCTCGACCGATGCCGCGGCTTTCTGCAATTCAGTTTTGCCGATATGGGCCGCGTTATCTTTCAGGGAGTGCGCTATTCTGTGCGCCTGCTTGATATCGCCCGCTTCAATCGCTTCGGAAAGTGTTTCATATTTTGTCTGATTGTTTTTTATAAAATACAACCGCATTTTCTGTTGGCGCTCGTCACTTTCCTTTTTCCATTCATTTTCATCTATGAGATCGGCGCTTACCGGCGTCAGGTATTTTAACAGGATGCTCCATAATTCCTGTGATGTGAAGGGTTTACCCAAACAGTCGGGCATTCCGTTCTCTGTATATTTTTCCAACTCACCGGCCATTACGTTTGCCGTCATCGCCACTATCGGGATTTTCGCATCCAACGCCGTGATCTTTGACGCAGCTTCCATTCCGTCCATTATCGGCATAAAAATATCCATTAAAATCAGGTCAAAGGGCTTTTCACGTTTTTGTATCTGTTCCTCAACTTTTTCCACGCCTATTTTTCCGTTTTCCGCCACCACCACCTGGAGACCCACGCGCGCAAGGTGCTTGCATATAACCTCCTGATTCATGAGGTTATCGTCGCAGACAAGAACCAAACCGTCGAATTTCGGTTTTTTTATGACGCTGGATTTTTTATGACTTTGCCCATCGTGAGCTATTTCGCCGGGTTTTTTTTGGCCATTCGTATCGAGATTCGCGTCTACTGTCTGAAAAGTAATTTCAAAGCTGAACGTGGTACCTGCTCCGAGTGAACTTTCCACCGCGAGACGGCCGCCCATCATTTCCACGATATTTTTTGTTATCGCAAGCCCAAGCCCCGAACCGCCATAAGACCGCGTGGTACTTGAATCAATCTGAGTAAACGATTCATATATTTTTTCGGTATGCTCGGAGCTCATACCTATACCGGTGTCCTTAACTTCAAAATATACCGTCGTATATCTGTCACTCGATTCTTTTATCGTCGATGAAAGCTTAACTGTTCCGGTGTTTGTAAATTTTACGGCATTGGACAGAAGATTTATCAACGCCTGATAAAGTCTGACCGGGTCGCCCAACAGTTTTTTTTCTTTGATCGGTTCCAGATAAAAATCCAGATTCAGCCCCTTATTTTTAGCGCTTGGCAGAATAACCGACTGGCATTGTAAAAAAACATCGTGCAGGTCGAAGGGCTCATGTTCTATTTCCAGTTTACCGGATTCGATTTTTGAAATGTCGAGAATATCGTTTACTATGCTCAATAACCACTTTGTGCTTTCGGTAATTTTGTTTAAATAATCCCTGACTTCAGGATCGACGTCATTATCCAGCGCCATTTCGGCGAACCCCAGGATGCTGTTCATCGGCGTTCTTATTTCGTGACTCATCGTTGCCAGGAACATGCTTTTTGCCTTGTTGCTTTCCGTGGCGATTTCAGCCTTGCGCATTTCCTCGATTGCGGCTTTTTGCTCACGCAAATCCCTGGTATAACCGGCAACGGCAAAATCGCCTTCATACTCGACGCGTACAAGACTTACTTCCGCGGGCATCAACGTGCCGTCAAGCATTTTATAAGTCCATTCGAAATCACAGGCGCCGTCCTCAAAGGCTTTTTTTACGTATATCGCAGACCTCTCATCGGAGCGCTGACCATCGGGCTGGAACTCGGGATACAAATCGGAATATCTGTCCAAAAAATCCTCTTTGTCTCTAAAACTGAAAAGCTTTATGGCGGCTTCGTTGCAATCTATCTTTTTGAAATTACTGTCCCATAACTGGCAACAAAGCGGAGTTTTGTCCAGTAAAATCCTTGTGCGTTCGTTCGCTTTGGCTAATTCGTCCACCAAAACCTCCAAATTGTTCGCGTAATCTTTAATGGCGGATTGAACGCGAATGTAGAGAATCTGGTTTGAAATGCGCTTTTGCAGCAGAGGCCCGGAAAAAGGCTTCGCGATATAATCCACGGCGCCCAGCTTAAACCCTTCCCTCTCGCTTTCCTCATCGCTTCTCGCTGTGAGGAAAATTACGGGAATATCTTTATAGCGAACGTCGGCTTTTAATTTTTTGATGGTTTCAAAGCCGTCCATCTCGGGCATTTCCACGTCCAAAAGGATAAGGTCGGGTATGTAGTGTTCAAGGTTCTCGAAAAGCGTGGCGGCGGATTGAACGGTATACACTTTGTAAAACGCTTTAAGTAAGGCTTTTCCTTGATTAAGCGTGGCTATATTATCGTCTACAAGTACTACTTTTGGGCGGGTTTGATCCACAATTGTACCTCCTTGATATAAACGGGTCGTTCTGCGTAAAAAAACAGGCGTCGTTATCAATAATACTACTATACCAAATATTGCTGAACGTTACTTCTAATTTTCGTTTTGCACCCCTCATATACGTTTAGGACGATACAAAAACGACAAATGCAGTAATAGTGATTTTTATTAAGATTATAGAGTAAAAAGAATATAATGTCCATGATGTTTTTTTCCGAATTCCCGTTAACTCATTACGAGGAAGGGCGGCGAGCGCTTTTTCTTTGATAATGTGTTAAAGTAGTATATATGAAAAAAAATACGTGACGGTAGGATTTATATGTTTGTTTCCCTTTTTTCCGCCCTGGCGGAAAATCCAAAAGATTTTTCTCCCTTTCCGGCGGGTATTGATCGCCCGGCCTGGAACGCGCTGCCGGAAGAACTTTGCGCGAGACTGATTGAAAAGGGCGACGATGCCTTAAAGACTCCCTGGCCCGTGCTAAGCGCCTCGGATTACCTGGATTTCACCAAAACCGGAACGCGCGTTTTTTTTGAAGAGAAATATTTTTCCCGCAGACGCCTGCTAAACGATTTGGTCATTGCCGAATGTGCCGCCGGGCAAAGATTATATCTTGACGCCGTTGCCGACCGCGTTTGGTTCCTTTGCGAGGAAAGCGGCTGGCAACTACCGGCGCACAACGCATATATCAGAGACGCTGTTCAAATCCCGCTGCCCGATCCAAACCGGCCTGTTCTGGATCTTTTCGCCTGCGAAACGGCCGCCGGTCTGGCGATGATCCGCCACTTACTGGGAACCGGCCTTGAAAGCGCGGCTCCCGGTATCACGGCCCGTTTGCTTTGGGAATTGGATCGCCGCGTCATTACCCCTTATCTCAATGAGCGCTTCTGGTGGATGGGTTCCGGGGATGAACGTATGTGTAACTGGACGCCCTGGTGCACGCAGAATTTGCTTCTTGTCGCCGCGCTCACTCCCCTGTCGGACGAAACCCGCCGTATGATTTGCCGGCAGGCCGTTTTGAGTTTGGATTATTTTCTTAAAGATTACGACGATGACGGCTGCTGCGACGAAGGCGCCAGGTATTACGGACACGCCGCCCTGTGCCTTTTTGCCGCGATGGAGATATTAAACGGCATGACTGACGGATTCTTTGCGCCATTATACAAAACCGAAAAAATCCGTAACATGGCCGATTATATTCGGCAGGCGCATGTGGCTGATGATTACTACATAAATTTTGCCGACTGTCCCCCAATATTAAATCCGCCGGGCGCACTTGAATTCCTTTTCGGGAAACGCACGGAAAACGCGGCTTTATCCTCTTTTGCCGCAGCGGGGGCGCGGCGGCGGGGGCTTTACGAACCGTCCGACGATCTTTCGCTCCATACCCGTTTGACAGAGTTTTTTCGCGCCTCCGAAATAGAAGCATACCAGGCAAAACCCGAAACCCCCGCCGACCGTTATTTTGAAAGTGTGGGTATGCTTATTACGAGAGACGATCGGTTTTGTCTTGCTGTGAAAACAGGCGGCAACGACGACAATCACAACCACAACGACACGGGCAGCGTCATTCTTTATTCCGACGGCAAGCCCTTTCTGATTGACGTTGGCGTCGGCAGCTATACGCGCGATACTTTCTCATCATCCCGGCGCTACGCTATCTGGACCATGCAGTCCGCCTACCACAACCTGCCGACCTTTGCCGGGATAATGCAATCGCCCGGAGCGGATTACAGAGCGCGTGACATACATTACAGCATCGGCGGCCCGGAAACATCAATTTCTTTTGACATCGCCGGCGCTTATCTGAAAGAAGCGGGCGTTTCGCACTACCGCCGAAGCGTCCTCCTGAAAAAGGGTATTGGCGTCCGCATTACCGACGATTACGAGGGAACTCATCCCGCGGAGCTGAGCCTGATGCTTTGCCGCCGTCCCGTCATCTCAGGGCAGTCAATCCAAGTCCCCGGCAGAGGGGAAATTACAATCCGGGGAGCCGACGCCGTCCGATTGGAAGATATCCCCATAACGGATCCGATTTTATTAAAATCCTGGCCGGATGTTCTGTTTCGGCTGCTCATTACGTTTTCGCACAAACTCGGGATATTGATAACGCCCGCGAAATAATAGTCTTTGCGGGCCATTACGGCCGCTTGCAATCCCGGTTTAAATGACATAGACTGGCTGTATCTTTCACGGGCGACGCCTTCGGTGTCCCGTTATAAAGAAATTCCGATCGCGGAGGGGAAAAATTTGTCTGACAAAATCCACGTTGTATTTGCCGTTTACGACCCTCGTGGAACTTTTTCCTGCCATGCGGGCGTTGCGATGTATTCCATTTTTTCCAACACGAAAAGCCCTGTTTGCGTTCATATCCTGCATGACGATACCCTTTGCAAAGACAACATGGAAAAATTCATCGAATTGACCGAAAAATTCGGACAGGAAACAAATTTCATCGACGTAAGCGAGTATATCGGAAAATTTCCCGTGGATGTGGAAAAACTTACCCGCCGTTATTCGCGCGGTTCGTTATTCAGGTTGTTTATCCAAGATTTACTGCCTGTGGATAAAGTTATTTATCTCGACTGCGATGTGCTGGTTGAACTTGATATCAGAGAACTTTGGGACGTTAACCTGGGCGATTGCGAAATCGGCGCCGTGTTGGACGCAAGGAATGTGCGCAAGGGGAGAACAGGATTTATTTGCAGATATACGGGTATAGAACCGGATAAGTATTTCAATTCGGGCGTTATCGTTTTTGATTTAATAAAGATAAGGGGGAAAAATATAAATATTTGGGCCGAAGCTTTGGAATATTTCCGTCGTTATCCGTATGCCTTATCTCCTGATCAGGATTTCCTGAACAAGATTTTTAATAAAAGTATGTGCGAGCTTGACCGAAAATTTAATACGTTTGGATTCGCAATAGATTTTTCGAGCGTTAAAGGCAAATTGTGGCACGCAAAACCCTGGGATCCCGCAAGAATTTCACCAAACGTTGTTATCTATTGGCGATATTTAGCCATGACGCCCTGGAGCCACGATATTGTGGTTGACATAACTGAAGCGTGGGCAAAGTCCCAATATACTCACCATAATTCGTCCCACTGCATTAAGAGGCTTTTGCGAGGGTTAAAACGGAAACTTTCGCCGAGAAGCGTTTGGCTTTCTTATAAGATTATTGTAATCTGGCACGATGTCATTTATCGGATCAGAAAAAAATTGAACAACAAATAATAAATGTCTGTCATGTAATTCTATTTCCAAATCAATAGTTATATAGTGACAAACGCCTGTTTATTTACCTGCGGTTACGCGACGATAATACTACAGTCCGATGTGCGGAGGATGGGACGAGGCAGTGATTTTAAGCGTACAATATATCGTCTCATCTTTTAGATTGCGGTTTGGATTTTTTAGAATTTGTATATATAATTACGTAACGAGACCAAAAATAATGAAATGGAGGATTTGAAATGAAAACCAAACGTTTGCTTGGCCTATTGTTAGTTGCATGTGCGCTGGTTGTCGTATTTACAAGCTGCGCCACTGCCGCTGACGCCCCCGTAACGCTCAGATGGGCAGTATGGGATGAAACTCTGGTGGCGTACTACCAGCCCCTGATTACGCGGTACACTGAACTCAACCCCCATGTTAGCTTTGAATTGGTTGACCTGGGAGCCGCGGAGTTCGAAAGGATCCTGCAGACCCAGCTTATCGGCGGCGCGGAGTATGACGTCATCAAAATTCGAGACGTTCCGAGCTACGCGATGCATGTCAACGCAAACCTGCTTCTCCCGCTCAATGACAGGCTTGGAAACGCCGGCGTCGATTTGGGCAACTATCTGGGTATCCCGGAACAGTTCATGGTTGACGGTAACCTGTACTCTCTGCCGTTCAGAAGCGACTTTTGGCTGATATTCTACAACAAGGACAAGTTTGACGAAGCCGGCGCGGCTTATCCCACCAACCGCATGACCTTTGACGGCTGGGCTCAAATCATCAGAGATGTAACGCACGGGTCGGGCAACGATTTGGTATGGGGCAACATTTTCCACACCTGGGCCTCCACCACCACGCTGTTCGGCATCCTGACCGGCGAACACACAATCGCGGACGGCGCGTATGATTGGCTTGTTCCCTTCTACGAGACGGTTCATGCCTTGGAAGACGGCGGTTACGTCCCGCGCTTCACGGATCTGAGAGTCGGCGGAGTCCACTACTCCGCGCCGTGGTTTAACCAGCAGGTTGCCATGTGCAACATGGGCACATGGTTCGCCGCCACTTGCATTGCCCAGATAGAAGCAGGCGTAAACGAAGCGACCAACTGGGGCCTGGCGGCCTATCCCGTACCCGAAGCCGCATACCATGGAAACACTCTGGGGCAGGTAACACAGCTCGCCATCCCGCGCACGGCCAAAAATGCCGATGAAGCAATGGCTTTCATCGCTTTTGTCGCCGGGGCGGAAGGCGCTTCAATAATGGCTTCCGTCGGCCAATTCCCCGCCTATATGACCGACGACGCGCTGGATACGATTTTAGCGATCCCCGGCTTCCCGCAGGATGATACCACCAGAGAAGCGATGCGTCCGAACAATATCTTCCTTGAAATGCCAATGCA
>Ga0099364_10008073_pt1 | contig 14891 bp, 10 predicted proteins | sample TergutTh196P3_FD_73070 | JGI IMG/M metagenome (GOLD analysis project Ga0099364, IMG submission 73070) | Microcerotermes parvus P3 segment gut microbial communities from Pointe-Noire, Republic of the Congo - Th196 P3 | ecosystem: Host-associated > Arthropoda: Insects > Digestive system > Gut ... | reverse complement strand
TATGGCAAAAACTGGGCGATCTTTGCGATGTGTTTGCGCCCGATGAATGCAAAAACTACTACAAACACGCTGGTTATGGAAAATTATAGAGTCCAAAGCAAAAGTGAATTCGCTCTAGAGCCTTTCCCGTGTTTCTATGGACAAAAATCGGCATTCCGCATAGTCGGGACACAATTCGTGATGCTAGCCGCCTCGCCCTGCGGGGCGTTCTGTCAACGCGAAATACTACACCCCGCTGGTCGGGGACAAACTCGATTCCCGACTCCGCGTGGAGACGATTTTTGTCCATAAAAATAAAAACACGGGAAACGCTCTAAAAATTGATATGCAATAAATACCTCCGGTTAAAATCTACACGATTGTGTTGCCCGTTTGTATGGCCCGATTGTATGAATTTTCGGTGATTGCATGACATCTTGATTACCCTATCATCACCCGGTTCGCACATCACTCGGCTCGCTTGCCCGGCTCGATTTCCCTGTCCATTTCTTCGGTGTCGTCTAAAACAATCCTGTGATTTCGCCGTTTTCGTCGATATCAATCCTCTCTGCGGCGGGAGATCGGGACAAGCCCGGCATCGTCATGATTTCGCCCGTTAAAACAACGACGAACCCTGCTCCCGCCGACACTTTAACGTCTTTAACGGGTACAGTAAAGCCGGTTGGTCTGCATCGCAACGTTGCGTCCGTCGAAAGGGAATATTGTGTTTTTGCCATACAAATTGGCAGGTTGCCGAAACCTAGTTTTTCTAACAGTTTGAACATTTCGTTCGTTTTTTTGTCGACGGCAATTCCGTCCGCTCCGTAGATTTTTTTGGCAATCGTTTCGACTTTTTCCAACAAGGGCATTTCGTCGGGATAGAGCAGTTGGAAAGGTTTTTTTGGCGTTTCGGCGGCTTCCGCAACCAACTTGGCGAGTTCTTCAGCACCGGCTCCTCCTTTCGCCCAATGTTCTGCCCGCGTTGCCTTCACGGCAAGTTCATTACATCGTTGTACAATGACTTGGATTTCTTCATCCGTATCCGTTGGGAACGAGTTGACCGCAACAACAACCGGCAGGCCGTACATTTGCATATTTTCGATATGTTTGCGAAGGTTATCAAATCCCGACTCGACGGCGTTGATGTTTGGTGTCGTTAAATCTTTAAGATCAACGCCGCCGTGATATTTTAACGCCCGGACTGTCGCAACGACAACGACGGCATCCGGCACCAGGCCGGCCTGTCGGCATTTGATGTCAAGGAATTTTTCCGCCCCCAAGTCCGCTCCGAATCCTGCTTCGGTAACGGTGTAGTCGGCTAGTTTCAGGGCAAATTTTGTTGCCAGGACGGAATTGCAACCGTGTGCGATGTTGGCAAAGGGCCCGCCGTGCACAAGGGCGGGATTCCCTTCCAGAGTTTGTACCAAGTTCGGCTTCAGGGCATCTTTGAGCAATGCCGCCATAGCACCGTGGGCTTGTAATTGCGATGCCGTAATCGGTTCGCCATCGGCTGTATAGCCGACGATAATGCGTCCGAGCCGATCACGCAGTTCCTTGAGCGAATTGCTCAAACAGAAAATAGCCATAATTTCAGAGGCCACGGTGATATCAAAGCCCGACTCTCTCGGAACACCGTTAATAAGCCCGCCCAGGCCGACGAGGGTTTTACGAAGTGCCCGATCGTTGAGATCAACAACCCGCCCCCAAACGATCCGTCGGGTATCGATTTTCAAGGCGTTTCCGAAATGCAAATGATTGTCGAGCATTGCGGCCAGGAGATTATGTGCCGCCGATATTGCGTGAAAATCCCCGGTAAAGTGCAGATTAATTTCTTCCATCGGCACGATTTGTGCGTATCCTCCGCCAGCGGCTCCGCCTTTGATCCCGAAACAGGGGCCGAGTGAAGGTTCACGTAGCGCAACGATAGTTCGTTTGCCGATTCGGTTAAGAGCATCGGCCAGTCCGACGCTTGTTGTTGTTTTTCCTTCACCGGCAGGCGTCGGGCTGATTGCGGTCACCAGGATCAGTTTGCCGTCGGGTTTATTTTGATACTGATTAAGGACATTGAAGGGAATTTTTGCTTTATTGTTTCCGAAACATTCGATTTGTTCGGGAGCGAGTCCGCATTTTTCGGCAATTTGGTTAATGGGTAACGTTTTAACCTGTCGGGCAATTTCGAGATCGGAAAGGTGGGTCATGCGAGGAAGACTAGAAGACTAAAGGGATTGAATGACGACATAAAGCCGTTGGTCATTTTATCATTATGTTTTCCCAAATAAAAGTCCCGCCTGTTTTCTCTCCAGGCCCTATCAGTCCCCACATCTCAGTCCCCCACAGCCCCCGGACAGTTCATTCCAAAACATTTGCGTCGACAATCGTCATTATGGTCGGCGTACCGGCTTGATGTAACGGCGTTACCATGATCGTAATCACTCGACTTTGCGGCGGCAAATCCAAGACAACTCGCTGCGAAGGCGCATCGCCGCGAAGTTCCCAACGGCCTAACTCTTGAGAGTCCGCCAGAATTTGAAGAGTTGCCGATGCGTGCGGACGGTATTGATCTTCAATACCGATGATCGCACGCAAGGCAGTATATGGCCGAGGGATTTGATATTCAAGTGTTGTTGTCCCCCGTAATGTTATCCCGCGGCAATACGCCGTGCCGTCCAAAATGATTTCCCGCGATACGTTCGCCCGACTTTCATAGAACTGTTGCAAAAGTTCACGAACTTCCGGCTTCCCATCGGGTTGAACATCAATAGAACCCAACGGCAACGAGAATTCAGACCGGTGCCGTTCAAAATCAAATAGCGATACAACCCCTTGTTCTCCAAAATCAATTTCGCTTACCGAATCAAGCGGTACGGATACGGCCAAACCTGGTGCCGTGTTCCAGAGAATATCGCCGTTTTCAAGGCGGATGTCCGAAATCATCCCCCGCGTTCCCGACCAAAGTGTTAAAGCAGCAGTTGGAGCGGTTTCTTTAGACACAATGTTATCGTGTAAGAGAAGTCCAAAAATTCTATGCCGTGGGACGGGCAAGACTTCGCCGTTTATGTCGAAGGATACGGTCTCGTCATTGACTTCGCCGAGAATACCTGCATACACATCAAGTGAGCCGGGATTGCCCACTACGATTCGATCTCCATCGGTATTCGATTGCGAGAGACGCAACCAATCGTCCGGCGGATTGAAGACTTCAGACAAGTTGCGGACGACAAACCGAACTGCCGAAATGTCTTCGAGCGGAAGGGACAATTCGTTTTGCTGTTCCAGCAAATGAAAAAAAGCCTGGGTGTGTGCGATACGCAACGCAGAGACAGTCAGCCGGGAACCATCCTTCAGTTCGAGAACCATAACCTCATTCGGAAACGTTTTCTTGACCATCTGTGCATTGGACTGTTGCATTACGGCACGTAGATTGATCAACCTTTGCTCGTTTCGGCTGGCTGTAGAAGAAATGTTTGACTGTCGGGAACGGAATGGAGTTTGTGTCCGACGCAGGTTATCCCGGCCAGACGATATTTCTTGATAGGGACTGGGTGCCAGGTTGCGAATTTTAACAATGCTTGCGATGGGAAGTATTTGCTGCTCACCTTGCATATTGACCGTGATTTGGCTGTTATCGAGTTGGGTAATGACTCCAAAAAACATCTGACCGTCTTTATCAAGCACCTCAAAATACGGCTGGGCAAAATCCAGATGGCTCGTTGCCGTTTCCGTAGAATAAGCCCCGGCAATATAGAGTAACATACAGACGCCGCTAAACAGAATGGCCAATAAATAAGAGCGGGTAAGCATAGAATCGATTATATCAAAATCGGTACGGTTCTGTATCAACGCCAGCCCATTCTAATCAGCGAAGACCGGCACACGAAAAGGCCGGGGTAGTTCATCGACGTTAACGGCCAGCATCCCGTTGTCCTGATGAATTTCGTAGGGTTCGTTTGTAAACGGATTACGGTACCCGCCCGTATTACGTTGCCCTAAAGAATGCAAGACAGCAACAAGAGAGCGGTTTAAGGCCGATTGGTCTTGAGCAAAAAGCCGCATCAACGGATAAACATCTTTTAACAGGATGCCTGCAACGACAGGTTCCAGCAAGACGCCTTTCGAGTCATACGAGTCTTGTTTTTGAAGCAAGTTCGTATAGATTGTGTCCAAAACATCCATACGGTTTGCCAACGGTTCCTGGCTGATATCCAGTATTTTTTGCATAGATTGAAGATAAAACACGGTGTCGGCTTCGTGATTAGTTCGGAAATGCCGGCTAAAAGAACTACGTATCCCTCGCCGCTCTAATTCGTCGATACCTTCTTGAGTTAATGTATCTACAGGCCCGTACATTATAATACGGCGATAAAACATCAATCCGTGAGCACGGTCTCCAAACCAAGCGATATTTTCCGGTACCCAATGTTGATACAATTCGGTAAGCATGTGTCGAATATCGAGCAGATGACGCCGCTCCAATTTGGAATCAAGGATAATCCGTTGCAGGACATCATAAGCCCGGAGTCGGACAAGCACCGCATCTCCCCTGGCACCGACATCAGCAAGATTCGAAGCCAAGTAGGCGATACGGAAAATATAATCTAACGCTTTAATGGCTTCTTCGATATTTCCGTCAAGCAGAGCGAGGGCAACTGCATACTCTTCCAAAAGGGCATAGTCGGCAAGATATTTTGACGGCGTTGTCGAAACAATCGTACCGCGGTAAACCGAGGCAGGCGATGCAGCCCGGCGACCCGTTGGGTTGGAACGAACTGTCCCACGCTCAAAAATGTAATAAAATACTGTTTTCGGATTCTCTAATTTCCGGCGAATATCATACCGCTTCTCATCAAATCGGTTAAGAATAGGCCGAACATTGGCAATTTTTAACTCATCTATATCCCAAGCCCCGATGGGGCTCGCATCCCAAAGTTTTTGTAAGTCATCACGTAACGGTATATGCGGAGTGTCGGGACTGGCGGATTCATAGTACGGTCGAAAATGTTCATGAAGCACAATGGCAATGTTGTTTTGATGCTGTTCTTGCAACCATGCCCGATCGTTTGAATCTAAAGAAGTCGTAGATAATCCCTCAAAAACATCGGCGGGTAAACCGTTTTGAGCGATCAGTTTTTCAATTTCGGCAATTAACTCTTTCGACCGGGCTGTGCGAAGTTGCTCTGCTCCGACGAACCGGCTAAATGGGATGTCAAATCGTTGCGAATGGGGCGATCGGCTTGATAATGCAGAGTAAACGTAAAACAGCACAACAACGGCAATAACAGCGGCCGCCCAATAAATTCGGGGTATTTTTTGCAATGAAACCTGCATCTTTTGATTCGAAACGAAGACGAAAGAAAGACGGTTTCATTGTAAGACATAGAGCGAACCCGTGCAAGCGAATCTGTCCGGCACGGGGTGTGGCCGTCGCCAACAAGTTTTTTCCCAAAACGGTTCGGACTAGAGCCTTTCACGTGTTTCTATGGACAAAAATCATCACCCGCATAGTAGGAAATCGAGTTAGCCGCCCCGCCCTGCGGGGCGCAGTATTTCGCGTAGGAACGCCACGCAGGTCGGGTCGGGTAACGGGGGAAACGAACGCTAGACTACGCCAATTCAGAAAACGCTCTTAATGGAATTCAACAGACAGAACATTATCCATTCAGTATCCATTCTGTGTAACGTTATCCATTCAGTATAAAATGTTGGCCGGGCAATGTTAGCCGGGTAATACCAACACGCTCCTATGAATAATGCTCCTATGAATAATGTGGAGTCGGCGGTCGGTAATGTTCCATATCAATCGAACGAAACCAATCGATCGTCCTGCGTAATCCCTCTTCAAGCGGTATGATCGGCTCCCAGCCCAATTTGGCCTTGGCCAGCGATATATCAGGACGACGCTGTTTTGGATCATCCGAAGGCAACGGTTTTTCAACAATCTCTGCCGAAGAATTGCCCACGATACGGAGGACGGCTTCGGCCAGTTCCCGAATCGTAAACTCCGTCGAATTGCCCAAGTTGACCGGTCCAATAAAATCGTCCTCGTTGTTCATCATTCTGATCAGTCCTTCGACTAATTCGTCCCGATAGCAAAAAGAGCGGGTCTGCAAGCCGTCGCCGAAAAGGGTTAGCGGCTCTCCGTTGAGTGCCTGGCGAATAAAGTTCGAGACGACTCGTCCATCATACGGGTGCATACGGGGGCCGTAAGTATTGAATATGCGGACAATCCTAACGGACATTTTATGCATTCGCCGGTAATCCATAAAAAGCGTTTCAGCCGCCCGTTTTCCTTCGTCGTAGCACGCTCTCGGCCCAATAGGATTAACGCAGCCTCTATAGGATTCCGGTTGCGGGTGGATTTCCGGATCGCCATAAATTTCGCTTGTCGATGCCTGTAGTATTTTTGCTTTACAGCGTTTTGCCAATCCGAGCATATTGATGGCTCCCGACACGGACGTTTTCATCGTGCTGATGGGGTCATATTGATAATGCCCAGGTGCGGCCGGACAGGCTAAATTGTATATCTCATCGACTTCGAGATACAGAGGAAAAGTAATGTCATGCCGAATCAGTTCAAAGTTCGGCTTGCCCAAGAGATGGGCAACGTTTGATTTTTGGCTTGTAAAAAAATTATCGACGCAAATCACGTCATGCCGGTTTTCGACGAGCCGTTCACAAAGATGGGAGCCGAGAAAACCAGCCCCGCCGGTTACGAGAATACGTTTTAATTTTGACATGACCGTATTATACCATAAGGGCAATACACCATAAGGGCAATATAAAAATGTCCGGCATATCGGGGACACATCGTTATAATTTGCAAATAGGACACTGAAAATAGGACATTGACATTGAAACAGGTTACATACCAAAACACCAAAAAAAACACCTCCCAGCCGGTACTGTTTTTTTGATTGGAGTTTGCTATAATCCCCTGTTCAAGCGGGACGGGCGGTCGCTGCTTTGAGTGTAAGGAGGTTCGTTGTGAATCGCTTTCCACTCAGAGGAGAGGAAAGTCCGGGCTCCATCGGACACGATGACGGATAACATCCGCCGACCGAAAGGTTAGGGAAAGTGCAACAGAAAAAATACCGCCTATGCCGGACACAGTGCCGTCAGATGCAGTGCCGCAGGACACAGTGTCGTCGGATGCAGTGCCTGGCACAGCAACGAACATTGGTACTGTAACGAACATTGGTAAGGGTGAAATGGTGCGGTAAGAGCGCACCGCAATTCGGGTAACCGAATTGGCATTGCAAACCCCATCGGGAGCAAGGTCAAGCAGGAGTGAGGCTGTCCGGGCCGATAATAACTCCGGGTGGACTGCTCGAGCGGTCGGGTAACCGACTGCCTAGATAAATGACCGCCGCTCTGGCTACACTACAGTGCGGCTGCGTTACAGAAATCATGGCTTCTGTACGAAACGGACTTTGGTGCGAACAGAGAACAGAACCCGGCTTATAGTTCCGCTTTTTTTTCCTTTCTCCTTTTTCCTTTCTCCGCTTTTTTCTTTACGGTATTCTCTTGCGGTATTCTCATACAATTGCCCGGAGGGCTTTGATGAACTCCGGCGAAGTGCCGCAGCATCCGCCGATGAAGTTAGCCCCAGCCGACAAGAGTTCCTTGGCCGATGCGGCGAAGGTTTCTGGAGTTTGGCGATAAACCGTCTGGCCTTCGACCATTTCAGGCAACCCGGCATTGGCCTTCATCCAAATCGGCAACTGCGGCGCAGTGTTGTTTATCGCAGTGCTGTTTATCGCTGCCCGCATCCGGCGACAAATCGGGATAAATCCCTCGATTCCCTGTCCGCAATTGGCTCCGATAATATCTGCACCGGCTTCCGCCAGCAATTCAACGGCCTGTTCGGGCGTTGTCCCCATCATCGTTCGGTCTTTGTTCTTACCCGTATCAAAAACCATACAGGCTGCGATGAGTATCCGCTGCGCCGCACGCTCGCTGGCATGTTTCGCCGCTTTGACGGCTAAAACCGCTTCGGCAGGGTCGCTCATCGTTTCTATCACGATACCGTCCGGTTCTTCGGTAACAATCGCTTCGGCTTGCTCTAAAAATGCAGCATAGACTTCGTCCGGCGAGACTCTACCCGACATCAGCATAATACCGGACGGCCCTATTGATGCAAAAACACGGCGATCATGTTTTTTTGCAACATCTTTGGAAAGCCGAACGCCAGCCCGGTTTATGGCGGCAACTTTGTCTTCGGCACCATGCCGTGTAAGCAAAAAGCGGTTTGCACCGAACGTGTTGGTCAAGATAATATCGCTTCCGGCCTTGATGTATGCGTCGGCAACCTCCTGTACCAGGTTGGGTTTTTCGAGATTCCAGAGGTCGGGATGTTCGCCCGAAGTCAATCCTCTCAATTGTAATTGCGTTCCCCAACCGCCGTCGAGGATGAATGTGCCCGACGTATGCCAATCTGATGTCATCATTCATTTTATTGTCCGCAATGGAAAGCCAAAAGTCAAGCCGGGGACAGCCTTGCGTTCGGGATGCCCGACTGGTCGAGAATCCAGCATCTCAACGTTCACGATGGTATTGGGATGATTCCTTTTTTCCATAATTCGTTTGCTCATGATATTGCATTATCCTAAACGGAGGCTATAAAATACGTAGGCCATAGAGCGGAACGTTCAGCGGAGCAATCGAAGTGTTTTCGGGAACAAGAGAGATCGTTCGCATCATGGTGCTGTTCGGCTCTATGTTAACCTCAACAGAAAAACGGATGGCCGTCTCGCCGTTTCGGGTATCTCGTGAAATTTCTTTGACCGTTATCCGGTCGTCTTGAGAAGTTTCCGCAAAGACAATGTCCGGGTATTTGACAGTGTAAACGGTCAATACCGTCGTTGCCGACTGTGTATCCGAGTCAAATGTACAACGCAAAGCCTGACCATTTGTCCATATATCCGTTTCGACTGTGCCGAGGACAGACACCTGCACAATAGACCCGGCGGCGGTAAGCCCGGAGGCGGTTTTGACGGTAACATAATCCTCAAAAGTACCCGAACGCCCCCAAACATTGATCGAGATGCCGACGGCAATTTTTCCCTGCGGCGGTATCGGCTCTTTGGGAACGTCAATGTCAGCACAACTACACCCGGAAAGAATGTCCGCGATTACAACATTTCGGTTGCTGTTATTGACAATATCGAACGTGAGTTTGACAGGAGAATCGGTAGGTCTCACTTTACCGAAGTCAAGCACTTTCGGAAAGACAGAAATCGGCGACACGTCCGCTCCGTCCGTTTCGGCATACTTTGAACAACCGATTGCCGTAAAAGTAAACGGCAACAAAAACAGCACGTAAGCCAGGGATAATTTTAATGTACTTTTTTCCATAACAATCGTCGCAATGCGAGAAGGATTAAAATAATTCCGATGCCTGTGAACAGCCAGCGTGTCCAGCCGGTCATCCCGCCGGTGGAGGGAATATAATCTTCGGGAGAGTATTCCCGTTGCAGCCATTTCATGTTCGCAAAATCGTAACCTCCTTTGGCAAGCGAAACGGTTCCCTTGTTCACGGCAATATAGCGGACTGGCTTGTCTATAATCCGAAAATCCGCCACCCGGGCGTCCACTGGAATGTCGATAGCAAATTCGTGGTCGGAAACGGTATGATTCAACCGGAGCGTGTCGGGAACAAGACGGTAGTGCATATCAGTTTTATCGGCACCGCCAGACCTCGAAATGACTTCACGGTAACTTGAGGGATAGTATAATCCAGAATTTTCCTCGACGATATAATCCTTTGCTGTCCGCTCATTGAAATAGTCTCCTGAATCCGTGGCTACATACTGGTAAGGACATAGATAGCCTCGATTTACATCGATATGATATTTTTCAAGCAACCTATTGCCCCTCTTTACCTCTATGACTGTCGCCTTGGCACCGTTATCATAGTCGATTTCGTCTGTAACGTTGATGCTCAAGCCGAACTCCTTTATTTTACTATCAGCAAACTCATAGAAATCGGCTGGCAACTCAAATGTTGTGCGGTCAATTTTGTGCCGAATGATGGCAGCAACATACGAGTCTGGTGTATGCCGGAACCGACCAAACTCTTGAAATTCCGCCCAACTGACACTTCGATCATAGACGACCAAGTCTCGATTATTGGGAACCCAATGAACATACAACTGCGATTTAGATGCATTTTCATCACGTACATGAGTGCCGAAATTCAAATCTATGCCGACCGGTATATTTTGGCCGAGGTTAGGAATCCATTCGTATTTTTCGAACCGGCGTTTATATTTATCCCCCGGCTCCCCTCCATAAGTGCTATCATTTCCCGACATCAGGATTTTCAATCTCTCCTGAATTAATTTGCGTCTTGATTCCTCATACGAATCTCGAATACGCTCAAGTTCACGGGCAATTCTTACCTCATCCCCTTTGTATTGCTCTTTAATTATTTCCTCCCGTTTGTGGTGTATTTCTTCAGAACGTGCCGAAGGATTATTATGCAGTTCTGTGACTCTCTCAAATTCCGCAACACCAGAGCGTATTGTTGAAGGGCTAAAACCGCTACTTTGGTAGGCTTTAACCATGATTGCAAAGGCTTCGCTTGCTTCAACTGCTTGTGTTACCTGGAACGAGATCAAAATCAATAAAACTGTGGCGGCGTAGTTTGTTCGCATTGGAATCGTGAGCATTTTGAAAGGGAAAAAATACATACCCGTTACAACAAAGTTCTTGGAGAAAAAAGTTGCTGGGCACAACACAGTCAGGCTATCGAAGCCTGAACGATAAAATCAACACACGTATTTCCCTTGTTCAAACACAGGCACAGGATCACCATCCTTTTCCCATGTAGATGCAGGTTGTCCAAAACTTGCAGCTGGCCTCTTGTATTTCTGAATTGTCCCATCTTTTCTTGTCGCTTGAGGGACGTATGTGTGTACACAATCGTTTTCATTCAAACCCGCACAGGACTGGTCGAGGTAAACAAGACCTTCCTCTACTGTCCTGAACTGACCATCTGATGAAACAGTATCACTTTTGTAGTTTTCATGCCCTCCACCACCACACGGCCCTTTTTTAGTTGCAGCGAAGGCGACAAGCGAGAACCCGAGGATGACGCAGAAAGCGAGGACGACGGCAAGCGAATTGAACTTTTGCATAGCATTTTTCCTTTTTGAAAGGGTGTAGGTACGAGAGGATCGAGAGTCACTCTCGGCCTCTTCATCTTCCATTGTATCCGCAAAAAAGAAAAGTGTCAAGCCATTTTCTAAAAAATTTTTCGGCTATCCGATCAGTTCGGCGAATCTAGATACGGGTCTTGGCCCATCGATCGCATCATTTTCTTGCGTTCCTTTTCGTAATAAAGCATTACTTTGCGGTTCCGATAACTCCGCCGCTCTACTTTTCGCTGCGCACGAACAAACATCTGTTCATATAAAAGCAAAGTTTTACGTTTTTTCCCGTATGCCCGATGCAGTAATTCATCTTCCATCGAAAGATATTGCCGATAGGTGCCGGGATCACCCTGCCGGCCACATCGGCCAATCAACTGCCGGTCAATCCTTGCCGATTCATGCATTTCCGTACAGATCACGTGGAGCCCGCCGAGTTCCCGGATTTCGTCGGAAATTTTGATATCCGTTCCTCTGCCCGCCATATTGGTTGAGACTGTTACTTTGCCCTTTTCACCGGCTTTGGCAACAATTTCTGCCTCTTCGGCAATTTTATATGCGTTGAGTATCGAATGGGTGATTTGCAACTCTTGCAGTTTCTCCGACAGCAAAATGGATTTATCAATCGTTCGCGTTCCAATCAAAATCGGTCTGCCGGTTTTATGGACTTCAATAATTTCCCGGACAATCGCATCCCACTTATCGTCTTCCTTGCGGAAGAGCCCCGTCGTTAATCGTACCCGTTTCGGCGGGCGGTGCGTCGGGACCGGTATCACCTTGCAACGGTATATCTTTTGCAGTTCTCTCCGCGATGCAGCCGCCGTTCCTGTCATACCGGCCAAATGATCAAAACGCAAAAAATAATCCTGCACCGTAACTCGGGCTGCTTGCTCCGTTGCCCAAGTTACAGGAACGCCTTCCTTGGCTTCAATCGCTTGGTGAATTCCATCCCGCCATTTTCTTCCTTCACCTAGCCGACCGGTAAATTCGTCCACGATCACGACTTCGTCGTCCCGAATGACGTAATGTTCATCACGGTGATAAATCCGGTCAACTAGCAGGGCCTGCTGGACAAAATCGTAAATATCCTGCATGCCGGTTTGATTCAACGCCGACGTTTTTGGAATCGCCCGGACTTTCCGCCGGCCTGCCGTTGTAAAGTCAATTGTCCGTTTTTCGTGGTCGTATGTATAGTCAACTTTTTCCTCAAATTGGGAAATCGCTGCGGCTGCCCAATTATACTTTTCGGCTTCCTCTTCGAGATCATCCGACGGCGTTGCACTGATAATCAGCGGTGTACTGGCTTCATCGATCAAAATACTATCCGCTTCATCCACGAGAGCAAAGTAGGGATTTCGCTGAACCGGCTGCTCGCCCGACTGCTGTTTTTTGCCCATCAAGGTTCCGATTAAATCATGCTTTCCTTCCGCAATCGTTCGGAGTAACAGCCGGTCTTTTAGAAAGTCAAATCCGAATTCTTTCGCCGTTCCGTAGGTTATATCGCAGTGATAGGATTCTCTCCGTTCGCCGGGCTGCATATCGGTTTGGATTACGCCGACGCTGAGTCCCAGCATATTATAAATCGGCTGCATCAGTTCGGCATCGCGTTTTGCCAGGTAGTCGTTGACGGTCGCCAGCATCGTGCCGTTACCGGCCAGAGCATAGATATACATCGGCAAGGTTGCGGTCAGGGTTTTTCCTTCACCGGTCTGCATCTCGACGATAGAATGATTGAAGAGAGCCGCCCCGGCAAGAATTTGCACATCGAAATGCCGCATATTGATCGTCCGTCGGCCTGCCTCACGAACAAGGGCGTAGGCTTCGACCAGCAGGGACTTGAGCGGCTCGCCGCTCCGTGCCCGATAACGAAGGGATAAACTTTCCTTTCGCAGTTCCGCATCGGAAAATGCTTGCGATTTTTTTTCCAACGCGTTGACTTTATCCAAGACGAACGACCAGCGGGCCAGCCGGCCAGCGTCCGTCAGCGGTACACAGGCGTGTATGAGTCGTGAAGAACCCGTTGGAATAGCACCCATTTGGCGTCGTATGCAATGTGTTTAGGCCAGGTATTCATTAGGCCAGTTTTTTCAATTCCTCCGTTTTGTCGGTTCGTTCCCAGGTAAATTCTGGTTCATTCCTTCCAAAGTGTCCGCCTGCGGCCGTTTTTCGGTAAATCGGACGCCGTAGGTCCAGTGTTTGAATGATCCCCGTTGGAGTCAAGGGAAACACGTCTCGAATGATCTTCGAGATTTTTGCTTCATCAATTTTCGCCGTCCCTCTGGTATCAACCAACACACTGACAGGTTCCGGCACCCCGATGGCGTATGCCAACTGAATTTCGCATGAGTCGGCAAGGCCGGCAGCGACGATGTTTTTGGCGACATAACGTGCCATATAGGCTGCACTTCGGTCAACTTTCGTAGGGTCTTTGCCGCTGAATGCGCCTCCGCCGTGTGATGCCCAGCCGCCGTAGGTATCGACAATGATCTTTCGGCCTGTCAAACCGCAGTCGCCGTGAGGGCCGCCGATGACAAATTTCCCCGTCGGGTTGATATGATATTTAATACCCTTTGTGTCCAAATCTTTCGGCAATTCCGGCTCGATAATGTTGGGAATCAGATAGTCGGCGATTGCCTTCTGATCTACGCCCGGATCATGCTGTGTCGAAACAACGACGGTATCGATTCTTACAGGCTTATGTCCGTCAAATTCGATTGTAATTTGGCTTTTGCTGTCAGGCCGGAGCCAGTTGACTTCATTCTTAAAACGTGCAACCGTCATCCGGTTGGTGATTCGGTGTGCCAATGCAATGGGCAACGGCATCAATTCCGGAGTGTGATTGCAAGCATACCCGAACATGAGCCCTTGGTCGCCGGCACCGATTTCGCCGGCATGCCGGCCGTCGGCCGAATCATTAACTCCCTGTGCAATATCAGGGCTTTGGCGGTCCAAGGCGACCATAACAGCACACGTATCGGCTGAAATCCCCCAGTGATCGTCCGTATAACCCACATCGCGGATTGCATCGCGGACAACTGTTTGATAATCAATTTTTGCCTTGGTTGTAATCTCGCCAGCGATGATTGCAATCCCTGTCGTAACCATAGTTTCGCAGGCGACCCGGCTCATATTATCCTCGGCAAATAAGGCATCAAGCACAGCGTCAGAAATTTGATCAGCCAGTTTATCGGGATGCCCCATACTAACGGCTTCACTCGAAAAAAGTCTCTTGGACATAGAATGTGTGAATGGGAGTTATACTATCCCAACCAGAATACCATCAACGAATAAAAAGTCAATGCGGACGAAGAGACTGATAACGCAGGGTGACGGATATACTCCAGAGCAAAATTCAGAGCACAATTGAATGCGATCCAGAGCGTTTCCCGTGTTTCTATGGGCAAAAAAAGTCCAGCGAAGGCGGGAATCTGTTTCTATTTGTTCGAGTTAGCCGCCCCGGCCTGCAGGGCGTTTCAACGCAGAATACTGCGCCCCGCAGGTCGGGGCGGCTAACTCGACTACCAACTCTGCGGTTAGACGATTATTATCCATAGAAACACGGGAAACGCTCTAAACGATGTCCGTCCCCTCGTGTGCAATCTGCCTTTCCCATTCTTTACGGAAGAATGATTTGGATATTTCGGAAAGCGACGGGGCCGTGATCCCCTTGGAACAGGAGCGGTCCTTTTGCCGACTCTTTCATCGTCAGTCCGCCGCCAGTCGGGCCTTGGACTTCGACATTTTCTTGAATGAGTACGCCGTTAA
>Ga0099364_10008072_pt1 | contig 14891 bp, 19 predicted proteins | sample TergutTh196P3_FD_73070 | JGI IMG/M metagenome (GOLD analysis project Ga0099364, IMG submission 73070) | Microcerotermes parvus P3 segment gut microbial communities from Pointe-Noire, Republic of the Congo - Th196 P3 | ecosystem: Host-associated > Arthropoda: Insects > Digestive system > Gut ... | reverse complement strand
CCGGTTTGATGCGTTAAACGGAGGAACAAACACTGGAATCAATCTGGTGCCAAAGACATCCGCAAAATCCTGGTAGTATTTTGTTATTGTCCCAACAGTGTTTTCGGTATCAGTTCCTTCAGGAAATTCATTTTTGGGTTGAGCGCTGGAGGAATTGTCCACATGCTCTATGCCATGCAGGGCGACGTACACCGCATGCTTTTTTATGAGGCTTGCCGACTTCCTGCCCAGGCGCAAAAAGTCTTTTGGAATAACCGCGCATACTGCCGGAACATCATATCTCGAAAACAGCTTTAACATTTTGGACAGATTGTACGTGCGCTTCCAGCGACCAATCCTGAAAGGTTCACTTGTCCCTATGTCATCCTCACGCCATCAGAAAACGACATCACTATGATTCTGTAAGGCCATTTCCAGTCTCGACCAGGCAATAAGCGTATTTTTGAAGGCAGTCATATTGTAAAAGGGTTCTGATATATGGCGTAGAAGAGTATTTTGCTCGTCCCTGTATTTTGACATGTCCTGCCAAAAAAATTGGCTTTGGACGAACAGATCAGGGAAAAAACAGACAAAAAATCAGGATAAGACAGATTTTTGCCAACAGATAAAAATTGCATTCCAGAAAGTCTGATTAAACAGGCAATTCGTTCAGATCAGACTTCTCAAGCTGCAAAGACCTGCTTCAAAATCCTTACATTTGAAAATGTTTGACCAACCCGCTTAATTTTGTTGATCCGTTTGCATATAATAAAAAGTAAGGTAAACCCTACTTAATTAATGTTTAGAGGAGTAAATTATGATTTTCAACACTGCAAAAATCATGTCAAAGGGGCAGATAACATTACCCATTGATATACGAAGAAACATGGGATTGTCAACAGGCGACCGTGTGGCACTGATTTATGCCAGGGACCGTGTGATTATGGTCAATCCTGCCATATATGCCATGGAGACTTTGCAAAACGAAATGGCGGGGGAATTTGAAAAAGTCGGCCTAAACAGTGATGATGACATCATGGATATGGTTCGTGAGATTCGGGAGGAAATCGAGGGAAGATGAGGGTTTTAATTGATACGAATGTTTTAATTTCTGCCGCTTATTCAAAGTCTGGCATTCCGAATCAGGCCTACCGAAAAGCACTTGAGCCACCGTATCATGCGCATATAAGTGAACAGAGTATTGAGGAATTTCGCCGTGCAGTTAACCGAAAATTCCCTGAAAAAAGCCACATTTTTGAAAATTTTTTTGCCACTGCCTTATATGGCCTTACGGTTATTCCTGTTCCATCCGAACCTCATTGTGATGAAGATTTGATACGTGATGCAGGTGACCGCCCGATACTTCGTGCTGCAATGCAGGCAGATATTGATGTTATTGTAACTGGCGATAAAGACTTTTTGGAATCGGGCTTGACTAATCCACGGATAATGACAGTGGCGGAATTTGTATCTCTGAATTCCCTCCAAAACTTCAGATGATAATGTGCTATAGGACAGGATTCCGCCAGACTGTCTCACAGCACGCCACACATGTGGCAGACTTCGGTCTGAGAAGAGAAGAGTCTCCCAGACTCATGCATAAGCCCTCCGTCAACTACCCCTCTCTGAAGGACGGGGTCTCCACCGGAGGTTCCGATGAAATTTCCAAAGGAAAGGCAATTGTCAATGATTTCACAAAGAGAGCTTGATGAAATAGCGTATTCACGCGAAGGTGAGGATAATTTTTTCTTTGTGTATCAGGCAATTCAGGACCGCTATCCTGAAAGCAGTGGAGAAGAGTTGAGAGATATTTTTTTGTGGTGTATCAGGGAACTCCTTGCACAGGGACGGCTGCGGTTTTTGGGTGAGACGTGGCTGAAAGATGGCATGGAGGAAAATGCACCCCTGATGTTTGGAGATGCTCCTGACGGACCGGATGATGTCTTTATTGACGGGCTGAAGCAGCCTGTGGACCCAACACCGGATGGTATAGCCGGGCTGATCAGGTCCAAGTGGCCGCCGGAAGTTGTGCCAAACGTTTTTCCGAACACGGAAGGATTTGAGTTTGTCTGGTTTTACAAATGGTGGTTTGAATGGTTTGACAAGGATGGCAATCCGGTTTTGTGCTGAAAGAGGGATGTACACCGATCTGATGGTTCCCGCACATCAAAGTTCTGACCAGTTCAATGAATCAGCAGAGGGGGGAAATAATGAGTATAGGAAAACTGGAAGAAGTGGAATTGCGCAGCTTGTGGCAGCACGAGGCACGTGATTTCACCACCTGGCTGGCGCAAAGCGAAAACCTTGAAATGCTGAGTGAAGAGATCGGGATTCCGCTTTTTGATCCGACTGTCAATGAGCGTGTCGGGAAGTTCTTTTGCGATATGGTCTGCAAAGTGGAGGGGAGCGAAAAGGAGGGGAACGAAAGAACCGTCGTCATTGAGAACCAGCTGGAGCAGACGGATCATGATCACTTGGGCAAACTGATAGCTTATGCAAGTGGCGTTAATGCGTCCTGTATTATCTGGATAGCCAAAGAGGCAAGAGAAGAGCATATCAGTGCCATCCAGTGGCTCAACAGTAAAACAGACAGTGATATCGGGTTTTTTCTGATTGAGATAAAGGCGTTCAGAATAGGCGATTCGCTTCCTGCACCACAATTTCGGGTTGTCGTTCAGCCGAATGCTTATAGCAGGAGCATGAAGCCCATCGCAGGGCAGGGTGAACTGAAGAGGTCGCAGACAGCGCGACTTGAATTCTGGGAGAATTTCAACCGCGTTCTGGGTGACAGAAAAAATACGGGATTAAATGTGAGGAAGGCCTCAACCAATTACGGGTACTCCTTTTCTCTCGGAACAAGCCAGTGCAGAATCAATGCTGAATTACTCGGCAAGGAAGGAAAGATACGGGTCGGATTGTGGATTCCGGACAACTGGGGCCTGTATGATTTTATTGCCAGTCATAAGGATGCTGTAGAAAGCAGACTGCAGGACAGCACGTTAAACTGGTTCAAGCAAGACGGGATCAAAGTTACGGGCCTATCAGTACGCATTGATGACCTTGATTTTAACAATCCCTCCAATTATGATGAACTGGCCCATAAAATTATCGACACCGTGATTGAATTCAAGGAGCTTTTTGTTCCGATAGTCAACAGCTTCAAGGGCTAGACATGGCAAGGTGATAGTGGCATGCTTCATGCTGGAGCACTTTGTCAACTGGGCGTTTTTGTGGGCCGGATGACATCAAATTTTTGACGTTGGGCCACGAAGCTCATGCCGGAAGTTTTTCGTTTTACTCTGGGATGTTTGATCAGTCCCAAACAAATGCGGTATGTCTGTATGAAAAAGAATTTCCCTTTCCTGTTGTCGGCTTTTGTCATTTTGCTGGCTGCCGTACTGTTTTCCTGTTCGCATAAAACACCAGAGGCTGTCCCGACTCCTGAAGAGTTGGTAAGGCAGCAGCTTGGCGCGATTTATGGCAGGTATCATGAAAATGCGGGTGGCTGGTTTATCCGTCCGCCTGATGAATGTGATGATGCTGAAGCCGAAACAGACTGTGATTCCTTTGATGTCTGGCCTGAGAGTAATGAATCGGATTACCTCATGACAGTCAAACAAATAGACAGGAAAGACATTCCTGAAGGCAATGCGGATGGTTGGCAAGGAGAGCGATTTTATGTTCAGGTGACTGGAGTCAAGGGTGGTGCAGCCCAGGTTGAACCCGGGTTGCTGGGCTATTTTCTTTATGAAATGCGCAATGGAAAACTTGAGCTGGTCGGAGGCTTGCCATATATCTATGATGGGGAGGCTGGACATCCGTATGCAAATGTGGGGCTTGTTAAATTAAGTGACGATGGTTACTGGGCCTGGTACGTGGAAAAATCGACAAGATATGCTTCGCCAAACTGGACGGTAGGCCCACAAGAAGGGAAGGTTGTCCCGTTGCTGGAGCTGGTAACAAGCTTCAGCTTTTTAAGGGAGGAGGCTAGAGACAGGCGGGGAGATGATTGTTTCCCGTATGCGACTGAACTGGAAGCAGACATTCTGATTGATGATTCGGTCAAAAACAGGAAGCTTTATCCATTGAAGGCAACAGCAAGTGGAAGGCTCCGTGGAAAGAAAATCAGAACAAGAACAGTCATCCTTCATTTTGATGAGAAAAAATGGGAATACTCGCATCCGAAAAATTGGCCGCTTGATGATATAAAAATATGGTAGAGAGGCCGGGAAGTTCGGCAGTCCTCTGTTGCCGGTTTTTCTTCTGGCAAAACAGGATGACGCTTTTTGTTGGGTGGCGCAGTCCAGGGTTTTGAAAAGCAGTTGACTTTTGTGCCGGGTAACCTTCGGTCCTGTGACTGCCCCTTTTAGTCATAATGGGTGCGACATTGAGCGATTTCTATCCGGTTATCCACAATTCGGTAAACCAGCCTGTTCACGTCATCAATTTTCCGGCTCCAGAATCCGCTCCTGTCGTGCTTTAGCGGTTCAGGTTTGCCGATGCCCTTATGCCTGTTGCGATCAATATCTTTGAGTAACTGATTGATGCGTCGAAGTGTCTTTCTGTCCTGGCTTTGCCAGTAAAGATAATCTTCCCAGGCTGCATCTGACCAGACTTTATCCATTTTCTGTCTCTATCAGGTCACGCGCAGTGCCTTTTCCGGTTTCAAGCTGCTCAATCGCCGTCTTGAGCCGGGCCTGGTTTTTTATGCTGTAAAATGGGTCATCGCTACCGACGATCTCAAAAGGGATTCGCTGTTCACGCAGAACAGTGCGGGCAAATATGTTGACGGCTACGGTTGCATTCATACCTGCATCCGCACAAAAGGCGTCAAAACGTCTTTTAATGTCAGCGTCCATGCGGACACTCAAGATTGCTTGTGTCATATGTAAGCTCCTGTCATATGTTGTGCTTACATTGTAATGCAACAGGGCAGTTTGTCAAGAGATGTGTCTGGTACATTTTTTATGCAGCATGACGCTGTGATGTTTGAAATGATTGCACCTATTCATCTTTCATAAATACCTCATATTCCTCGGTGGGGTTGTATACCCACTCTTTTACATCAAAAGGGATGGTGAATGTTTTGGGCCTGAGTTTTCTTCCTCTCAGCTTGCCGCTGGTCGTTACTTTTAATGGAAAAACTGCCGCAGATTCATCTGAAGTATCCACACGAAGTTCCGTTATGAGATCAGTTTCCACGTAAATCTGGTTCGCTTCAGGCTGATTCCGATCTTCCGGTTCCGAATAGCTGGACTCTGTACCCAGTGTAAAAAGAGGAACTATCCGGCCTTCATGTGGGGCATAGATTGTACCCCATTTGTGGAATCGTCCGGCCCACATGTCTCCTGGATGGCGGGCGTACCAGCCCCTGTAGCCGGTCGCGTTCAACTGAATGAGCTCCCATGCGTGTGCTGGCTGTCCTGAGTATCCATGCAAGAAGTGCGGGGTACTTGCAAGGACTTTTAATTGCCCGTTTTGCCATTCAAAGACAAATGCTCCGAACATTCCCGTACAGGCGTGGCAGGAAGGTTCGCCAGCCCCTGTTATCAGAACGTAATATTTATCGCCAGTCTGGCTGGCTGGGTCATCAGGCGGATAGCCTGGGTTTGCAATCCGGTCAATCCGCTTGATTTTCATGAAATAGTCTGATTTATGTTCGTCAGACTCATTCTGGAAAGGACGGCAGTCGGTTTCGCCTTCCGGAGTGCCCCTGCAGCCGGAACTTGCCCGGACCATGCGGGCGTTGAGTTTTTGGTCGTGTTTGCCATACGTTTTGTCCATGAACTGGCTTATCGCTTCTTCAGGTGAAAGCGATACCAGTGGAGCTGTCTGTGGGCTGGGGTCTTCCTGCGATTTGGGTGTTTCCTGCGAGCAGGAAGCGAGGGTTGCCACCATGATGGAAAGAAAGGCAAGGAGGAGGGGGATTAAGGTTTTAGTGCAATCAGACCTGCTCCCGGTTATGCCCGAAAATGCACCGACAACTGCCTTTGTTCGCACCTGATAGAATCTGAAGCGATTCAGCAAAAAACAGGCTTCACGGACATTTGTCCGCGCTCACACACTCAGTTAAATCTGCCAAAAGGCAACTTTCATCAGCCAGTCATTGGGTTTTTCGAATAGGCAGTCAAAGTGCTCTCTGCTATAATCAGTGCGTCTGCAAATTTTCAGGAGGCGACCTGATGAACGTCATGCGCTGGACTATTGCCTGTACTGTGGCTCTGCTCACACTTTCTTTTGTCATGCGAGCCGATTATTGCCGCAAAGCCAAAAAGCAAAGAGAGACCGATCAGAGAGAAGCCAGAAAACATGCCCGCAGCGAGTGGGACGCCCAAAACGACAGGCCTGAATAGAGACCTGCCTGAAGAATCAAAAATCCCCAGTTTTAAAAACCGGCAAGACTTCGCAAAAGTTCTGTCTGCAAAAGAGTCAAACCCCAATTCATACTTCAAACTGTATGACCGGTTTGGCGTGAATGCATGGTCGCGCAACAGGTGCTGCGGACAATTTGTCCGCGAACAGCGAAGACCCAAAAATATCCTCCTCTTCAAATCGTCTGCAAAATGGCACATGTTTTGCATCAAAAAAGAGTGCTTTGCCTATTGCAGTGCCTTGTCCGCGACCGTAAGATTGTCAATGACGCCCTGCGTGACAGACATCCCCGATTCAATCAGGCACAGCCATAAATCAGTCCTGCTGAAAAGCGTTTGCGCCTGCAGTTTTTATATTACGAACCTGTTTCCGGATATCCGGTTGCGCGGACAATTTGTCTGCGGCCCTGAAAACCGGTCACGGCCAGAGTTGTTTTCCCTGAGTTCTTTTTTGCTTTTTCAGTGTCCGAGGAGTACCGGAAAAGCCCCACAAGGTTTTATCTCATTTTTCCGCACTGTGTGCGGCTCGTTTTTTTATGCAATGAGAGGATAAACGCATTCCAACAAAAGCCACAAAAAGAGGATATTCGCCTGGCATCGCGACGATATAATCAAATAAGAGGCAATGAATGAATGAACCTATAACATCTTCCAGTGGTAACGTGTTTGCCGATCTTGGCTTCCCGTCTGAAGAAGTGGCACTCCTTACCATGCGAGCGCAACTCATGTCACACTTGCGGGAAACCATCCGTGCGCATGAATGGACACAGACAGAGGCAGCAAAACATCTTGGTATTGGGCAGCCGCACGTCTCTGATCTTATGCGCGGGAAATGGGATAAATTCAGCCTGGATATGCTGATTACCCTGGTCTGCCGTGTCGGAATGCGTGTGGCAATTGCTGTAGCCTAGTTGCGCTATCGTAATCACGGCTTGTGTCGACCTTGTGCTGCAATTATACCGGGCTCTGGTATAATTTGTGCATGAATGAAACCAGCACTGACATTTCTGAGTTACCAGATTCAAGACCGGCCCCTGAATGGACCGTCAATTTCACCAATAGTGCCCGCAAACAAAAAAACAACTCGCAAGGAGCGGACATAAACGGGCACTGCCCAACCTGGAGTTGCTGGTTTACGAACTGCCACTTCAAGTCTGGCCAGCCAACATGGGTTGCTGTCTGGAAAGTCACAGATCATCAAAAAAAATACTTGGAGGTGCAATATGTCGGTTCGCACGAAGGCGTCGATTATGCCCGTTTCAAATAAAACAATAATGCTTTCGATTCCAGCGGAAGTAGACGAAAACCTTGAAGAGAAGCTCTCGCGGTGGCTCGAAAATGAATTTCATGTGCAAACGGAAAAAGTTTATTCCAGAACCGGTTTTGCAAGGCATAAAAAAGAACAGCATGATGCCAGTAATCTGGTTTTGATCTGGAGCCAGCAGTCGGATTTTCCGGTAGAGGAAGTCTCGCGTACCAAAGCCGGCAAACAGTCCAAAAAGTCATACACCATAGAAGAAGTTTTTCCGGATTCACATCCGGGGATCCGTCTGCGTGGGCTGCGAGGCAAGCTGGGCATCACACAGACCGAAATGGCAAAACGTCTGCGTGTTGCGCAGCATCACATTTCTGAAATGGAGAACCGCAAACGTAAAATCAGCCTTGATATGGCTAAACGTATTGGCAGTGAATTTGGCGTATCGTACAAAGTTTTTCTTTAGTAGCCTTCGGATTCTGCAGGTGACATGGGTAATCAATGGCTTGATTTATGTGAAGAAGGCGAATTTGCGCTTTATTTGAGTTAAAATTGGATATGCAGTAATTTCGATTGATACGTACTTTGTTTTTATTGCCACCTGCGGATGAAGGGATGTTTTCGATGTTGAAAAACTGTGTTAGTCTGACGAGCGCATTACCGCACCGCACATTACAGTTGCCTGACAGGTTCTCTCTCACGTGGATCAATCGCTGAATCTTCTTCCTTTTCCCTGGATTATTGTTTAACGACCTTTGGTCGCGCCCTTTGCTGAGGGATATCTGTCCATATTGGCTTGTGCTGTCAGTCAGTGCCACCTTGCTTTACAGGTTTCACCTTTTGTATCTGTTTTAACCGGATTGTCCCGCTTGCCTGCCATGTTTTCTGTTCTTCGCTGATGAAACGGCTGGTGAGCATTTTTTGTTTTTGGGAAAACGCACTTGCGGGGTTTTGCAAAACCACATAGATTGGTTCTTTCTTAAAAACTGCTTTTGTAATTGGCTTTGTGATTGCTCAAACTGTGCTCTGGCGCAGAGACATTTTTAATTTAATTTTGATAATTGCTGGGCACACTCCTGTGTAAAAAAATGGCATAACCGCAGAAAGCCACGCGGTTATGCCATTTCAGGTCTTGGAAGTACAGATAAAACAGAATTTCACGTAAAACAAGGATCAACACTAATCGGATGCATTTCAGGCGATTAAACCAGCGCATCCTTAATAGTTGAGGGCATGTTTTAAGTCACACCCTCAAACTGTCCATCGCAATCAGAACTTGTGGGTCATACCGATCTGGATACCCGTTACGCTCTTGCGATTCAATTGCTGGTACCAGAAACCTATATGAGGTTCGTCATACCTCGTGTAGGAAGCCTGTGCGTAGGCAGATGTGCGCTTGGACAGGTTGTATGTGTAGCCGAGAGCATACTTCCAGTTGGAAAAAGAATCGCCTGCGGGCACTTTAAGCCGGAAATACTGGATGGAAGCATCAAGTTCGCCCGGACCAATACCCCATTCCAATCCAAGCAGCCAGGTTTGCTGTTTGCGATCGATAGATGCATCGTAACCCTCCGGTGGTGACGGGTTTACTGATCTGTAGCCTTTGCTCCTCGTGTTTTCATACAGCAGGCTTACTTTAGCTTCACCAAACTTGTAGGCACCAGCCAGGTTCCAGACACGGGAGCTGTCAGAGTCAACAGGACGATCAAAGTTGGCGGTCAACGCCAGCGGGCCATTGTCGTAGCTCAGGTTAATTGCCCAGCCATCATTGTCCTGACCATCTGTTGCCCAATTGTCGGGCTTCGTGCTTTTACCAAGCGTGTAGCTCAAACCAAAACTGAAGCCACTCCAGCTTGGGCTGTCATAACGAGCCGTGTTGCTGAGACGGGCAAGGCGCTGGACGCTCCAGACCATGGAACCGACACCAAACTGATTGAAAGGATCAAACTTGCGGATTGTCTCCGTGGACAGCTGATTTACACGACCAAAACGAACGCGACCCCAGTCACCAGCCAAACCAAGATTGGCCGCGCCATCCCAGTCAACTTTATTGCCTACTGGCCCATCGTAGCGCGGCACACTGGTATTGTTCAGCGTACCGTCATTCAGATCAAAGCGCCTTTCCAGTTCAAAGGTCGCCTTCAGGCCGCCACCCAGGTCCTCAGAGCCACGGAAGCCGATTCTGTTATCGATGTTGGAACCCATTCTCAGGTCACGACCTGACTCTTTGATGTAACCAGTGTCCACAACACCATAGATGGTGACATTGGACTGGGCATGGGCCACACCGGCAGAGAGACCGAGTACAGCTAATGCGATTAATGTTTTTCTCATTTTTTTCTTCCATTATAAGAGATGTGTTGAAAAACCGTTTAACTCATCTTTAGTGCTCAGATGCACAAAAAACGCTTTGATTTTAGCAATCCCGTTTTGTTGGTGCATCACCTCTAAAGGGTGATATTTTCGGCCAGGCTTCTTTAAAAAAAGAACAGCTTTCAGCAGTGAGGTGCGAGATCAATCACGTGCAGCATTGTTTGGTGGGATCAGAACTCTGTACCCGGTGAAAAACCTTTTGGCAATCAACCACCTGTTTACGACACATAACACCAATTCTGGATAAAAAAATTTAATGTAACTTGCCCATATCTTCGTGAGAAGCGCATGAGAATTACCGAAGGAATGAATCCGGAATTGGTATTACGCGCTTTTTTGGTAACTCTTCAAACAGCGTATTATCGCCTGGACCTGAGAGCAAAAGACGCACAGGTGCAAATGACTTGCGATGGACCGGTAAAACACCCAGTTCGCGCATTCTTTCCAAGTGAAGTGCAGTCGGATAACCTTTGTGCCTGTCAAATCCATAGTCCGGATAATTGACGTGAAAGTGCTGAAGAATTTCATCGCGAGCTGTTTTTGCCAGTATGGACGCAGCAGCAATGGCGTCAACCTTTGAATCCCCTCCTACAATCGTCTGAACCGGTATTTTTAGAACTGGGCTTTTATTTCCATCAATCAGAACGAGTGAAGGCGCAACTGTGAGGCCTTCAACTGCACGCTTCATGGCAAGCAGGGAAGCCTGCAGAATATTCAGTTCGTCAATCTCGGCAATTGAACTCTCGGCAACAGACCAGGCAAGCGCTCTTTGGCGAATGATGTCAGCCAGAATACGCCGTCTTTTTTCGGTCAGCTTTTTGGAGTCCATCAAACCTTCAATCGGCCTTGAAGGGTCCAAAATCACAGCACTTGCAACAACAGGCCCTGCAATAGGACCTCTGCCGGCCTCATCCACACCACAGAGGAGATCGAAATGGGTCTTTGCATAAAAGCTGAAAGCACTCTGGAGAAACATTCAAGTCTTTAAATTACCTGCATTTATAACGTCCCAGACTGCCTGCGCAGAAAGAGAGGCTGTATCCTGCAGAAGCGATTCGTGCATGAGCGAGAAGCGCTCTTTGAGTTCATTTTGAAGTGAAAGATCATTTAACTGCCTGTAAACAGCATCAGCCAAAGCAGATGGCGTTGCCTCATTCTGGTAGTATTCGGGAACAATCATCTCGCGCGCCAAAATGTTGGGCAGACCAATTGGCGGAGTGACCAGGCGCCTGGCAATTTCCCAGGTCGCACGCATCAGCCGGTAACCGATTACCATCGGTTTTTTAAACAGGGCCACTTCAAGCGTTGCTGTACCGGACGCTACCAGGACAGCATCAGCAGCTTCAATCGCCAGGTGTGACTGGTTATCCACGATCTGAAGCCTCGCATCCTCCATTTTTGCGTCCGACAGAAGCTGGGTAAAATACTCTGCCTGCCTGGCTCCAGCCATGGGTGCGACAAACTGAATGAGCGGATCACGCTCGCTTAAGAGCCTGGCTGCACCAGCAAAGGCCGGGCCGTTATATTTGAGTTCTGACATGCGACTGCCAGGCATGATCGCAACAACGGGCCTGTCAAGAGCAAGACCCAGGTCCGTTCTTGCTCTTACAGGATCAGGCCTGAGCGGGATGGTTTTTGCAACCGGATGCCCGACATAGGTAACAGGAATGCCCGCATTTTCGTAAATTTCAACTTCAAATGGAAAAAGCACCAGAATACGGCGGACAGACCTGTGGATGGTTTTAATTCGCCCTCGCCTCCAGGCCCACAGAGAAGGGCTGACAAAGTGAACTGTCGGTATGCCCGCTTTTTTAAGCTTTTTTTCAAGGCCCAAATTAAATTCCGGCGCATCAATGCCTACATAAACGGAAGGCCTGTCCGCAAGAAGCTGCCGGTGAAGACTGTCTCTGATCCCTTTAATCTCACGAAAATGCGCAAAGACTTCAAAAAAACCATTGACCGAGAGTTTTTCCATCGGCCAGTGGCTGATAAAGCCGTGCTCCTGCATATTCGGGCCACCAATGCCGTGAATGCGTGCATCAGGGAGCATCGGGCGTAGTGCGCTTAGCAGGTGCCCCCCTAAAATGTCCCCGGAGACCTCTCCAGCAACAATTGCAACTGAATCCATTAATTCTCCACAAGAAAACCCCTGGTCATTGGGAGAAACGGGGTCAAGTCATTATGCATGAGCAGATGTCACTTCAAATGGAGCCGTCACAGACTGTCGCAAAGGTCCTGTATCCCAAAAGGCAGCACGACCGGACGCCCGTCTGGAACTGATGCAGGAGAAAGACTAGCTCCCAAAGGAGGGCACTCGTCCTGCAAAAAAAATCTAGCGAACGATCCCGCGGGTTGCCGTATCCAAAAAGGTGCGAAACAGGTGAATATGGTCTTTTGCATGTACGGACTTTTCTTCTTCGAGCACGAGTGCCTGCCGGGCTTCTTCAAGCGACAGACCCGATTTGTACAGCACCCTGAAACTCTGCCTGATATCGGCTATCTGCTCAGGTGTGAAACCTCTTCTTCTCAAACCCTCGACATTGACGCCATGCGCAGCAGGAGGCGAGCCGGCAACCAGCACAAACGGCGGAATATCCTGGGACAGACGGGTCGCGCCACCCGTCATGGCGTGAGCACCCACTTTGCAGTACTGATGGATGATGGTTACACCGCCTAAAACAACCCAGTCACCAATGTGAACATGACCTGCCAGCTGAATGCCATTGGCAAATATCGTGTTGTTGCCGATCTGGCAGTCATGGGCAATATGGACATAGGCCATGATCCAGTTATCATTGCCCACCCGGGTCACACCTTCATCCTGAACCGTTCCCAGATTGAGCGTACAATACTCGCGGATGGTGTTGCGATCCCCAATCTCAAGCCGCGTCGGCTCCTGACGATACTTCATGTCCTGCGGAACCCCGCCGATGGATGCAAACTGGAATATCCGGTTATCCTCGCCAATTGTCGTCTGGCCTTCAATAACAACATGAGGGCCTACGTGCGTATTCGCCCCGATTCTGACGTGCGGACCTATAACGCTGTAAGGACCTACATGAACGGATGAATGAATCTCGGCCTTTGAATCAATTATTGCTGTAGGGTGTATAAGACTCATTGCTGCTCCACGGAGCCACGTATGGCACACATAACTTCGGCTTCCACCACAACCTGGCCATCAACAGAACCCGTTGTCCTGAACTTCCACATCCCGCGCAAGGAACGCAGCAATGTCGCTTCCATTAACAGCTGGTCTCCCGGCTCAACCGGGCGCTTGAACCGCGCCTTGTCAATCGTCGCAAAATAGACAATGGCATCGTCACCCAGCTTGGCATCAGCACTCATAAAGGCAAAAATCGCCGCAGTCTGCGCAAGGGCTTCAATAAGCAAAACACCAGGCATCACCGGATAATGAGGGAAGTGCCCGTTAAAGAACTCCTCATTTGCCGTTACATTCTTGAGGGCCGTAATCTTTTTGCCCGCCTCCCAGTCAAGGACCTTGTCAACCAGAAGCATCGGATATCGATGGGGCAATATCTTGCGGATATCGTTTACCGTCAATACTTTTTTATCTCTCAAGCTCATTTCGTACTCTTATCAGTTAGCAAAGCAACCATTTTTTCCAATTCCCGAACCCGCCTGCGCATCGAAGTCAAATTTCGAAGCACAACTGCCGTCCGCTCCCAATCCGTGTGTTTTTCAAGGGGATAAAACCCGGTATAGGCCCCGGGTTCTTTTATCGAACTCTGCACTACACTTGATGCAGAAACATGCGTGCCATCAGCAATTGACAGATGCCCCCCTATCATGGCTGCCCCTCCAATGGTCACGCGTTTTCCAAAGGTCGCACTGCCAGCAACACCAACACAGCCTGCCATGGCCGAATGCGCACCTACATGACAGTTGTGACCTATCTGGATCTGGTTATCAAGCTTGACACCATCTTCAATGACCGTATCAGCAAGAGCACCCCTGTCAATGGTCGTATTCGCCCCTATCTGAACATCATTGCCTATGACCACTCTGCCCGTTTGCGGGATTTTTATCCAGATGCCATTGTCATTGGCAAAACCAAAACCTTCAGACCCAATCACCGCACCCGAGCGGACTTCGCAGCGCTCACCTATCTCACAATATGCATGAAAGACAACGCGTGGCAAAAACCAGGTACCGGCACCTACCTTTGCACCCCTGCCAATGAAGCACCCGGCCTCAATCACGCAGTTCTCACCGATCGTGACATCGTCTTCAACAGTGACAAAAGGACCGATGGTCGCAGTCGCTGCTATTGTTGCTTTGGGGGATATGCTTGCATTCTGATGAATGCCAGGCACCCGGGGAAGTGCCTTTTTGCTCTGGAAATACTGCGCTGCATAAGCAAACCAGGCATAGGGGTTGGGCACCAGAATCCGGGTGCCCGCAAAGTCCGCTATGCGCTCATCATCTGCCGGTGAAAGTATCAAAGCCGACGCACGTGATTCATTCGCTTTATTGCGCAATCTGGGATTGCTCAGAAAAGTAATGTGCCCGTCTTCAGCAAGATCAAGTGGCGCAAAACCGGAAACAGCCACATCGGGGCTGCCCCTTAGCTGCCCCCCGAAGCGCTCAACAAGCTCACCAAGACGAATAGTCATCTGTGCGCCACTTTTTCCAGGCGGAGACCTAGTTGCCAAGTGCCTTGAGCACTTTGTCGGTAATGTCGACCTTCGGGCTGAAGAAGACGGCATCCTGCACAATCAGATCGAAATTTTCCTGCTGTGCAATGCCATTGATAACTTTGTTAATGCGCTCCAGGACCGCAGCCATTTCTTCATTGCGACGCTGCATCAGGTCTTCACGGTAACGGCGGTTCTTGTTCTGGAAGTCCTGGCCCAGATCAACCAGCTCGCGCTGACGCTTGATACTGTCAG
>Ga0099364_10008071_pt1 | contig 14891 bp, 13 predicted proteins | sample TergutTh196P3_FD_73070 | JGI IMG/M metagenome (GOLD analysis project Ga0099364, IMG submission 73070) | Microcerotermes parvus P3 segment gut microbial communities from Pointe-Noire, Republic of the Congo - Th196 P3 | ecosystem: Host-associated > Arthropoda: Insects > Digestive system > Gut ... | reverse complement strand
TATCCCATTCCGCTACGCTCCATGAAATAATATACCAAAATTCGCAAACACAAAAGTTAGTCCATTAAAAATTTACAATTTCGTGTCTTGACAAAGCGACCACTATAGTTTGAAGAAAACAACAAAAAAAGATGCGCAGCAACCAACGACGGGCCCATGCTATTCATACTTGCGTTTTGTGCAAACTCCGTGCATGGGCATAAGTATGAAAAATAACCAAAATAAAAACGCGCAGCGGCTACCGACGGGCCCATGCTATTCATACTTGCGTTTTGTGCAAACTCCGTGCATGGGCATAAGTATGAATAACAACCAAAATAAAAGCGCGCAGCGACTATCGACGGGCCCATGCTATTCATACTTGCGTTTTGTGCAAACTCCGTGCATGGGCATAAGTTGGTATAAGCAATGGGATTAGAAAAGATTAAACTGGATGAAAACAAAATTCTCATCCAGTTTATTACCTACTCATTTACAACTTCTCATTAATAGCCGAAATAGCGGTTTCATCAGCGATAACACCGGCTTTACTCAATAACCTGCGTGCGTTTTTGCGTATTGTACTGCGAAAATTCCTTCTGTAACACAATTTGCCGTCCGCTAACACGCCGTTGTGTTTCACAAACGATATGTATTCAAGAAATTCAGTTATATTTTCTGTTCCATCTAAAATGTCATAATATTTTAGGAATTTATCGCGAGTATAACCATGCGGCAAAGCGATGATTCTTTCGGATATATACCGTTTTTGTCCGATCGGCTTTTTATCAGGTCTGTAAAATACAACCCCATTTATGGCGATAAGTTTAGTGTTATCTAAAATAAAATTTGCAAAATCAGAAAGCTTGGCGAATCCAAAATCGGTATGCGGGGGAAAATGTATATCCTGACTCTTGACAATTTTGAAAAAATCAACAACCCCAATTCCAAACTGCGAAAGATACCGCCGCACCAGTAAATCATTTTCCATCCTGCTAATTAAATCACTAAAAGTTTTGCTAAAATCAGTTTGAGTGCAATTTTTAAGAATGCATCTATTTATTATTTTTAAGATAAACTTAGGGGTCGGAATATATTCGCTCAGATCAATCCAATCGTCGCACAGACTCAACATCGCGTCGCCCGTCGTTTTATACTTTGATATAACAAGCAAATTTTTCCCCATATCCTTAATTTGCCGGCATATAAAACCGAAATCGTTATCTCCGCTGGCGATTGCGACCGTCGATATACTGCGTTTTGCGGCGACCGTCGCAATTACGTCAACCGCCATCTTAAAATCGACAAGATTCTGTGCTTTTTTCTTGCCAGATTTTGTTTCAGAAAGTTGCTCAACCGCTACTAATTCGATATTAAGCGATTTCAACACAGGTTCCAGCGCAGGCAGCGTAGGGTGGGTTTTGCTTATGTACGCCCGTTGCAGGATAATGCTGTCTGTAAGGACACTGTTTTGGATTTTTTCTTTTACAGTCTCAAGAGTCTTTTCGAGCTCCCCATTTTTCAATCCGATATTTTCTAAATCGTAGAATACTGCTGTTTTCATATTCTTTTCCTTTGACAGTCTATTTCTTTAGAGTATATCATAAGTCACAGATAAAGTCAATATAGGCAACCTCCGGAAACCTGCTTTGTGAAGATTGACGGCAAAAACCCAAAAGAAATCGGTTCTGAAAATTTAAAAGGTCTAAGTGAAGCTATAAACGCAGTATTTCCACAAACGAAACAACAACATTGTATCGTCCGTCAAATTCGCAATTCTGTAAAATTTGTACCGTGCAAAAATCGCAAAATAGAATATTTAACTACCCTTTCATCGTATAAACTACGGCAAGCACAAAGATGCACTCCTGCATTGCTCTTCTTATGCCGTAGTAATAGTATTGTTATTAATTTGGATTATTATTCCATTTACACTAAAGAATTTTCAGAACCCTGACCACTGATCACTAATTATCCTACATCACACTATAAAGTAATTTTGCGTATGTCGGCAAAGGCCAGTGTTTTTTTGCTACTAATGTTTCGAGTTCGTCTACGACTAATCTCAATTCGGACATCGCCGGGAAAATTTTGTCGCGATAAAAACATGAATGTTTAAAAATATCGGTTTCTTCTTTGGATTCCAAAACGACATCTTCGAATTTTTTCAGCTTTTTCATCAAGCAAGACGATAATTTTGAAATATTTGCAAGCAACGAAGATTCCATGTCGGTGTCGTAAACACCGCAACTTTTTTTGCGTTCCAAAAGTTTTGACAAATCGTTTTGATAAGCAACGCACGCAGGAATAATATCGCCTTTTACTATATCCAGCATCGTAAGTGCTTCGATATGAATGGTTTTGCAATAACTTTCCAAGCGAATTTCATAACGTGAGTTTATTTCTGCTTTTGTAAATACATTATGTCTTGTAAATAAATTTATGCTTTTTTCAGAAATAAATTCAGGGAGAACATCTACCGTGGTTTTCAAATTTGATAAACCGCGTTTTTGTGCTTGTAGGATCCATTCATCGGAATAGTTATTTCCGTTGAAAATAATTCGTTTATGTTCACGGAAAGTTTTTCTGATAACATGGGCTAAATCTGCGTTAAAATCGTCCGCTTTTTCCAAACGGTCAGCAAATTGCTTTAATATATCAGCTACCACTGTGTTTAATATTACATTAGGGCCTGCTATTGAAAACGCCGAGCCGAGCATACGAAATTCAAATTTATTCCCTGTGAACGCAAACGGTGATGTTCTGTTACGGTCGGTTGTATCTTTCGGGAAATGCGGTAAAACTGTTACGCCGATTTCCATTTGATTCTTTTCTTTTTCGGTGTAATTTTCTTTTGCTTCAAGCGTTTCTAATATTTCAGTCAATTCATCGCCGAGAAACATTGAAATTATGGCAGGCGGAGCTTCGTTTGCTCCTAACCTATGGTCATTACCCGCACTTGCGGCAGAAAGCCGCAATAAATCTTGATAATCATCTACAGCTTTTATGACCGCCACTAAAAACAACAAGAACTGTGCGTTTTCAGACGGAGTTTGTCCCGGTTCAAGCAAATTAACTCCTGTATCGGTGCTTATTGACCAGTTATTGTGTTTTCCGCTTCCGTTCACTCCTGCGAACGGTTTTTCGTGCAGTAAACAAGCCATACCGTGTTTATTTGCGACACTTTTCATGATTTCCATGGTAAGTTGATTGTGGTCTGTCGCAATATTTGTTGTATTATAAATCGGTGCTAATTCATGTTGTGCAGGGGAAACTTCGTTATGTTTTGTTTTTGCGTGCACACCGAGTTTCCATAACTCTTTGTCGAGTTCTTTCATGTAAGCAGAAACCCGCGGTTTTAAACATCCAAAATAATGGTCGTCGAGCTCTTGTCCTTTTGGCGGACGAGAGCCGAATAATGTTCTTCCTGTGTAAATTAAATCAGGACGTTTTAAAAACATTTCTTTATCAATCAAAAAATATTCCTGTTCCGGGCCTACTTGCGAAACAACGCGTTTTGCGGTGGTATTTCCAAAAAGTTTTAATATCCTAAGAGCTTGTTTATCAACAGCTTCCATTGAACGTAATAAGGGTGTTTTTTTGTCCAAAGCTTCCCCGCTGTAAGAGCAAAACGCCGTCGGAATACACAATGTTCCATCTTTGATAAAAGCATATGAAGTTGTGTCCCAAACTGTATATCCTCTCGCTTCAAAAGTCGCGCGTAAACCCCCGGACGGAAAACTGGAGGCATCAGGCTCGCCTCTTACGAGTTCTTTTCCCGAAAATTCCATAATGACCTTTCCGTTGCTTTTCGGTGAAATAAAACTGTCATGTTTTTCAGCGGTAACTCCTGTCATCGGCTGAAACCAGTGCGTAAAATGAGTTGCACCTTTTTCTACAGCCCAATCTTTCATTGCATTCGCGGCGACATTCGCCACATCAAGTTCTAAATGAGTTCCTTTAAACATAGTTTTTTTAATCGCCTTATAAACATCTTTAGGCAACTTATCCCGCATAACCTCATCATTAAAAACCATGCTCCCAAATAATTCCGTAATACTTTCCATAAAAAAATCTTCCTTTCCTTATTTTCATTTTTATTACTATTTCATGTTTTTGTAAAAACATCAAGTTGCCGTTCTTACAAAAATTGCAATATATCGTTTCTACAAAAATCGCAATATATCGCAGGCGGCAAATTGCAATTTGTGTAAGAACGATAAGTTACAATTTGTCACGGGCGGCAGATTGCCGCCCCTACCTAATTCCTAATTTTTGTTGATATGGAAATCTTATTGTAATCATAAAAATTCCGTGTCAACAAAAATTGTCCTATTGTCCTATTGTCCTATTTCCTATTTCCTATTTCCTATTCCCTATCTTGCAATGCCTCGTAACCTTCTTCACCTGTGCGTACTTTTATGACGTTTTCTACATCATAAACGAATATTTTGCCATCACCTATATTGCCTGTATATAACACTTTTCGGATAGTTTCTGTTAATACCTCAACAGGAATTTTACTGATAACAATATCTATTTTTATTTTCGGGAGCAAAGGCTGATCCAACGGAACACCACGGTATGTATGCGTATGTCCGCGTTGCACACCATATCCCATCACATTTGTAACCATAATTCCTGTTACACCTATTTCATCTAAAGCATTTCTAAGTGCATTAAACTTGCTTGATTTTGTGATAACAGATACTTTTGTAAGTTTCTTACCGCTTGATACATCAGTAATGGTAACAGCTTTTTCAGGAGCAATCGGAACAGCCGAAGTATTTGCTTTTCCAAGCGGCATAGATAAATCCGGAATATTTGCGGGTAAGAAATCGGCATAACTGCTGACCAAGCCATGTTCTGTTGAATCAAGTCCAAGAATTTCTTCTTCTGTAGATACTCTTAATCCTTTTATTTTTTTGATTGCGAAAAAAGTAATGCTCATGGTAACGGCAGTCCATGCTGCAATCGCAAGCACACCCAACGCCTGTATTCCAAGAAGGTTCGCTCCGCCGCCATAAAATAAACCTGTTACATCTGAAATAACATCTTCGCCTGCTATCATCGGTTTCGCGAATAAACCAACTGCTAAAGTTCCCCATATACCGTTAACACCATGAACAGCAACCGCACCTACAGGGTCATCAACCCGCATTTTTATATCAATAAATTCAACCGCAACTACTATTAATATACCTGCAACAGCACCTATAATAACCGAGCCGAGAGCATCTACATTCGATGTTCCCGCCGTTATTCCGACAAGACCGCCGAGTGCTCCGTTTAATGTCATGGATACGTCGGGGTTTTTGTTTTTTATCCATGTAAACGCCATAGTCACAGTTGCACCTGCGGCAGGAGCTAATGTTGTTGTTATGAATATAGAACCAAGTTGAGATATATTTTCAGCGGCCGCACCGTTGAAACCATACCACCCAAACCATAAGATAAAACAACCGAGAGCGCCTAATGTCAATGAATGTCCGGGAATCGCATTAACAATCTTTTTGCCGGTGACTTTGTCTGTTGTATATTTTCCGATACGCGGTCCGAGTATAGCCGCACCGATTAAAGCGGAAATGCCTCCTACCATATGTATTGCTGAAGATCCTGCAAAATCTACATAACCCAGTTGAGCGAGCCAACCGCTTTCGTTCCAGACCCAACCTGCTTGAATCGGATATACAACCGCGGTAATAACTACACTGTAAATACAATATGAGCTAAATTTTGTACGTTCCGCCATAGCTCCCGATACTATTGTCGCGGTTGTTGCACAGAACACAAGGTTAAAGACAAATCCGGAAAAATCAAAATTGTTAAAATCGGTAAATACGCCCATATTGGGTATGCCGATAAATCCGAACAGATAATCTTCGGCACACATAATAGTAAAACCGATTATAAGAAAAGCAATCGTACCCAAACAAAAATCCATCAAATTTTTCATTATTATATTACCTGCGTTTTTTGCACGGGTAAATCCTGCCTCTACCATTGTAAAGCCGCATTGCATAAAAAACACCATTGCCGCTCCTATTAAAAACCAAATACCAAAATCCATAATAAATTTCATTCCTTTCATAATACCAATATCGCCTAAAAAAATAACGTGTGTGTCGTTATCACTTTTTGATAACGACGCACACGTCTTTGTGTAAAAATTCATTTATTTTCCATGGAAACAAATAAAAAGGACTGTGAATATAAATCCACAGCCTCTTTGCTGATTACTTTTATATCATAACATATAAAAAATTATTTGTCAAGACTTTTTTAACAAAATTTTTCATAAGGCGTTATTTCCCATTTTTTCCAATAAATACAATTCATCTTTGTCGCAACGGGCTTTTGTGTGCATTAATATTTCGAATTCGTCATATTCTTGTAAATTTAATTCTTTTAATATATCGTTAATATTATGCCGTCCGGGGGGACAAATTCGTCCTCGAATCCAAGTCATTACGTCTTTGTGAGAAAGTTCGTATTTTCCGTTAGAGGCAAATATATCCAACGACAATGGAAGATCAGCGATTGGAATGTCTTTAAATATTGACATGGAAAATTGTTTGTTTTCCATGTCATAACGAAAAATCCCGACTTGTTTGTTATTAAGTGCGGCATCATACAAGCCGAAAGTTTTTAACATTCTCCCATCTCTTTTCTATAATTTTCAAGATTTTTTCATAATATTTTTGCGGTAATACACCGTCAATATCTTCAAATAAAAATTTATCCAAATTTGACGGTAAATCATTGAAAACAAGCTTTTTATCAATAAAATCCAGATTTTTTTGCAAACTGCGAGTTCCGATAAAATTATTGACAGGTAAATCCGCTAAATCATTGAATGTATTTAGATCTGAATTTTGCTCTGTATATAAAAACACAAACGATACACCATTATCAAAAAACGGTGAAAGCACATTTCCGCCGTTTTTAAAAACCTCAAGATTCGCACCGTGTCTATCTCTGTTTATTATCAAATAATCAAATATAAACATCTTATAAATTTCATTTGTCCAATTATAACGTTTGCAAAAATCCAATGGTGATTCATTTGTTGAAATACGATTTTGTTCATAAAATTTATCAAATGCTTCTCTGCTGGTTTTTACAGGCTTAAACGATTTTGAAACGTATACATAGGTTTCAAAATCGTTTTCATTTATACAAACTATACTTTTTACCAAACTGCATTTTGCAACATTAAACCCGAGTATTTTTCCTAAACGGTAGGCAATCAATTCATTGACTGCTTCGTGACCGAATACTCCTTGGTAAGCATCATAATTTGATAGCTTATAATAATGTTTTATACCGTCAATTACAGCTTCCGCTTTTAAATAAACACCGTCTGAAGCGATGCTTCCTGTTGATTGTTTCCAAGTTAGATGTTTTAAATCCATAAATTTATTCTTATTGAAATTATTAATCATTATCATTTTCGAAACTGATGATTTTTCCGGTTTTACCGTCTACATCAATTTCATATTCATTTTGCCCATTTATAATTTTAATTTCATATACAGGTTTTCCGTTTTCATAATCAAGTTCTACTTCGATTACTTCCCCGCCGTTTGTTTCTTTTAGCGCGGTTTCTTTTGCCTGTTCTTCTGTTATTTTCAATTTATCTTTTTTGTCATATTTTGAAAAATCCTTGTCTTTTTTATCTTTATCTTTAAATTTATCTTTTTTGTCAAAAGATTCGTATTCAAATTCTGTTATTTCGCCGCTCATTGCGTCAACATTCATTTCATATTTTTTGTTTTCATGCAAAACTTTAATTTCATATACAACCTTGTTGTCCTCATCGTCAAGTTTGATTTTTTTAACTTTACCGCCGCCGACTTTTTCGAGTGCGATTTCTTTCGCTTGTTCTTCTGTTATATTAACAGCAACAGTATTTTCCGGTGTTTCAACGGAAGATACATCAACAGGCGTTGTGTCCGAAACATCGGTTGTGTTTGTAGTTGCAGGATTACACCCTACAAATAAAGCGAGTGCTAAAATCACAATGCTTGAAACAATAATTCTCCATATCTTTCTTTTAACCATCATCATAATACATTCTTTCCTTTCTGTTTATCATATGTAATATTATACATAAATATAAATTTTATGTCAAGAAATTTTTTCGAAATCGTCTTTTTTCGTTTTTATTGAATGTATACACCCTGTAAAACAAGAAGTGCAAAACGGCAAAACGCATTGTTTGCACGCGGTTTTCAATCCTTCTATGCTGATATATCCCAAGCTGTCCGCTCCGATCTGTTTGCGAATTTCTTCTAAAGTCATTTTGTTTGCTATTAAATTTTCTTCACTGTCTATATCTGTGCCATAATGGCAGGTATAACAAAACGGAGGTGAAGAAATCCGCATATGGACTTCAACCGCTCCGGAATTTTTTAAACTTTGCACAATCTTTCTGCTTGTTGTACCGCGTACGATGGAGTCGTCTATAAGCACAATCCGCTTTCCTTTTATGCTTGCTGATAATGGATTTAATTTTAATTTTACCGCGCTGTCACGTTGATTTTGTGTCGGGTAAATAAAACTCCTCCCTATGTAACGGTTTTTTACGAATCCTGAAACCAAAGGAATCCCGCTTTTTTGACTGTATCCGCGGGCGGCATCTAATCCTGAATCCGGAACGCCGCATACTACATCTGCATCTACAGGGTATTCTTTCGCTAAAACTTCCCCCATGTTATATCTTGCATCATAAACAGAAAGTCCGTCTATAACAGAATCGGGGCGTGCGAAATAGACATATTCGAAAATACAAAGCCCCGCATTTTTTTCTGTATTGTTAACTTTTAGCCCTTGACACATGATTTTTCCGTCATTTATAACGACAATTTCCCCGGGGGATATATCGCGTTCAAATTTGAAACCGCAACTGTCGAGCGCGCAACTTTCTGATGCGACAGCATAACCCATTTCATTTTGTCCGATACAAAGAGGGCGAAAACCGTTGGGGTCACGTACCGCAATCAATTTATTTTTACCGCTTGCGATAACAAGAGAAAATGCACCGCGTAATAAATTTACTGCCTTTATAACCCCGGAAACTGTATTTTGTTCTTTTGTAATACAATATGCTATAAGCGAGGAAATCACTTCGCTGTCACTTGTTGCGTTAAATTTAAGACCGTATTCTTTTAATTGTGTGCGAAATTCTTTTGCATTTGTAATATTCCCGTTGTGTGCGGTTGCGATTCTTCCTGTCAAATATTCCGTAACAAAAGGCCCTGTGTTATTCTTTTTATTATCGCCTGTTGTTGAATAGCGGGCGTGTCCGATAGCGACTTTGCCTTCCGGGATAGAATTAAGTTTTTTATTAGCAAACACTTCACTGACAAGCCCTATGTCTTTATGATAATAAATATGATTGTCTTTTACAACTGCGATTCCCGCTCCTTCCTGCCCACGGTGTTGGAGCGATAACAAGCCGTTATATGTAATACCAACGGCTTCATTATTTGTTAAACTAACTCCGAAAACAGCACATTCTTCATGAAGTTTAGTTTTCATATGTTTTTAAAATTCCTTCCGCAATTTCTCTTTTTGTACACCGCATATAGTGAATTCATTTTAAAATGATGGAAAAAGATACCCTAAAAAATGAATTCACATTCGGTATTTTCACTTATTGGATAAGACTATTTTTAAGTGAAAATACTATATCCATTGGTTGTTTTTCAATATACCGGTGCGCGTTTTTTCACTCATATTCATAAAAGATATTAAAATACATTTTGCTCTGTCCACAATCCGTATATCTTCGATTTTTTGTTTTAATTTTGCATTTTCGGTCTGATCACTCTACCGTTACACTTTTGGCAAGATTTCTTGGTTTATCTATGTCCAGACCTTTATTTGCGGCTACATAATAACTAAATAGTTGCAGTACGATGACCGAAAGAGAAGGAGAAAACAATTCGAAAATTTTAGGAATATTTATATTTGTGAGGTTATTTATTGGTGCGACATCTGCATTATTGCTGATTAACAATACTTTTGCACCACGGCTGATAACTTGCTCTACATTGCTTAAGATTTTTCCATATAAACTTTCGCAGTTTGAAATTGCCACAACAAGTGTTTCATCTTCAATTAAAGAAATTGTGCCGTGTTTTAACTCGCCGCCTGCATATGCTTCTGAATGAATATAAGATATTTCTTTTAATTTTAAACTGCCTTCCAATGCAATCGCATAATCTATGTTACGTCCGATAAAAAAGATGTTTTTATATCCGACACAAGAAGCTGCATATTTTTGAATATAATCAATCTGTTCAAATATTTTTTCAGCCTTTTCCGGAAGTGTCGCAATTTCTTTTAACAAATCCTGTTCTGTTTTTTCAGATATTTTTTCTAATTTTACGGCAAAACGCAATGCTAAAATATATAACAAAACAAGTTGTGCAGAGAAAGCTTTTGTTGTGGCTACAGAAATTTCAGGACCTGCCGCTGTGAACAGGCAAAAATCTGCTTCTTTCGAAATAGTGCTGCCGACTACATTTACGATAGAAAGAGTATCGGCAGATTTAGATTTTGCTTCTCTCATTGCCGCTATAGTATCGGCGGTTTCTCCGGATTGGCTAATTAAAATCACCAAAGTTTTATCATCAATGACTGCGTTTTTATATCGAAATTCGCTCGCAAGTTCGACTTCAACCGCATGGAATCTGCATAGCTTTTCAAAAACATATTTCGCGGCAAACCCTGCGTTATATGCAGAACCGCAAGCAGTAATTACTATTTTATTATATTTGCAAACATCAATTTTGCCAATAACGGTTTTATTTTTACCGTCGTTTATCGCGAATGTAATTGTGTCATGTAAAACCTTAGGTTGCTCCATAATTTCTTTTAACATAAAATGCGGATAGCCGCCTTTTTCCGCACTGTCAACATTCCATGTTACAGTTTCAAGCGGTTTTTGGATTTCTTCTTTGTCCATATTGAAAAACTGCACGGAATCTTTTTTCAAAACGACAATTTCTTTATCGTTCGGATAATATATTTTATTGGTATGTTTAAGTACCGCAGGAACATCTGATGCTATAAAATTTCCTTGTTTTGAAACACCTACAATCAACGGATTGTCTTTTTTTATCGCAATCAATGTATTAGGGTCATCAACACACATAATGCCGAGTGCATAAGAGCCTTCAAGTCTGTTTGCGACTTTGACGACAGTTTCCATAATATTGCTCATGCACTGGTCATCTACAAAATCGTTATTCACATTGCATGAGCCCGTCGGTAACCGCTGCACGTTTTTATTTTGTTTATTATTCGAACTGTCGCCTTTATAATAATATTCCGCAAGTTGGGCGATAACTTCGCTGTCCGTTTGGGAAGCAAAACCTACCCCCTTTTTTTCAAGATATTCTTTTAATTGCTTGTAATTTTCGATAATCCCATTATGAACGACCGCGATTTTACCTTGGTTACCCAAATGAGGATGTGAGTTTACATCGGATGGCTCTCCATGAGTCGCCCAGCGTGTATGACCGATTCCCATAAACCCTTTTTCTGTAAAACCAGCAAGTTTTTCTTCCAATGCTTTTAGACGTCCTTTTTGTTTTACGACATCAAACAATCCGTTTTCGCCGTAAATTGCAATACCGGCGGAATCATATCCGCGATATTCCAATTTTTTCAATCCCTCAACAATAATTGGAACTGCATTTTCACTTCCTACATAACCGATTATACCGCACATAGTAAATATGCCTCCTTTAATGGTAATTGCAAGCAATTACAGTGATCAGTGGTCAGTGACCAGTGATCAGATTCCAAAAATTATAGTTTTCACACATTTTATATTTGAGTGTAAATTTGTTATTATAAATTCTGACCACTGTCCACTGACCACTGAAAACTGTCCACTGGTCACTGTCCACTGATCACTCCGACTGCTTGCAATCGACTAATACGCTGTATATAATTGTTTATATGGGTTTTTTGCGTTTGGTTTTAATATGTAAAAATTATCTTTCATTATTGTTTTTGCATCTATTTCAAAATATTTTGCATATTCAAAAACATATTCTTCTATTTGCTTTAAATCATCTTTTGAAGCGATTTTCGGGGTTACTTGTTTGGGCAAATTATCAAGAGATTTATTTGTTCTTATAAAAATACAACCTCCGTGCATTCCTGTTCCTGTAAAATTACCGATAGGAATGTCGTCAACTCCGATACCGAGCACAATAATTATTCCGCCTGCAAGATATTCACCCAAAAAACTGCCTGCCCTGCTCCCAATAACTATAACGGGTTTTTTATCTTGATATTCTTTCATATGCACTCCTGCTCTATACCCTGCTTCACCGCGAACGAAAATACTTCCTCCGCGCATTGCATATCCGAGTGCATCTCCTGCATTTCCATGAATAATGATTTTACCCTCGTTCATTGTATCACCGACGGCATCTTGAACATTGTCGTTTACTGTAATAATACTTCCGTTCAAGTACGCTCCCAACGCATTACCGGCAATTCCGTTTATAGTGAGTTTTTTATCTTTCAAACCGCTGCATATATATCTTTGTCCGCAGCAATTATCAATATAAATATCATCATCAACAGTTCGTATTTTCGCATTTAACTTTTTAAAATCAAGATTTTTCGCATTTATATTCATAAATTTATTCACACCTTTCTAAATATTTTCGCGTCCATTCACCTCGCCGTCGGCGAGGTGAATGGACAATTTATAAAACACTTTCTCTATGTTCACGGCTAAATGCCATTAACCCCGGTTTTTTACATATAAGTTCAAAATCAATGCTGTCGAGAGGTGTTTGTTCACGGATTAAATTTGTGTAAATCCCCGCTTTATCAACATTTCCAATAAGAATATAGCCGTTCAATTTGTTTTCACTGTAATATAAACGTTTGTATGTTTCTTCTGTCTGCTCTTCATATATATCGCCGTTATAATTTCCCGCTGTTATCATGTGCATACCGCAAAAACTTATTGCATTCATGGGGATTGCTTTATCGAATACTTTTTCGCCGCCTGCCATATTAATTCCTGCACATTCCCCCTGCATATAAGCGTTGGGCAATAACGCCATGATTTTATTTTGACCGTCTGATATGTCTATTGTTTGGGTGCAATCCCCTGCCGCATATATATCAGATGCAGAAGTTTCGGATTTTTCGTTTACTATAATACCCTTGTCAATTTCGGCTATGCCTTTTAAAAGCGAGGTGTTAGGACGTACGCCTACTGCTAAAATTAATATATCAAAATCAATTTTTTCGCCGCTTTCTAAAACAGCGGTGTTTGTTTCAAATTTTATAATATTACTTGAAAGTTTAAATTCGATTCTTTTGTTTTCAAGATGGTTTTGTACTTTTTTTGCACCATCTTTATCTAAAATACTGGATAAAATCGCAGGAGATATATCAAGCACTGTAATAGACCTTTTCGGAAACTGTGCAGTGCAAGGCGGATCGCCGCTGTATGAAGATACTGCAAGGGATGATAACGACGCAATGTGCGGTTTCCGTGAAGGTCTGATTTGTCCTCGTCCGAGTATTCCTTCTGCACATTTAAGCCCGATAAGTCCTGCTCCTATTATTAATACCCGTTTGTTTTCGAGGGAGTCTAATTCTTTATCCAAACATTTTACATCGTCAAAACTTGTGAAAGTATGTTTAGATTTTACAGAATCAAGCCCCTCAAAAGGCGGTATAAAAGCAGAAGAACCTGTCGCTGCAAGAAGTTTGTCATATGATATTTTCTTACCGTCGTTTAATACAACTTGTTTGGTTTTTGCATCAATTTCAACAACAGTAGTATTTTTTAATATATTGCAATTATGTTTTTTGTAAAAATCATCAGAGCGGTATTTCATTTTTTCTTCCGTGACTTTTCCCGATAAATAATAAGATATTAATGGGCGGGAATATGTATGATACGGCTCGTTTGTAATCATGATTATTTCACCATTTTTATCAATTTGTCTTATGCCTTCTACCGCGCCAATACCAGCCGCAGAATTACCAATAATAAGATACTTCAATATTAAAAACCCTCTTTCTATATATATCGTTTGAGATACTATATTTATATAATCTGTGCATTTTCGGAAAACTATTCACTATTCACTATTAGCTATTCATTGAATCTGCGTATACAATCGCTCCATTCGGACACCCTTTTACACACGCAGGTGTTCCTTCTTTTGTTTTTACACATAATTCACATTTTTTGACAGCTCCGTCGTCAGAAGCAGATACCGCGCCGAAAGGACAACATAAAATGCAAGTATAACAGCCGACACATTTTTCTTTGTTGATTGTGATAACTTCGTTTGATACAGATAACGCGCCTGTTATACATCCTTTGACACATAATGGATCTGTGCAATGACGGCACGAAACCGCAAAACTAATTCCGTTGTTTTCTTCGATTTTTATATTAGGATTTATTTTTACATCTTTTAATGCTCTTGCCATATCTTTTTCGTTCATTTCGGAAAAAGCGCAATAATATTCACACAAGCGGCAACCTAAGCACCATTTTTCATGAACATATACTTTTTTAATCAATAAAATCACATCTTTTCTAAAACTTTAGTCTGACCACTAACCACTGTAATTGCGTGCAATTACTTCTCAGAATCTGATCACTGACCACTGATCACTGTAATTATAGTATTTTCACTTTAAAATGGTCTTATCTAATAAGTGAAAATACCGAATGTGAATACATTTTTTCAATGTCTTTTTCCATCATTTTAAAATGTATTCACTATACCTATATACTGGAAAATCTTTCCATTGCCGTTATTACATTTTCCTTGCTGTTAAATGCGGATAAACGGAAGAAGTCGTTTCCGTTTTCACCGAATCCTGCCCCCGGAGTACCGACTATA
>Ga0099364_10008070_pt1 | contig 14894 bp, 8 predicted proteins | sample TergutTh196P3_FD_73070 | JGI IMG/M metagenome (GOLD analysis project Ga0099364, IMG submission 73070) | Microcerotermes parvus P3 segment gut microbial communities from Pointe-Noire, Republic of the Congo - Th196 P3 | ecosystem: Host-associated > Arthropoda: Insects > Digestive system > Gut ... | reverse complement strand
TAATATTCTATGTCGTCCTCAAGTCTAATCGCTTCGACCGCGGCCACGGCGGACGCCCTGATAAACATATCGTAAGTGTCGCTGGACTGCGAAAGCTGCATACTGTCGCCGCTTCCCCCGCCGTAAATCACGACGGAATCTTTCTGATAGGACTGCGCGGCGTTTTGATTTATCCTCGCTCTCTCCAACTGAATATTTTTATTCATGTTCATGTCGGTTATAAGCGAGGTGTAAGTGGACATTAACAAATCCTTATCTTTCGTCACCAGCCTGACCTCGATAAGCGAGCGTATAAGAGACAAGTCTATCTTCAGTAAATCCAGATTCAGGATAATATCGCCGAAGCTCATTTGAGTGCCGATTGAACGGAAATCCGGGGCTTCCGAGCTTTTAGCAGAGAGATAGGCGAGCATATTATTAAGCTGTGAATTTAAGACCCTGTGCGCGTCGAAGTAGTCGTACTCTTCCAGCGGCAGCGACTCCACCGCCGTGCTCAACACGGATATCCCGCCGTATTCTTCGAAGAAATATCGCTGATACGAGCTGAAAATCGCTTCGAGCAGCTCCACTCCCCTGGTTCCCGCAAGAAAGCTGAACTCAGAGGGAACGTTCAGGGTAACCGCGAACTGCGTGGATATATATGACAGCTGATTCAGTTCGTCGAGCCTCGAAGGGTCGCGGGTCGCGATTTCCTTAATAATCAATATACGCTGCATAGCGTCTATGGGAATAATCCCCTCGATTCTCACGTTCTGCCTTATATCGTCGGAAGTCAGGCCGTATTCGAACATATTCAGCTCCGCCAGAGCCCTGTCGAGAATATTCGGCGAGACGATTTTCGAAACGTCGAGTCTTCGTCCGTGCGGGTCGAGTCCTTCCTCCGCTCCGGCGTAGTTAAACGATATGACTCCCGTAACCGAACCGGCGTAGGGATAATTTGAATAGATTGCGAAGTGATATACCAACACCGCGATTACGCCCAGTATCAGGGATACCAGAACCGCCGTAAATATTTTGACCGAACCGCGGCTGAAAACCGTCAGTATATCCCTTACGGTCGCTCCGTCGCCGTTTTTCGCATCGGCGATATTCAGATTAAGTTCTATCGGTCTGCCCGATTTAGATTCGATAATACCGTCGCTTTTTGTGTTAACCTCGCCTTCCCAGTCTGAATCGTTCAGGATTTTTTCCAGATTTCCGAAATCCGCGCGGTTATCATTCTCTTCTTTTCTGTTCATTTATTTTTATTCTTCTCCCGAGATTATTTTAATATACCAAACTTAATTAACCTATACTAAAATCCGTCCTGCTTTTTTTCTGATTATCAAGATTACGGTCCCGGCGATACCGGCGGTTAGCATAACGATTCCGCAAATAAATATCGCAGTCAGTCCAGATTCCGCGAAATCCACCGCCAGTCTGTACAGAGGCTCGGCGCCCAGATTAAGCAGCCTGTACGGCGCTCTCAAAATCAAGAAACCCGAAGCCGTAAAATAAAGCAAACCCGAAGCGGCAACCGCCTGAAATATATATTCCGCCGAGTCCGAACGTTTTACCAAAACCAAAATACACGAAAATAAAATAGTCGTCGCGATACACGCCGCAAGCAGTAAATTAATTATTCCCCCGATTTTCGTTATATACGACGAAATTTCTTTCGCAAACGGGATTTGCATAACGCTTTCATACAGCGAGACGCAGTAATCCTGAACCGCCGCGATTACGCCGGAATCTATATCTTCTCCAGGCGGCGCGTCCGGCAATAGCCTCCCGAAAACGTTCTCCAGACTCGCTCTCAACGCGTCTGCGTTCACCGTAAAATTATTATTTCCCGAGTACAGGGCGGCTGCGCTTCTGTTGACGTCCTGCCTTACCATGTGAACGTTGAACGACTGCTCGAACGCTTCCCCGGGTATTCCGAGAGGAACGCCTATATTTTCATAGCTTTCCAGTATGCCGTTGTAAGTAATCTCATAATAACCGCTCGAATCGAGCCTCGCAAGCATAAAATCTTCGCTAATCAATATAAATTTTATATTAAAGCATAATACTGTCAACGTAAGCGTTATAAACAGCAGAAACGAAAACAAATATGCAATCGCCGTTCCCGGGATATTTTTTTTCGCTTTTTCCCTTGCGTTCTGCGCCGTCATTGAATCACCGCCGCTCCCGATATTTTTCGCGCGTATACGAAAAACCTGTCTGAATTATATCCGGTTTTACTGATTTTGCTAAGCGAATCGCAGGTGTACAAAACAAGTATCTCTTCGTCTGAATCTAAGTCAAACGCGCTCGCGTCGTCGTATTTTGCCGTCTTCGTCTCAAACACTTTATATTCATACGTTCCGTGATTCGTCTGTATTTTAACTATCGCATCTTCTTTGATTTCGCCGAGACGTTTAAAGAAAGTCGTGACGTGCGCCCCTATCAGAATCGGCGAACCGAAGCCGGGAAGACGGCTTCCCATATGCTGTCCCGCTCCGTGTCTCAAAACCGTATCGCTGTCGCCGAAATATATTTTACACTCTATGTCAAGAGATTCTATAATCAAATTAGCGTAATGCTGTTCGTATCTGGGCATCGTTATTTTCGCGATATCCACGCCGCCCGGGTTTAGGCTTATTTCCCCGCCGTCTCCGACGCCGACTCCGTCAATATCAGAATTTGAATCTGCATTTGACAAATCCCCCGTAAATATAGATTCCGGCGCTCCGCCGAACGACGGAGGGGTTTCTATGCTGAAAATCCCGAAAACCGCCGCCGCCGCCGGAACAAACGGCGATACCGCGGCATAGCATATTATAACGGCAATCAAATTAAACGCCAGAGGCGTTAAAACGGTACGTATTATAATTTCTGCGAATTTTTTCTTTTTATTCATAATTTATTTAATCCCGGCAATCCCGCGCCCTGTATTTTTTTCCGGCGTACACTATATATTATCATTCCGGCCGCAAACGCGGAAATAAAAATTAAAACAAAAACGGAAACGTAAACGATTTGTGAAAATCCAACGGCGAATCCGGTCGCTTTGATTGTCTGCTCGCCGATAATAATCGGTGTTCCCGTCGCTTTGTCCGTTATAACTATACTAAACAAACCCGCTCCGCTTACGGCTCCGGCGTTTAAATTCCCCGAGCCGGTCGAACCGTCTCCCCCGCCGTCATTCAAGCCGGCATTGTTATTGTTGCTGTCGTTATTGCCGCCCGTACTTCCCGGATTATTGCTTCCGCTCCCCGATAACGCCGCCGCAACCGCGGCGGTATTGACGGTTGCGCCAACCGACAATCCCGCGACCGACGCCGCCGAGTTGGTAATACTAATCGCGCGGTTTATCACCGACTGAGGTATATCGTTCAGGGACTTCGCGCCGGAATCCGCGATAATTTTTACAAGCTCGTCGATTTCGGCTAACATAGAATCCACTTCCCGCGCCGTAAGCGGCTCGGACGTACTCATAAGATAATTCTCGAAAGCGACGATATCGCCCGCGCTCGCCGCGCGCCCGAAAAGTTCCTTCGAAGAAATCTCGGCTATCAGCCTTTTTTCCTCGCCGTTAAGGCTTCTTGCGGCAAAGACCGGCGGCTGCGCCGAACAAATCAGAACCGCCGCGATTACGAAAACCAGAACCGTTATATTTACTATATCTATATTTTTTTGCGCAGTTTTTCTCACAGATACCCCCCGCGGCGGCTTACTTCACAATCATAGTTTTATACATGATAACACAGATTTATCAAAAAGTCAACAGTTTTTTTAATCTATTTTTTAATTTATTGTTAAATTTATTTTTTTAATTTTATTTAAAGTAAAAAAATGTTTTTTTATTTTCATAAATTTTTTTCTCATGAAATTTTAATTTTTTTGTTGCATTTCCTCTAAAAATATGATAAAATTAAAATACCGGGCTTAATTACCCGAATCGACATAAATAATTCGGTAATCGTCTAAAGTAATCCGTTTTTCTGCCGATATATAATAACAGCGGATATTTATTAAAAATTAACTGTCGAAATTCAAAATACTTGGCAGTTTGCGCAAAAAATAGAATTTTTGAAATAAAACTGAGGAGAAAGTCAAATATGAAGAAGGCGCGTTGTGTAATGTATAATAGATTTAGGGGAAAATTACTTTATTCAGTATCGGTAATAATGATTTTTTGCGCGTTTATTTCTATCGGCGCGTTTAATTTTACGGTTTCCGCCCTTACGAACGGAGACTTTCATTATTTGATAAAAGCAGACGATACCGTTGAGATAAGAAACTATACGGGTAAATTGAAGCATTTGACAATCCCCGGATTGATTGACGATACTCCGGTTACCTCTATCGGCGACAATGCGTTTTCCAATAACCGCGATTTGTCGAGCATAACTATACCGGACAGCGTTACGGAAATCGGCAACAACGCGTTCTTTAACAATACCCGCCTGTCGTGGGTAACTCTTCCGGGCAAGCTTAAGACTATCGGTTACAGCGCGTTTTACAACTGTAAGGCGCTGACGCATATTTTGATTCCGGAAGAAGTTACGCATATAGGATTCGAGGCGTTCGGCGGAAATTCCCAGCTTATGACCGTCTATTTTCTCACTAAAAACGAACCTAAAATAGGAATGGGGAATACCAGTTTGCCCACTCCGGTGACGGGCAACGCATTTTTGGGTATGCCCGAGGGCGCGAGAGCGGTAATTCCGACCGGCGCGAGGGAAAATTATTCGATTAACCCGGTTGACGGAACATGGAATAACCTGATTGTCTATACTGAAGAAGAATTTGGCATAGATTATAACGCGCCGCAAATTACGGCCTATGCGACGAGCGGCCCGAACGACGAATTGCGCGCCGAATTCGCAATTAATTTATCGACCGAAAGACTGATTATCCCCGATTATTATACGATACGTTCGTATAGTATCGACGGAGGACGCCGGTGGAAACGGGTATCGAACCCGGAAATGTTCAATAAAGTTAATTTTCCCAGACTGCTGGATAAGGGTATGCGCCTGGTCTTGTCGGATACGGACATAAATCCGCTTACGAAACAGCCCTACGATAATTTCACCGTGGTGAAGTTCCCGCAAATCGCTCCCCGTCCGAAGCTGTTCAAGCTGAACGTGAACTACTTGCTGCTTGCGGACGAAACCGGCGTTACCGCGGGAAGATGGACTCTGGCCGAGCCCGTAAGTTTAAATACGGAGGCAAAAAAGGCTTTGAAAGAATCCGGCCAATATAATATGCGGTCGGTCGAAGAAGAATTCAAGGCGGTAATATCGGACAACGGGGTAGACAGACCGATTATCGAGGTAGGGTTGGCAATGGACAAAAACTCTCCCGTCGACAACAGGGGTTTCGGCATGATGCAGCCGAAAGGAAGCGGAGATAATTCCGACGGTACTCCGAGGCTGGGTGGAATACCCGTGTTTACATACAGGGAGTTCGGTTCGAAAGACGTCGTAAAAACGCCGTATGTGGTACGCATACCGCCGAGGACGGCTGAAATGGCCGGTACTTTAGGTTATACGTTTATTCCGGGAAGCAAACCCCGGACTCTGAATATATCGAGCGAGCTGAAACCTCCGAAATACGCCGTAAACTACCGCAAACAGGAAATCAGATTCCGCAGGGGGGTTACCCTGTTCCGGGGTTCTGAACTTATGCTGACCCGGCTGGTATCTCCTCCGGAACCTGGTCTCGCGCCGGCTCCTTCGGCGTTGCTGACCGATTTGAAATTCGAAGATTCCTGGTACACGAGCGAGAAATGGGATAAGGATTATCCGTCTAAAGTGAAGATATCGACGGCTGAATTTATCGGCGCGCTGAGTATCTGGACTCGCGCGGGGTCGGCTAAACCCGCGAGCGCGAAACAGCTCCTGCGAACCCCGCCCGGTATCCCGGCTGATACGACAGGCCCGAAAGACCGCTTTGCATACGTTGATGAAGTGACGGTAGACGGAACGTATATACCCGGCGGAACGAATAGTCCTATTGAGACACAGCAAATAATAATCAGGTTGCGAAATGAGATAAATGAAACGTTTACGGCGCAAAGCTCGGGAACTGACGTGAATTGGCTGAATCTTCCGGGAGGTCTGTCGGCAGTTTTAGCCGCGCCTGTGGCCGCGGGAGCGGATTTTATCGCGGTTAATATAAGCGGTACGCCGACTGCGTCGTCTACTGCCTATATAGAAGGAACAATTCCGGGCGCTTGGCTTTCTACGGGCGACCCGTTGGCTATAAGTGTTAAATCTGACGCGAGATATAATATTATTCCCGCGATGCGCCAGGCTTTAATCGCCGGCGTAATCGTGCAGGGCTCTGTGACCGTGCCTTTTGAATCGCCTTATCAGCAGTTCACTATTAATTTAACGAATGAAACGTTTGCAAATATTGCTGCCGATACCGATGTTAGCGCATGGTTTACTAGTCGACCGGGAACAAGTGTGACTGCGCAAGTTGTAAGCGCCGTGACGGCGGGGGCGTCGTCTATTACGATTGAAATAAGCGGAACTCCGACGATGGCTTCAACGGCTAATATAACGGGAACTATTCCGGTGAGCGCCGTTCAGGGAGCTTCTGGTTTAAGTATAACTTCAAGCTCAAACGCCCGCTGGAATATTAGTAACCGTACCGCCGCGATTTCCGGGTTGGTAGTTGTAGGGGGAAGAGTAAATACTGCGCTTCCGACAAGCGGCGCGACTAATACGAGCGGTGAAGATTTGACCTTGACGATTAATTTAACGGGCGACAGATTTAATTCGACTCTTGCAACTACAAATGTTACGGGTTGGTTCGGTAATATTCCTAACGGTTTAACGGCGACCGCAGTAACCGTTTCGGGTTCGGGAAATTCTGTTACGATTAGATTTACCGGTACTCCGACGGCTATATCTAATTGGAATATAAGCAACGTAACGATTCCGGAGTCCGCCGTTCGGGGAGCGTCGCTGCCGGTATCCGTAAGCTCAACCGCGAGATGGAGGGTTTGGGATGCGAGCGCATTATACGGCGGGGTCAGCGGCAACGTAAACGTACCGTTTCCCACAGGTTCGGACGCGAGATTTCTTATCATGACCATAAGCGGAGATTCAATTTATACTGTGTCGCCGTCGTGGGTAACAAATGTTCCTGACGGAATCGAAATTTCTTCCACTCCTCCTCCCGCATATTCGTCAAACGGTCTCACATACTTCTTTTCCGGCACTCCGACTGCGGAGGTAAACACGCCAATAAATATATTAATACCCGGAAGCGCTCTCTCAAGTCAGAGGAATTTGACAATTAATATATCAGACATCGCTTGGAATATAACGCCGTAAGTTTGGAGAGAATCAAAATTCAGATATTTAAAAAAGCGTAAAAAGACGGTTTTCACCCCGAGATTAAGGGAAAACCGTCTTTTTGGTTGAAAATCCTAATTGTAGGGGCGCGCATTGCGCGTCCGCAAAACCAACGCAGTTTCGACGTTTTCAGACGGACGGCCAATGGCCGCCCCTACATGGTAATACCTATTTGCAATTAAAATGTAGGGGCGATTATTAATCGCCCGCCGGAATGGCAGAATCTACACGGGCGATTGATAATCGCCCCTACGACAAAGGTTCATTTTGTTCGCAATTCGGTATAAGTCGCAAAAAAAAACCGCGGTTAAAAATAAAAACCAAGAAAAACAAAATTTACTTAAAAATACCTTGACAAGAATATATTTCTATATTATAATGGTTGTACGGGTATGATTAATATGGGGGGAGAGTAATAAATTATGGTCGCGTTTATCAGAAGGATTTCTTCGCTTAACTCTCTGCGTCTACCTTACATACAGATTCTGTTTGTGTTCCTCGCTTTCGGGATTATGATTCTCGCAAACTATCTCTTCGGCGTCGGCAAAGAACGCGGGCATCTGGAGAACGAGTCGAAAATCATAACCGAGTACGTCGAGGCGAAGCTCGTCTCGGATTTGAAAGAACTCGAAGTCACTTTGAGTATCGTGGGCGACTCCGTGAGAAAAATGCTGCTCGGCGGCTCGGATATCGAAGAAATCAAAGATTATGTCGTCAGTATGACCGATTATTGGGATATGGAAGATAAAGTCAACGGGTTTATGGGTTTCTACGTTTTGTTCGAACGCGGGGTTTTTGAAAGCGAATATGAAAGCGGCTACTCGGGATTCACGGGGCTCGGCTGGGACATTCCCTATGATTTCGACCCGCATGGGCGTCCGTGGTTCGCCGCGGCGGAACGTTCGGGCAGGGATATCGCCGCGACGGAAATATATAAAGACGTTATTACGGAAGAGAATATTTTCGCTTACGTTAAAAATATATATAACGAGGACTATTCGGAGAGACTGGGAATAGTCTGCATGAACGTTTTAATCAGCGTCGTCCATGAACTTTCTTTCGACGACCTCGGCAGTTTCGTGAACAACTGGCTGCTCCTCGACAAAGACATGACCGTTATCGCGCATTTCGAGCCGGCGGCCCTCAACACCAATTTCAGGGAAAGGGGCGGAGACTTTACTAAAATCGTCGAAGAACTCGACGGGGGGCGCCGCGAGGTCAACGGCGCGAGAATAGTAAATCCCAACGGGGAACACAGGATATTTTCCATAAGGCGGCTTGAAAACGGCTGGTATCTCGGCGTTTCGGTTCTGGTCGACGATTATCTTCAGAGTCTGAACGAGGTGCAGAGGTTTTTAATAACTATCGGGGTTATTATGGCGTCGGCTTTGAGTATCGTTTTAATACAGATAGTAGCCAAAAGAAACAGGGAATATAAGAAATATCTGCTGGAGACCGAGAAAAATCAGGAGGAACTGCGCTGCGCGCGCGACGACGCGCAGTCCGCGAACCGCGCGAAATCGGCTTTTCTGGCAAACATGAGCCACGAAATAAGAACCCCCATGAACAGTATAATCGGGTTCGCGGAGCTTGCGCAGTACGGCGAAATGCCACAGAAAACCAGGGATTATATAGCCAACATACGGGAGAGCGCCGAATGGCTTCTTAAAGTTATCAACGATATCCTCGATATATCGAAAATAGAGTCGGGCAAAATAACGCTCGAGCATATACCGTTCAATCTGCACGACGTACTCGCGCACTGCCAGTCCGTGATAAAGCCGAAAGCCGAAGAAAAAGGCATAACGCTCTACTGCTACGCCGAACCTTCGATTGACGGCAGACTTCTCGGAGACCCGGTCAGGCTGAGGCAGGCTATACTAAATTTAATGTCGAACGCCGTGAAGTTCACAAATTCCGGAACGGTGAAGTTCTCCGCCGCTCCCGAAGGGCAGGACGAAAAAAGCATAGGCATACGCTTTGAAATAAAGGACAGCGGGATAGGCATAAGTCCTAAACAGCTCGAAAAAATATTCCACCCGTTCGTTCAGGCGGACCTGAGCATTACCAGAAGGTTCGGCGGGACGGGTCTCGGGCTTGCCATAACGAAAAATATAATCGAGCTTATGGGAGGGGAGCTGACCGCCGAAAGCGCGGTCGGGGTCGGCAGCAGGTTCAGCTTCGGCGTCAGATTCGATTTGGTGGGGGATTCCCTTGAAATACCTCCGGAGAAAATTATAATAAGCGATTTCGAAAAGCCTAATTTCAGGGGGGAAGTGTTAGTCTGCGAGGACAACGGCCTTAATCAGCAGGTTATATGCGACCATCTCGCGAGAATCGGACTAAAGACGGTCGTTGCGGGGAACGGAAAGGAAGGACTGGATATAATAAGCGAGCGTATGTATAAGAGCGGCAAGAAACCGTTCGATTTAATCTTGATGGATATTCACATGCCCGTTATGGACGGTCTGGAAGCCTCCCATAAAATCGTGAAGCTGGGGGTTGAAACCCCGATAGTCGCGGTGACCGCGAATATAATGTCGAACGATATAGAATTATATAAGTTCAGCGGAATGACCGACTGCATAGGCAAGCCCTTTACGTCTCAGGAACTCTGGAAATGCCTGATTAAATATCTCCCCGTCGAGAGCGTTTCGTCCGCGGATAAGGCCGCCGGCGTTTCCGAAGAGGAAAAATTGAAAAGGCAGCTGGAGGAAACTTTCGTGAAAAACCACGCCGGGGTATACGCCGAAATCAAAGAAGCCCTCGAAGCCGGGGATATCACGCTCGCGAGGAGGCTGGCGCATACTCTAAAGAGCGGCGCGGGGCATATCGGCGAAGCCGGGCTCGCCGGAATTTCCGGCGAAGTCGAATCTATGCTCTCGCGGGAAAATTCCGGCGCGGACGGTTCCGGTTTAGATAATCTGCTGGATACCCTTGAAGCGGAGCTTAATTCGGTCTTGGAAAAACTGACGAGCGACCGGATTCGCGGCGGCGCGGGCGAAATGCGCGCGGCGCGTCCGAGCGCCGAAAAAATACGCAGGATTATAGAAAATCTCGAAATTATGCTGAAAAACAGAAACCCCGAGTGTATAAAATCAATCGGCGTTCTGAAAAGCATACCCGGAACGGAAGAGCTTGCGGGCTATATAGAAAAATTTAAATTCAAACAGGCGCTCGAAGAGCTTAAAAACCTGAAATTAAGATAAGACGCAGAGTAGAATCGGGGAGGTCAACGGTGGGCGGTAAACCGGACGGTAAAAAAATAAATAAGAACAGTATTTTGATTGTCGACGACGAAAGCATGAATATTATCGCGCTTACGGACATATTCAGTCCGGAATACGTCGTTTACGCCTCAAGCGGGGGAACGGACGCCGTCGAAGCGGCCGAAGAGTTTCTTCCCGACGTGATTCTGCTGGATATAATCATGCCCGAAACGGACGGATATGAAATTTTCTTCATGCTGAAAAATTCGGAGAAGACAAAAAATATCCCCGTTATTTTCGTTACGGGAATAGCGACGATAGGAGACGAACAAAAAGGCCTGGCTCTCGGGGCGGCGGACTATATAATAAAGCCGTTCAAGCCCGAACTCGTTAAATTAAGGGTGCGCAACCAAATCAAAATCGTAAATTATATCAGAGCCCTGGACGAACGGCTGGGTCAGCAGGAGCTTCTTACCAGAATACAGAACAGGTTTCTGCGGGACGACAACCCCGTCTCGCTGTTTCCCGAGACGCTGCGGACAATCGGGGAATTTATGAACACGGACGCGGTCCTTATGTACGAACTCGACGAAGAGAGCGACAGTCTCGTATGCCGGAGCGAATGGCTCAAACCCGGAATAAAGCTGCGGAGCCACATAAACGACAAGATTAAATTCGGCAAAAAGACCCAGTCGGCGGTCAACGCGCTGCTCGGGAGCGGAACAAACGGAGAAAAAAGCGTTTGTTATCATTCGGACAGTCCCGTCTACAGGAATCTGCTTCAGGTAGACGAGACTCTGAAAGACTATATTATAACCCTGATATGCGTGAAGGGTAAAATGCGCGCGGCGCTCGTCTTTTCGAGGGAGGACTTTAATACGGAGTGGCGCTCCGGCGAGAAAAACCTTGCGGTTATGACGGCGGGGATTTTTTCGGGAGTGTTCGAACGGGAAGCCATGGAGCGTCAGTTCTCGATAGTCGAAAACTCCCCGGACTTAAACATATATATTTCTTCGGACGCCGTCGTGGAATACGTAAACCCCGCGGTACTCCCCGTTACCGGATACACGAAATCGGATATCGTCTCAAAAGGCCTCGGGTTGATTTTTGACGAACGGACTCTCGCAAACATAAAAGACAAGTATATTCCCGTCGCGATGCGGGGAGAGGAATTGTTGTTTGAAACCGATATAATCTGTAAGAACGCGGAAAAGCGCGTACTTGAGATATCGGTCGTGAAAACGGGGAAGAATAACCTCGCGCTGATTGCGAAAGACCTGACCGAAATAAGGACGCTCGAAGAGGGGTTGGTGACTGCAAAAGAACTGGCGGAGCGCGGCAGCCGGGCGAAAAGCGAGTTCCTGTCGAGGATGAGCCACGAGATGAGAACGCCTCTAAATATAATAATCGGCTATGAGCAGATAATAAGGATGCAGGATATTTCCGAGTCCGTCAAAGAAAACTGCGCGAAAATAAATTCGGCCGCGCACACGCTGCTCAGCATGATAGACGACGTTCTCGATATGTCGGTTATGGAACAGGGGGTGTTCAGCCTGTTCGAGGCTTCTTTCGATACGGGGGATATGTTCAGGCTTATAATCCAGATTGCCGAGTATAACACTTCGCTGAAACGCCAGACGTTTAAATATAACATAGATTCAAAAATCCCCGGAAGGCTGACCGGAGACGAAAAGCATCTCAAACAGGTAATCGCCAATTTAATGGCGAACGCCGTAAAGTTTACTCCGGAAAACGGCGAAATATATTTTTCGGCCCGCATGGCCGGCGAAAATAACAAAAGCGCGACTCTCGAAATCGAAATATCGGACAACGGCATAGGAATATCGAAGGAAAATCAGGAGACCCTGTTTGAAATGCTGGAGCAGGCGGACGGAAGCATTACGAGAAAACACGGAGGAATCGGCGTCGGTCTCGCTCTCGCAAAGCGCATAATACAGATGATGGACGGAGATATAAAAGTCGAATCCGAACCCGGCATGGGCGCTAAATTCACGTTTACCTGCAAATTAAAAAAATAATTAATATAACTCCGCCCTTTTATTTTTCTGAATTTATATTCTCTTTTCTATCTCTTTTCTTATTTCGGGATAATTTTTGTCTTTGTCCGCGGGTCTGCCGAGAAGCGCGAACATATTGGTTTTATAATCTTCGACTCCCGGCTGGTCGAACGGATTAACGCCCAGCATATATCCCGAAACCGCGCACGCAAGTTCGAAGAAATAAACCAACTCGCCGAAAGTTTTTTCGTCTCTTTTATTAATATTTAAGATTATATTAGGCGTTCCGCCGTCCGTGTGGGCGATTACAGTTCCCAGCATCGCCTTATAATTCACTTCGTGAAGCGTCATTCCGTCGACGTAATCCATGCCGTCGATTTTTTCGCTGTCCGCGGGGATAACGAAATCACTTTGGGAATTTTCTATATTTATTACAGTCTCGAACATTATTCTCGAACCGTCCTGGATAAACTGCCCCAAAGAATGTAAATCCGTCGTGAATATAACCGAAGAAGTATAAATCCCGAGTTTATTTTTGCCTTCGCTTTCGCCGAATAACTGTTTCCACCATTCGTTCATCATCGCAAGCGCCGGTTCGTAAGCCGCCATTATTTCGACGCTCTTGCCTTTTTGATAGAGTAAATTTCTGAGTACGGCGTATTTTAAACAGTCGTTGTTTTTACTGAACTCCAGATAAGTTTTTTCTGCGAAAGCCGCGCCCTCTATTATCTCGTCTATGTCGATTCCCGCGACTGCAATCGGCAGAAGTCCGACGGCCGTCAAAACAGAATAACGTCCGCCTATATCGTCCGGCACGACAAACTTTTCATAGCCTTTTAAATCCGCGAGAGCTTTGAGCTTGCTTTTTTCGCCGTTTTTATCAGTAATCGCAAATATTCTCTCTTTCACTTCTTCACTATTGTATTTTTTCTCGAGAAGTCCTCTCAAAATTCTGAAAACAATCGCGGGTTCGGTCGTCGTTCCCGATTTTGATATGACGATAACGCTGAAATTTTTCTTTTCGCAAATCTTAATTATCTCGTTTAAATTATCCGTGCTTATAGAGTTTCCGAGAAAATAAATATCGGGCGTATCTTTTTCTGTATTATTATATAAATGCGATTTTATAAATTCTATAGCCGCTCTCGAACCGAGATAAGACCCGCCGATTCCCGCGACTATAACGACTTCTGAATTTTTCCTGATTTTTTCAGCCGCCGCTTTTATTCTGTCGAGCTCATTTATTAATTCCGGTTTTTTTGCGTAATTTCCGGGTAAATCAACCCAGCCGAGCATATCTTTTCCCGCTCCCGTCCTGTCTTTTACTTTATTTAGCGCAGCTTCGGCTTCTTTCCAGACAGAATCCAGTTTTTGTTTATCGTCGGCGCTTATGAAATCTTTCAAGTATTTTTCGTTTAATTTAATAACCTGTAAAAAAACCATAAACTGCAAAAGGGCGGTAAAATCGAGCCTATGCAGTTTATTTGTTTTAGAGGGCGGGAATATATTTAAGAGCGATTTAATACATTTTAAGTAAGATTCGTTACAGGGGGTATTACTTAAAATGGAAAAAAAACATTCAAGCTGATATTGAAGAAGTAGAAACCGTAACAGACATCAATGAGGGAGAAAAAATTAAATTGCCAAAAGAAATTCAAAAGCGTATGTTAAAATTTTTCATGCGAACGTCAATTCCTCGAAACAAAGCAAATAAAATAAAAACTTCTCTGTTTGAAAAGAAAGAGGACTGATAGTATTAAAACGGGAATTTATTGTCGAGTTTCAACAGAGGAGCAAGTACAAGAGGGATTTTCAATTCGCGCCCAGCAGGAAAAATTAAAAGACTATTTAAAAGTAAAATGCTGGGAATTATACGATATTTATGTTGATGAAGGAATTTATGGAAAGAACATTGTTGACCGCCCTGCCATTAATAAGCTGATTGACGATATAAACGACGGCAAAGTAAATAATGTTTTGGTTTTCAAAGTTGATAGGCTTACGAGAAACACCAAAGATTTAATAACATTAATGGAAACATTCAACGAAAATAACTGTGCTTTCAATAGTCTTATGGATTGAAAGGTCGAATTAAAGTTACCGCCCAAAGCCGCTTGCAATTTTAATAATAATTCGTATTCCTTTCTGCCTGCCATTTCCTTTTTCACCTCTCTTTGCCGTAAAATGAAACAACCGCCTATTGACGGTTGTTTTTCTTTCTTGCGGGCGTTGATAGTGTTTTTTCAACGCTCCATTTTAATTTGTTAAGCCTTTGTTTGAGGACGTGGGCGGGTATTTGTGTAGTGTCCGCCCACTCCGAAAGCGTCTTA
>Ga0099364_10008069_pt1 | contig 14895 bp, 12 predicted proteins | sample TergutTh196P3_FD_73070 | JGI IMG/M metagenome (GOLD analysis project Ga0099364, IMG submission 73070) | Microcerotermes parvus P3 segment gut microbial communities from Pointe-Noire, Republic of the Congo - Th196 P3 | ecosystem: Host-associated > Arthropoda: Insects > Digestive system > Gut ... | reverse complement strand
CTGCTGAAAAAGTGGTATGAACAGACGATTGCCACCGTCTCGATTGCCATCGTCTCGATTGCCATCGTCTCGATTGCCGCCGTCTTTGCGAGAGGCGCAAGCCCGAAGCAATCCATATTGTTTACCTCACGGACACAATAATATAATGTGACATTTTCTGGATTGCTTCGCCTTCGGCTCGCAAAGACGTACTTGCCATCACTGCAAGGGTGCAAACCCAAAACAGGACTGCTTCATACTCGCAGTCGCAAAGACTCGGGCTCAGCGCAACCTGTCAGGCTAAGCGTGACATAGTCGGGCTTAGCGCGAGAAAGAACTTTACGCTTCTGTATTAGCGCCCCCAGGTTTTTCAGCAGCCTCCTTCCTTATTTTACTACTACCGATTAGACCCATTCTTTTGCATAAAAGGTTCCATCAAACTGAATATTTTTTATTTTTATTTGAAAAATAATTCGTGTACAGAAAGCTGGGTTGTGTGCATATGGGCAGGGTGGTGTTCAATCCATTGCGTCCTTGCAATTAAGAAAAGCACAGGGTTTCCTACAAACTCAACTGGTGGGCGGGACAATATTATCATCCATATTTATTTTTTAATCTTTCGACCGTGATATTTTCTTCAACGAATCGTTCACAGTAGTCTTTTATCATCTCGCGTATGCGCCTAAACTCACTCGCTACTTGCATTTTCGTGCCTTGTACTTTTGCAGGGTCGGGAAAATTTTGATGAAACTTTGCGGTTTTGCCCGGAAAATACGGACAATGTTCGCGGGCGTTGTCACAAACGGTGATTACAAAGTCAAAATCTATGTCGCGATACTCGTCTACATTGTTTGAAGTATGTCCTGAAATATCAACGCCGTCTTCCTTCATGGTCTCAACTGCCAGCGGGTTTACGCCGTGTGTTTCTACTCCAGCGCTGTAAATTTCGGCTTTGCCGCCTGCAAAATACCGCAGGTAGCCTTCGGCTATTTGGCTGCGGCAACTGTTGCCTGTGCAAAGTACTAAAATTTTCTTTGCCGTACTTTTTTGATTTTCCAAATCAACAGCATTCCGAGTTGCAATTACATCCCTGCTTTTCTGCATAGACCGTTATACTGTAAACGATTGGGGAATTTATTCTATATGCTGCAATTTCTTCTTTTGACAGATAATTTTCTAAAATATCGCCGGGAAGGGTAATCGGATTTTCTTTTTGAATTGTAATATTTTGAAAACCTGCTTGTTCAATAAAAGCCAAATAATCTTTTTTCTGAACGGCCCCCGAGACGCAGCCTGTATACATTTCGGCGGCATGTCGAATTTTTTCAGGGAGTTCGCCTGCAAGCACAATGTCAGAAATGCTGAAATGCCCGCCCGCTTTCAAAACCCTGTAAATCTCTCTGAAAACGGTTTGCTTGTTCGGTGCAAGATTTAACACGCAATTACTTACAATGACATCGGCGGCATTGGCGGTTGCAGGTATATTTTCAATATCCCCCTGCCGAAATTCCACATTATTAAATCCTAATTTTTCGGCATTAATACGCGCTTTTTCAATCATGGCAGGCGTGAAATCTATGCCGATGACCTTACCTGTTTCGCCTGTTCCAGCTCTTGCAATAAAGCAATCATTGCCTGCGCCGCTGCCCAAGTCTATCACTGTATCGCCTTTTTTGATTTTGGCAAATTGTGTAGGTAATCCGCAGCCCAAACCCAAATCGGCATCGGGACTGTAGCCGCCCAATTGACTGTAATCTTCGCTCATAATATTATATACTTCGGTCGAGCAACTGCCCGAACCGCAGCAGGAAGACGAGTTTGTTTCCTTGTCTTGTAAAGCAATTTCACCGTATTTTTGCCTTACCATTTCTTTGATTTGTTCTTCGTTAGTCACGCTTTATCTTTCCTTAAATGTGCTTTGTCGGTTAACGCGAAGCCGCCGGGCAGCAGCCGATTCATTGTATCACAGATTCTCTATTCAAATCAGAATACGGGTAATATCCTTTTTCTTTAAGTTTCTTTATCAGGTTTCCTGTTCCGTTATTCATTGCGAATTCCATTTCATTTCTATGAACTTCCATTATCAATAAAAGTCCGTGTTTTCTGTTTCCTATTAGAAATTCTTTTCCGTCCGGCTTATATTCGTCAAAAATTAAACATATATTCGGTTCTCCCTCATTTGCCGGTATTTCGCAGGTATCCAATGGCTCTAATTTTGCCTCAAATGAATAAAACCCAATACTTGTAAATATTCCGCAAATGCGTCTTTCTATCAAATTGAAAGGATTTGTTTCTGCCGTATCTTGTACATAATCAAGTTTTGTAAAGGCAACCAGTTCGTATGTTCCAACCCTGTTCGGAACAGGTCCCGTTCCATCAGGTTTTAATAGTTCCATTGTTGCAAAACCTGTTCCTGCTATTCCATTCGGGAAATAATACATATCAACTGCGCCTCCGACTTCAAAAGGAATTACAGCGTGTCCGACCAAATCATGCGATTTTCCCAAGACATATTCCAATCCCGCCATTTTGAGTTCGTAATCCTTGCCATACTCTTCATCGGTAAATTCTTTTTTGGTTTCTTTCTTGCCGAAAATCTTTTTGAAAATGTTCATGTTGTTTACTTTGTCCTTGTTTTGCCCGATTTGGTTTGAACAACTCGCAACTGCCGATATTATTAATATTAAAGTAAAAATTCTTTTCATTGCTTTACTATTTACTCAATAAACGCCCCTTTTCTTTGGCAGTCTGCACCCATTGCGGCGGAACATTTTTCATCCATGCGGCTTTTTTGTCACGGATGGTTTTCATATCCAATCCAAGATAGGCCTGCGCCTTTTCTTTGGTAGAAATATCAGGCATTGGCACATCCCTTATACCGCGGGCAAAAAGGATTTTTTGAAGTTCTAATTGAGCAAGCATCGTTCTATCCAAACTGTGAGCTAATATGCGCTGTGATTCAACGGGAGCATGGAAAGAACCTCCATGTGAAGCGGCAACATAATCCCAACGCCATTGCGCCTGACGGAGCAACTTCAATACGGGCGCCATCTGCGTTTCAGAGGCGCCTCTATCCCATGCTGTCTTTGCCATGATATGCGCTTTCGATAATTCTGTTTCAATGCGGTCGCGTATTTCAAGCGCTTTATCCTGGTATTCGTAAACGTAATTGCGCAGGTTTTCTTCCGAATCGCGGTGGCACACCTGGCAGGTATTTGAAATATTTTTTAACGGGCTTACCATCTGGTGATTAGAATATTTAATACCGCCTTCCGATACATATGGCATGTGGCAGTCGGCGCAGCTCAATCCGCGTTGAGCGTGAGGCCCAAAAAGGAATAACTCGTAATCAGGATGCTGCGGTTTAATCATCGGTGCGCGGCTCAGTGCATGTGTCCAATCTCTGAAATTGGCATCGTCGTAGTATTTTTCCATATTTTCAACGGTAAGGCCGTTATCCCATGGGAGAGTGATATATCTCCCGTCACCTTTAAAATAATATTCAACATGGCATTGTGCGCACACGAGCGAACGCATTTCTTGCTGCGTAGCATTGGCAATATTTCGTCCCTGCCGCTCAAAAGCCTCAATTAATGAGGGGCGCGTGATGACCAAGTTCATTGTTTTGGGGTCATGGCAATCGGCGCAGCCGATAGGGTTGACTGCCTGGTCGCCCGTCGCGCTTAGCGGAGTTTTGTAAAAGCTCTCAATGCCCATTTCATGCATCATGCGCGGAACGTCAGAGGATTTACATACCCAGCAGGCGGCAGTTTGTATATCTTTCGTATTTTCGTCGGGCGAGCCGGCGCGCAGTGATGCGCGTACATCCTCTATGGCATACATGTGTCCGCGCGGCGCTTTATAATCCTGAGCAAAAAGATACCCGGCCCAAAGTATTACCATTTTAGGGCGGCTTGCCAGCGTATCTTCTACTTTATTGCCCATATGCTTGCTGTGGAAATCCATATTTGCCGAATTTTTCCACGTTTTATATTGGCGGGGATAGTTGTCTGCCCAAATCTCATTGCGCGATTCAATACCCGTAATTTCCACTTTTTTGTAATGAAAGAGTGCGGCTTTTTCGGCCCGCCGTTCGGTAATGGATGCGGCAAGAATCCCCAGTACAAATACTATCGCCATAGCGGCAAAAAATATCCCCCACCCGATAATAGGCTTGTTTTTAATTTTTTCCGTTAATTTTTCTATCATGGCTTACCTGCTTTATTATTTGTTTTTTTTCATAATATTTTTCAACCAGTCAGGCACAGTCGATTGGGATGACGGCACAATGGCATTGGGCGATGAGCTCAGACTGCTGACTTGCGTATGCGGAGTTTGCGTATGGCAATCCCAGCAGGCCTTCCCCTTGCCTTTTTTTGTTTCGGAATAAGTAATCATTCCCGTTTTTACAAAATCGGTATTCAACTGCGTATGGCAGCGAATGCAGTTTTCCATAATCACATTGCTGCTTGCTTTGCGCGAACGAATTACTTGCGGCTCTCTATTTATTGTAAAGACAGCCGAATGGTATAAACCGTCCGTCGCCTTAAAAGCAAATTTAGAAAAAATATTGTTGTGCGGCACATGGCAGTCATTGCAATTCGCCCGATGAGTGTGTGAACTGCGGCTCCACGATTGGTAATAAGGGATCATGACATGGCAATTGATACATACCGTAGGGTCGTCAGACAAGTAAGAATGCGCTCTCGATATATATGCGGTATAAACGAGTAAACCTGTAATCACACCCCCCACAATAAAAAGCGGAAGAACCATCTTGCCTGGGATCTGATTAAGTAACTTTTTCATATTGCTTTCTTTACAATAGAATAGCTGCGAATCAAAGACATGTTCTTATTATAATTAGTATGTTTAATTTGTCAATTCTTTTAATTTCCTGTTCACATATTGTTTACGAAAATTTTCATGACAAACTTGTTATGCGTTCGGCATTTTTATTTCAGTTTTTTTCGTATATCATTTATCATAAGTTTGAAATCGGGTTTGGCAGCAAGATATATTGCTTCGCAGGTAGACAGGAAATAGTCTACATTAAAATTTATGCCGCCTTTGCGTCAAACCTTGTTGTTATCTGTCGTGTATTTCTCATATTGATTTAGAGTATGGTAGTGATTTGATATAGTTTTCCATAAACTCCCAATCAGGAATCCTGCCCTTTGTGACAGGAAGTTTTATTAATGAATATGGCATTCTCACAGGTCGCCACTTTCTCCCATAAGCCCAACGAAACTGCTCCATTTCAATTATTGCACATAAAAACATCGCAATATGTTGATTTAGGGTATGATTTTTTAAATACAACGGATTAACATCGTGTGTACAAGTAAATTCCTGTGGTTGGTAAAATGCAAATCCTACCGAGCCATTATTAGAAACAGTTATACAATTGGGACTAAATATTTTTTCTTCGACAGGTGCATTGTTTCCATCACCTGTTTTTGAGGTTAATTCTATAGTTTCATAATCGTGCCAAGAAGTAACGCCATTGTTAGAATCTGTTGCTCCAATAAAAGGAATATTTCCATCCAAATTTCCATCAGGCTTTTTATTGTAGAATCCTTTTTTTATATCAAAAATTTCATCGTATCTAAACCATTTCCAATTTGTGGCATCTAATTTTTGTACGTTTTTATTCGGGCTACTTGTATCTAAAATACCAATAGGAACAATGTTCGTAATAATTGTATGTGCCAAATAATATCTAATTTTTTTTTCAAAGTCAGTCTGTTTTAGTGTTGAGTAATCCGTTTCCATATATGCTTCTGCACACCATTCATCTTCGCCTTTTACTTCCTTTTTTACGGACAAACCTGCAACTTCTTTTGAGTTGTGATAGGCATTGAGCCAGCGATTTTTTTCTTCTTTGTAAAGTCCTCTTGCATCAATTCTTCCTTGATTTTTGCGTTTTTCAAATTTGTCGTTTTTGAAATAGCCAAACCAAGTTTCTCTGCCTTTGTTGCTTTTTCCTGCTTCAAAAACCATAATACAAGTAACTACGCCGACAGGATAAAACAAATCATCGGGCATCGAAAGAACAGCTTTTAAATGGTGTTTGTCTAAAATGCGTTTTTTAATGGCAATCAGTTCTTTTTCGTTTTTAATTCCACAACTCATTTGCACAATAGCTGCAACTGTACCATTTTGAGCCGAAACCATATTCAGCGCGTGTTCAATAAATAACATTTGGCCTGATGCGCCAACATCGTAAGGAGGATTTAAAAAAGCAATGGTTGGTTTGTGACTGCCTTTTACAATGTTGTCCAACGCAAAACAATCGCCGCAATAGATATTTGATTTTCCATCGCCTCGCATCATCATATTGGAACAGGCATAGGTGAACATTGAAGGACGTAGTTCTACGCCAATTAACTGTTTATCTTTGATATTTTGCTTTTTGTTTTCATCATTCCCTGCAAGTTCAAACATTCGTTTCATCCCTGAAATCAGAAAACCGCCCGTTCCACAACAAGGGTCGTAAATAATATCATTTGCATTCACGTTTGCCAAATCGCAAAATAAATCGGTAATGTGCGCAGGGGTAAGTACCAATCCTTGGCTTTGCTCACTCCCCGCATAACGAATAAATTCGGTATAGAAACGTCCCAAAACATCAAAACCGCTTTGTTCCATATCTACAAGCGGATACACGTTGTAGTGCAAATATTTTACCATTTCTTTGGCAACTTCTACCGATTGCTCGTGTTCTTTTTTGTTTTTATGCTTTATTTTATCTTGCTTAAAAAGAGGTTCGTTCAAGATTTTACTGTATTCGCCAATCATTTCTGCTTTATTACTAATTTCGTTTTGGGCAAGTACATTTTCAATAGACGACAACATCGCTTTACCTAAACTTTCAACAGTTGAATAGGTTTTATAACTGATACGAAACGGCTCATGCAAAAGTGAAAGCAATATAGCGCTAACCATTGTACAACGGGTAATTTCTGTAATAGAGTAATCTTGATATTGGTCATTTAAAAAAATGGCTTTTTGAATGATATCCACATTCCGCAAATTATAGGCAAACTGTTCGTTGTTAAATAGTTTCAGATAATTATTTATTGAAAGAAGTTTTTTATCTTCTTTGTTTTCAGTAAATTTTGTTTTGCCTTTTTTCCAACTGAAATGCGATACAAGCAACTCTTGTTCTGTTTGTCCGCTTACGGCAATAGCCACTACATCAAATTCCGGTGAAAGCGCTTTTGCATAGTGCAACACCCCATCGACAGCATAATCTTTCGGGTTGTCGAGTTTCGGGCTTCGGTGGTATGAAACATTGGCTTTACATTCAACAACAAGCAAATAATCAATATTCCCTGCTGGAAAATAGATTATAAATTCGGGTTTTCCAATGCCTTTTCCGCTCTTCGAAGCAGTCCGCAGTAAGTCAATCACTCTTTTGTTGTATGACCTTTGCTCTTCAAATTTGATACTTTTGAAAAGCGGGTCGTTCTTAAAGTGATTTCTTACAATGTCTTCTGTAATTCTTTCGTTTGTCATATTTTACGCTTTTATTTATTTCGCAAAATTACATTAATTTATCAATTGAACGAGAAAAATTTATTTTTATTTTGAGTCCGTTTCGGTTTAGCGCATTCTGTCCACGCATTTCACATAACTCATAAATATATGTATTCTCAATTAGTGTAAAAGGGAAAGTTTAGCATGTCCTCCCATTTAGGCTATAATATGTATATTTGATGCGTTTGTCAATAATTTTACCGGTGCAGCGATATATTCCGACAATACAAAACATGCAGGTCAAATTTGGACTTTAAAATCGGAGCCGGTTTAAACCGGCAAGCTCAACGCATAAGTTATTCAACACGTTTAGGCCGCCATGTCGGGTCAAACGGCCTTGCCCCCTCGATAGCTTGACCATAATCTATATTCTTTATGGAGCGTTTTTTTCTCATTGGTACTCTATAATCAAAAATTAAACAAAAAGACACCAGAAGTTCATAGTCGCTGCCTGCATCGGCTATCAATTTATATTTGTTTTGAACGCCAAGAGCTATTTTTTCTTTGTCCCAGAGCGCGATTTGCACGTTATTTTTATAGATTGAGTATTTTCTCCACTTATGCCAGAAAATTTCATAGAGGTCTTGTCCTACACGGCAAGAAAAATAGCTTCGCCAATTTTTTTTTGTTACAAATTCATATACATTGCCATCCCACCTTGTCAAACTGAATCTTGATTTGATTAAAGGCCATATCTTTTTTCTCACAATATATTTTATCTTGCCGGTTTGGATTTCAGTTATGCTAAATTCAGGCAGTATAGAAAACAGCTTTTTTTTCGCCAAATGAGTTTTTTGCCCGCCGATAAATACATCCCATTCGGGGGTACCAATTGGATTTAATATCTGCTTTCGGTGAATGTTTATTTCTGTTCCATTTCCCTCTTGTAGAGCGAGGGTTAGAAAGTATATGTCTTCTTGCAATTGTTCTGTAGATGGATTTCTCATCATTTTTTCTCGATTTTGAGCTTCTTGTCTTTGGGCATCAGGACTACTTTTCACAATCGACACAATTCCAATTATGAAAAACAAAAGCCCCAGCCCGCTAAAAACAAAGAGGAAGATGAAATGAAGGCGAAATTCGAGTGCAGTAATATCTTCAGGATTGGCGGGGTTATAGTAAATTTCAATTGTTCTCCCCATTTGCATGGAAGGGGTAGATACATTTAATCTTGCGTCTTTTATCTCTGTGCCGTCTTCGGTTGTATAAGTCACAAGAATATTACGACCGGTCTTGCCGTCACCTTTTTTGTATGTTTCTATATTGGAAATTACAGCTTGTGTGGGTATCCAATTTTCCTTAACCTCATTAAAACGTGATTGTTCACTATTGAAAATCCACACTCCAACAATCATAAAAACTAAACCGAATGCTGCGAAAACGTATTTTCCCAAGTTTTCTAATTTATTTACAATTTCTTTATTTTTTTCTTTATTTTCAAACATACAAATCTCCCTTTATTGTGCTGCAATTTGAATACATTTAATACAATAGAAAAAACACTGTTAAAAACATTCCTTGACCATTACCTATATCTGTAGACTTATATATAGCCGTCTTGCCCTCCGTTTATTAAAACTGGTAGTAATATAATATTTGATTGTTCTGTAAATAGTTTTTCTACATACTTTTTGGGGGACATGGAATACCGTTTTGTACTACCTAATTGACAAAACACAAAGCGGCCATTGATTGTATGGCTTTCACTTGTTTTTCCGGTTACAAAAAAGTTGCAAAATGAAAAAGTTTTTGCTTTTCTTCTGGACTTTAGGTAATACAATTGACACAGTGTCAAGTACTAAATGAAAAACATGAAATATACATAATACCGGTGTTTATACTTTTTTTTGCGTTGCAGAGCCTACACGCAAAAGAACCGGCTTACGGAAATTTTATCATCTTTACATGATGATTGATGCTATTTTGAACTCAATGAATGAAATGAATGAAGCAAAAGGAAGGTAAACAACAATGAAAAAGCTAATTTTTGCAGCACTTATAGCAACGGCAGTCGCTGGGTATTCTTATACCAACAATTTCATCAACGCTCTTGAGAGTTGCAATGAGTGGTATTTTATAAACCCCACAGGGAAAACCTTTATGTGCAGCATTCGTGGTATCCCGAAAGACGGGAGCGGAGGTGAAATTTCTTTTATAACCTATTTAACTGACCTGCCCAAATACTACAGATATGAGCGTGAAGGAAGTACCATATATGTAGGCCGTTATGATTTTAGTGAGTTTGAAATTGAATTTGAAATGAAGGTTGTTGGGAATACAATAGTCATCAAACCTGATACTTCTTTTACCTTTATTACCGAAGGAGAGTTTGGAAAACTATTTGTAGGCACGTATTATAATTGTAAATCAAAAGAAGGCCAAGCTGCTATAACAAAAATAAAGAAAGAAGCCCAAGAAGAAAAAGCTCGTCAACGTAAGGCCATGCTTGAAGAAGCAAAAAAGAAAAGAGAACAGAAAGAAAAAGAGAGTAAAGAGTAGGGAGGATAAATGGCATTGTTTGAACTATTTTTTGTACAACATCCGCACCCTGTATAGCCGTTGCTAATGTCAACCTTACCCATCTCTTCTGCACTTGTCAAGATTTGGCAGATTTATTGCCTAAAGCCACGTCCTCGTTAAGACTTTACACGCCGGTATTTATTCAATATTTTTTTAATATCAATTAAATATTATATTGACATTTTTTTGTACTATTTTAGCGTCAATTAGTTTTAGTAAATTTTTCAGATAAACACCGCAAGAATTACCTGAAACTAATTTCAATTAACTTGCGTTTTTATAATATGCTGTTTTATATTAACTGCAGGTTGAATCACGGTCAGTTATACTTTAACGTGACAAGGAGGAAAAATGAATTCTAAAGGCGAAATAAAACGTCTGTTTGAACCGGAAAGCGTGGCTGTAATAGGCGCATCCGGCACACCGGGAAAAATTGGGTACAGCGTAGTCCGTAATCTCAAAAATGGAGGGTACGAAGGCAAGATATACCCCATAAACCCAAAGGCTGATGAAATATTGGGTTTCAAATCCTATTCTGGCATAGGTAAAGTTGACGGCCCTGTTGATCTCACCGTAATTACAGTCCCGGCATCGCTGACATTGGCTTCTGTAGAAGAAGCTGTAGCTAAAGGAACAAAGTACATTACCATCATAACATCCGGTTTCAGCGAAGTCGGTGACTATGAAACAGAAGAAAAAATAGTAGCCTGTGCAAATGCGGGCGGCGCAAGGGTTTTAGGCCCTAACATATTCGGCGTTTTTTCTGCCGCTGGGAAATGCAACAGTACGTTTTCTGCAAATAATATTTTCCCGGGTAATGTAGCAATACTTACCCAAAGCGGCGCTTTGGGCATAGCAATGATAGGCAAAACCGCAGCCGCAAACATAGGCCTTTCGGTTCTGGCCTCCATAGGCAACAAATCAGACCTTGATGAGGCCGACTGTCTTGAATATGTCATTCACGACAACAACACAAAGTCCATACTCATGTATGTTGAGGGAATAAAAGACGGTATTAAATTTATGGAAACCCTCAAAAGAGCCACGGCTGTCAAACCTGTAGTTATTCTTAAAGCCGGACGTTCGGAACGCGGCGCAATGGCTGCGGCTTCACATACGGGCTCATTAGCCGGTTCTGACGAGATATTTGATGCTGTCATAAAACAATGCGGAGCTGCCAGAGCCGAAACCCTTGAAGAAGCTTTCAACTGGTGTAATTTTGCAGCCAATACGCCGCCTCCAAAAAAAGACAATTACGTCATAGTAACAAATGGCGGCGGCATAGGCGTAATGGCCACAGACGCATGCGAACAATACAACATACCGATGTATGATGACCAAAATAAACTGCAAGAGGCTTTTTCTCCGATGACGCCCGCTTTCGGTTCTGTAAAAAACCCGGTCGACATAACCGGAGGAGCTACATCGAAGGATTATAATCTGGCCCTTGAAGCCTCAGCAGTAACAAAAGAAATAGACGGCGTAATGGCGCTTTACTGTGAAACGGCTACTTTTGATACAGAAAACCTTACCCCAATGGTAAGGGATACATACAAGAGGCACATGGAATTAGGCAAACCGATAGTATACGCTCTTGTAGGCGGCGAAGCTGTCAGCGATTCTATAAGGACGCTCCAGAAAGACAAAATCCCTGCCTTCAGCGATGTTATGCATGCCGTCTCATCACTCGGCGTTGCCTATAACTATCAGCATTACCTTACAAGAAAGAATGACTCGGTAGATTGGGCAAAAATAGACACAAAGGCAATCAATTCAATAATTGACACAGCCCTTGCCGAAGGACGTTCTTTCCTTTTGGCCAGCGAAGGTTATTCTGTAATGAAGACCGCCGGAATATCCATACCCGAAAACTCTATTGTCACTACTCCCGAAAAGGCAACTGAGGCTGCTGAAAAAATGGGATACCCCGTAGTAATGAAAGTCGTATCAAGAGATATACTTCATAAAAGCGATGCGGGCGGCGTAATTCTTGGAATAAAAGGCAAAGATGAGGTTGCAAAAGCATATGATACCATCATGGCAAACTCCAAAAAGTACAATCCAAAGGCAGTAATAGACGGTATTGAGGTAACTCAAATGGTAAGTCTGGGCACCGAATTTATTATAGGCGGAAGACGCGACCCGGCTTTCGGGCCTGTTGTAATGTTTGGACTTGGCGGCGTTTATGTAGAGGTAATAAAAGACGTTGTATTCAGGGCGCTTCCGCTCAATCGTCAGGAAGCTGGAGATATGCTTACCGGCATTAAATCGGCCAAGTTCTTAGAAGGCGTACGCGGACAAGCCCCTAGAGACAGGAACAGCATTATTGATGCTATCATAAAGGTAGCCACAATATTAAACGAATGCCCCAAAATAACCGACATAGAAATTAATCCTATCGTCGTTTATGAAGAAGGCAAAGGCCTCAAAGCAGTAGACGCAAGAATAATGATAGAAAACTAAACCTGATAAAAAGCAAGGGACTAAAAACGTCCCTTGCTTTTTATTTCTTCAAGCGACTCAAATAATCCATAACCGGAACATAACCATGGAGCAGACCGCACTCGGAATAGATATAGGAGCAACATATACAAAGTTCGGTATCATGAAACGCAGCGGCGAACTCATTGCCTCTGACAGGATCGAAACTCAAGGGGAGTTTCACGACTACCTTGATAAACTCGCAAAAAACCTGAAAGATATGATAAACAAAGCCGGCGAACATATAACATCTGCCGGAATAGGCTGCCCCAACGGTAATTTTCATACCGGAAATATAGAATACGCAGCCAACCTGCCCTGGAAAGGGATAGCGCCCATAGTTCGCGAACTAAACAAACGCCTTGACATGAAGGTAACAATGTCAAATGACGCAAATGCCGCCGCTTTGGGAGAAATGCTCTATGGCGCAGCCGCAGGAATGAAGGACTTCATAGTAATAACTTTAGGAACCGGATTAGGCGGCGGTATAGTCTCTAACGGCAGGCTCATCCATGGACATCATGGCATGGCCGGAGAAATCGGCCACACTATGGTCAAACCTGAAGGACGTTTATGCGGCTGCGGCAAACAGGGATGTCTTGAAACATATGTTTCGGCGCCAGGTATCGTACGCACGGCAATGGAATTTATGGCAAAATATAAAGATGAGAGCCCTCTCAAGCATATCTCGTTCCAAAAAATGACATCAAAGGACGTGGCCGATGCTGCGCTTGCAGGCGACAGTCTTGCGATACGCGTCTTTGAATACAGCGGCAGGATTTTGGGCGCTAAACTTGCCGATACCGTACTTCATACCGATCCCGAGGCAATTTTCATTTTTGGAGGATTGGCAGAAGCCGGAACCCTCATTCTTGAACCGGCACAAAAATCATTGAATAAAAATCTGCAAGAAGCGCTTAAAAACAAGATACCTATACTGCAATCCAAACTGTCCGGGCTAACCGGCGCGATTGCCGGCGCCTGCGCGCTTGCCTTTATGGACGATTAGACGTTGTCTTGGCGGCTGTCCTGACGGGAGAATCGAAGTTACTTATTTTGACAAGTTTGACATGGCTGTAATAATGCGTTAGAATATCTTTGTATTTTAATCCGGAATCGGCCATTCCTTTGGCGCCCCATTGGCACATCCCTACTCCATGTCCAAAACCATTACCTTTAAGCAGAAGTCCGTTTCCGTCTTTTTTAGAAACAAAATAAAGGCTCTTGATAGCCGGCGATTGGAACATAAGACGAAAGTTATTGCCACTCATACGCATTGAGCCGTTGGTATAGAAAATCCTTACTTCCGTAACTCTGCCTTCTTTTTTGATAAAAGATATTCTTGTTATTTTATCGATATTTTTATATTTCACCCGAACAGCCTGAGTTATTTCGGCAAGAGTAAGTTTTTGCTCCCACGAAAAGTGCGGAGACTTGCTGCAAAAGCCGCATTTTTTTCCTTTGAGATAATCAAGCCCTGCACCGCTCCAGACATGATTGTTGGCAATTGTCGCTCCGCCGCAAGTCGAATGAAAATACGCTACTATGGGCTTATTATTATCCGTTATGATTATGCCATCCGTTTCATCAACGGCTTTTGATGATTGTGGTTTTTCCGCAGAAAATCCTTTGTACACCTGAGAACGAACAGTAGCGTCAAGGGTATACAAAGAATTTTGCCCACCCGAAATTATATGATAATAACAATAAGTCCGTGCCGCAACAGCCTGCGCCTTCAATGCCTCAATCGGCCATGTAGCCGGAGTCTCACACGGCACAACCCCTTTAAGGTAATCGTTCATGGATATTACATTTACGACGTTTATTACGCCAATGACATTATGCAATTCTATATCGCCCCTGTAGAGCGCCCCGTTTACCGATAGCGGCGAATCCCATGCCTCAATTACAATTGGAGAGTTTAGTTGAGCAGGAGTAAATTCTGCTGAAAATTCAGACCGTTCCGAGATGACTTGCCCGCTTTTGAGTTCTCTTACCCGCGTCTTAGATTCAGAGGTTATTTTTACTTTATCTTTTGTTTTAAGAAGCAAAACTCTTACATCTTTTGGGGAATTTGTCTTTTGAACAATAGTTTTTTTTAGATACTCAGGGGTCGGCGAGCACCCTGAAATAAGGAGAAACACGACAGTAAGTACTGCAAGAATCATTCTTGCATATACTTTTTGTTTATTCACCAATCTCATTTCAGGTTATCCTTTGGGATGATACTTGGCGTGTAGTTTTTGCAGGCTTTCCTTTGCCAAATGCGTATATATTTGCGTAGTGGATATATCCATATGCCCGAGGAGTTCCTGTACTGAACGAAGATCGGCTCCATTTTCCAAAAGATGGGTAGCAAATGAATGCCTCAAG
>Ga0099364_10008068_pt1 | contig 14895 bp, 13 predicted proteins | sample TergutTh196P3_FD_73070 | JGI IMG/M metagenome (GOLD analysis project Ga0099364, IMG submission 73070) | Microcerotermes parvus P3 segment gut microbial communities from Pointe-Noire, Republic of the Congo - Th196 P3 | ecosystem: Host-associated > Arthropoda: Insects > Digestive system > Gut ... | reverse complement strand
TATTTTTTATTATAGGCTTGTGTAAAAATCCATAATAATATTTTATATTTTCACAATAATTCTCTTGACAAATGTTATCATATATGATAACATTATAAATAGATAATTAAAAAGGGGATAAAAATTTTGAAATGGAACATTGAATATTATCAAAAAGATAACGGCGAAATCCCAGTTGAAGATTTTTTACTGACATTAGAGCCTAAATTACGCGCAAAAGCGTACAGCGATATAATGTTACTTAAGCGGCTTGGAATTAATATGCGCGAACCGTATTCTTCACCGATAAAAGGCAGCAAATATAAAGGTATTTTTGAACTTCGAACAAAATTTTCGTCAAACATAACAAGGATATTTTATTTTTTATTTGAAAAAAATAAATTTATATTGTTGCATGGTTTTGTTAAAAAAACAAATAAAACGCCGCCGAAAGAGCTTGAACGCGCATTAAAATATAAATTAGATTATGAAAGAAGGTGCCAAAATGATTAAACCGGGAGCAAAATTTGAAGAAATACACGACAGGCTCATGAAAGATGAAGAATTTAAGGCAGAATATGAAAAACTAAAACCGCGCTATGATTTAATCGCTCAAATAATTGACGCGCGTAATCAACTTAATATTACACAGGAAGAGCTCGCTCAAAGGGTTGGTACCAAAAAATCTAATATTTCCCGTTTTGAAAGCGGCGCATATAATCCCACATTGGATTTTGTTACTAAAATTGCCCGTAGTCTTGATAAAGAAATCCATATCGCTTTAAATTAAAGCTAAAGCAAAAATATATTATACGGCGATCTGTTTTACATGGTTATTAACGAAGAAATTGAAAAGATAAAAGATATAATAATAAAGACAATTCCGCATTGGTTTGTAAAACTTGTCTGCCGGCAGGTTTGTTTTTTCTCCGATTTTTATTTTGATAATTATAATATACTTAAACTTAATTTTTCACTCGTCGTTTTCTTCAGTTTCGGTATAATCATTGTAAGATTACGCCGCAGGTTCGCCCAAAACAAACAGTTTTGCTGAAATGGCTCTTGAAATTACAGCAATAACCGCGCCTGTATAAAAAGAATTATCCAAAACAATCATATTTATATTTATTTCGGTTTCAGCGGAAACCCATGTGTTTATAATTAACACAATCAAAAAAACAGCTGCGAACATAGCAATAGACGAGGTCATCGCTCTGTTATAGTCTTCCACAAAAGTATGGTACTTCGATGAATTTTTCAAAGAAAGCGAAACAAATTTACTGATAAATCCTATTAAATTTACAAGAGCGATCAAATAAAAAACAATTATAAACAAAAAAACAATTATTATAATTAATACCTGATCATTCATTTCAAAAGTTGAAACTAAATTGAAATTTCTTATCAGCATCAACGCCAAGCTCCAAACAGAATAACTACCCGATAAGTCCAAATCCGATATTCCCCCCAAGAGACTGAGCCCGGCAGTTAAATAAGCGCCCCACTGTCTTAAAACAGGCAGCTGAAACCATTTGAAAAAGAATAGCACCAAAAGAACAGCCGCTGACAAAACAGCGATGATTTTTCTAATCGAATCTAAATTATTATTCATACCCGAAACTTTATTTGTTGGAGTATTAACAAGTGATTTCCCGCAATACGGGCAAAATTTCGCTTGTCCTTCCAATTCTTTTCCGCAGTGACCGCAAAATTTCATAACTTTCCCCCTTATTCAAAAATAACAGTCCGCGGGATTTTTATATTATCCATATCGGAGTACATTTTTGTCCAATTTCCATAAGAATAAGCCGGAAGCATTTGCGGAGTTGGATTATCGTTGTCCCAAGTATAGATTTCACCGTTTGTTGTTAAAAATGCGCGGCTGCTGATTCTTTCAGCTACATTTTCGGCTATTTTTACAGGTTCTCTGCGTTCGGGAATTTTTGTTCCGTCGCCCAACTGACCACTATTATTCGTACCGTATCCCCAAAGCGTTCCATCGGTTGTTATAAAGTGTATGCTCGGCAAATCTTCGCTCGCAGCCCAAATAAATGTTGTCACCGCAGTATAAAAATAAGAGGTGTAAAATTTAACGACATTTTCAGCAATCATACGAGTAGCTCCGTTATGATTTATATATAAATTTTTATCCGCATCTATATAAACTGCATCTTGATTATTATGAGAAAAATAAAATATATCATATACAGCTGAAGGCGGTGCGCCGGCATAAGGGGCTTTATTTTGGTATAATATCTGCCCGCCGCTTGTTTTTATCAATGTTTGAGCAGGAGTTATTTTCCCATCTCCCCGGTTGCTTGAATAGTTCAAAGGTATAATTCCAACAACATCATCAGCAACCATAACAGGCGCAAAATTTACATCATCACCCCATTTCCAAAGGGTTTTATCTGTTTTAATTGCGTACATAGGACTGTGTCGTGTTATTCCATATGATCCGCCGCTTTCAACTGCTCCCGTGCCGACCCATGCAACATTGTCCAGTATTTTTATAGGTGTTGCTTGGTTTACCCCTGTTCCGTCGCCTAAAATTCCTTTGCTGTTACTGCCGTATGCCCATAAAGAATTATCGTTTTTTATATAAAACGTGCTGTATTCTACAACCAACAGCGACCTTACATCGGTATCTATATATGTTATGCCGTCTCTTGAACTTTGCGAAAATAAAATTCCGTTCGTATCTATATAAAGCGGCGGATTGGAATTAAGATGAAAAGTCTGCTCTGTTGTGGTAATAGGTAAATTAAGCAGAGGATATGTACGTGCGGGTTCTTGTACTGCGGTTGTTTCTGCGGGCATTTCTTCTGCTGCATAAACTAAAGCCTGTTCTGATTCTGTTAAATTATCGGTTACATCCCGTTTTACAGCATTTTCATAAGGCTTATTATCAGCGGTATCTCTTGAGTTATAAACTATTCCAATAATTATGCATAGTATTACAAGGCATAATGTTGAAAATGCATATACATTTTTTTTATTTTTTATATCAGCGGTTTCAACATTCACACCACATTTATCGCAGAATTTATTGTTTTCTTCGAGCTGCGCTCCGCATTCCGTGCAAAATTTATTCATACTTGATTTTTTCCTTTAATTTTAAGTTTACCGTATAGTTCTTTGCGCGTCAAGAATTCCATATAAACCTTTATATTTTGCAAAACCTTGTTTTTTCACCAAAACCAACGGAGCAGACTGCTGACAGCGGATATTGTTGAAGCTGCGGCGGCTACGCCGGAGTTTCTTGCCGCATCCGAAGCCATAATCGCTGTATATTTTTGAAGTTCAAGCGCTGCGGCGCTGTTTTTTTCTAAAACCCACCAATGTAATTGTTCATCATATTTGTGCGTACATTCTTTCCAGCTATCGCATTGACCGTTAATCAAATACTCCATCATAGTTCTTATAGCAATCGGTGTTCTGTATTTGCCGAGAAAATACGGCAGTATTTTACATTTTTTCATTATTGCCGCAGCTTCGTTTTCAGCGGCAGCCATTATCTGATATTCGCTTGCTATTGAATTTTTTAAACTATTGCGTTTCCAGTAATACCAAATAGGGCAAGCACTGGTCATAAATATTATCAATATGAATATTATTGATGGAATTCCTGATAAGACTTCAATACCAACCATACTAACAGCGGGAATTAAAATTATCAAAACAACAATAACAGGAATCCATATTGCTGCTCCATTTTTACCGTGCTTAATTTTGTTCTGAATAATTTCTTCAATGTATTCTTGCGAATCAATAATTTTATTCAATTCAACTTCAACTTTATCGGCTTCTGTTTTCGCACTTTTTAATATTTTTAACAATTGATGTTTGTCTAAATCTCCGATTATTTCCAAAGGATTTGCAATTTCCGCGATATCGCTGCCTTTCTCTTTTTTGTTATTTTGACTGACCGCGACAACTTGTTGATTTGGTGTTTCCGATTTTTCCGGCGTTTTTTCAATGTTGGTTGAAGCGTTGTCATTGACTTCCCGGCAGGCAAGGCATAATTTATAGTTTTCCGCATATTCCGGCGTTAATTCTTCTCCGCAGCTTTCGCAATATTCTCCCGTTTGTGGTGAACTCCTGCTTGTACCGCATTCTCCGCAAAATTTGCTGTTTTTTTCAAACGCTGCTCCGCATTTACCGCAAAATTTGTTCATACTTAACTTTTTCCTTTACTTATATTTTTATTTAAATTCACCTTTCTTCGCGTTTTCTTAATATATTTTTCACTTCCGACAAATTATTAGCCATATTCATGTCAAACATACTATATTTTCGCAAAACAAAAAATGCTGTGTGAGCCGAAACCACACACAGCATAAAAAAATCTCTCTTTAACGCGACCCGTCCGCAAAAATATCCCTTGACAATTCAAGTCGAATATTGTATAATATAACTGCGGGTACGAAGAAATTCGATGTGACGATGGTGTGGGTTGTTCACACTTGGCATACTGCAAAGTGGGGGAACACTTTGCGGTTGCCCGCATTTTTTATTATTTTGTTTATTACAGATATTTTATCATAATTTTTTGCACTTGTCAAGGGTTATATAAAAATAATAAAAATAAATTTTAAAGCGAAGGAATAATAACCGAAATAACAGACGGATAAAATGTTATCGGGGATTGGCGGCGCAAAACATAATGAAAGCCGCCGATTTTGATGTTGATTTTTTGTATTTTTTATGGTATAATAATTCTGCGGCTTTCACAATAGGACTTTTTATATGATTTTATTAGTTAAAGGAGGAACCATTTAATGCTTAAGGATTTACTGACTCCGTTCAAGGCAAAAATCTCAGGCCACACGGAACTGCGTTTCCAGCGCAACGGATACGGCGGCGCAGGGCTGCTTAAAGGCAATATTGTCAACAACTCTTCTTCGGAAAGCTCCGGGCTTTCGGCGCGGGTTTACCGCGGAGGTTTCTGGGGGTTCGCTTCAAGCGCGGAATACGACGAAAAAGCCGTGGAAGCAGCGCTCGGCGCGGCTGAGCGCAACGCCGAGTTTTTAACTTCGCGTCTGGGAGATTCCAAACCCCCGTTTAAAACCCTGCCTAACGAAAAGCTTAGCACCAAGCGCACTGCGGTAACAGGCACGGAACAGAAGGTGTTTTTGGAGTTTGCCAAAGAGCTTGACGATTATATAGCTTCAAAATACCCCGATCTGACCTCGCGTTCGGTGTCGGCCAACTGCGATTACATCGAAAAAATGCTCATAACCGGCGACGGCGCGGACGCTTACTCGCTTATTCCCCGCGCGTTTGTTTACTGCAGTATGACAACGCAGGCAAACGACGGCTCGCCCATTGACCTTTACGAGCCTTTCGGCGGACCCGGGTTTTTCCCCGACCAATTCAGCGACCCGAAACTCTTGTTTCCGGGGATTGACGGTCTTTATGAAAAACTGATGAAAAAACGCGAAGGCGTATTCGCCGAGGCGGGGGTGCATGATGTGATACTCGACTGCAAGCTCGCGGGAATACTCGCCCATGAAGCGATAGGCCACACGGTTGAGGCTGACCTTGTGCTGGGTGGAAGCGTGGCGGGACCGTACCTTGGCAAACCCGTAGCCAGCGAGTGTGTCACAATGATTGATTTCGCCCATACGGCGCTGGGCGAAGAAACGCCGCAGCCGATATACGCCGACGATGAAGGCACACCTGCAAAAGATGCGGTGCTGATAAAAGACGGGGTGCTCACCGGATATATGCACAACCGCGAATCCGCCGCGCATTTCGGGCATGAACCCGCCGGCAACGCGCGCGCCCACGCGTTTTCCGACGAACCCCTTATAAGGATGCGCAACACCGCGATCCTGCCCGGAACAGACAAGCTCGCGGATATGCTCGCCTCGATTGACAACGGTTATTATTTTGTATCATGGAACAACGGGCAGGCTGACCTCACCAGCGAGTTTATGTTCGGCGTGGTTGAAGGTTATGAAATAAAAAAAGGCAAAATCGCCCGCGCTCTGCGGGATACAACAATCTCAGGCGTGGCGTTTGACGTTTTGAAAACCGTGACCATGCTGTCCGATGAGATGGACTGGACAAGCAACGGTATGTGCGGCAAAAAACAGGCGATGCCGACAGGTATGGGCGGACCCGCGGTAAAATGCCGCGTAAATATCGGCGGAAGGTAGTTAAGGAAGGGGAATTTTATATATGAAAAAAGAATTATACGACGCTGCCGAGTACGCGCTCGGGCAGCTCAAACAAAAAGGCGCCGACGGAGCGGAGGTATGGGTGAGCCGCGGGGAGATGGACGAACTCAACCTTGATGCGGGGAAATTTTCGCTTATGCGCACCACATTTTCAACCTCGCTGAACATACGCGCGCTCTCAAAAAACCGCAAAGGCTCATACGGCACAAATAAAATAGACAAAGACACAACGGACACGGCGGTCACAGCCGCCGTAGCCGCCGCGCTCTCGTCCGAGGCTGATGAGGCTGAGGTGATCTCCGGCGGGATCGGGGAGCACGTTTTTGATTTGACCAAAACCGATGCAAACCCGGATTTAATGTATGAGCGTATGGCGGAGTTTATGGAGCAGGTGAAAAGCGGTTACCCGAAAACCGAGGTTATGCAGTTTATTGTAAACCATAACAAATTGGATTCGCTGTATGCCAACTCAAACGGCACCCGCGCCCTGACCATCGGCTCGCAGTACGGCGTAAGCGTGAATTTTTCCGCCCGCGACGGGGACAGGACAACCTCGTTTAACGGTTCGGGGTATTCGGCAAAAGACTTAGATACGCCGATCTTAGACTATCCTGTGCTGCGGCGGCTTATAGCGGAGTCTGAAATGGAGCTTGACGCGCGCCCCGTTGAGGGTAAATTCACGGGGACGCTGCTGTGCCCGCCGGGCAGCGCGGGGCACTTTATATGGTCGGTTTTCGGCAACTGTGTTTCGGGCGGCGCGATAATTTCCGGCACAAGCCCCTGGAAAGACAAAATCGGCGAGTCTGTGGCGGATAGCGGCATAAATATATCATTCGACCCGCTTGACGGGCGTATAATAAACGGCGGACGGCTGCAGGACGGATACCTCGCTCATAAACAGGATATAATAAAAGACGGCAGACTCACCGCGTTTTCGCTGGGCGAATACGCCGCGCTTAAAACCGGGCTTCCGCGTGCGGGAGCGACCGGGAGCATGATTATTGCCCCGGGGGCTTTATCTGTCGGCGAGCTTACCGCGGGCGTTGAGCGCGGTATACTGATAAACAGGTTTTCCGGCGGCTCAATGGCGCCTAACGGGGATTTTTCCGGGGTGGCAAAAAACAGTTTTTTAATTGAAAACGGTAAGATTACCGGGGCGGTCACCGAAACGATGGTATCGGGCAATATGCTTGATATGTTATTTAACGTTACGGGTATAAGCTCTGAAGCGGACTGCGGGGGCGGTTCGGTTATCCCGTGGATCGCATTTGGGGGCGCTGTTATTTCGGGTAAATAATAAATAAATAATTAATAATTAAAAAGAGGAGAAATGAATTATGAATTTGGTAACGCGTTCGGATTTTGACGGGCTGGCATGCGCTACGGTTTTAAAAGAGATGGGGATAATAAACACCTGGACTTTTGTTCATCCCAAAGATTTGCAGGATGGTATAATTAAAGTTACGGAAAACGATGTTTTGACAAATGTGCCGTATGTTCCGGGCTGCGGTATGTGGTTTGACCATCATTCAAGCGAACAGGAAAGGCTTAAAGACATAGACTATAAAGGGGAGAGCCGTTTGGAAAAAAGCGCGGCGCGGATAGTGTATGAATATTACGGCGGCAAAGAAAAGATGCCTCATTTTGAGGAGATGATCACGGCGGTTGACGCGGTTGATTCCGGGGATATAAATATCGGCGACATCACCGATCCGCAGGGTTGGGTGCTGCTGGGCTTTATAATGGACCCGCGCACAGGACTCGGCAGGTTCAGGGATTTTCGGATAAGCAACTATTCATTGATGGAAAAATTGATCGAGATGTGCCGTATACAAAAAATCAGCGAGATTCTTGAGGATTTCGACGTTAAGGAACGCGCGGATAAATACAGGGAGCAGAACGAGTTGTTCAAGCAAATGCTGCTTGAACATACCAAAATTTATAAAAACCTTATTGTCACCGATTTGCGCGGCGTTGAAACGATTTACACCGGCAACAGATTTTTGGTGTACGCGCTGTATCCCGAACAGAATATTTCGGTGTGGATAGTGGACGGCAGAAACAAACAGAACGCCGCTATCGCCGTTGGGCACAGCGTACTGCTGAGAACCTCCAAAACCGATGTGGGACTGCTGCTGCTGGGGTACGGCGGCGGCGGACACAGACAGGTGGGAACCTGCCAGGTGCCGTATGAGGAATGTGATAAAACAATCAAAGAGCTTACCGAGAAAATAAACGCGGACGGATAAACTGTTATGAAGAATATGAGAAAATTCAACGTAACGGGTGTATGTGTTCCCAAAGAAGATTATATGGTTGATATAAGCGGCAAACTCGAAAAAATAACAGAGTTGGTGGACAGCGGCTGTTATTTTACGATAAACCGCGCAAGACAGTACGGTAAAACCACTACTTTGCTGTGTCTTGAAAAAGCGCTTAAAGATGATTATATAGTCGCGTCAATCAGCTTTGAAGGGTTGGGCGACGATGGTTTTGAGTCGCAGGAAAGCTTTTGCACCGCATTAATTAAACGGATATATCAGGCGCTGCGGTTCAGCTCCGCACCAAAAGAATACAGAGAAAAATGGATAAACCACAGCGTGTTAAATTTCAATGAATTAAGCGATCATATCACGGATATGTGCGAAGCTGAAAAAGTTGTGCTGATGATAGACGAGGTTGACAGGACAAGCCATAATCGCGTGTTTCTGGGATTTATATCTATGCTGCGCGAAAAATTTTTATCGCGCAGAGCAGAAAAAGACTTCACGTTCCACAGCGTAATACTCGCCGGCGTTTACGATATCAAAAATATAAAACTGAAGATGATAACCGAAGGTTTGTATACGCCGGCGGCAGCCGAAAACAAAATATATAACTCGCCGTGGAATATAGCGGTAAGTTTTAATATTGATATGTCGTTTGGTCCGGCTGAAATATACAGTATGCTTAAAGATTATGAAGCCGACCATAATACGGGCATGGATATACAGGAAATATCAGAAAAAATTTATGACTGTACGAGCGGCTATCCGTTTATGGTTTCAAGGATTTGTCAATGTATTCATGAAGAACTGAATAAAAACTGGACGGCTGACGGGGTTCTTAAGGCTGTAAATGTACTGCTTTCGGAAGCAAATACCCTGTTTGACGACATGAAAAAAAATATTGAGGCTTACCCTGATTTGAAATTTTTTTTACGCGGGCTGCTGTTTTACGGGGAAACCAAAACGTTCAATATCGACAACAACACGGTAAATCTCGGATATATGTTCGGTTATTTAAAAAATGAAAACGGCAGAGCCGAAGTATCAAATAAAATATTTGAGTCACGGATATATAATTATTTTATTTCCGAAAGCGAGAACTCCGGCGAGGTTAAAATAAAGCCGCCTCATAAAACCGAAGTAATCGAAAACGGAAAGCTTAATATGGAGTTGTTTTTAAGAAAATTTGCGCAGCATTACGCGGAGATTTTCAAGCTTAAAGACGCGGAGTTTTTGGAGAGCCACGGCGGGCTGCTGTTTTTGACATATCTTAAACCATTCATCAACGGGCACGGGTTCTGTCATTTGGAAAGCCGGACCAATGATTTTCGAATAGATATTACGGTTGACTATGAGGGCGAGCAGTTTATTATAGAGCTGAAAATATGGCACGGCGTTAAAGCTCACGAAAAAGCATATGCTCAGCTCGCAAATTATCTTGAAATAAAAAACGCCGGTACAGGTTACCTTGTCACCTTCGATTTTCGCAAAGAAGCAAATAAAGAACACAGAGCCGAGTGGATTGAGATTGACGGCAAGCGCATATTTGACGTTGTAATTTAGTGAATAATGAGGGTGAAGAGGTGGGGCATATTTTATGATAGATGCGCATATTCTGCTTATTATCGCGCTTATACTTTTTTGCACTAAAGTGTTATTGCTTAACGCGGCATATAAAAACGATTAGTTTAGGGAGCGGCATGGTTTTTTATGATTAAAATAAAACAGACCGTTGTTGTTGAGGGTAAATACGATAAAATAAAATTGGAAAACATAATTTCGGCAAACATAATAACCACAGACGGATTTAAAATCTATAATGACCGCCAAAAACAGGCGCTGCTGAAAAACATCGCAGAAAAGACAGGCATAATAATTCTCACCGACTCGGACTCGGCGGGGCGCAGAATACGCGGGTTTATAAAAAGTTTTATCAATGATGCAGACTGTGAAATCATAAACATCTATATCCCGGAAATTTTAGGCAAAGAAAAACGCAAAGCCATGCCATCTAAAGAAAATCTGCTCGGGGTCGAGGGTACGGACAATAAAACGCTTTTAAGCGTTTTTGAAAAATACGGCGCAGAAAATAACGGCGGAACCGATCGGAAAATCTCAAAACTCGATTTTTATGAGGACGGGCTCACGGGTGCCGCCGGCAGCGCAAAAAAACGCGAATATTTGCGCAAACGTTTGGATTTGCCTTATCTGCCGGTAAACGCGCTTATCGAAGCCGCCAATATCCTTATCGGTTTATCCGAATATAAAAAAATAATAAATGAATTAAAGGATTGATTTGTGCATTTTGCATAATAATTATTGGGTTTATTGTGCAAAATTATAAAAGTGTGATTTATATGCCGATAATTGTTGATTATTTAAAAAAAAGATGATATAATTATTAAAGGAAAAAAATATACTCGTTTTTTCCGCCGAAAAACGAGTTAAAAATATAAAATACAGGCATCGGCGGGGAAACGGAGTTTTATATATGAAAAAAATGCAAAAAATATTTGCGTTAATTTTAGCCGCTGCTATGCTTACCGCGGTTTTTGCGGGCTGTTCGGGCGACCCGGATGACAAGGGTGCGTATTTATTCATGTATCTTGCGGAGGATCCGTCAAACATCAACCTCGACCCTGCAAAAATGCTTTTTTCCTCTGAAGCCGTCAAGTTTATCGGACTTATGTTCGAAGGGCTTACGGTTATGGACGACAGAGGCAGGCTTGAAAAGGGTATGGCCAAAAGCTGGCGGATAGAAGAAGATGAAGAAAGAGAAATATACCGGATGTATTTTGATCTTTATGATACCAAATGGAGCGATGGAATCACCGTCACAGCGGATGATTTCGTGTTTGCCTGGAAGCGCATACTTCAGCCGGATTTCCATTCGCCTGCGGCGGCGCTGCTGTTTGATATAAAAAATGCACGGGCGGTAAAAGAGGGGGAGATGACCGTCGATGACCTCGGTATCGCCGCTCTCGATTTAACTCTGCTTGAAGTGACTTTCGAGCGCAAAATAGATTACCAAAGATTTTTGGAGAATGTATCGAGTATCGCGCTTGTTCCGCTCAGGGATGACACGGTCGATTATGAGCCGGAAACATGGGCGACAAGCACCGGGGACCCGATCTCTCTCACGCTGTTGTCCAACGGGCCTTTTGCGATAAAAACGCTCGAATACAACAGAGGAGCGATGCTTGAGCGTTCAATTTATTACCGGCTTGAAGGTAAAAGGGGCGAAAATGTGATGAAATTCGTCAAACCGTACCGGCTCCTTCTTGATTTTTCAAGAAATTTGAACAATCAAGTGGACGCTTATACGGCGACAATCAACGGTACTGTGGGCGAAGACAACATATTCTTTTTGGGCAGTCTCCCTGCGGACAGATTCGAAGAGTTCAAAAACAACGCGGAAATAAAAAATATGCTCTCCGCTTATTCGATCCATTTTAACGCGAATCACAATCTGTTCAGCAGAGCCGAAGTGCGCCAGGCGCTCTCATTGGCTCTTGACAGGAACCATATAGCCGGCTTGGCAGGGATCGGGGTCAATCCCGCTTCCGGCATCGTACCTATAGGCATTGTGGGCGAAACGGCTTCCGGCGCGGATTTCAGACAGGAAAACGGCGAGCTCATACCTTTGGGCGGCGACAGATCTAAAGCGCAGACGCTGCTGCAGTCCGCAGGGGTTTCCGGCGGTTCGTTCGTTATAAAAGTCAGAAACGACGACCGGGAAAAAGCGGTTGCGGATTATGTGGCGGAAGTGTGGAATGGGCTTGGATTTAATGTTACTGTTGAAACGGCTCAGGGTAAAGCTTATTCCGATGCGATATTTGATTTGGATTATGATGTTATGTTATACGATTTCCAATCGACCGGAGTCAACGCGTGGTCTGTGCTCGCTCCGTTTGCCATGCCGTTCAGCGGAGGAGCGAAAGCATATAATCCCGACGGCGGTTTTTATGAGGACGCCACGCATATCACGGGATTCCAAAATGATGCTTATGATGCGCTTATTGAAGAAATATTCTTGATTGACGACAATAAAGAGCGCCATGAAAAATTGAAACAGGCTGAGCGTATGCTGGTTGAGCTCTCCCCTGTCGCACCGCTGTATTTTAACACGAGCATAAACAAGGCAGAAAACGTCAGCGGTATAACCTACAGCAGATTCGGATTCCCGATATTTACAAAAGCTATGCTTAAAAATTATCAGAACTATACCACAACCGAAGCGCCGAGAGAATTTATTCAGTAGTTTTTAAGTAAAAAAAAAGAACCGTCCGGCAAATTGCCGGACGGGCTTTTTTTGATTTTTTTTACCCGAGACGGTCAATACCGATACCGAGATACCGGCACACTTCTTCAAACACATCGCTCCAATGTCCGTGCATACCCGCCACATGGTGTATATAAGGGCCATACATGATCTCGCGCTCCCATTTGGGCCAGTTATCGACTTTAAACCAGCTGTATGTCCCATTGGTGGGAGGTCCGTCTACTGCGGCGCCTTCGCCCGAGAGCAGCGAATATTTGCCGTTCAGACTGTCGAGCCGCGCTATTGTCATGTCCCCGTGTGCCATTTCCCACCAGCCAACGCTGCCCGTCATACTGGGTTTGGATTCCGGTCTTGCCCCTCCCACAGGGAACGGACCGCAGTGCCATAAAAGCTCCGTGTTGTCGTCGGTCGGATGCCTCACCGTCAAATCGGCGCAGAACGGCTTGTTTTTGCCGCGTGAAGCCGCGGACAGCATAGCCATGGTCACAGAGCACATCACATCGGTTTCACAGCCCATCGGCAGTCCGCAGTTGGTTATATCCCCGAATGCGGCACAGGGGGTAAAACCCATAGCTTTGGGGAATAATGTCCAGCATTCGCTTCCCACCGCTTCAAGATCGTGTTTTTGGGCCGCTTCAAGCATGGTGAGGCGCAGCGCCGCAACCTTTTCAAGCGCGCCTTCCCTCGCGGGACCGGTATCCATCTGCTTGGATAAATCTTCTTTGACTGCGCGCACATCATCCGGATGATTCGCGATGAACTCATCCATTCTGCCCAAAATATCGAGCGCGTTGAGCGGCACCACTTCAATACCGAATTTTTCCAGTATCTCGGCCTCATTATAAATCACACAGAGAAACGGTTTGGGACGCGCATTCATCACACCCACACGCATACCGCGCGTCTTTTTTACCACAAGCGCGGCGCGGGTAAACAAATCGAACCCTTCGGCGAAAGTTTTTGAGTCTATGGGGCAGTTTTCGATATAGGTGAATGTGACCCCATAGCGCTGCAGCGCTTTTGAGCTTGGGAAAAGTCCGCACTGCGTGTCTGTCTGGCGGATACGCCCGCCTTCTGAGGGCGGAGCCGCATCTCTCGGCCCGTACAGCAAAAACGGCACCCCCATGCTTTTTCCGAGCATAGCGACTACTTCTTCTGTTCCGTAGTTGCAGTGCGGCATAAACAGAGCGTTTACACTTTTCGCCTTAAAATGCGCCGCAACTTTGGCGACATCGCCGACATCTATCAGCAGCCCTTCCTCGTTCAGCCATTCCATATCGACAATTTCGATGCTTTTGTCGGCAATCTCTTTTATTTTGTCATAAATGAGCCGCTTATTTTCAAGCGCGTCCTCCGCTTGATACATCCTGCGCCGCGTCGGCGCAACGCCGAGCACCAGTTTATGATCATTGTACATATATCCGTTAAACCCCTTCCGTAAAATTAATATGTTAATTAAAAACTTTAAAATTTCATACCCAGCCGCGCAGTTTTACAGCCTCAGCCACACGGGAAACAGCGATAACATACGCCGCGTCACGCATATACAAATCCTTCTCCCGCGATACTTCATATACCGCCTTAAACGCTTCCACCATAGCGCTCTCCAGTTTTTCCAAAACTTCTTCTTTGCTCCAGAAATAATTCATATTGCACTGCACCTGCTCGTAGTAACTGCAGGTCACCCCGGCGGCATTGCATAAAAAGTCGGGTATCATAAATATGCCTTTGTTTTTTATCAGATCGTCGCAGTCGGGAGTGGTCGGACCGTTTGCTCCCTCGGCGATAAACTTCACGCTGTTTTTTATCAGTGTGAAATTACCGGGGGTTATCTGGCTCGGAAGAGCGCAGGGAATAAGTATATCAACTTCCTGCTCTAACCATTTTGAGCATTTTGAATCGCCTTCAAGCACTTCGTGACCTAAATCCAATCCTTTTTGCTTATCGATGCTTCCGAAAGAATCTTTTACGCTCATAAGTTTCGGTATATCGATCCCGTTTTTGTTTATGAATGTATATACCTTTTTATCCGCGTTGTGCCAGCACGATAAAGCGGTGATTTTACCTCCGAGTTTCGTATAAAGCCGCGCCGCATATTCCGCAACGTTTCCGGCTCCTTGGATGGACGCGGTTGTTTCGGATATATCAACGCCTTTAATTTTAAGGGCTTCGAAAAGAGTAT
>Ga0099364_10008067_pt1 | contig 14896 bp, 14 predicted proteins | sample TergutTh196P3_FD_73070 | JGI IMG/M metagenome (GOLD analysis project Ga0099364, IMG submission 73070) | Microcerotermes parvus P3 segment gut microbial communities from Pointe-Noire, Republic of the Congo - Th196 P3 | ecosystem: Host-associated > Arthropoda: Insects > Digestive system > Gut ... | reverse complement strand
CAAATCTCACCGGCTGGCGAATTCATGACCTGCGCCATGCCTTTGCTTCCATAGCGGTCAACAGCGGGCATTCCCTGCCGCAAATAGGGGCGCTGCTCGGACATGCTCAAGCCGCCACAACACAGAGGTATGCCCATGTCGCTGAAAACCCTGTTCATGCTGTAGCTGAGGATGCGGGAGCGCAGATTGCAGCGGCATTGCCGGGTAGACCACGGGGTTAGTATCCAAAGCACCAGCGCAATGGAAAGCGGACGGTAGCCCATAAGGAAAGACGTGGTGAAGGCTTTCGCCTAGGTCTTGAATGTGGATTGGAGTGAATTTTTACAATAGAGATTTGCAAATGTCGAAACCCAAACGAGCAAGGCTGCATATAACCTTGGATTGTAAAGGCAACACGAAGAAAATTGAACGAGTATCTTCAGGGCCTCGCCCCAGAACAACTGTACTGCTCAAGAATGTATATGGCAAACTATATAGCCCCATAGCACCTGAAAAGCTCAACTTTCCGCATGGCAAAATACCTATCGGTGCCCTGGCGGATGCTTACAATTTGAATGAGGAAGATGCTAACAAGCTGATTGCTCATGTAGGGGCTAGTATAGATTTTGACTGGATACTTAATACATATGACGGTTACATTGATGAATTTAAGCAATATTACGAATTGCTAGATAAATTTGAATATAAAGATTCTGAATATCTTAAAAATAGAATTTCTAAATGCACATATAGCAAACAAAAGAATAAAATTATATGCAGGACATTCACATTAATATATTTAGAAACAATAGGATCATGTGTTGGATGTAGTTTTTTGAACGAAGAAGAAGATGAGGAGGAAATATGCAGAAATTCATCAAATAATAAAAATAATGGCATAGGATTTGATTACGAAGAAGAAGAGGATGAGGAGGAAGATGAATATCCTGCCAATATATTAAAAGATGATTATAAGGAAATGATTTTTTATGTGTTTATGGATATGTCAATAGTCGATATTAATAAGAGCGAAGAATATCTTAAAAAATGTGGGCATAATAAAGTAAAGGAATTATTTATACATAATACAGAAAATAATTATATTGAAAAAGAAATTTTTGAAGAACTATTTAAAAATATTCCTTTAAGTAATCGTCAAGTATCAAGAATGAGAGGACTATTAAATAGTCAAGAACAGGTTATAGAAACAAGAAAATATAACAAAGATACTACTGAATACATAGAAAATTTAAGAGAACAAACGAGAGAAACATATAACGATGTTGACTTTAACAAAAAAATAGCTCAAGAGTTACATGATAAAGGAGCCTCTGCTGCTCTTATAGGTTGTATTTTATACAAAAACGCAAAAAATATTGATGATGCTCGTTCCAAAATAAAAAATATTTTAGGGAAATAATATTTTTTAAGTTATCCCAGCTTGCCTCAGCTTATCCCAACTTATGGGAATTGACGCCGCCTAATTTAATTTCACTAAACATAATCATTGCCTCAAAACTTTAACAGGAGCAATGATTATGACGCGCAACTCAACCTCGCCTCACTCCAAAAGATGGCTCTCGACCAGAGAGGCCGCTGAGTATCTCGGATGCTCTAGTTCCTTCCTGGAAAAGGACCGTCTGAGCCGCCTTCACGGTATTCCATTTTCTAAACTTGGCCGTCATGTCCGCTATGCCGTGGACGATCTTGACGCACATCTTCAACGCAACAAAGAAAACACCGTGAACTAAACAATTAGCGCCCTGGTGCTTGCGGGGCGGGCAAGACCACCCGCAAGCATCCTTCGGGAAAGGAGTTCTCATAATGAATAGCAAAAAAGTGAAGAAGCCGCGTACAGACCGTAGCACACCTATCAGCCAGCACGCTTATGGTCTATTGGAAACAGCCAAGAATCTCGGGCATAAAAAGATCGACTTTGCCTCCGCAGCGATCACCGCATACGCCCGAGAGAAGCTTGGCAGCGCTGTCCCTCTCAGCCCCGAAGCCTTGGTTGATGCGCGGCTGGACTACTTGGAGCGCGCTGTGTCCGAAATATTGTGGGAAACTATGTGCAAGGGCAAACCTAATCGGGCCAAAAGCTTGAAGCGGCTCGTTGCCGAAATAAGCCATTGCCCATATTCGCGCGATTTTGCGAAGCTGAATCAACTACGGAATGAGAAAGGGAAAGGCGCGGCTGACGATACCGAATGGGTCACAGTCGCCTTCGCGCTAAAATTCGGGTTCACTTTGCCTGGACAAGAGTAACGACGACAGATGTATTACCGGGGGGCAGAATCATTATGCCCCCGGTAATACCTCGTAAAAATACGGGCGAGAAGCATCATGGAAGAAACCCCGGAACCTGCACGGGAACCGCTATGCTGAGGACATCATACCAATCTCCAATAGATTTTCCACGGAAAATGATCAAACAAAATACCGCAGGAAATTAGCTTGTAAAGCGCCGTGGGGAATAAACACTTAATTGTGGCAGGGAATTTCCAAGGGAATGACTAGGCTTAGTAGGTATAGCATGTATACGATACATATATCGACATTACCATAATTATCAATATTATTGCATCTATATCATTGGAACTCATCAAGTGTATATTTACATGTGAATATTACATGTTAATATCCGTGTATCTTTACATTATATTTCAAGAGTATTTTATACCTGTAAGCATGTATACGATACATATATTGACATCACTATAACTATATTTTCTATTATATAAATTTTTTATGTATCCAGAACATGGGTATTTTACACACAATAACCATGTAAAATATCCATGTAGGATTACATGGTGTTTCGAGAATATTCTAATTTCGATCAAGATATTATTATAAGATATATAGCTTGACATTTTAATTAAAAAGTGTGATATTATACCTACACAAATGGCATCTATTATATAATGACACTACATTATGGAATACATGATATGATGTCTGCGTTATAGATGCACCCACGAAGTGGGTATCCATATCAATCATGTTTAATATCAGTAAACTCCAGCACAAATTGAGGATACATAAAATGATGTATGACCCTCCAAAACCGGATCATGGCGTCCACATCTCCGTTCAAGGGGGCACTTTTTCTCACAAGAGAAACTTGCATTTGAAAAGAGAGAAAAAAAGCCAGTATCAGAGAGAAGACGACCTGTGTTCGGTAGAATTCCCAGATAATCTTGATGAGGGCACTACGTCTAAAAAAACACCACGGAAACGGTCGCGCCTGCACAAGAAATATATGCGCAGCAAAAGAAATTTTATGCGGAAACTCAGCACCTTGGAAAGCGAACCCACATTTTTTAGCTCTCTGATTATGGATAAAAAGAGCTACAAAAAGCTGGGAGTTGACGTAGACGTAAACATTTTTATGAAGGTATTTGATAAATTCAAGCGCTGCCTGCGAAATAAATATGAGGATGGATGGTTTATATGGAAAATTGAATGGAGTGCTAAATCATTTTTACATGTTCATATCATTGGAAACCCTGAAAATGGTGAATCCTTTGAAATAACTGAAGCCTACATAAAAGACAAATGGAACTTTTATTGTAAGCACGAAGAAAAAATGGATTCAAATTTTCAATCTGCTGTAACTCTGAAATACAAATCAGAGGGTGCAAAGTCTTATTTTTTCAAGAAAAGCAAGCGGAATGAAGACAAGATGTGCATAAAAATCCTCGGTGGATTGAATATTTATGGTCAAATAAGAGGAAAAAACATAAAATATACTTATAAAGAGGAATTTTACATCACTGAATTTGAATATGAAATGCTCATTTCGCACATAATCAGGAAACTTAAAAAGGATGGGAAAAAAAAAGAACAATAGAAATTCTTGAAGAGCGCCGCTATGATAAAAACCTGATACTGAATTTCTTAGGTGATTTACCTAAAAAATCCTATGTGAAATTAGTAAATTTTAGAAACAAGGTAATTGGCGATTTATACGAATTCAGAGGATTCACCGAGGAGGAATACCTTGCGTACAAAATAGCCCCGATCATCCTCACTTTACTGGATGCCAATGGCGGCAAATGGAAAGGGACTGCCAAGAGATTTTTTAAGAAATTCATGGAAAACGCTGCTGATCTCAAACCCAAGTTCACAAAGCGCGTGAACACGCTGCAATCCCTTGCAACTGTGATTGTTTGGGGTGTTTCCGCCTTGCGCGCCGCAGGCATTGATTTCAAAAAACGCCTCAGCAAAAAAGGCAACGGCACGATCATCGCGCTCGAAAGGCTCGCCACATAGTCCACGATTCACGCCAAACAGGCCCGGTTGCAAACATCACTTTGCTGCCGGGCTTTTTTTATGCCGAACATATTACCCTTTAATGCTGGAAAAGGCGGACATCCTGCCCGTTATTCGGAGTTCGCCGCGCACTCCAGATAACCCGATTTCACAAAAAAGGAGGCTATACCCATGAAACGCAGGAAATCGTCACGGTTATCATCATCACCATCATCCGCAGGGAATCTAAGCCCTGAAATGCGTTACGCACGGAAGAAAACAGCGGAATGGCTTGTACGGCTTTTAGATTACTCCATAGCGCTGGATGAGGATTTTTTCTCATGCGCGGACTGGTGTATCGGCGGCTTGCGCCCTGTATTCCAGTCTTTGCAAATAACCTTGGAAACCCCCGCTTTCGGCATCAAAAGAGATGACATACTGAAAATAATCAAGGAATATAAACAAGTATCAGATTCATACCTGGCCGACACATTGGAAGAGATTGTCAATAAATATCCCCGCGTCACAGAACACGTATCGGAAGCGATACGCCGGGAATGTGAGCAGATAGCCAAGGTAAAAATCAATGGGTTCAGTCTTGACCGGGCAAAAAAGCTCACCAAGACCATTTTCGGCCTGAGTGACGAAGCCCTGCGGATATGCGAATTCGCGTTCATTATTGAGAATTTTGACAAGGTGGAGAACTATTTTGAACACCACCTTAAAATCCAGCGGTATGTGTCCAGGCATCTGATTATGAAAATCCTTGATATCCCTGCCTCTCGCTATCGCGCTACCCTCAAAGAATTGACGGATTACGGCATACTTGAAGCCGATACCTATACGTTTCGCTTACAGGACGAACTGATCGCATTCTGGCAGGATGAAACAACAAATGTAGAGAAACTGTTTTGCCGTCCCCTTGAAGGAGAAACGCTCCCTTTGGAGAACTTCAAACTCACTGCCGAAGACATTGCCTGCGCTAAAACGCTGTTGGAAACGGAAAGCAAGCTTCCAGTGCATATTCTGCTATACGGCGTACCGGGAACCGGAAAAAGCACTTTTGCCCGCAGCCTTGCCGCAGCTTGCAAAATCAAAGGCTGGGAGGTTCCCTGCCGTGATGATGACGACGAGAACGACCGCCGTGTTTCCCTGCGCGCCTGTCTGCATATGGCATCCCGTCATAAAGGTTCGTTTATTCTCGTGGATGAGGCGGAACGCCTGCTGAACACAGATATGTTTCATTTGCGGAATACCCAACAAAAGGCATGGCTCACCTCCCTATTGGAAGAGCCGGAACGCCGGATTATCTGGGTTGTCAACGATATTCACTTCGTAGACCAGTCCGTGCGCCGCCGTTTCATATTCAGCATCCACTTTGAAGAACTCGGTAAACGTGAGCGGCGTAGCGTCTGGCAACAGATCCTTACGCGAAACCGTGTCCAGAAGCGCATTTCTGACATGGAACTCGAAAATCTATGCGAAACATACACCTCCCCCGCTGCCGTCATTGAAGCTGCCGTAGTGCGAGCTAAAGAAGTCGGCGCAAAAAAGACGGCATTCGCCGCCACAGTAAATCGCTTTTTGCGCGCCCACAACACCTTGAGCCGCAATGGACGCAAGGAACGCGCCAAAAAAGCAGAAGTCATGCCTGGCTATACCCCGGAAGGCGTTTGCATTGAAGGCTCTGTGAATGAACTTTTGCAAGCCTGCCGTGAAGCCGATGCCGAATTGCGGGAAAAGAAAATCCTGCCGCCAGCAAGCGGAACCATGCTTTTCTATGGCCCTCCTGGTACGGGAAAATCGGCTCTTGCCCGCTATATCGCCAAGGAATTAGACAGGGAATGCGTAGTCAAGCGGGCCAGCGACCTGCTCAGTATGTTTATAGGCGAATCAGAAAAGAAGGTGGCGCACGCTTTTGCCCGTGCGGAAGACAACGGAGACGTGCTGGTGATAGACGAGGCCGACAGTTTTATCTATTCCCGCGACAGGGCGCATCGCTCATGGGAAACCACCTTAGTGAACGAATTCCTGACCGCCCTTGAGGAATGCCGTGGTTTTTGCATCTGTACCACCAATAGGCGCGACACAATGGATGCCGCCGCCATGCGCCGTTTCAGCTTCAAAATCGCTTTCATTTATGCGCGGCCAGAGCAGATTGCGGCGCTTTATGACAAGCTTTTGGCCCCACTATGCAAAACAGCCATGCCGTCAGCCCTGCGGCGTGAATTGCTGGCCCTGCCGCGCTTAACCCCCGGAGATTTCCATGCCGTATGTTCCCAGTACACGGGGCGTTTCGGAAAATCCGCAGTAGATGTTTCCCATGAACACCTCATCGCCGCCCTACACAAAGAGCAATCCCTCAAACTCCATGAAGGGAACAACGCCCGCATCGGATTTTCCATGTAGCCCTGTGTAGTGCTTCGCCCGCTTCGCTTGACGCGCTTTCCCCCTGCGTTTTTTGCAAAAAATAGCCCCCTCCACATGCAGTTTTACTATGAACGGCACGGCTATCACGCCAGCGCCATGTAAACCTGTAACCGTCCAACGACAAAGGAAAACTGTTATGGCATCTGCTTCAGCTATTGATTTTGTTAACCTGTTTGAAAATTTACCGTCCGTAACTGCGGAAATGCAACGCTCCACAGAATCAGAAAATTCCGGGGTTTGCTGGTTCAGAGGCCAGGAAAGTTACCCTGACACGGAAAAGCTCAGAGAATTTGTAAACAATGCTGATTTGATAACGGATGACACCGAAATAGACTGTGCGGAGTATGAAAATCCCCGCACCTCTGCCTTTTTCAACATATCCAGAGACGGCGATGCCAGAGGGGAGCAACGTACTTTTATCACTAACAAGCCATGGGAGTACAAGATTTTCGATGCCAGTGCCGATGCTAATGCCCAAGGCCAATCCATGCGGAAATTCTTTCTCGAAGATGCCGACAAGAGCATGTTATTCATCGGCGCCGCCCGTCCGAAAAGTCTTGTCGAGCTTATGGAAATAGCGACATTGCTGACTGTTGCGGAGTCTCATTTCGGTTTTGATTTTGGTCATTTTGCCGCTTTATCGCGCCATCCGTGGAATTTCGAGGTGTTCCATGCCGATACTGAAGAAATCCTGCTGGAAACTGTCGCTACCTGCCTGCAAGAGTATGAAGCAGCATCTGCATGTGTTGCCATTGCGCATTTTGCAGGCAAGAAAATGATTGTTTCCCTGTATATTGCCAATGATGCCCATGAGCTTAATTGCATTGTTGCCTGGAAGCACAAAACCACGAAAAGCGCTTATGCGAGAGAGTTTTTCCGCACACTCATTCTCTGGCATAATTAACGATGCGGACTTTTGCATGGAAAAACCCTGATAGCCGTATTTCATATAGCGAGCTAACGCTGCATGTATTCGTACACCTTCTGTAGCGTATTTCCCTGATGTTGAACATTGCATTTTGAGTATTAGCATTGCTTGCATGTATTCAAACAGGGAATTTAAGCATGAAAGCAGGGAAAATATGAGCTTGGATTATTGTGCTACATACTCTTAGAGAGACGAAAAGCACGATCCCTTGGTATAAATAACCGTAACAATCCTGCTAAAAAGGAGAATGATCATGTTTCTTGAGGAATATTTAGATGAAGAATGCGAAGCAGGCGTCATCCATACCATTGAGGATGATGCTTACCGGCCTAGAGAGGGATATGTCACTGTTCGGGTTCTTGTGAGCGACCACGCAGCTTCAAAAAACCGTCAAATGGTACAAGGCCGGAAATCCCAAAACAAAAAACCTATGAGGAAAAGCACTGTGCGTGTGCTGACGCACAAGCTACGGTAGTCAGATAATCAATCGAATGCGTCGCCAGCAAGCCTCACTGGTACAATAACCATGCCGCCTCCGAGAGAAGCGGCATGGTTAATTGGTATTGTTTGGGAGATTCTGTACTGGTAGGCCTCGGAGTGGTGGTCAGGAATTACTTATCCCGCTTCTCGAAGGTCAGCGTGACTTCTCTGCGTTCACGTCTGCCGTCAGACGTTTCCACCTCCACTCGTATGGGCAGGGAGGTGAATGCGCTGATAGCTTCCGCAGCTCTGGCGTCTACTTTGATGAGCAAATTATATCCAGCGGGATCGCCTGAGCCGTGAAGGTCTTTTGGCAGTTCTGCGGACGCGCCGCCGGTGTAGGATTCTTCAATCACGATATAGGGCTCCATCTCGCGAGGGTTCATTTTGGCTTTGATAGCGGCAGCGTCATCAAGAATGCTGACTAGACGTATTCCAGGTATTTTTGATAGCTGGGTTTGAGGATAATCCGCAGGGCACCACGAATCACCGACTTCAGGGCGAGGAGTGCCGCACTCACGATCCAGCTTGTCCCACTCCTCTTGGATGAGTTCACCCACGCTTAGATCGGAGGCTACAGACCTGAAGTAAAAAGCCATTGGGTGCTCCGCGTGATACGGGATTGTGTTACTGATGGGGAGTCCTTTTTGCCTAGCCCCCAGATTCAAATCATTATTAATGGCGGGAATAAGGTCGCTGCCGAAGGATTCACTATAGTTATAGTCTTCAGGCTCTCTGTAGACTTGAAGAGCGAAGTATACATCCAAAGCTGTGGAGGGCTTTTTGACTTCTTCTGTCAGGTCTTGAGCATCCCTGCCCGTCATTGCCCTATAGTTCTCAGCATAGACCGCAAGGAACGCCGACTGCAACAGCGTAAGGGCCCCTTCTAACTCTAATGCCTTGTTGATGGAGTCAGGAACATGAACGAAAAAGACTTCATTGCGGGTCGCTGGCTCATTTGTGTAAACATTTATAATTTTCTGGAGGTTTCCGTAATTAGCGTTGGTGAGGGTTAAGTTTATCTCCTCTTCCAACTCTTTTAAGTCTGCAATAGCAGCATCCTTATCGGCGCCTGTAATTGCCGGGGACTCTCCTGTCCCTGCCAGCGCGACCAAGGCCGCCAGCAAGGTCTGTTCCGTCACTGCGGGTGCGCCATTGAACAAATCCTTGAACGTCAGGCTGCCGCCAGCGTTACCCATGCCTCTCGCCGCCGCGTTGATGATTTCATGCACATCACGTGCAATGGCCTCCAAGGTGTTATAACTTCTGACATCCACCTTATCAGCCAAGCTCGCGAGCAAAGAACTGCCAAAGTTCACGCTGAAGTGGCCCGGCTCCACCATTATGGCTTGGAGTTTGCCTGTGAAAGGTCTGTTGGCATTTCCATTCAGATGACCATTTTCGGCAGCGCCATCACCGACCGTAATTCTGATGAGTGTGCCTTCGCCTTTATAGTTTGCTGCTTCGATCGCATTGAAAGAGAAAAAGCCGTCGGAGTTGGTTTTAGGCTCAGTGACGCCAAACAGTTCTGCGCGTTCCGAGTCGTTTGCAAGTCTCCAGTCTTGCCCACCGGGCCTTACATGAACAGTGATGTCAGCATTGCCGACCAAGGCCGTTGCAACGCTGCCTCCTCCATGAACTGCACCGCCGCCGCTGTCACTGGAGCTTGAGCCGGAACAGCCAGGCATTCCCACAGCCATTGCCAGAATCAAAACGAGTAATCCTGTAAATTTCCTCATAACTCTCTCCACGTTAAAATGTTACTCCGTCAATGCCCACAGATTCTTAGGGTTGGCTGCAAGTTGTCCGCAATGATGCACATGCAACGTCCCGGTTAGAGAAAATCGGATATCTGTATAAAATAGTACGAGACTTCAAATGCGATGCCTTTTTTAACCAAATGAATTGCGATATTTTTCTGTTTTTCTAAATAAATCTACAGTGGCGTTGACATAGGAATTTAAATCTTCATTTTTGAATTTATCATATTTAAACTCTTCAAACGTACAATAACAACAATCATTCCCTGCTGTAATGCCTTTTTCTTTGAGATTATTTTTAAAATTCTCTCTAAAATATTTTTTATTTCTTTTTGGTTCAGTAATATAGCATGTAATATAAAAACTATTTTTCTCATCAGGGTCCCAATAAAACTCTACATATTGTATAAGTTTACTATCTTTCACCCTGATTTCATAAGTTCTAGGACGGTGTACTCTTCTCCCAGACGCATATTTTCCTTCAGCAAAAGGTTCAAGTCCTGCTATTCTTCCATCTCGAATCAGAGCCTTGTGCAAGTTTTGGCAGAATTCGGTAACTTGATCGGTTCTGACGCTTGAGTTATCCACAAGCGGCTTCGGGGTGTCCTCCACAGATACAACGCTAATATCAGACAGCATCTCCTCAAGCTTCTCTATCTGGTTGTTCGTCAATGCCTTGCTATCGTTGCCATTGCGTTGCAGCGCGGTACGCAGACAACTCAGCAGCGTGGAGACGGACACGGCCTTTGACTTTAGCCAGCTATTTTGCTGGCACAGACAGTAAACCACTTGTTTCCAGTCCTCATCAAAGGCTTCACCATAGGCAGCAAGTTGCGCCAAATCCATCTCGTTTACAGGCAGCGCCCAGAGTTTTTTCAGTTCTGCGATTTTCCAGGCGGTGAATGCAGGCGCTTCCGTGACACGGCGGCATATTTCCGGAAAATTTACATGCAGACTGATTATGATGAAATATATTTCAAGGTCGTTTGCGCCCTTCCGTTTTTTGTCGGAAATGCACTGTAGAAGCGACAAAGTATTGACGATTCGCTTTACGCTTCGCGGGACGCCATCGGTAGCCTCCATTGCTGCGGTTCGGATATTATTGAGTACGTCAGCATCTAAGTTTTTGGGATAGCCGAGCTTCTCAAAACATTGTGTTAGCAGCTTGTGCAACTGCTTTTGGAAGGCTCCGAGCGGCATGGTGAAGGGTATCTGGATGATTTTGTCGAAATACTGCCGGAATTCCCTTTCATTTTCTGGCGTTTTTTCCCCGTACTTACCCGCAAGCCCTTTGACGACTACCTCGTAGTCAATCGCGAGAACAAAAATGCAATGTTCAATATCAAAGATATTTTTGGTGACATCGAGAATTTCAACGGCAGTTTCTGGCGGCACTCGGTCAAGGTCGTCAATGAAACACACAAAGCGATTTGGAGAATCGTTACCCTCCTTGACAACAGCACGGACTGCCTCCGCCAGTTTATTCCGTAGCTCGCGCACTGTTTTTGCTATGGAGGGCGGCTCGGGGAAAGTCGTTTTTTCCTGCTCGGGTTCAACCAAGCCTGCCCTACTGAGTAGCGCCGAAGCGATTAACCCCCCTGGCCCCAGTGTTTTCAGCGCGGCTACGCCGGTTTTTATAACGCCCCCTACCAAAAAATGCTTTAAATCAATAAAAATCTCCCGAGCGGTGGAAGTCTTACCGTCCTTTTGCAACACGATGGTGTCGGGGAGGACTCGGGCCATTTCTTCCAACATGCCCTGCAAGAGGCTTATGGTTACTTGCGCTTTACCGTCTTGCGCTTGAAGAAGGGAGTGTTCCCAGGCGTTGACAAATACGCAAATGCTTTTGTCTTCCTTATCGTCATGGAGTTTTTCTTTCAGCATGTTGATGAGGCTTGTCTTGCCGCTGCCCCATCCTCCTTGGATGCCGATAGTCACAGGCGTTTCGGCCTTCAAAATGAAATTGTACAATCCATTGGCATACGTCCCGCTCTCCAGATGATCATTCTCCAAGGAATTAAGAGGTTGATCGCTGATGCAACTCTGCTCTTCCTTCTCAATGGTATTCTGTGTCATGGAGACTCCCTTTAGTAAGCGTGAAAAAGCCAAGCCGATACTATCGTACCTATATTTGCATGTCAGGTACGATAGTAGCGTTTTTCTGTCAAGATTTTTTGTATCTTGATAGAATGCGCGAATGCCCTCACTTGCTGGAAGCCCTTGCCTTAACAATAGAAAGGCTACGAAAAAAACAGAAGCTGACCAAGACGGCTCTCGCCAACCTTTCGGATTTACAGGATTGTTATATTCGTGGGATAACGAAAGGACGGCGAAATCCCACTATCACCGCACTCTACGCGATTTGCGAGGCTTTGGGTGTTCCGCCGGATGAATTTTTCAGGATGGTGAGCGCTGAAATGGAAGTCCTTGGCAATGCCGAAAAGGACACGGCATAAAAACCCGCCTTTTTTCACCACTTTCGAGAACTTTTTCGCATCTTGCCCGCTTTTGCCACCCCGGTAGAGTACCGCCAAAGCAGCAATACCAATACTCCTGCAAGATATTGACTTTGTTCAAAAAATCTGTATAATGTAGTCAACAGTCGGCAATAATGCCGAACTATCGCCCTTCGCAGACACCATGCGGGGGGCGTTTTCGTTTTTCCAAGGAGGTCAAATATGTGGAACCCACCATCGGAGGAATCGCTGCGGCAAATTCCCAAGCTGTATGTGACGGAAGCCATACCAGCCAAGGAAAAAGTCATCTGGCTACATTTCTTCTTTGGCTCCTGCGACTGGTATGTGGCGGAATACGACGGTGAAGACCTGTTTTTCGGCTTTGCCGTGCTTAACGATGACCTGCCAAACTCGGAATGGGGCTATTTTACACTGTCCGAACTGGCGGACATCAATATCCACGGTTTCGAGGTGGATTGCGAACTACACTGGAAGCCCACGCCAGCCGGAGCTATTGACCGCATTCGTGAGTGGATATGAAGCCTGAGACATCCGCGTAACCCTCGAAAAATTCCATTTCAGACCCGCCCTCTACCATCAGTAGAGGGCTTTTTGCGTTGGCAACATCGCGTAAACCATTAACATCGGAGGATCATACTATGAGTACGACCAAGACCACGACTATGAGCTATCCCAAGGAAATGCAGGTTTTCCTGCTACAGAACCCAGGTTTGATCGAAACAGGCTCACTGACCTGTGCTGTGGAAAATACAATTTTCACAGCCATCCATGAGCGGCTCGCCAAAAAGTTAGAGCGCCTTAATTGGGAATTGCGTTGCGATGCCTATAACTACGGCGAAGGAAGCTGCGGCGAAACAATGTTTGCGCCTCTCCATTGGCCGAAGAACAAGGATGGAAGCAGACAAGCGTACTATCGCATCAAGGAATCTCCCGATGCCCGTAACTGTTGGTGGCTATCCTGTCTGCTTGGCTTAAACGAAAAGCCGATGTGCTTTGAGTTATACATTGACAAGCGCTTGGGCGGCCCCAGGGTCAATGTGAAACAAAGGGTGCAGGACTTCTACGCTCAAACCCCTGTTCTACAGGAGCTTGGGTATATTTGCTCAGATAACGGTGTGTTGCGCCTGCCTTTCATGTTTGACGCCGCGAAATTGGCGGAGGAATATCCCGATATTCGCAAGCAACTGCTGGTATTCGAGGGCTATTTCGATAAGCTGATGAAGGGGCACGAGCATATTGACAAGCTGATTCTGAGCATGAAGCCGCAAAATGCCCAGCAAAGCACTCAGCAAGACGTGAAGCAAGACGTGAAGCAAAGCACTCAGCAAGACGCCAAGAAAGACGCCAAGAAATAATTGAGTGTAGCCGGGGCAGGCTGCTCAAGTAGCTGCTTGTCCCGGCCAATCTCATCACGCCAAAGGGAGTTTCTATACTGGCGTTTACTCAAAAGGAGTGATAAAAATTTGCCAACACGAGTGATTCGATTACTCGACAAATATAGGAGCAATTACGACAGTTTTGGATGTTTTTTTATGTTTGGTGTTAGCCACGTGTTAGCCAGGGCAAAAAACACTTACGGCTTAATTCATAAATTATTGTTATTAAAGCATTATAATGCGAGATTGAGCAGTTGCCACAGTGATTGAATATCTCAGCCTGTTCTTCAGCGCCTTCATCGCCGCCACCCTTCTGCCCGCGCAGTCGGAGCTGGTGCTGGCAGGCCTTCTGACTCTGGGCAAACAGCCTGTCTGGGCGCTCCTTGCCGTGGCTACCGCGGGAAATGTGCTTGGAGCCTGTGTGAACTGGCTGCTCGGGCGCTATTTCCTGTATTTTAAGGACAGGCGCTGGTTTCCGGCAAAGGAAGAGAGCCTTGCCAAAGCGGAGCTGTGGTACCGCAAATACGGGCGCTGGTCTCTGCTCCTGAGTTGGGCGCCATTTATCGGCGACCCGCTTACCGTGATTGCCGGCATACTGCGCGAGCCTTTTGTTTCTTTTTGTCTGATAGTGCTTATCGCCAAGCTGGGGCGCTATCTGGTGGTGGCGGGCATCGCCCTGCAGTGGGCAGCCTGAAGCGGATTCCCGAACCAAATCCCAACTGTCAATAGCAAATCCCAACTTGCCAAAAGCGCCGCCAGAATATACTTATTGGCCTTGTGGAATTTTTACGGAGTCTCCCGCACAATTTTTATTTGGTAGGAATGCCATGTCCGACATCATAGAGCAGGCACGTCCGCCGCTTCCGCCCAGAAAAAAATCCATCTTCCGCGAATACGCGGAAGCCTTGCTGGTGGCTCTGCTACTGGCGCTTGTCATTCGTACCTTCATCATCCAGGCTTTCAAAATTCCCTCCGGCTCCATGCTCGAAACCTTGCAAATCGGCGACCATCTCCTGGTTAACAAGTTTCTTTACGGGCTTAAATGGCCCTTCAGCGATGCGTACGTCATTCAGGGCATTGAACCGGAAATCGGGGACATCGTTGTATTCAAATACCCGAACAACCGCGACATCGACTATATCAAACGCATTGTCGGCGCGCCCGGCGATGTCATCGAAATCCGCAACAAACAGCTTATTCGTAACGGACAGC
>Ga0099364_10008066_pt1 | contig 14897 bp, 16 predicted proteins | sample TergutTh196P3_FD_73070 | JGI IMG/M metagenome (GOLD analysis project Ga0099364, IMG submission 73070) | Microcerotermes parvus P3 segment gut microbial communities from Pointe-Noire, Republic of the Congo - Th196 P3 | ecosystem: Host-associated > Arthropoda: Insects > Digestive system > Gut ... | reverse complement strand
CTTGATGATAAAATAAATTTAGGGATACTTATAGAAAAAGGGAATAATGAACTACAATATGATTATGGAACAAAATGGAAAGTGAAAATTTTAATTTTAAATTCTGAAAAAGCCGGTGTAAAAAACAACCTGAATTATCTTGTGAAGGTTTTTAAGCATTTTGTTTACCGGAATTATTACTCTACGCCAAATATCTGTTCCTTCTATGCTTACTTGAACCGCCCGCCATGTTTCGATAGGTGTTTTTTTGGACGGGGGCTGAACCAGCAGCAGGTTATTCCGCCTATAACTGTCCATAGATTCATTTATCATATCTTTAATGTCATTAAAAACATCAACCATACTGTCTAGAGAATTTTCCATTGCATTTAAATCCGATTCCGGCAGGGTTTCATCATAGCCTAAATCTTCAAGCAAGCTGGCCGTATGGCCTTGAATTTGGGAAAGTATTATAAATGTATGCCTGGGTAGGCAGGATGAATCGCTGCCCCCCTTTTGCAACTGTGCCGCAAGTTCAACAACGGCATTATGCAGCTCGCCCGCTCTCTGCCTTAAAGGGCCCATATCTTTGTCCAGAAATATTGAATAAGTACGGCTCATACTATCAAATACTTCGAGAATAAAACCGGCAAGTATATTCCAGTCTTTTTTATTAAGCTGGATTACCGGCGGAACAATGCGTTCAATGATACTGTTAAGATTGAGATTATTCCTATACAGTGCATCCCTGATGTACGAAAAGATAACATATTCCGAAATTGGGATATTAACCTTAAATAAAATATTTTCAACTACAGTACGATCCGGCAGAACAAAAATTCCCGAAAGGCCTTTGTTGTCCGGGATGTCTTTGCCTGCAAACCAAAACCGTGTTTCTATGCCGTAAGTTATATTTTCGATTTGGTCAGTTTTTTTAAAAAGAAATTCCTCCAAAGAATATGCTGGGAGTTCTCTCATTCTTTTTTCGCCATACCAGTAAGCATAAGCTATTTGCTCCTCTGTTGAGAATCCAGGCCCCAGTTTTGTAAAACTTTTTTTAAAGCCGTTTTCCGCAGCCATAGTCCATTCAGATAAATCTTCAGTCGACCAATTGCTCTTGTCGGCCTTTTCCAGATAAAAAGAACCTTTTTTCCAGTCCTTGGTTTTTACCAAAAAACTGTCTCCCGGAACAAATGCGGCTTCGCGGTAAATGTTTCTCATGTCCAGAGTATGTATTGAAATTTCAGGCGGATCTTCATAAGGATCATAATTATAAGCGGAATTATTTTCAGGATTGTCCCGCGCAACGTACTGGGGGGCATATTCTTCGCCAAAAAAATTGTAATAAGGATAAAATTCTTCGGGAGGCCCTTCAGTAGTAGTATGCACAACCTGTTTATTTTTCCAGAAAAATTCATACTCCTGCGGCATTATCATCATATTAGCAAACGGAATGCATCGATGCCCTAAAATGAGTATTCCGTTGAGCAATTCAAGTTTTGTAGGGCTGATAATAAAAGAAACATCTTCAAAAAAACCCCGTCTGGAAAGCCATAAGTTTTTTTTCAACTTAAAAGCCAGTTTACGGGAATTGATCATTGCTGCTATTTCCAGGGAAAGATATTTCGATTCTTCAGAATCCTGTAAGCGGATAAATCTGCTTACTTCTTCAAGAGAAAAAGGCAATGTTATATTATCAAGATAGTTATATAAAGCTTCTTCCTGATTTGGGGTCATTAAGTTTAGAGTAGCATGAATAAAAAAAAAACTCAAGACATGCGAATCTATATATCCCAGACAGAAATTGCAGCTGCTTCAGGGGATAAGGGCTGTAAATCCTTGGTTAAACATATTTCACAGCCATAGCCTAGCGGTTCAATTTTTTCGAAAATTTTAAAAGCTTTTATATCGCTGTTTCGCGGCGTGGAATGTTTTTTTATTTCAATTGGGTAAAATTTTCCGTCTTGAAAAATAAGTAAATCAATTTCATTGTTGTTTTCGTCACGGAAAAAATACAAGTTGGGCTTTTCTCCATTATGCCAGTAAGATTTTATAATTTCACTTATTACAAAAGTTTCAAAAAATGCTCCTGAAGAAATACCAGCCTCTAATGCTTCCGGCACTGTCCATCCGGCAAGATGGGCAGCAAGGCCCGTATCCATAAAATACATTTTTGGCGATTTAATTAGCCTTTTTGTAATGTTTTTAAAATACGGCTGCAGGAAATAAATAATTCCTGATGCCTGTAAAACCGACATCCAGCTTTTTACTGTAGGTTGGGAAACACCTACATCTTTGGCAATATCTGTCATATTCAAAAGCTGGCCGGTTCTGGCAGCCGTTACTTTTAAAAAAGTCAGAAACGAAACCTCATCCCCAACATTAATAAGCTGCCTAACATCTCTTTCCAGGTATGTACGAATATACGAATCATAAAAATCCTTACGGCTTTTTTCATCTCTGTGAATAAGATCAGGGAATGAACCTTGCCAGATAACCTTAAAGGTATCCAAAGCGTTTCGCCGGTTTAGCTGGGAAGGAGGGGCAGCAGACGGCAGAAAGGGCTTTTGTTTTAATCCAAGCCCTTCACGTTCATAAATTGACAGCCCCAGCATATCAACAATTATTACACGTCCTGCAAGTGATTCTGTAATATACTTCACCATATTATACTGCTGGGATCCGGTCATCCAAATACGGCCGCGTTCATTGGAAGCATCTACAAGCATTTTAATATAAGGGAACAAATCACTTGCATATTGAATCTCATCAATAATTACAGGCGGTGAATATGTTTCTAAAAACCCCTTTGGATCTTTTTTGGCTGATTCAAGGTCTGCCTTATTGTCCAAGCTTACATATTTGCGGTTATTTTCGGCTGCATGTTTTAAAAGCGTAGTTTTGCCTATTTGGCGCGGCCCGTTAATAAGCAAGGCCTTGTCATTGCTGGAAACACGGAGAATTTCAGGAGCTATAGTCCGTTCAAGGTATTTTCTATCTTCCATGAGGCAAATTATGCTATATTTTTAATGTTTTGTCTAGTAAAATATACGTAAAACCAAAGAAACACTTTGGATTTACGTGTTTTAGCATCGCCTATTCCAGATTTATTATAAAATTTTACTATTTAATTTGCAATGCGCAGCCTTGTTTTTAAATCCGCAGTATGGTATAATATTATTAAGGAGTTTGTAAAATGAAAAACTGGAAATTATATTTTGGATTGCTGATTATAGCAGTCATGACGGTATCGGCTTGTACAAAATCAGACGGTATAGCAAAAAATGATAAGCTGATTGTCTATTATTCACTAACAGATTACACAAAAATTGCAGCAGATTATATTCAATCTCTTACAGGGGCCGATATTTTTAGATTGGAACCCTTAGATCCATATTCTTTGGAAATATATGAAACTATTGAGCGGGCAAGCGTTGAATTAGAAAACAAGGATTATCCGCAGCTTGTCGGCGGAATCGAAAATCTTGAAGATTACAATATTATCTTTATTGGTTCTCCAAACTGGTTTGGCACTCTGTCTTTGCCGGTCTTTTCTTTTCTGGAAGCCCACGACCTTTCCGGAAAGACCATTGTTCCTTTCATAACCTATGGAGGAGGCGGATTTGAGGATACTATCACAGATTTAAAAATTCTTTTACCCAAAGCTTCTTTTTTACCAGAATTTGGAGTAATTGGCGTCGATGTAGAAAACAGCAAACCTGATATTATGCAATGGCTGATGAATATAAATATTTTAGAAGAAGAATAAACAGATAAGCAAAAGCGAATGATATTGGTTGATTTTTAAGGCCGCTCAAAAAATCCCCTCCATGCATTTTCTATTCCTAGCAGGCTGTTTTCCCTGTTAATCTGGTTTTTCATATAATTACCCCATTTAAGGTTATCGCAAAAAAAGCCAAAAAAACGCCTGGCCCTGGAAATATAAAATTCCTGCGGCTGCCATCGGCCTAAAAGCTCCAGAAACCGTAAGCCAGTGTCTTTAATAAGGGATCGGGGATCCCTGTTCCCTGTTCCCTGTTCCCTGTTCCCTGCTCCGTGTGCTTGTGCGAAAATCCATGGCATGCAAACAGCAGCCCGGCCTATCATTACTCCATCGCAGGGGTTATTAGCTCTATTTATCAAATCTTCCGCATTGGATATATCTCCGTTTCCTACAACTGGAATCTTTATTTCCTGCTTTAATGCCCCTACATAATCCCAGCGGGCAAGCCTTTTTAGCTTTTCTTTAGCGGTCCTTGGGTGTAAAGTGATCAAATCAAGCCCTTCTGCCTCTAATCTCCTGCAAAATTCAACTAAATACTCAAAATTTTCGGTAAAACCCAGCCGGATTTTTACGCTTAGGCGCTTTTTTACCGCTTTTCTAAGACTTTTAATTAATCCTCCTGCTTTATCAACTGATGACATCCAGGCAATTCCTGCCCCGGTTTTACGAATTTGAGGAGCGCAGCAGCCCATATTGATGTCAATTCCGGCACATTCCATTTTATCTAAAAGAGCGGCAGCTTTTGTTATTTGCCCGGTGTCTGAACCTAAAAGCTGGAAAACAAGTTTTTCGGGGCAGGGGCCGTTATCCAAATACCATTTTTCAAACGGGCTGCCGGAAAGCATGGCCGCAGCGCTGATCATTTCGGTATAATATTCATCACAGCCGCCAAATTCATTAATAAGTTCTCTGAGCGCCCTGTGGCTCAATTCTGCCATTGGCGCAAGAATAAAAGTTTTGTTCATATTAATCCAAAAAATTGAAAGATTCCTACTTGACACTTGACATATTTTACTATATCAATTATAGTATATTTAATTGAGAGTATTGAGGATAGGAGTGTCCACATGATAGCAAAGAGTGATATGCCCAATATTAATGAGAAAACCGCCGAAGGTTTAAAACCTGAAGGCATCCCGTATAGGGTTCTCGTAGTTGATGATTCTATGTTTATTGCCAAGCAGCTTGGTCAAATTTTTACTTCGGAAGGTTTTGAAGTTGTTTCGACTGCCGGTGATGGAGCACAGGGTGTTGAAAAATACAAGGAACATCATCCCAATATTGATCTGGTTACTATGGATATAACCATGCCTGTTATGGATGGTGTTTCAGCGCTTGAAAAAATTCTTGAGTTTGACAAGAATGCCAATATAATTATGGTCAGCGCTCTGGGTAAGGAAGATGTGGTTAAAAAGTGCCTGTTGATGGGCGCCAAAAGCTATATCGTAAAACCTCTTGACCGGAAAAAAGTATTGGAACGGGTTGTATCCGTACTTAAACGGTAAATTAATTTTTAAATTTTCACTGTATGTTCCCTTTCGCCGAGAGCATCTTTTCCGTCTGAAAAGTAATTCCAATGAAAAAAAAGAGAAAGAGGAAAATTATTATTGCAATTATTGTAATAGCCGCTTTTTTTCTAGCTCTTTTTATTGTATTCCTATGCAGCACTTCTTTAGGGAAACTTCCTTATGGAAAAATGCTGGAGAGGATAAAAGCATCACCGAATTATAAAGATGAATCTTTTCGTTATTCAGGCTTTCAGCCAGAATGGGCGGCAGGTGAATTTGCCGGAGCATTGGCGGCATCACGCAGTTATTTGTTCGATAGCAGCAAGAGAAATAAACCTTCTGCTGTTTTGCCATCGGTAAAGACAGACCTTTTCTCCCTTGACCCGCAAGAAAATATTGCCGTCTGGATGGGTCATTCAACAATTTATCTACAGATAGACGGAAAGAAATTTCTTGTCGATCCGGTTTTTTCAGGAAGGGCTTTTATAGCATCTGCATTTAAGGGCAGCGACATTTACACCCCTTCAGATATTCCCCCGTTTGATTTTCTAATCATTACCCACGATCATTGGGATCACTTGGATTATAAAACTGTAACAGCATTGGAAAACAAAGCAGGCCTCGTATTAACCGGCCTTGGCACCGGGGCGCATTTGGAATACTGGGGGTATCCGGCGGAAAAAATAATTGAACATGACTGGGGCGAAACAAGTGATTTGGGAGGCGGCTTTTCGATTACAACTATCGGCTCGCCGCATTTTTCCGGTCGTCTCTTTTCCCGTAATAAATCTCTTTGGGCTTCTTTTGCCCTTGAGACCCCGAATAAAAAGATTTTTCTCAGCGGAGATTCAGGTTATGCATATCACTTTACCGAAGCATTTGAGCGCTTTGGCCCCTTTGACATTGCATTTTTAGAATGCGGCCAGTACAACAAAGTATGGCGCGGTAATCACATGTTTCCTGAAGACACAGCCAGAGCCGCGATGGACCTTGGCGCTAAAAAATTTATCCCCATACACTGGGCAAAATTTGCAATATCCCCCCACGACTGGGACGATCCTATCAAAAGGCTTTTAGCGGAATGTCAAAAGCTGGGGATTACGGCGACTCACCCTCTCATTGGAGAGCTTGTAAGGCTGGATGAGGAGCAGGTGTTTTCGCGTTGGTGGGAGGGGATCCCTTAGAAAAACTGAAATCTAGGAGACTGTCGGACTTTGAAAATTTTGAAAAAAAATGACACAAAATTTTCAAATTTTGGGTCTCCTTTGGGAGTTTGCAAAGTAAAAAATGCTCAAAAATTACGTTTTTTCGCATTTTTATTTTCGAATTGGGCAAAGCCCGACAAACTCCTAGGCACAAACAATGAACACCAGAAATTGCAATTAACAAAGCCGCTATCTGTGCGCTTTTATTGGTGTCCCTGACCCCCTGTTAAGACCGCGACCGTTGACATAATAAAAATAATCTATATATAATATATTAGAGGTACAAATGAAAACAAAGATAGGCATATTTTTATTGCTTGTGTTGGCAATAACTCTTTCTTCCTGCGGGCAGCAGGGAGGTTTAAAACCGCTTCAGCAAAATTTACTTGGGAAATGGGAAAATAATGGGGATGGTGTTGTTTGTGAAATTACTTTAGATGAAATTTCTTTCGATAGTAAATATGAAACAGGAAAAATAATATATAAATTTGATAATGAAAAAGTATATTTATTATCTGAGAATGAAAAAATTGATATGGACTATTCTGTACAGGATAAAAACAATTATATTTTTCTTTTTGAAGGAAAAAAATTGAGTTTAAATTTTTTTAATAATGATGTTATAACCTTAACAATGGAAGGTGAAAGGGATGTAATTACATTTCGCAGGATAAAAAATTGATTGTATTCTATGGGCTGCCTATTGGCAGCTTTTTTTTGGAGGATAACAAATGTTAAAGGGAAAATCCCTTATTGAACCGGGAAATTTCAGCATAGAAGAGATGGACAGACTGTTCACTCTGGCGGAAAAAATTGAAAATGATGAAAACTATCTAAGGGATAGCTGTCGGGGAAAGCTCTTGGCAACGCTTTTCTTTGAGCCCAGTACCAGAACCCGCCTGAGTTTCGAGGCTGCAATGCTCAGGCTGGGCGGGAATTTCCTTGGTTTTGCAGAACCCGGCTCAAGTTCAGCCGTTAAGGGAGAAAGCCTGGCCGATACAATTCGCATGGCAGCTTGTTATGCCGATGTTATTGTTATGCGTAACCCAAAGGAAGGGTCTGCGCTTCTGGCAGGGAAGTACTCTTCGGTGCCTGTAATTAATGCCGGAGACGGCGGCCACCACCATCCAACCCAGACCCTTACCGATTTACTGACGATCAGGCGGGAACGCGCTTTGCAGGCAGGACGCTCAGGGCAAACGGGAGAATTTGAAAATTTAACGGTTGGTTTCTGCGGCGATTTAAAATTCGGCCGTACTGTCCATTCTTTGGCAAAAGCCCTGGCCCGTTATAAAAAAAATAAAATGATCTTTATATCGCCTGGCGAATTAGCTTTGCCGGAATATATTATCCGCCTCCTAAGTGAGAAAAAAATTGAATTTCTTGAGACACAAAGCCTTGAAGAAGCAATGCCCTTGCTTGATGTCTTATACATGACAAGGGTTCAAAAAGAGCGGTTTTTCAATGAAGAAGACTATATTCGGTTAAAAGATACTTATGTTTTGAATAACGAAAAAATGTCTCTTGGGAAAGAAAACCTTATAGTCCTTCACCCTTTGCCCCGTGTAAACGAAATTGATGTTGAGGTAGATGATGACCCGCGGGCAGTTTATTTCAAACAGGCAAAATACGGAATGTATGTCCGTATGGCTTTGTTATCATCCATATTGGGGGCAGCATAATGTTTAATATTGATAAAATTACAAACGGTATTGTTATAGACCATATTAAAGCGGGACAGGGTATTCGTATTTTTAACTGGCTTGGCCTTGATAAGGCAGATTGTACGGTTGCTTTTTTAATTAATGCAAGTTCAAAGGCAATGGGAAGGAAAGATATAATAAAAATTGATAATACTATTCCCATAAATTTTGATGTACTTGGTCTTATAGATCCCAATATTACAGTTAATGTCATTGAAGATCAGCATATAACGAAAAAAATCAAACTCCAACTGCCAAATAAAGTTGAAAACGTAATTATCTGCAAAAACCCGAGGTGTATAACTTCCACTGAAAAATATGTTGGCCATGTTTTTATACTTGAAAATTCCGAACTTAGAACATACCGATGCGAATATTGCGATGATATACGTTCGGCAGGGGACTTTAAGTAGTGTTAGGAGTTAACATTGCTAAGTATTGTTATTAAGAATATAAGAATTGTTGATGAGTCAAATGATTTTCACGGTTCAATATTTATTGAAAATGGTATTATCAAAAAAATAATAACTGATAAAGGCGATATACCGAATGCAGATATGGTTATTGAAGGCAAAGGCTTTGGCCCTTCCGCTGTCCTTATACCTTCATTTATCGACCTTCATGCCCATTTCCGTGAACCTGGATTTCCAGAAAAGGAAGTAGTGGAATCCGCTTCCCTTGCCGCTATTGCAGGGGGTTATACGACAGTTTTGTGCATGGCAAATACCAATCCGGTGATTGACACCTGTGAAAAGGCCCTTGCATTAAAAACCCGCTCGGATAACCTTGGCCTTATCGAACTATATCCGGTCTTATCTTTGACAAAAAACATGGAAGGCAGGGAACTTTCCGCTATTAAAGATTTGTACCTGCCTTTAATGCTTTCCGAGGACGGAAAAGATCTGGCCGATGATAATTTATTCCTTGCCGCAATGAAGGAGGCAAAAGGGCTGGGTATTCCTGTTTCATGCCACTGCGACCTAGGTGGGGATGAAGCAAAAGCGGTTGGGCGTGTTATTGAATTGGGCAAAAAGGCCGACTGCCATATCCACATTGCCCATGTTTCAACCAGAGAGACGCTGGAACTAATAAAAAAAGTCAAAAACGAAATAATTTCGGCTGAGGGTTTCCGCCTCACTTGCGAGGCAACTCCCCATCACATTGGCGCTACTGAAGAAGATGCACGGCGCATGGGGGCAGAAAGTTTTGGCAGGGTAAATCCCCCGCTTCGAAGCGATACCGACAGGCGGGCCTTAATTGACGGTCTTTTTGACGGTACAATTGATGCCATTGCCACAGACCATGCGCCGCACAGCGAAAAAGACAAAACCAAAGGCGCACCCGGCTTCAGCGGCCTGGAAACCGCTTTTGCCGTTTGCTTAACAGAAATGACGTCATCGGAAAAGGTGTCAGGCACCATAAAGGTGTCAGGCACCCTTCCAGAAACGGTGTCAGTCACCATTCCCGACACCATTTCCGGCGCTCTTCAACTGTTGTCCAGGGCGATGAGCGCAAACCCGGCAAGGATTCTCGGCCTTAAAGACAGGGGCAGGATTGAAGAAGGCTTAAAGGCGGATTTAGTTTTTGCGGACTATCAGGCGGCGCAAACAATTGATTCGAAAAAATTTAAATCACGGGGAAAATGCAGCCCTTTTGACGGCAGAAAACTAAATGGAAAAATTTTAATGACAATCAATGCCGGGCGCATTGTATTTGATGGGAGAAATTAATGTACAACATAGACAGGCTTTTTAAAAATGTTACATCCAAGGGACATGTTTGTATCGGCCTTGATACGGCAATGGAATATATCCCCCCTTTTGAACGGCGCCATGCTGCCTCCGTTTGCGAGGCGGTTTTATCTTTTAACCGGGCAATCATCGACTCAACTTTTGACGCTGCGGCATGTTATAAGGTGCAGATTGCCTATTACGAAGAGCTTGGATTGAACGGGCTTTCGGCGTATGCGCAAACCCTAAAGTACATCCGTGCAAAAGGAGGCCTTGTAATAGCAGACATAAAACGCGGCGACATTGCCGATACCGCAGAACGTTATGCGAAGGCCCACTTTGACGGGGAATTCGAGGCGGACTTTGTAACGCTTTCGCCGTATATGGGTATGGATTCAATTGAGCCCTGGCTGGAATATGCCAAAAGCAAAGGCAAGGGCGCCTTTGTGCTTATGCGGACAAGCAACAGGGGAAGGCTTGATTTTCAGCAGCTGGAAGTAATGCCCGAAGGAAAACAGACTGAAAAAAAATTCCTGTACCGGGCAGTTGCCGATAAACTTTCAGCCCTTGCCGCCGAACATCAGGGCAAACACGGATACGGGGCATTCGGCGCCGTAGTCGGCTGCACCGAGCGCGAAGAAGCCGCTGAAATCCGCAAAGCATACCCAAAATTGTTTTTCCTTATCCCAGGATACGGCGCTCAGGGCGGTTCAGCGGATGATGCCGCATTGCTGCTTCGCCGGGGAAACGGCGGCGTGGTAAATGCCTCGCGTTCCATTCTTAAAGCATGGAAGGCAGAAATATCCGGCGGTGATAAATCCGGTACGGCAGAGGCTAATTTGACAAATGAAGCAGCGGGAGAGGCTGCCTGCCGTGCCGCACTTGCAATGCGTGATGCGATATGGGGGGCGGTAAAAAAATGATCAGTGCAAATTGCGAATTAATTTATAATGAATATATTACTAAAGATATTTTCCAACTTACTTTTGTCTGGCAGGCATCAAATATTGAGGAATACAAAAATTTCCCTGTGCCGAAAGCCGGGCAGTTTTTTATGATTAAATACGGACGGAGTTCTGTCTTTCTTGCCAGGCCAATCAGTTTATACAACTGGATGCCAAAATCAGAAGACAGAGATTTTATCCGCAGAAAGGCGCGCAGCAGCAGGTCCCCGTATCAAAGGTACTTAACAGGAAAGTTTCTCGAATCGGATACAATAACATTTTTAATTGCAAAACGGGGCAGAGGGACACTGGAGCTTGCAGAAATGCAAAGCAGCGAATGGGCAGAACTTACAGGCCCGCTTGGAAACTCATGGGTAGATTGTTTGCCGCCGGTAAAAGAAGGCAAAAAACAAATCGCTCTTGTCGGCGGGGGCATAGGCATAGCGCCGCTTAGCGCCTTGCTTTTTGAAAATCCGGAATACAATTTTCATTTATATGCCGGTTTCAAAAAAGGTCTTAAAAGAGAAGAAAAACTAGCATTGCTCGGCCCTTCAATGGTTGAAGCGGAAAAAACATTAATTGCCACAGAGGACGGGAAAGACGGGGTAAAGGGCCTTATAACCGATTTCTTTGAACCGCAAAATTATGACGCTATATGCGCATGCGGGCCCCAGCCCATGCTAAAGGTTATAGCGGAAAAATGCAAAACCGCAGGGGTTCCATGTTACATAAGCATGGAAAGGAGAATGGCCTGCGGCACAGGCGCCTGTCTTGGCTGCACAGTGGAAACCACAAACGGCAATCGGCGATGCTGCGCCGACGGCCCCATCTTTAAAGCAGAGGAGGTAATTTTTAATGAGTAGCAAGAATTCTTTCACTCCCGATCTTTCTGTAAAAATTGCCGGCGTAAAATTTAAAAATCCTGTTATTGCAGCATCCGGCACATTCGGTTACGGCACAGAATATGAAGGTATAATAGATGTTTCAAGGCTGGGCGGAATTTGCACAAAAGGGCTTACATTAAATCCCAGACCGGGAAATACGGGGATTCGCATTTGGGAAACTCCGGCGGGAATGTTAAATTCCATAGGGCTTGAAAACCCGGGCATCCATGCATTTATCGAAAATGAACTGCCAAAAATGCAAAAATTGGGGACGGTAATAATCGCAAATCTTTCCGGCTCTGACATAGAAGAATATACCGAGGTAGCCTCAATTCTCAACACAAGCTCCGTTGACATGGTCGAACTTAACATCTCCTGCCCCAATGTAAAAGCCGGCGGCATGGCATTCGGTCTGGATGAACAGGCAGCCGCTTCTGTTACTGCCTCTGTCCGCAAAGCCCTAACCAACAAACCATTGATGGCAAAACTTTCACCTAACGCACCGGATTTAACTGCCGTTGCCTATGCCTGCGTCAATGCGGGCGCCGATGCCTTGTCTCTTGTAAATACATTTAAGGCCCTTGCGATCGACATTAAAACCAGAAAACTTGTTTTTGACAATATTAGCGCGGGGCTTTCAGGCCCTGCAATAAAACCCATTGCCCTCCGTATGGTATGGGAACTTTGCAGGGAACTAAAAAACAAGGTTCCCATTATTGGAATGGGAGGCATTGCCTGCACCGATGATGCCCTTGAATTCCTCATGGCCGGAGCTGCAGCCGTCCAAATCGGGTCTGCCACATTCAGCCATCCTTCGACAATGATAGAGATAATTGACGGCATTGAAAATTATATGCGTAAATTAAGAATTTCTTCTGTTGGGGATATAGCGGTTAGTACATGACACCCTTACGTTACCCGCAGTAAATCTCCATTTTAAATTTATCAATTAATTCGCTTATGGTGTCCCAGTAATAACCTGTTTCTGCATCGCTTAGAAGCATATAAGCATCACTTGCAAGGAAAGCTTCTGTTATTTCTTCAATGGGTTTTCCTGTTTCTGCACTTACAACAGAGACAATATATCCGCTGATAGTGTCAATTGCAGAATCTATAACTTTTTCAGTCAATACAAACATCGTAAACCTCTGAAAAACTAAGACGAGAAACTGCCTTTTCTGTTCCAAAAAAAACCTGCTCATGCAGTTTTTGTGTAAGCAACAAGCGAATGGCAGTTTCCTTGGATTCAGATAATGAAGGATCGCCAAAAGCCCCTGATATAAATTGATTCAATACAAGACCGACTGCGTCATTCGCTACAGGTCCAATTACTATATCAAATGTTTCTTTCCTTGTATTAGCAGCAAATTTGCCATATCCTCTGTTATTCAAAATAAAATCAAACCATTCTTCTTTTGCAGAATCAAATTGTTTAATAAGAAGATCATCATAATTATTTATATAAAAAACTTCTACATATCCTTTGTTTGTTTTCATGCGTTTTGCTTTTAATCGGGCAAATTTTTCTGCTTGAAATTTGTCAGTTGTAAGGTAAAAACCCTGCCCAAAATCTTTTTTTGCTACGCTTTTTGACAAATCAATTACCGAAAATGATACATTGGAACCATGGTAAAGCTTCTTATGCAGTTCTGCGTAATTCATCCTTGTTACCGCCCTGATCTTCTATATGCTTAACTATATCGTTTATTATGTAGTCATTATCATAATAGTGAAGTAATTCATATTGCTCCGATAAAAAATGGATAATTCTGTACTTTTTAACAATTGAAAGAAAGACTGTCTGAGTCAGACTGAACCGTTTGCGCAAGGCAGTTAACATCATAAACATCCATGTTGCCATTTGCTGTTCTTTTCCCATAAGCTAACTTTACTGTTTGTCTTGATTTATTTCTAGTATTAAGATGAATGATCTTTGCCTCCTACATATAATAAGAAAGGTGTCCTGCTCAACAAAGTTGAGCTAAGAAGTTCCTAACTTTTCGGACACCCCCTGTAAGAAAAGCCCCCCACGCTTTGCGCCCCTATCAGCGAAGCAATACTGAAAAAGCTATAAAAATTAAAGCAGCAATGAATACCTCAATAGTCGCTATTGGCACGACCGATGCCGTGAAATAACGGATCGGGCGGAGCTTGAGGAAAAGCCCCCACGCATTGTGCCCCGTCAGCGAAGCAATACTGAAAAAATCTACATAAATTAATGCCTGAAATAGCAACAGAGGGTGGGGACTAATGCATAGGAGGCACAGGGAAAACTGCGGGGGCATGACTTCTGCGACCACAAGTAAAAGCTGCTGGGAATAATGCCACCGGTAGGTGTAAAGATAAAGCTTGTTTCCAAGGCCGGAGCAGCAGGAATGCAACCGCAGTTTTCCCTGTGCTTGCAACAAACCTTTACACCCTCTGTTGCTATTTCAGGTGTTCATTGTTGGTTAGATTTCAGTTTTGCAAGAGCTATCACTTGAAAATTTTCCACAAAAGCTATATATTTGATTTGTAAGGTAACTTGTTAGTTATTATTTTTGGAGGATATATGAAAATATTAAAAAAAGTAAACCTAAAGGTTTTGTTTACAGCATTATTTGTACTACCCATACTTTTGGGCTTGGCAGCCTCGTGCAATTTGACAGTGATCGGAAGGGGTTCCCTTTCTATTAGCTTGCCGGGAGGGCAGGAAGCAGCAAGAGCGATTTCTATATCTCCTGAAGCGGCAGAAAACCTGATCTACAAGCTGGAACTTATCCGTCAAAACCAAACCATAAGATTGTATGCCAGTGCAAAAGATACAATCAGAATAGAACTGGATCCAGGCCGCTGGAACATTGATATTATTGCCCGCTGCATTCGTACTGAAGCGCTGGAAAATCAGTACACAGAGGGAAGGTCCATTGAAGAATTATTTGATGGAGATTTTTCAGTCCTGATTGGAGAGAGCAAGGATAAGGATTTTGTAGACATAGCCGCTGGAAAGCATACCTCAAAAACGATAACGCTAAATATGATTCTTGGCGCTGAAGGCGATTACGAGAAGAAGGTTTGGGCAGGCGCCATGATCAGAGTTTATAATACAGAAACTCATATTGCAGATGATGTGAAATACGAATGGTATGAATCGGCAGACAATGAAAAATGGGAGCTTTGC
>Ga0099364_10008065_pt1 | contig 14898 bp, 12 predicted proteins | sample TergutTh196P3_FD_73070 | JGI IMG/M metagenome (GOLD analysis project Ga0099364, IMG submission 73070) | Microcerotermes parvus P3 segment gut microbial communities from Pointe-Noire, Republic of the Congo - Th196 P3 | ecosystem: Host-associated > Arthropoda: Insects > Digestive system > Gut ... | reverse complement strand
GTAGGCGCTGGGAAGCGAGACATAACGATCATTCATCGGAGTAATATGGTCAACAAACTCCATTAAATGGTCGTGGTTCAGGGCCATGGTTACATAACCGATAATTTTCCCGCTTTTGTCAGCGACCGGGGTTGCCCATCGCACAATGCCCTCAAAGCGCCGGCCGACTGGGTTCTCCTTACCCGCATAGGCTTGTTTTTTAGCTACTTCTATAAACTCGTCTGTTGGCAGATTGCCTATTTTTTGCAATAAATCATAGTTTGGATGTGTTTTGGGCACATCGTTTGATAATACTTCAGGAGCATACATCCCAATATAGTTTGTGCCGACATAAGCGCCGATTACATCAGAAACGTATATTTCACCATGTTTTAAAGTCTTCAGTTTTACAAAATATTCTTCAGCGTTTATATATGTATTTGACTTATTGGATACATTAGTTTTTCTTGGATTTAATGGGTAATTCTTTTTAGAAGAATCAGGAGCTACATATTTATATACTTCGTTTCCGCTTAAGTCAATGAAAGTTACTTCGTCATATAGTGGTATGCGTACAAGAACTCGCTTGAAAAAGTCCGGTGCCCTATATTGAAAGTTTTCGTTTTCCTTGTTTGATGATACGTCTGTTGGTCCGTCATATTTAATTGGTTCTTTTTCCACCCATGACCTGCCATCCTCCGCAAGCGTCCATTCACCCTGTTTTATTAGTTTATTTATTCTGTTTTCAGAAAAGGTTTTGTAGGATGCGTCTGAAGGCGGCAGGTTTGCGAGTAATAATATATCATGGTCACGTTGGTAGAGAAACGTCGCAATTTCCGACGCCGTATCGGTGGTCATTCTTTCAATGCTTTCCCTGGCTCCGTCATTTAATGTTTTCACAGAGTCAGCGACAGCAATATTGTTCAGTGTATCCCCAAGAGAAGTAACCTGGCTCATTGCGATAACTGTAAGCAGAACAATCGGAATAACCATAACTACAAGGAAAACCAGAATTAATTTTGGGCGCAGTTTCAGATTGACTTTGTTCAGCAGGGATTCAAGTCCTTTTGTTTGACCGTTTGATCTATTTGTCTTGGTTTTCATAGTATGTACTCGTATTGATATTTGGCGATAGCCATTATAAAATTTGGCCATCCATCCGCTTTTTGATCGAGTGGTTAAAAGAAACCGCTTCCATTATTTAATGTGGCCATTGCGCAAGCAATTCATGGGACGCGAAATTTCACGTTAAATGTCTGAGCGTTACCTGGCAGCCAAGAGGTAGTTTAGCGAAGATGTTGGTCGTGCCCGAACCGTCTGGAGCGGTTATTGGCGAGAAGGTCTTGCGTGAGCCGCGGGCCGGAAGAAACTCCTCCTTCCATGTTGTAGATGACAGCGACAGCGATTGCCGTTGGGATGTGGGGGATCGGACAGGACAGTTTGTCCATTTCCGCTTCGGATATGTTGTTTGCATGCAATCAACATAATTACATCCTAAAGGAAAATCGCAGTTTTGTCAAAATGCGTTCGGCGCTTTGGCGGTTGGCGCTGGATTTGGTCGGCAAGGCGACGGCCGGGTGCGCGAACAAATAGCGTCAATTTACTGACGATTTTTTGCGAATATGTGACATCGAATTATTTCTTAGCAGGGGATGGCCACGAATAGTATTTTAAAAACAGGTAATTATAGAAAATGAATTCTTTTTACGAATTGGTACAAAAAGTGCTTGTAAAGTCAGCAGTAAACAAGCACAGGAGGGGGGACACAATGAGGACTTCTCATGAAAAACACGTTAAAACTTTCGTTCAAAGGGAAATCAGCGTTGTGATGAAAAAAGCATATTGCGGATTTGAGCGCCTGACAAGAGAACACGACGAAAAAATCCTGGCGCTTATGGAAGATATTCGTAATGGACGATTGAGGGTCGCCTGATCAAAGTATGGCTCCAAGTCTGACGAAAGTATGTCGTTTACGAAATTTTTCGCATCCGTTATTTTAGGCCGGATTTTTCGCGTTCTCCTTTTCAGTAGAGCAAGTGCCGAAATCGTCTTTTTCCGAACGCGCGTTCTTCGTTTGTCCACGCCGCCCGCATTGACCGCCATCCCTCGCCGCGCTCGATTGCTTTGCGCTCCCGGCTGGAGCCGCAGAGCAGATCAAACGCAAGAATGTCGCTGACAAATTCGTAGGGTTCGGTCCGCCAACGGAACCGCGCGGGGTTCTGGGAGCGCGCTGCCGTTATGCAGGCCATTCCGGTTCGAAAGGGGCGAAACGTCTCCGGATCGCGGACATGAATTTCTACACCGTGGCAGCGGGCCTTGGCGTGCTTGTCCCAGGCGGGGACGAATTGGGCCGGACGAAACATCACGCCCGGCAGTTTTTCCCGCAGCAATGCCTCCGTCAACCTGTCGGAGTTCAGCCATGGCGCGCCAAACAGTTCGAAGGGCCGCGTTGTGCCGCGTCCCTCACTAAGATTGGTGCCTTCAAGCAGGCACATTCCCGGATAGACAAGCGCTGTCTCCGGCGTTGGCATGTTAGGCGACGGAAACACCCAGGGAAGTCCGCAGTCCCGCCAGGCCATTTCTCTACTCCATCCGTCGCAGGGGATCACCGTTAGTTCGAGATCCAGTTTCAGCTCTTCCCTGTAAAGACGCGCCAGCTCGCCTGCTGACAGGCCGTGCCGCGCGGCGATATTGTGGGTGCCGCAGAAAGATTCATAGCCTGGCCGCAGCGCTGGTCCTTCAACCGCTACGCCGCCGACAGGATTGGGCCGGTCAAGGACAACAAAAGCCAGTTTGGCTTTGGCCGCGGCCTCCATGCAGAAGAGCATGGTTGCCTGGTAGGTATAGTACCTGGCGCCGATGTCCTGGATATCGAAGACGAGGGCGTCAAGCCCCTTGAGCATCTTCTCCGTCGGTCGCAGGGAAGCCTGGTCGTTTCCATAAAGGGAATGCGTCCTGACGCCGGTTCTTGGGTCGCGCTCGTTTCCAACCGCCTTCATGTACTGCACGTCGCCCCGGATGCCATGCTCGGGCCCAAACAGCGCGGACAGGCGCGTCCCCGAAGCAACGAACAGGTCCGCGGCGTGTTTAAGCGTCCGGTCAACAGAAGTATGGTTGCAGATAAGTCCTACGGATAGCTTCCTTACAGGGGCAAATCGGCGAGCCGCCAGGACATCCAGGCCGGACATAACCGGTTTTTTCACTCGTTTCCCGCAAGAAGGGGAGGTTTTCATGGAATCTCAGCAATCTCCGCAAGCTTGCGGCGCCCGCTAAGTCTCTGTTGCCTGTACCGCGGTCCGAAGCAGGTTTTAGAAGTCGCTTCCTGAATTTAAACGTTTTCCGATATACCGTTATCCATGTCCGTTTTTTCTTCCGTTGTCTGTCCAGTTTATCCTTAATAACCGCAACTTTGTACAATCCAGGCGCGGCCAAAAACGGCAAGCTTGAAACATACAGGCGGCGAATCTGTTTGCAAGGAGGGAAAGCGTATGGATTTTATTAATCTGTTTGAACGGTTCAACACCGGCGGCAAGCTGCTTTTGCCGACCGGGGGCGCTGATTTTGCGGATATTTCATGGTCAAGGCATCCGATATTTGTTGGGGTGGAGCTAAAGCACCTGATAACTTCCATGGACACAAACGGCCGGTTCAGCTACCACCTTGTAAGGATTGCGCCGAATAAATCAATTGGGGACCATATTCACAAAGAACAGGCGGAAACGCACGAAGTTATCGCCGGAAGCGGCGTCTGCGTAAACAATGGCGTCCGGCTTGAATACGAGCCCGGGGTTGTTTCGATATTTCCCCCAAATCTGCCGCACGAGGTCCACGCCGGAGGAAACGGATTGTTCCTTTTTGCGAAGTTTATTCCAGCGCTGACTTGAAAGCTTGTCGGGATCGGCGCACCGCGGCGCTCAACTTTCTCATGTGGGGTTTTCAGGATGAATAGTCATGAGGCCGGGGAATACACTCATTCCGCATGGCATTTTGCGGGGCAATGTCCCCAAACTGCGGTTTTATTGCACTCGTACGAATTTGAACGCCGATTTATAACTGGAAGGCGTCATCCCGACTATTTTTTTGAAATGCCTGATGAAGTGGCTTTGGTCGAAAAACCCGACGGCCAGGGCCGCTTCCGTCATGGACAAGGGTTCGGTTAACAGGTGCTTGGCTTTTCTTATCCGGTTTTGTATCTGAAACCGGCGCGGGGTCAAGCCAACTTCCTGTTTGAAACTGCGAATCAGGTGATATTTGCTTTTGCGCGCGCGCCTCGACATTTCCCTGGACGTCAAACTGTCTTCCGGGCTTTGCTCTATTAACCGCTTCAGCCGTTCCACATAATTTACGGCGGCGACATGCGTATTTTTATGACGTTTACAAAGGATGACCGCATTTAACAACAAAGCCTGTTTCGCATCGACCTGCTCGCGGTCGGACGCCGAATTTAACAGGGATACCGCTATCGAGACAATGCGGTTTTCGTCAGCCTGCCTGATAACATCTTTATGCACGCAAAGGCTTATCATGGAGTATTTGCTGATCGCGGTTATGCTGTGCGGAACATACGGCGCGATTATGAAAAACTGATCTTTTGAGACAATGCTTTTTTGCCCGCCAAGCGTTAATTGTATAGCGCCCGACAAAATCAAGCCCACGGTGAATGTCGAAACATGATTATGCAAGGGGTACGACAGGCGGCTGTCCCTGCATTTAACCAGCTCAACTCCGGCGTCCGAGGCGTAAAATTCGACTCGCTTATCGGGCAAGGTTTTTACCTCCGTTAACGGAACATGCGGCGCCCAAGAGTGCCCCCAAACCGCCAAAAACCCGCAAGGCTACAAGAAAACCGTTCATCGTTGAATATCGCGTAGTTCGAGACCGAGCCTCCCCTTGGGTGCTCTGACCCGACGCGAGAGGCAACGACGCAGCCGCGGCGAGACAAGGAGGTCGAGCAAGGCGTGCCCGAGGAGCGGAGGCAGAGAACAGCGATATTCGACGCCATCAAGCGGATAACACGGATTTGAATACGACCTCCCTGTCATGGTTTTAGTGAAGCTGGGGAAGCCCCTCGCTAAAGCTCTGACCCTTCGGGGATGGAAACGGGGGCAGGCCGGAGAGAAGAAGACCTTGGCTTTCGCGATTAGTGGTACCCAAGAGTGTCCCTAAACTGCGAAAAAACTGCGGAACGTCCCCAAACTGCGCGCCGCCTTTCAAAACACCGTTATCCCTGTCCGTTTTTTCTTCCGTTGTCCGCTTCGAAGCGTTTCATCTCATGTTTGCGCAACTCAGCCCGCCTGATTTTGCCTGATATGGTCTTGGGCAGCTCCGGCACAAATTCCAAAAGACGTGGGTATTTATATGGCGCCGTGGCGCGTTTTACATATTGCTGAATGTCGTACGCCAATGCTTCAGAAGGATCATGGCTGTCGTGCAACACCACGAATGCCTTGACCACCGCGCCTCTGATGCTGTCTGGCGACGCGACCACCGCCGACTCCTTGACGGCCGGATGCTCCAATAATACCGACTCTATCTCAAAAGGGCTGATGCGATAGCCGGAACTTTTGATCAGGTCATCAGTGCGGCCGACAAACCATAAGTAACCGTCGGCATCCATATAAGCCCGGTCGCCGGTGTAGTACCAGCCGTTCACGAACATTTCCTTGTTTTCCTGCGGATTGTTCAGATATTCCGTAATCAGTCCGACCGGGCGAGGATTCAGCGATATGGCTATTCGACCGATTTCGCCCTGCGGCGCCGGGTTCCCGTTTTCGTCCATTATCTCGATTTTCCAGCCCGGCATGGGTTTGCCCATGGAACCGGGACGCTCCATGCCTGGGAATGTGGCTATGCAGCAGCAGGTTTCGCTTTGGCCATAACCATCGCGAATGGTAAGCCCCGTGCCTTCCTTCCACAGTTTTATAACTTCCGGGTTCATAGGCTCGCCCGCGCTGGTACAGCTTCGTAGTTCGTTGAAAGAGAACTTTTTGAGGTCGGCGATTATCAACATGCGATAAATGGTTGGCGGCGCGCAAAACGAGGTGATGCCGTATTTTTCTATGAGCGGCAAAAGGTTGGTGGCGGTGAAGTTTTCTTTGAAGTGGTAAACGAAAACGCAGGCGCCGCAGCTCCACTGGCCGAAAATTTTGCCCCAGCCGCACTTTGCCCAGCCTGTATCTGAAACTGTAAAGTGCACGTCATCCTGGTTAAGGTCGTGCCAGAATTTGGCTGTGACGATCTGCCCCAGCGGGTGCGCATAGTTGTGAAGGGCCATTTTCGGATCTTTGGATGTGCCCGAGGTGAAGTAGATAAGCATGTGCTCGTCGGAGCGGATGTTGCGCCCCACGCTGCTTACCAGCTTGGTGGTGACCGGGGCCGGGTAATAAAGCTCGTTCTGATAGCCGATCCAGGAGTTGCTTGGACGCACGCCGGGCACGTCATCAACGATCATGCGCAGTTGCAGCTTGGGGCAGCGCTCGGCTACCGCGTCAACCTTTTCCATGTTGTCGCTGTTGGTGATGACCATTTTGAAATTGCCGACCTTCATGCGGTATTCAATGTCGTTGACCGTAAGCATGGAGGGAGAAGGGCAGTAAACAGCGCCAAGTTTCATGATGCCAAGCACCAGGATCCACCATTCAGGCACGCGTGGCAGCATCAAAAGCACGCGGTCGCCTTTCTGAATGCCGTATTTCATCAGGATATTGGCGGCTTCGTTGGAGTGAATCTTCATGTCCCAGAAGGTGAATTTCTTTTCGGCGCCGCTCTGGTCAACCCAGATCATGGCCAGACGGTTGCGGTCCTTTTCGGCCCAGGCGTCCACAACGTCGAAAGCGAAGTTGTAAAGTTTTGGCGCTTGAAGGGTAAAATTTTTGTAGGTTTCTTCGTAATCCCCGATATTCGAGTTTTTTCCTGCAATTTCCGGTGTTTTGCTCATGGCTTTTTTGCTTTCTTTGTCTTTTTGCGCGGTTTGGGCGCGATATTTTGAACATATTCATATACCCCGGTTTTCCGCCGCCTTCAAGCTTTTTGAGGATGAATATCAAAAACCTGCTTGTCGCTAAGAAAACGGACAGGGAAAAACCATTTGAACGATGGGAGCGGCGCGGTAAAATCAACGGCGACGATATGTGAAGAAAAGGGCGGTTTTTTCAGTAAACTTGTGGGTAGAAAAAACTGTAGCCGACGGATTAATCAGGTTCCGCAGGCCGGGATTTGAACCCTCGTATTCGGGAAAGGAGGGCCTCATATGTTCGGGATCAGATACTTCAGGTTTCAGCCCAGCGAGTATGTTTTGCGATACAAAAAAGGCAATCTGGTGGCGGAGGGCGCGGGCCTTGTGTTTTTCTGCTATGCGCCAAACACCGCCATAGCCGTGCTCCCCATAAGCAGCATTGACGTTCCATTCATCTTTGAGGAAATGACAGTCGATTTTCAGAGCGTGACATTGCAGGGACAGCTTGTGTTTCGCGTGGTGAATCCCAAGGAGACAGCCTCTATGTTGGATTACACGCTAAACCTGAGAGGCAAGGGAGGCTATTTCGCCGAAGACCCGAAAAAACTGCCCCAACGCATGATTAATAGCGTGAAGGTGCTGGCGAAAAAGCAGCTTGCCTCCATGACGCTGTACGAGGCCATGCGCGCCGGAGAATCATTGACTGCGTCGATATTTGAGGAACTGCGCGAGAGCGAGGAGATTGCGCGGCTTGGGCTTGAAGTGATGAAGCTTTCGCTTTTGGATGTGCTTGCGAATAAGGAGACTACTCGCGCGCTGGAGGCGCAGGCTCGCGAGCAGATTCTGAAAACGGCTGACGACGCGGTGTACGAACGGCGCAACGCCTCGATTGAGCAGGAACGAAAGATCAAGGAAAACGAATACAACACCGAAATCATAGTTGAGCAAAAAAAACGGCAAGTGCGAGAAGCGCAGCTTGAGGCCCAACAGGCTGTTCAGCAAAAGCAGAACTTGCTCAAGGAAGAGCAGATGTTGTTTGAGGTAAAGCTGGAAGAAGAGCGCAAAGGACTGGTTGCGCTGGAGGCGGATAATGCCCGTGTCGAAGCGGATACCCGCGCTTACGAGCTCAAGACGGCAATGCAGGTGTTTGAGGGCATGGACGCCGCGGTAATCCAGAGCCTTGCAAGTGTGGGCATGCAGCCCGGGAAGCTAATGGCGCTGGCTTTCCAGGGGATTGCGGAAAACGTGGAAAAGATCGGCCAGCTTAACATCACCCCCGATCTTCTGCGTGAGATCATGGGGAAAGATTCCAATGAAAAGACTGACGGAAAGCAAACTCGTTCTCGTTAAGCGTAAAACTCGGCTGGATGAGTTGATAGCGAGGTTTAATACCGCGGAACAGGCTCGCTTTTATGTGGAACGGTTGGGCAGCGACTTCACCGATTATCAGAAAGAGGATGCCGTCTATAAACAGGCGTTGCGAACGGCGGAAGATGTTTTATCAGGCATAGGCCGTTTGCAGGTCGTCAGCCGCGAATATATTCCAAACTTCATCTTCGGAGAACAGGACATAGTCATAGCCGTCGGGCAGGATGGGCTTGTATCAAACACGCTGAAATATCTTGATGGCCAGCCACTTATTGGCGTGAATCCCGATCCCGACAGGTGGGACGGCGTGTTGCTGCCGTTTCAGGTTAAGGATTTGCGCGCCCTGCTTCCGGATGTGATCGCAAACCGAAGGCCCATAAGCGATGTGTCAATGGCAAAATCCACGCTTAACGACGGGCAGGTGATTTATGCGGTCAATGACCTGTTCATCGGGCAGAAAACGCATGTGTCCGCGCGGTATAACATCCGGTACAACCAGAAAAGCGAATATCAGAGCTCAAGCGGCATTATTGTCTCCACGGGATTAGGTGCCTCGGGCTGGCTGAAAAGCATAGTCGCCGGCGCTTCCGGAATCACTGGAACAAACGAAGAAATTTCCATTCCGGTAGGACGCCAGGCGTGGGGCGCGGACTATTTGCAGTTTACCGTGAGAGAGCCGTTTCCATCGCGCACAACGGGTGTAAGCGTAGTGTTTGGACGCATAAGCGCGGACATGCCCATGCAAATTACATCCTTCATGCCGGAAAGTGGCGTGATTTTCAGCGATGGAATAGAGAAAGATTTCCTTGAGTTTCCATCAGGCGTGGTGGCTGAAATTACGGTTGCGGAAAAGAAAGGGCGATTGGTTTTGTAGTTGGGTTTTGAGTAGCGGTGCTTCCATCACAGACTTGTAAAAATCCACGAAAAAAGTATATAGTAATGATACCCGTTAGCGTTACTGTCAGGCATATGACAGGCGCTGCGCAAGAAATCGTATTGTTTTTAGCTTGGTTATCGAGATTATTTAATTATTCGGGTTAACTAGTTGATGGATAGGAGTTTCTCCTGAAAGCTTGCTTTTAAAAATGAAAACGGGGAGTCGGCCAGACGTTGTTTATTTTACAAAGGTTGCGGTCGAATGCGATTTTCGAATGCTCTTAGGTATGTAAATTTATTATACAAATTTATAAAACACCCTATAAAAGATATTGGTCTTTGGCATGGCAAATAAACAAATTTTATTATAGGGGTATATATGAGAATTTTAAATAATTTATGTTGACTAAATTGGAATTTGCGACTATAATTATATCGTTAGTTGTGTTTGCTAGTGGTTTAGAATGAAGCTGTTTCAACGGATTAAAACTAATTGTCGGCAATACAGTGCTGGTCTGGTTCCGGCGTCATTGGTAACGCAAAATATTGTGCTTAAAAAAGCGGGAGGATAGTTGAGTCGTAACACTGAAACAATATTAACTAAGCAAAAGATACTGGGAAACGCCGTTCATTTGTTTGCCATTAAAGGTTACACGGAGACGAGCATGCGCGAACTTGCGGCAGCGGTCGGATTGAAGGAAGCTTCTATATATAATCATTTCCCTTCTAAAAACGCAATACTGGAATATATTATAGCGGAATATATGGAATTCACCAAGGGAACTTTTTTGCGGGATAAGCTGTCCGAGTTGAAGAAAAATCCGAACATCGACGGCATAATGGCTTGTATGATGTTTGAGTTTCCCAAGGGCAAGGAGGAATATTATTTAAAAGTTTTGTACGTAATATTGCAGGAACAGCATCGCAACCCTCTCATTCGCCGGATTGTATGTGAAGAGTATATTCAGCGCAATGAACAAGCAGTCAAAGCAATTATTGATGCTTTGAAAGAGTTAAATGTTTTGCGCCCGGACACGGACCCCGATTTTTGGATAAAAGCGCATTCCAGCTTGTTATACACATTTGCCAGTCGAAGGCTGCTTGGCATAGGGGATAATTTGCCGGAGTTTTCCGGCAGGGGACTGGCTGATCTGATGTTGTACATGTACGAAATGCTGCTTGCTACATGCAGCGTTGAAAAAGGCCAAAACTCAAGCCCGCCCGCGGATGTGGGGGAATAACTCCGCGGCGAAACAGTTTTTTGTGGAGGGATCTTTTTTCGTCCGCGGTTGGTTTTGGGCGGACGCTTTCTGCTGGCGGCTTTTGGAAAGGCTCATATGCCTCGCATCCGCCGCATATGAGCAAAAAGATTTAATGATGAAACAATATCGAAACATTATGCCACCGAGTTTTGCGTTTTAAATATGTCTATGGAAGTGTCCGACGACATCATCTTTATCATTTCCTTTTCTTCACCACGAAACGCCTCATATTCTTTCAGCGCTTCCGATTGAGCTTTTACGCGCGAGTCATTTATGCGCTGAAAATTATTTTGCACAAGCGTCACAATATTTTTGTCTATTCCTCCGTTTGCGGTCATTGAGTCAAGGATTTTCAAGGTTTTTTCTGTGCTTATTCCCAAACGGTATGGTCTGTCTTCAGACAAAGCCGTCACGACATCGGCAACAGCTATGATGCGCGCGAATTTGGAAAAGTTTTCGCCCTTCACATGGAATGGGTATCCGTTTCCGTCCATTCTTTCATGGTGATGCGCCGCCCAAGAGGCAATATGTTCCAAGTCTTTTATTTTGCTCAAAATCGCATAGGTGTAGTAAGTGTGCTTCTTTATACAGAGGACTTCTTCAGCATCAAGAGAGCCGTTTTTCTCCAAAATCTCGTTTGGCACGGTCAGTTTTCCCAGATCATGCAAAAGTCCTGCAACTTCCATCAGTTTGCACTCTTCTTCGGAAAGTCCGTCAATAATGGCTAGTTCCAGGGCGACTGCGGCGACGCCACTTGAATGTGTTGCGGTAAAGCGGCTTCTATAGTCAATAATATTCACAAAAACCTTCGCAAATTTTCTCAGTGTATCCAAATCCATTGTTTCTTTTGGGAATCGTATTTTGTCCAGCATTGAGGTAACCAATAAGGGCGAAAACGCTTCGATCCAGAAAGCTTCTGTTTTCGCCAGGCTTATAAAGGACATAAACACCTGGGGATGATATTTATTCCGTTTTGGCGCCATTTGTGCGCACAATTCGGGAACTTGTTTCAAAATTTCTCGGCGCTCATCAAGCATAATGGATATTCTGTCCGCAAGGTGTATTATGTAACTGCCTATTGGTATGTCATTGCGTGAACCGTCATAGCTCGTATGGTGATATTTAATCAGTACCGCTACTTTTTCAAGCGGCTCAAAATCTTTTAGTATTTTATATCCTAACATGGCATGATGATTAATATCATCATCAAATAAATCAATTTTCAGCAGTTTAGCCCGGTCTGCATTGGAAAACGCACCAATGTCATGCAGCATTGAAGCCAGAATAATGTCTTGTATCTCTTCATTTGAAAGATTCATTTTTTTAGCAATCATAAAAGAGATAGATACTACTTTTTTATGGTGATTGTTCAAATTAGTAAAAACTAAGTCGACCGCTTCTGTTAAAGCGCAAACAAAATCATAAATTGAAATATTTCTTTCAGTAAACATATTCGGCTCCTCCCTACGCGCGAGCAACGCGATTCAGGGTAGTTTTTTTATGAGAACATGTATGCTCAAAAAATTTGCTTCTCTCTCTCATGCGAGCATCGTCGTGTACAGATCTTTCCTCATATCCAGAGCCGGAAAGCGAGTTGGCGGCGGCAAACATGAATTTTCCAAGCCTACCTTTCACTGGCGTCTCCTTTGGCGACATCGGCAAAATAACAATTGATCCTATTAACAAGCATTTAAACTAACTGCCGTTAGTTTGTCAAGCGGTTTTTTTCTGATACCTTCAAGCGCTCAAAAATAGTTGATAAATAAGGCATTATTGCCTGATCTCCGCCATTATAAGGTTTACGAAAGCGGCGCGGAAGCCGCGATTTACTGAGTCTAAACGCGAAAATCTTCTGTCGCCTGTCTCCTTCATGTCCTTTTTCTCCGTACTGCTGGTCGTCCAACCAGCTATGGGTAGCCGATATTGTTTATATCGCGTTATGGAGCATGTTTGCGTACTCAAAATAACAATATGGATTTATTTATATGCGGCTGAAGGATGTAAACATAGCCGACATCGATAACGCTGTGAGCAAAGTTTTTCGGAAACGAGGAAGCGGATGGATAAACTCGTCCACGCCCGTAATCCCAGATCCGTCAAATGGTGAAAGATATGGGTTACGAGGTTTTCCGCGCGGTTACAAGGAAGGCGGAGTGTGAGAACATCCACTGGACCGGGCGTACCGACAGGCCCTTCACATGCCAGGGGCGTTGAATCACCTCGAATGTCTCCGGATCGGAGAAGCCGCCTTCTTCGGCCAGGCGGTCGCACAACTGTTTTACCTGTATCGTTGATGGAAGATAAGAAAGCAAGATTCCGCCTGGAAGAAGCGCTTTACGCGCATGGGATGCCGCTTGCCACGGCTCCGGCAGGTCGAGTACGATCCTGTCGATCCCGCTCTCATCTATTCCCTGGTAGATGTCCCGTGTCTTGACCTCGTGATTTGGGACTTCTCCAAGGTATCGCCGTACGGTTTTCGCGCCGCTTTGCGCGAAATCCTCCCGCACTTCGTATGAAATCACCCGCCCTGTCGGCCCCACGGCTTCCAACAGCTTGATCGTAAGCGCCCCCCAGCCGATTCCCGCCTCGATTACGGTCGCCCCTGGGAAAATGTCGGCCCACATCAGGATCGCCGCTGTGTCCTTGGGATAGATGATCTGGGCGTGCCGCTTCTGGTTCATGATGAACTGGATGTAGGTGGGTCGGAATGCGCGGTATTCGTCGCCCATCGCGGTCCATGCGCGGCAGCCGTCTTCCTTGCCGATCAGGTCGTCGTGTGGGAGGTTTCCTTTATGAGTGCCAAAGTTTTTTCCCGGCGCCAGGGTGATAAGCCGCTCTTCTCGCTTTGGGGAGATGATGAGTACGTCCTCCCCGGCCTGTAACGGTCCTCTCCGGATGCGGCCGCCCGCCTGGACGATTTCCTCTATGCTGAATGCGGCGTTGCCGCATATTTCGCTCCCGGTGCTGTTTTCATCGCCTCCAAACGCGGGTTTGGCGAGGCGGCTGTCGTCATCGGTCATTGGTTGGCCTCCTTCACGCGCTTTTCCATTCGTTGCCGCATAAGCTTTTTCAGGCGGCAATAGGAGCAGATCTCGGCATAGGTCAAAGCGCCGCACGACACGCAGTAGCGCGGTTTTCCCGCCGTTTCGCTTTCCGGATCGTCAAGCGTATCTTTTGCGTCATCGTTTGCAATCGTGGCCGTCGACGTGAACGCGGCGGTTGGCGCTTCCTGCGTACGCAGCGGGTTCGCCTTGTCAAGAAAACCCTGGTAGAAGACGATTCGTGACCCCGGCATCCGTTCCTCGATCACGGAAAGCGCTTCCTTGTAAACCAGGGAGGTCGCGTTTTTGCTCATGGGGCACTCTTCGATCACATAGTCGATCTCTTTAAGGAAGCCGTAGGCGGCGGTCTCAAGCTCGGATAAACGCCAAAGCGGTTTTACTTTCTTTACCAGCCCTTCCGGCGAAGCGGGAAGATGCGGGTGCTGGCGAACCAGGTGTTTTTGCTGCCAATGGAGGATGTTTCCCAAAAGCCTTGCCGATTCGTCATCCAGGTTATGCCCGGTCGCCACTACGCTGAAGCCTTTCTCTTTAGCGATCCGGTTGAAAAAGTGCCGTTTTACGGTTCCACAGATGGAGCACTCCTGCATACGGATGTTGCGAGCCGCTTCCGGAATCGGGATGCCCTCTTTTGTCAACTCGACGATTATGGGCTGCTTGCCCCGCGCCTCGGCGTAGGCAATCACTTTTTCTTTGGAGCGCTCAGAGTATCCTTCGATGCCAAGGTCGATGTAGAGCCCTTCTGTTTCGTAACCCATATCCATGAGGACATCCCACAGCACCAGGCTGTCTTTACCGCCGGAGACGCAAACCAGTACTCGGTCGTTTTGCGACAGAAGGCGGTGCTTTCTGATGCCCTCGCGGACCTGCTTTTTGAAAAAAACGAAGAAACACTCCGGGCAAAAGGCGGTATTGCTGCCCGGCAGCTCGATGGCGGCCGCAACCTTCCGGCAACGTCTGCACTTCATGGGAGGATTATCCTCCGGATACTACGGAGATGATATTGATTGTCTCGCCGTCCTCTACCTTGTGATCCTTGGTAAGAAGTTTTTTCCCCTGCGTGACGATCACGGTGGAAGGGCGCGCGCCAACCTCGGCTATCAGATCCATCACCCGCTTGGGGCCGGGGATATCAATCTCTTTCTTTTTATGAGGCATGCAAACGCGGATCATACCGGCATTATAGCAGCATTCCTTTGCGAGCCGTCTTTGGGCCGGTCGGATGATGGTTTTTGACGGAAATTGCGCGGTGCTCTTGTCGAATGCGCCAAGCTATTTATATAATTAAAGCTTTCTAAAAACTTGGGGGATTTTACATGACGAAAAGATCGGGATTTCTCAGCGGGGCGCGCATACTTCCACCACCTGTCAGTCGGAGAATGTCCGTCCCCGAGCTGGT
>Ga0099364_10008064_pt1 | contig 14898 bp, 9 predicted proteins | sample TergutTh196P3_FD_73070 | JGI IMG/M metagenome (GOLD analysis project Ga0099364, IMG submission 73070) | Microcerotermes parvus P3 segment gut microbial communities from Pointe-Noire, Republic of the Congo - Th196 P3 | ecosystem: Host-associated > Arthropoda: Insects > Digestive system > Gut ... | reverse complement strand
TATACTCTCGCAGCATCCGGCTCTTTTTCTTCATTGTCGTACTCTGATAACGGAAGTTCTGCAGTCTTGCGGCTAAGTCATTCCCGCATACAAGCCCGTTTACCCGCTTCTGCGGGATACGTACCGTGAAGCGCGAGCCTTTAGACAGTTCGCTCTTTACAAAAATCTCGCCGCCCATCAGGTCAACAAGGCGCTTTGCAATGCCCATTCCCAAACCCGTGCCGCCTGTGGTGTAGTTGGTGTCCATGTTAAAGCGGGTGTATTCGTCAAAGAGTTTTACGACTTGCGCTTCCGTCATACCCTGACCCGTGTCACTAACGCAGAAAATGACTGTAATGTCGTCGGCAGCGCCGCCGTCAACAGTCTCAAAAGAAACTGACAACTTGACAGTTCCCTCTCTCGTATATTTGAACGCATTTGAAATAATATTACCCAATACTTGCTTCAGGCGGAGTTCGTCGCCGAACATGTTGAGCGGCGTTTGGGCGTCTATTTCAAGCAAAAACTTGATCGGCTTGCTTTCATAGCGCAGACGGTTTACCTGAACTGCGTCGTTTATCAAGCTCGGAATGTCGTATTTGGCCGGTGTGATATCCAGCTTCCCTGCCTCGATCTTGGATAAATCGAGTATGTCGTTGATGATGTTCAGCAGCAGCTTCCCCGATTCGTACATTCTGACCAGTGCATCCTCCGTGTCAGACGGCAGGGTTTCTTTTTGCAGCTCTATCTCGGTAATACCCAGTATCGCGTTCATTGGCGTACGTATCTCATGGCTCATGTTGGCCAGGAACGTGCTTTTAGTTTGGCTCGCTGCTTCCGCTCTATACAACGCATCCTTGAGTTCATCTTTTAATTTGTACTGTTCGCGCATATCATATATGTAGCCAAGCCCGACAAACCTGTTACCCTGTTTTATTCGGGTCATCGTAAGTTCGACCGGCAAAGGCTCGCCGTCAGGCGTACAATGGACCCAATCAATTCTCATAATCTCGCCTTTCATCACCCGTCTGATAACATCCATTGCTTTCTCTAAGGACCTTGATCCGTCAGGCTGATATTCAGGCGAGTGTGCCGCGCTGCCGAAAAACTCGCTGTAAAACTCCCGGGTAACGCCGTATATTTGCAGGACGTTTTCATTGCAGTCAATGAATTTGAAATTATCGTCAAACATTGTAAGGCCAACGGGCGCGTTGTTGAACATGATCCGGTTTAATTCGCTCTTCTCAGCAATTTCACGTTCAGCTTCTTTCATCGCGGTAACATCTTCTGTTGCCCCTGCCGTTCGCAGCGGAGTACCGTCATTGTCCCTCAGTGCGCTTCCGAAGGAACGGAACCACCTGTACTCACCGCTTTTCATCTGGATGCGGTTTATCACGTTATATGGCGTTTTCCCTGTTTTATCATCTAAAAACGCCGTCATTGCGGCAATGGTATGCTCCTGGTCGTCGGGATGCACCCTTTTCAACCAAGAACTGGTTTTGTTGGGAAAATCGTTTTCATCGGTAAAACCCAGTAGACTGCGGAATTCGTCGGACCACCAAAGCTCGGTGTCGCCGTCGTCATATGTCTTTGCGGTATCAATGAACCTGTCCCACAAGCCCACGTTCAAGCCTTTCACCAGCAGATTAAGACGTAGATTTTGATTCGCAAGATCGTCCTGAGCAAGTCGGATCAGGTTTGTTTCCTTGATTGTCTCTTCTATCCGCTCCACCGACTTTTTGCGATTATTATTGAAAACAATCAACACAAGGGCAAGCACGAGCAAAGACAATGCCGTTGCACCTATCAGATATGGGTGCTGAGCCTGCAGCCGCATAGTTTCAATATTATAAGTATTGCTCATCCATTGATCAACGATCCTCTCGGTGTTTATAAGCGGAAGCGCTTTGTCGATGATTGTGCGCAGATCGGTTTGGCTTTTATTTAACGCGAACGTCCCTTCGAAAGCAGCGTTGAATATATAGTTTGCTTTATAATCAGAGAGCTCATAATAGTTTGTCAGAGCGGTGAGTCTGCTCTGGCTGGTTATGACAAGATTGACCTCGCCCCTGTCCAGCGCCATGAAAGCGTCGTCCGTAGAGGGATACTCATGCGCGTATAGGGCATTTGGAAACCAAAGACGAAACATATCGGCAAACGCGGTGTCCTTAGCGAAACCCACTTTCTCAAAGTGTATGTCGTTTAAGTCCACATTGGGATAGCTTTGCTTGGACAACAGCGCAAAATGGTCTTTTTGATATACTGTTTCCGTCCATATGAATCTCTCCATTCGTTCATCGCTCTGGATCAGGTTCGGCATGAAATATGCTGTTTCGTTTTCCAGTATTGCCAAAAGCTCCGGCATATCGGTCGTATGGTCGTTGATTAGTATAAACTCCAAGCCGGTAAGCAGTTCCAGTTCGTCCAGAATGTCAAAGACAACGCCTTCCCACACTCCGCTGCTTATATTGTAAAAGCTTATGGGATAAGACATAAATTGAGTGGCGAAAGGTATTACGTGGTTATCCCGCAAGTATTCGTATTCCTCTTCGCTCAGCAAAATGGAAAATTTATTTCGTCTGTAGTCCTGATAGCCCTGTCTGTACAACTCGGTCAGGTGTTTGTATGCGCCGTTTTCCAGCGCCTTTGTCACAAGGGAAATAATGGGTTCAAATTCATCTTTCTCCGCTGTCATTGCCGCAGGCAAGAAAACTAACGGCAAAAAATCCTCGGTGTGTATGCCACCGTAATGGTCATATGCCGCTTCCATAGTGTTGGTCGCGATAAAGGCGTCGGCTGCGCCGCTCTTTAGCGCATGGTATGCGCCATCCTCATTCGGGACAATGACCGTTTCAAAAGTGCCGGGTTTAAGCGCCGCGATGGCTAAATCCGTTATAACAGAGCCTTCCGTAAACACATAACGAGGCAATCTCTCATGACTGATTTCACCTATGGATTTGCTTCCGTCAAGTCGCAGCATTTTTATTGAGCGTTGGGCGATTTCGTCGGTCATGTGATAGACTTCCCGACGCTGTGGAGTTACGGAGAGAGTGGCAAAATGAGTTTCCCCGCTTCTCAGATTATCGAGCATGGCGCCCAATCCCTGTATTTCAGGCTGAAATGTTAGGTCAAATAAAGCGGATAGCCAGTCGGTAAACAGAACCGTATAGCCGCCCAGCGTCCCGTCTCTGGTCTCGAAGAGCTCTGTGCTGCGGGACGAAGCGTATACAAAGGTATCGCCCCGAGCCTGCAGCCTCTCTACGGCTGCGATCTCATCGGCAGTAATACCCGGTATGTCACGGAATGTTTTGAATGGGTTTTCAGAAGACCGGGGCGTCTCCGGTAATTGGTTACAGCCCGCAATGCAAAATATGACGGAGCATAACAACAACAGGGTGAACATTCTCCCTGTTAATGACGTGCTCTTGACTTTAAGATTTTTATAAGAACAGTTTTTTGCTGATTTCATGCACTCTGTCCGCCTTTGGTGTTTTTGCCATTGTATAGGAAACGGCATTTGTTGTCAAAGCATAAATTTCTTTATTGTCTTACGTATGCAGGTATGCTATAATCTTGACGGTGATTCAAAAACAATCGCCGAAATCATATGAAAGGGCTTGACAGCCGTGCCGTACAGCTCGCATAATTTGCAAACAGGCACAGGGACTCTATGGGTATTAGTCGCAAGCTGATTGTCGTCGTGGACGACGACAGGACAAATCTGTCCAGCGCGAGAAGCGCGCTGACAGACATGTATGATGTTTTCACTGTTTCATCGGGAGCAAAGCTCTTTTCTGTTATTGAGAAATCAATGCCGGACTTGATCCTGCTTGATATAGAAATGCCTGAAATGAGCGGCTATGAAATTATCAAAATACTGAAAGCATCAAAACGCACAGCAAACATTCCGGTCATTTTTTTGAGTGCGCTGAGCGACGATGACAGCGCGGTGGAAGGTCTGGATTTGGGCGCGGTGGATTATATATTCAAGCCTTTTTCAAGAAAACTCCTTCTCAAACGTTTGCAAGGGCATCTGCTGATAGAAGATCAAAAGCGGGAACTTAAGCGCTACGCAAACAATCTGGAAGGAATGGTCGCACAAAAGACCAAGATTGTTTTTGAACTGCAAAACACGATATTAAAAACGGTCGCCGAGCTTGTGGAACGGCGGGACGATATAACCGGCGGGCATATTGAACGTACGCAAAACTATCTGAAGATGCTTGTAGAGTTTTTGCTGATAAACGGCGTGTATAGAGACGAACTTTCTGCGTGGGACGCCGATTTGCTTGTGATGTCTTCGCAACTGCATGATGTGGGTAAAATATCCATAAGAGATGAGATACTTATGAAGCCGGGACAGTTGACCGCCGAAGAATTTGAGGAAATGAAAAAGCACGCCGTATCCGGCGCGGATATTATAAGGAGTATAGAAGAAACCACGACCGAGAAAGATTTTTTGAAACACGCCGAGCTGCTGGCGGAGAGCCATCACGAAAAATGGGACGGAACAGGCTATCCTTACGGATTAAAATACTATGAAATTCCGCTTCAGGGAAGACTTATGGCGATTGTGGACGTATATGACGCCATAACTAACAAGCGTTTGTACAAACAGGCATATACACATGAGGAAGCGGTCAGGATAATCAAAGAAGGTGCGGGAGAGCATTTTGACCCGCATATAGCGGAGATTTTTCTCAAATACGAAAAAGACTTCAAAAGGGTAGGCCAGCAATGAAACAGGAAAGTATGAGATCGGACGCCCTTCACTCTCCCCATTATTTGGAGAGAATATTAGACAGCATAGACGCTCATATCTATGTCACCGTTCCAAAAACCGGTGAGTTGCTGTTTGTGAACAAACAATTGAGAATAGTGGCCGGAAGGGAAAATGACGACTTTGCCGGGGAGCATTGCTATCGCGTGTTTCGCGGTTTAGACGAAATGTGTGAGTTTTGTCCGTGCTATAAGCTTGATGAAGACCCGGAACAGACCATCGTGTGGGAGGAATATGTTGAGGTGTTTGACAGGCATGTCATTCATTCCGACAGTTATATAGAATGGACGGGCGGCGAAAAGGCCCATTTGCAGCATATCGTAGACATAACCGATCTCAGGAACATGACAGACGCTTTGAACAAAAGGATCGAGCAGCAATCGTTGATGGCGAGAATGTCTAAAAGCTTTTTGTCCGACGAAGATATTGACGTTCTTATAAACAACGCTTTCAGGGAAATCGGCGAGTTTATGGGCGTTGCGCAAATTCTTCTGTTTAAGAAGGATGAAAACGATACGTTGTTTGAATGCAGAAACGAATGGATAAACCAAAAACTCAAATATCCCTCGCGCATCGGGGGTACTATGCCCTTGTCGGAATCCATGAGAGATCATCTGAAGGCAATGAAGGTGAAGGGGAAGGTATACATAACCGCCGACGAACCCGGTATGAAGGAAGCGATCGCGCCGTACAGGGTGAATTTCTTGAATTTCCTGTCCGTCGCTCTTTACTTTGGAGAAACACTTTATGCCGTGATGGACTTTTCGAGAGAGGACGACGAGAAATGGAGCCAGGATGACGTCGATATCGCCTTGCTTGTTTCAAGCATTATGTCGAGCGTTTTGCAAAAGCGTCATGCGGAGGAACAACTAATCAGTGCCAAAGAAGCCGCAGAGCAGAGCAACCGCTATAAGACCGACTTTCTTGCCAAGATGAGCCATGAGATACGCACCCCGATGAACGCGATAATAGGAATGACGGAACTTGCGCTCAGAGAAGACAGGCATGACGCCAGACTCGAACATATTTTTGCTATTAAACAAGCCGGGTCAAATCTTTTGGGGATCATCAACGATATTTTGGATTTTTCAAAAATTGAAGCGGGCAAGATGGAAATCGTTTTGAGTGAGTATTCGCTTGTGTCCCTTCTGGGCGATGTGGTAAGCATCATCAGGATGAGAGTGGTCGATTCAGATATCCGTTTCGCGGTAAAAGCCGACAGCAATATCCCGCAAACCCTGTACGGCGACGAGACGGGGATCCGTCAGTCCGTACTCAATATACTCAACAACGCCGTCAAGTATACCGAGAGGGGATTTGTGTCGCTGAGTGTATACGGCAAGCCTCTGGATGAAAATACGGTTAACCTTGTCTTTGAGGTTGCCGACAGCGGAATTGGCATAAAGCCGGAAGATATAAACAAGCTGTTTAACGACTTTACCCAGCTTGACCTTGAGAGGAACAGGAGTATAGAAGGCGTCGGGCTTGGACTTGCCATTACAAACAACATCGTAAAAATGATGGGTGGTGAAGTAACTGTTTGGTCTGAATACGGCAAGGGCAGCACATTCACCATTACGATACCGCAAAAGATACATTCAAGAGTCCCTCTTGCAAGGATCGATAAGCCGGAGGAAAAAAGCATCATTATCTACGAACGGCGCGAGGTATATGCCGACTCCGTGGCCTATACGGTGGGTAATCTCGGCGTGGAGTATACCCTTGTAACAAGCGGGTCTGAGCTGTATGAGAAAATGGAACTCCGCTCATACGATTTCCTTTTTATATCCTTCGTACTGTACAAGAAAAACGAGGATACGATACAGAAGTTCGGAAAAGAAACAAAAATCATCATACTCGCAGAGTTTGGTGAACCCATTCCGGATAAAGAGTTAAGCGTACTTTCCATGCCGGTGTACTGTACCTATCTTGCCGACGCACTGAACGGGGTATACGCGAACCTTTTATACGCTGCCGCCGAAACGGCAACAATTAACTTCTCCGCGCCGGACGCGAGCGTTCTCATAGTGGACGACATAAACACAAACCTCAAAGTGGCGCAGGGACTGCTGATGCCGTACGACATGCGGGTGGATTTGGCGGTAAGCGGAGAAGAGGCGATTATGGCCATGCGATTAGAGCGTTATGATTTGGTGTTCATGGATCACAAGATGCCGGATATGGACGGCGTGGAGACCACACAACGCATCAGAAAAATGGGGGTCGGCGATCCGTATTACAAAGAGATTCCCATCATAGCGCTGACGGCCAACGCCGTTTCCGGGATAGTAGATATGTTTATGGTCAATGGATTTAACGATTTTCTGTCTAAACCGATCGACACGGTCAAGCTCAACGCTATATTGGAAAAATGGATTCCTAAAAGTAAGCAGAAAAGCAAGAAACGGCTTATATCGGGTTCAAAAATATCCGGAGGCGGAGACGCGAATCTGATAATAGAAGAATTGGATGTGGCCAAAGGGATTTCCAACGCGGGCGGAAACGCTGAGCAATACATCGAAACGCTTTCCTCGTTTCATACCGAAGCGATAGAAAAGGTCGGAAAAATCGACGACGCATTTAAAGTCGGCGACTTGGCGCTTTATTCGATATACGTACACGGTATAAAAAGCGCATCCGCCATAATCGGCGCGGCAAGGCTGCGTGACGCTGCCGAGGCGCTGGAAGCGGCGGGCAAGCGCTCAGACGAGGATTACATCGCGGTGAATCACGAAGCCTTCATAAAACTGCTTGGCATTGTAATAAGCAGTGTGGGAAGTGCGCTGAAGACAAAAAGGAGCAAGTCGTCTTTCGGCGAAGCGGAACCGATCAAAGCGGATATTGCGGCGCTTAAATACGCTCTTGACGAGATGGACGCGGGGGAGATAAACAGGCTTTCCGAAAAACTGCGCAAGTCGGTGCAGGGAACTTCCATAGCGCCGGAAATAGCCAAAATAATCGACAGCATACTGATCGGAGACTTTCCGGAAGCCGCCGCCGCGACAAGTGTTATGCTGCGCAACTGATAATATAGGTGTAATATTGGAGAAACTGCGTGAAAAGGCGTCAGGGCTGCCGATGCTGCCGGGCGTGTATATCATGAAGGACAGACAAAGCCGTGTTCTTTATGTCGGAAAAGCGAAGCAGCTCAGAAACCGTGTCGGGAGCTATTTTTTTGACCGAGGCGCGTTTGACGCCAAAACTGATGCGATGACGTCGAAAATCTTTGATTTCGACGTTATTATTGTAAAGTCCGAGTTTGAAGCGCTTGTGCTTGAAAACTCGCTGATTAAGCACCACATGCCGAAATACAATGTCCTTTTGCGCGATGACAAGGGTTTTCCTTATATCCGCGTGGATATGGAAAGTGATTATCCGGCTTTTAAAATAGTATCAAAGTCCGTAGGCGATGGGGCGCTCTATCTCGGTCCATATAGCGGCAGAGCTCTCGTACGTGAGGCGATCGAGACTGTGTGCAAGGCGTTTAAGCTCCCGACCTGTGGGAAAAACCTTGCAAGGATCGTGGGCAAAGAGCGCCCTTGCCTGAATTATCACATGGGCGCATGCCGCGCATTTTGTCAAAGCGCTGATTTGGCGGGGGAGTACAGAGAAGCTGTTGAATCGGCGGTCAGCATCTTTCAGGGGAAAACAGCCGGGCTTATCGAGAAACTCAAAAAGGAGATGGAAGAGGACGCGGAAAAGCTCGAGTTTGAACGGGCGGCTGAAAAACGCGATCGCTTGCGAGCTGTGGAAATGCTTGAGAAGAAACAGTTTGTAATCGCGGGGGCGAGGGCGGATACGGATGTTATCGGTTTTTTTCGCGGTGACGCGAAAAGTTGTTTTACCGTTTTGCATTATATAGAAGGTAAGCTCATATCTAAGGATGCAGAGCTTTTTGATATTCCAATCGAAGACGACGGAGACGCGATATCCGGCATTGTCAGGCAATACTATGAAAGACGCGGAACTCTGCCAAAGACCATTTGCCTTCCGTTTTGTATACCTGACGAAGGGTTGCTTGAACAGTTTTTTTCTGAAAAAGCAGGGTTTCGTGTGCATATACTGGCGCCCCAGCGCGGAGAAAAGGCACAAATGGTGGAAACCGCTAACATAAACGCGCGTGAGGAAGCCCAGCGGGCGTCGACATTTGAGGAAAAGACATTAAAGACGATGCGATGGCTCCAAAACGCGATGAAACTTGAAAAGATTCCCGAACGTATAGAAGCATTCGATGTATCCAACACCGGAGGCGCCGATACTGTCGCTTCGATGATAGTGTTTGTCAAGGGCAGACCGTATAAAAAGGACTACCGGCGGTTTAAGATAAAGACCGTAGAAGGGCAAAACGATTATCAGAGTATGGCCGAGGCGGTATCAAGGAGATTTACAAGGTTTATTGACGAAGAGCCGGCGGAAAATTCGCCAAAAGACGGACGTTTGAGACTTTTGTCCCATGCTCCTGGGCTGCCCGATATTATATTGGTAGACGGCGGGGCCGGTCACGCTTCGATCGTACGCGCAGCGCTTGATAATGCCGGTATTGATCCGCCTGTATTTGGTATGGTCAAGGACGACAGGCACAGAACACGCGCGCTGGTGTCGCATCGGGGTGAAGAAATAGGGCTTGCGGCAAACCCTGCTGTTTTCGCTTTAATAGGCACGATCCAGGAAGAGGCGCACAGATTTGCAGTAGAGTACCACCGAAGCTTGCGATCAAAACGCAGCAACAGTTCGAAGCTTGATAAGATCAAAGGCGTGGGCTTAAAGCGCAGGAACGATTTGCTCAAAAGTTTCGGAAGCGTAAAAGCCGTGGCGGCGGCGACGGTTGAGGAATTATCAAAAGTCGTGCCAAAAAACGTCGCGGAAGAGATTTACAGGAGCTTCAATCAAGAGGGGACTGAAAATGAGAGTTATTAGCGGGACGGCCAGGGGGCGGAAATTAAAGGAGTTATCCGGGACTGCCATTATGCCGACCAGTGATATGGTCAAGGAATCGGTGTTTAATATTATTCAGTTCGATATTGAAGGGCGCCGTGTGCTGGATCTTTTCGCGGGGACAGGGCAGATGGGTGTTGAGGCGTTGTCTCGCGGAGCGGGATCTGTTGTGTTTGTTGACTCAAGTCCGGAGGCGGGAAGAATAATCATTGAGAACATCAAATCGTGCGGATTTTCAGAGGCGGCGAAGGTCTATGTACGCGATGCGCTGAAATATCTTGAAAGCGAAGAGACCTTTGACATCATCTTCATCGATCCTCCGTATGATACAATGCTTGTCGGCAAAGCGCTGGAAAGAATAATAGAATTTGACAAATTGACTGTAAATGGTATAATAATGTGTGAACTGCGCGCCGACAGTGAGGCGCCGGTGGTCTCGCCGCCCTATGTTAAACACAGAGAGTACAGGTATGGCGGCGTGAAATTGATTAAGATTTGCAAGGAACTGTTATGAGTATTGCCGTGTATCCCGGCAGTTTTGATCCAATCACACTCGGACATCTTAACATTATCAGACGGGCAGCGTCGCTGTTCGATGAGCTTCTGGTTTGCGTTGTGATCAACTCCGGCAAAAGTCCGCTTTTTACCAGCGATGAGAGGGTCGCGCTTATTAAGCGGACTGTCGCGAGATTCAAAAACGTCAAAGCTGAGTCTTCTCAGGAACTGCTTGTCGATTACATGAGGGCCAGAGGCGCGAGAGTGATCATTAAAGGTTTGCGCGCGGTATCCGATTTCGACTGGGAATTTCAAATAGCGCTTGTTAACAGGAAGCTTGATTCCGGTATTGAAACATTGTTCATGCCGTCCAGCGAGAAGTATACATACCTTAGTTCGTCGGTTGTCAAAGAAATGGCAAGATACGGTGCGGATCTGAAAACTTTCGTGCCGAAAGAAATAATAGATGACGTTTTAAGCAAAATACAGATTGAAAGGCGGGGGTAACTGCATGAGCAGCAGAATTCCTGAATTATTGGAAATGCTTCACGCTATGATTACAGAGGCATGGGGGCTTCCTTTGGGTGCGGAGAAGTGCGTCATAGAGCGCGATAAGGCGCTCGACCTTCTTGACGAAATAAGAGCACAGTTTCCAACCGAAATAGCTGAGGCAAAAAGATTACTTGACGCAAGAGCCGATTTTGTCAATAACGCAAAACGCGAAGCTGAAACCATCCGACGCGCGGCGGAAGAGCATGCGAGGCATCTCATTGACGAGCAGGAGATCATAAAAATATCACGGGCGAGGAGTCAGGAAATGCTTACGTCGGCGGAAACGAGTTCCGCTGAGCTTCGCCGCGCCGCAAACGAGTATGTCGACGATGCGATGAAACGTACGGAGGAAGCCATTACCGCTGCGCTGGGAGAGATAAGGCAATCGAGAACGAAATTCAGGCAGGCTGCAAAAACGGCTTCTGAAGCGCCGGCGCCGGCTACGCCGCCTCCGCAGCCTGAACAGGATGAAGAAGAACGAAGATCCGTAAGGTTTGAAATACCGGATTAGGGTCTATAGTTAAAAAAATAACCCGCAAAGAGTAATTTTTAAAAAAATTCTATTTTTTTAAAAATTACTCTTGCTTTTTTTGTGGGGCGCATTTATAATGAGTGACACTTGAGTGGTGAATTGTGGTGGAAAGTGTGTAATATTCCCATAAAGTGGAGAGAGGCGGGGTGTAAAGATGAATGAAATGTACGGGACTTATCACCATACTCTCGATACTAAAGGCCGTCTGTTTATACCTGTGCGCCTCCGTGATGAGTTGGGAGAATCCTTTCATGTGACAATTTCAACAGAGAAATGTCTTACAGCTTATTCAAATGATAGCTGGGATATGATACTTAGCAAGGCCAGAGCGATGCCAATGCGCGAACAGGGCAAACTCCGTCCGCTTTTTTCGCACGCAAACAAATGTGAGCCAGATTCTCAAGGAAGAATACTGCTGCCTAAGCAGCTCCGTGACCATGTGGGTCTTGATAAAAACGTTACCATTGTTGGGGCGGGCCTGTTTGTTCAAATCTGGGATTCAGAAATATATGCACCCATCGCGGCGATCGAGACTGCGCCGGAGAACCTCGCGGAAGTATTTAAGGAACTCAACTTCTAATGGAACATACGCCGGTATTGCTCAATGAAAGCATCGATGGTTTGGATATAAGACCTGACGGGATATACGTTGACGGAACGCTTGGACGCGGGGGCCATTCAATTGAAATAGTTAAGAGACTTGATGCCGGACGGCTGATCGCGATCGACCGCGACGCCGATGCGATACACGCAGCGGGAAAGCTGTTTTCAGATCATAGAGATCGAATAAGCTTTGTCAGAGGCAACTTTAAGAATTTGTCAGAGATACTAGACTCGGAGGGGGTGGCTGCGGCGGACGGAATGCTGTTCGATTTGGGGGTTTCGTCACCGCAACTGGATAATACCGAACGCGGATTTTCGTATATGCACGACGCACCATTGGATATGAGGATGGACACGCGCGCATCGCTCACCGCATTCGACATTGTGAACAAATGGCAGGAAGACGAACTGCGCAAGGTTTTTTACGAATACGGCGAAGAAAGATACGCAGCCCGGATAGCCCGGGTGATCGTAAAGAAACGGGGCTCGGGGCAAATCAAGACAACGTTCGATCTCAATGAGATCATCGTTTCTGCGATGCCCGCAGCCGCAAGGCGGGAACAACAACATCCCTCAAAACGCTGCTACATGGCTCTGAGAATAGCGGTAAATGATGAACTTGGAGCAATTTCCGAAATGCTTAATGCAGCTCCGCAGAGACTCAAACCGGGAGGAAGGCTCTGTGTTATCAGTTTTCACTCATTGGAGGACAGGATTGTTAAGAATTCCTTTGCCGCCCGTGTCAGCGGATGTTTGTGTCCGAGAGATTTTCCGGTATGTGTTTGCGGATTCCTTCCGACAATGAAGCTGATAACAAAAAAACCGGTCACTCCGACCAAAACGGAAACAGATATCAATCCGAGGGCGAGAAGCGCAAAGCTGCGCATCGCCGAGAAGATATAAAGAGCGCAAGGGACTAGATTAGGGATTAGGGATTAGGGATTAGTAGACGAGGGAAGCGATAGCGATTAGGGGAGAAATGCTATGTCGGCACAGGTTGCAAGAAAACCGGGTTACGTTGAAAACTATATATATGGCAGCGCAGCTCCCATGCCGAGATACGAGACGCCTGAGGAAGAACGGATTGATAAGCCGTTGCCGCAGGAGCGGACCGTACCAAAGGAGAGGGCGGCCGTAAATACGCGCAGCGCACCCTCCGTTTCACTGGTTGCGGTATTTGGGTCTCTGGTTGTTGGCGTCTTGATGGTTTTTGTAATAATCGCGCAAATCAGCTATAATGAGGTTGCAAGAGAAACCGTCAGACTCAAAGCCCAACTCAGGGAGCTTCAGGCACAGGAGAGAGCATTGGAAGTGGCGTTTGAAAGCGTTGTGAACATGAAGGAGATTGAACGTTACGCAAAAGACGTGCTGGGCATGTCACAGCACGACGCGCGGCAGGGGACCGTTATCCAAAGTACGGCACAGGACAGGGCGGAGATAATAGCAAGCGAAGAAAGCCGGGAGAGTGCGTTGCGCGGATTTGGCTCATTCATATCATCACTGACGGAATACTTTAGACGATGATATAATTCGGAATGCAGAATGCAGAATAACCAAAACCGAGCCCGGCGAAGCGGGTCGGTTTTGGAGAGGAGGAGCGACGGAGCGAGCGAATGTTCGCGCTTGCGCGAATATGAGACTTAGCGAAGTCAGTGACGACGATGTCTGGCGGAGTTATCGCGGGAAAACCGCAGCGAAACATAAACAGAGGTTTTGTGTTCCGTACACTGCTTTTAATGGCAGTGTGCGGCGTAGCTGTTTTTGTAGTTTTAGCTGTCAGGCTTTATGATATCCAGATAACGAGCAATGACCATTTTGAAAGGCTTGCGTTGCAGAATCAGTTGCGTCATTCAACGTTAATGGCTTCGCGCGGTACGATTTTTGACACAAACGGTAAGATTCTTGCTATGAGCGCATCAGCCGAAAACATCTTTATCAGTCCGTTTGATATTGAACGCTTTGACGAAGACGCGAACTTGATTGCCGAAGGGCTTTCCTTGATACTCAACGTACCGCTTGAGCAGATCCTTGAAGTAACGGAGAGAGCTGCTTCGCAGTATCAACTCATAAAGCGTAATGCAGATAATGCCGAAGTTGAGTCAGTCCGTGAGTTTATTACCGAACATGGTCTGAGAAGTATACATTTTGAGTCGTCTTCAAAACGTGTTTATCCCAATGATATTCTTGCAAGCCAGATCATTGGGTTTGTCGGAACCGAAAACAATGGGTTGGAAGGTTTGGAGCGGCAGTTTGACAGACACTTGACCGCCATAAGCGGAAGAGAAGTACGGATCACAAATGCAAGAGGCGCCGGACTTCACTTTGCCGAATATGAGGATTACCTCGCAGCGCAGAACGGAAACAATATAACGCTTACAATAGACGCTCAAATACAGTTCTATGTTGAAAAGCATCTGGAAAGGGCTATATTGGACTATGACGTCCAGGGCGGAGGTGTGTGCATAGCGATGCGTCCGCGCACCGGAGAGATTTTAGCCATTGCGAATTATCCGTATTATGACCCGAACGATTTTTTAACTCTGAGCGAGAGGGAGATGGAGCGGCTTAGCCTGATAGAGGACGAAGAGGAGTATGAAAAGTCTTTTCGAGAAGCGCAGTACCGACAGTGGCGCAACAGGGCGCTGGCGGATACGTATGAACCGGGGTCGGTTTTTAAGCTGTTTACGATGGCAATAGCATTGGAAGAAAACATCATTTCGACCGACAGCCATTTCTTCTGCCAGGGTTCGATAGAAGTCCTTGGGCGCATAAACATAGACGGAGACCCTGTCCCTATTCGCTGTTGGAGCAGATACGGACACGGGAGTCAGAATCTGGATCAGATAATGGAAAACTCATGCAATATTTCATTTGTCAATCTCGGTCTGGGTTTGGGGGCTCGTACATTTTATGATTATGTCAGGGCATTCGGGTTGTTTGAAAGGACAGGACTTAATAACAGTGCGGAAAGCCGGAGCATTTGGTGGAGTGAAAGCGTTTTCTTTGACAGAAACAACTATTC
>Ga0099364_10008063_pt1 | contig 14899 bp, 12 predicted proteins | sample TergutTh196P3_FD_73070 | JGI IMG/M metagenome (GOLD analysis project Ga0099364, IMG submission 73070) | Microcerotermes parvus P3 segment gut microbial communities from Pointe-Noire, Republic of the Congo - Th196 P3 | ecosystem: Host-associated > Arthropoda: Insects > Digestive system > Gut ... | reverse complement strand
GGCGCGTCCCTTGTCGCCGACGGTTACAAAAACGCCGTCGCCCGGGAAAACGTCGTTCCACGCGGTATCGGCGGGACATGGCGATTGTTCGGTGTGCCAGTGTTCCGCGTTGTCGCTGCCGACGATCAGGTTGTTCGCACCGACGCCGCAATATCTGTTCTCCAAGTAGGCGATTTTTCGCACACCTTTCGTTACCGTTTTGCTGGAGGTCTGTTTTTCCCACTCGAAGCCGTCCGGCGTCCATTCCGTTCGGAAAATGTCGCCTTCGGACGTCGGCATCAGAAACTTGCCGCCGCCGAACATAATGGATTCGATTTCGCCGCCGCCCTCGAAGGGAACCGCTTCGTTCCAGTATTCGCCGTTCGCACTGGTCGACCAATGCGTTTTCGTTGCAGTAATAAAAATCTCCCCGCCTTCCGGATTGACGCCGAAGGCGACGCCGACGATCCGCTCCGCTCCGAACGGCGAAACGGCACGTCGCAACTGCCGGACGTGCGGCCCGAACGCAATGCGGCCTTGTTCGCCGACGAGAACGACGGTCGTCGTGGAACTTGCCGCTCCGGTGATCGTCGACCATTCGCCGACGGCTTCGAAGAGTTCCGCCGAACGCAGCGTCCACAAATCGAGCGACCATGCGATGAGCGCCTTGAAAATAACGTTGCGCGGTATCGCCCGGTCGATATATTGTGCAGGAATCAATCCGTCGGCGTCGACGGGCGCCAACTGATCGCCGGTCGCCTCGGCTCGCGGCCACGTCTGATTTTTCGCATGGAGTTTGCCGTTCGCGTCCAAGATCGGCACGCCGCGTAAATGTACGTTATCGCCGTTGGGCGAAGACGGAAGCGTTGCTCTGTCGAGTTGACTCTGGAGGACTTCGTTGGAATTATCGTGCCGATGTCCCTGATCGGCGGCGTTGCCGGTATCGCCGACATTTCCGTAACGAATCGACGGCTGGCCGGGAAGTTCGCCGATTTTCAGTTGTTTGGCCAGTTCGTCAAGGACATACTGTTTCAGTGCGTTTAATTCCGACGTCTTGGCGTTCATCCAATCGTCGCAACGGTCGACGAGTTGCGCAAATTCCGAGTACGTCACCGACGAGAACAGATCGGCCAGTGAAATGGATTGCGCAACGTTGCCGACGTCGTCGCCGATGATGAACGTCGTGTTGCCGAAAGCGACGGCTCGCCCGGCAACGACGAACGGCGATTCACGGAGCGTCCAGTGGCGTCCGTCGGTGCTCGTCGCAATGCGGCCCCGGCTGGAGACGACGACCCAAACGCCGCCGCCGTATTTGCAACGAAAAATATCCTCGTCGGCATCGAACGGACCGTCGACGAACGTCCAATTGAAAATGTCGTCCGAAAACGCGATTCTGTTTCCGTTGCCGACGACGAGGAACTTTCCGTCGCCGAAATCGATGTCGTTGACCGTCGCACCGCCGAAGGGTCTTGCGTTGATCGTTTCCCAAAACGCTCCTTCGGTGGAAACGGTCATCACACCGGCTCTGCCGACGGCGACGAAGCGTTCACGACCGAAGGCACCTCGCAGCATATTTCTTGTAACAGTCGAGTTCGATGTCTGCTGCTGCCAAACGGTACTGGCCCGTGCCGAGGGGTTGCCGGTGATGCGGTGATATTCGGACAGTATTTGTTCGAAGGTCGCACGGAGGACTCTTCCGGAGGCGGTGAGCATAACGAAATGTCCGTGCCCCGTCGCAAGTCCCGTAAAATCCGGCGTGGCATACTTATCGTGCGGGTCCATATTTTCGTCATAAGAAAACATGATGGACAGACGCGGGGACCAGTTTTTGCCGTCGAGCGAGATTTTGAAATCACTGTAGGCGTTCATGGCGATGTGAACGTCGGTGCCGTCGGGCAGTCTTCCTGTAGCGAAATCCTCGATGGGATCGTCGAATAATTGTAACGGTGATGCCCATCGTGAGGCGTCCCATGATGCGGAGGCGTTGCCGTCGTCGCCGCCGATGAGGAAGCGGTTCGATGCGAAGTGTGCGGACCGGATTCTTGTACTGGTATTACCGAGCGGTTTCCCGACGAGCGTCCATCGTGAGGCGGTATATTCTCCGAGAGCGGCGATGACGGCGTCCGGCGTAACGCCGACGATGCCGACGTTGCCGCTTTCGCTGATAACAAGGTCAATGAATTTCAGTAACCCGTTTTCGACGCCGAGAAACTGTCCGTTGTTTCCGAGCGGCGGTACGTGCAGCGCCGCATTGCCCGGATGGTTGCGCAGAAAATCGTCGACGTGCAATTCGGCGTTGTCCGGATGGTTCAAAAGAGGCAGAGGAAGCAGATCATTGATCGGTAAAAACGTTGCGCCAGCGGCTCCCATCGACAAAACTTCTCCACTTGCCCCGCCAGAAGGAAGATGTCGATTCGGTGTTGCAATATGACCGGCAAGGTCGGCTTGATTCGTGTCCGTCTTTGTTTCAACTTGATTGACTTTCGTTTGCAACGAGGCCAGTGCTTCGTTGTTAACGGCCAGTGCGTTCGTTGCCGTATTGATCGTTTCCAGTGCTTCTGAAGCGGTCGCTTCGGCGCCGTCAATACGGATTTCGGCTTCTTCGAAGCGTTTGCGCACTTCAAACTGATTCGGCGAAAGGCCAACGTACAGTTCTTTCTGGAAGAGGAAATCACTATCTTCGTTGTCCGTGGTTAGCGGAAATACTTGTTTTGCCATTGTATTATTCCTCCTTTTTCCGTACTTTATTATTGAAGTCCGGCCAATCGGTTTCCCATTCCATCGTCGTCAGGTTCAACACGTCGACATCGGCCAACAATCCTTCTTCGTTGCGCCCGCCAACCAAAAAGATCAGATCGTGGTCGATTATTTCGGTGTTCGGCTTGTTTGGATCGTCGGTGTCTTCGTCCTGGTCGCCACAACTTGGGCAGTAATCAGGGCCGTTTGACGGGAACGGGAAAACGAACCGACAATCGGAGCATACTGTACGTTTAAGTGTGACACCGACTGTCGGAGCGTTCCAGCGGGGAATTGGAATCTCGCCGAACAGGTCGTCGATCCAATTTTTGTCCGACATTTCGAGCGACCAGACCTTTTCGTGCGGTACAAAAATTGTTTTTGTTTCAGTTGCCGTTCCGCCGTTCGGCAGTTCAACTTCAACCTCAACTTGTTTTCGCATCCTGCCGCCGATGCAAAGGACACGATTACACGGCTTCATTCCCCCGTTTCCATTACTGATACGATTGACTCCAACAACGGCACACTCACCGAGCGGCACCGGACTGTCGGGAAACAGTTCGACCCGATCAGAGGGCCGGTCGGTATAGGAATTCGTATCAACAAAGGCATCATCATTGTAGGATACCACGGCATTATTGTGCGCCGACACCGTTTCCGTACCGCCGAATGCAACGTAGGAGACACTCTTTTGACCATCACGATTTTTGTACTCAGCGGCATCGAAGTTGGTTTTCATAAACGCCATTTCCCTCTCGACCGGCACCAGCGAGTAATTGACTTGTCGTGCCGGATATTTCGGACCGACGGTTCCGGCTGTTACATCAATCGTCCAGAGAGGCGTTGCGGTCCAGCCGTACTGTGTCAGGCCGCCGGAACCGCTGAAAATCTCGCGTTTTTCGCCGATGTAGTACGCCGACTGTCCGCCGATGATAATTGCCTTCCCTTTTCCGTCCGAAAATATCGGGCAACCGGCAAAGGACTGTTTATCGTTCGTCTTTCGCCATACTTCCTGCTCGAAATTGTAAAACTGTACGGGATTTTGGTCGGTCTCTTCGGTTTGGCCGGAACTGCAAACAAGTTCCGGTTCATCGTATTCGTTTTCGACGATGCACGCGCCAAAGTTCGCCATTGAAACTGGCAAGGTGCCGAACATCGATGTCGACCATTTTCTCGTGTGGAGATCAAGAACATGGATGATTTTCGTTGCGCCGTTTGCTCCGCGTCCACCGGGACAAATGATATATTCGTCGATGATCGGCTGGTTGTCTTCGTCATAGATTCTGTTACCATTACCATCCAGTCGGTATTGCCGATAGTGAACGGCGGGAAACAGTTCCTTGGCTCGCACCGTTTCGTCCGTCTCGAAATTAAGGAGTTCCCAACGACCTTTGTGAAGACATGCCGTTACCTGATCGCCTTCGCCGCTGTTCGGTTTATTCAGGTTGATGTCAGTGTTGTAGATCGTGTATTCCTGATCGTTTGGCTTATCTTGTTGCGCATATTTTTCCATGTCCGAGTAAACGATTCTCGCCTTGGCACGATAAGCGGTGTTTTCGATTTCTTCATCGTTAATTATTTGCCGTTTCCAATCACCGACGAGAACAAAACGATAAACGCCTTCCGTCCCGACGCTGAGTGGTCCGGCCTTTCCACGCCCTTCTCGTCCGGATTGGACCGAAGGAGCCCCGAACGCCTTCGCCGCCTTTTGTAAGGCCGAAGCAGTTTCCTTCGTCGTGTGGAGTGGATGGAAGTTGGTTGGCATTGGATTGACTCTTGACTCTTTTGCAAAAATCGCCTAAACTAACAGGACTCTTTCACCCTCTTGAAAAAGGACGCTCCATGAAAAACGTGTTATTGATCTTGACAGTAGTATTTTTCTTGGTTGCCGCTGCCACTTTTCCGTGTTTCGGGGCGACAACGCAACAGGACGGCGATATTACCGACAGGACACTTGTTGAATTTGCCGAAAAACACAATTTTAACATTCAGCATCTCCTTGGAATAAACGTTCTTCAATCACGCAAAGCAAGTCAAGCGGACATGTCTGTTATGTTTGGCAGGCCGACATCTCCTCAATTCATAGGAACGGCAAACAGCCTGACTTGGCAGGTCGATGGTTCAAATACTATTACAATGTCCTTTCAGTATCAGGGGGAACAGGTCCCCCCCCCTGAGCGATTATGGGGAAATGTCCTTGTGCATACCGGGTTCGACCGCGATCTATATGCCGTTGCGTGGAAGTGGGACCAGTTAGACGCCGCAGCAAAACGATACGTTGAATTTCTTCGCGCGAAGGCAATTGAACAGGCCGATGCCGAATATGAGAAATGGCAGGTTCTTGCCAAGGAGCGGACGGAAAAATATCTTGCGGAAGCCGAAACGGTACGCGAATGGAAAACAGTGGCTGGCCGCACCGTCAAAGGCAAACTTGCCGGAATCGACAAAAGTTCCGTGCTCATTGAAGTGGAGGACGCCGCCAAAGACACCAAGCCCGTCAAAATCGAGGCGTTTCGGTTGTCATTGCGAGATCGTTGCATAATTGAAGCCTATTGTAATGAAAACAAACTTGCCGTGCCGGATATTGACCCGACAGGAAAAATCAAGCAAGGCATGACGCTCGTGCATGTTGAAGGAATTCTGGGAACCGCTTCGGATAAAAATGGGCTGCTCGCCGGACGTCAAATGAATGCTCTATGGGATTTTGGCGATAACGTTACAGGTTTCCAACTGATTAGTATTGTGTTTTCATCCGACGGCAAAGTTCACAAAGTTGCTCATATCAGTTCGTTCGAAAAGGGGATTCGGTCTCCTCATTTCATACCACCGCCCGGCGTAAGTCCTGAGTTCAATCCGTGGTCGTATTAGGTCAAGCCAACTCTCTGATTCCCCGATGTTCGGGTATTTTTAGGTCGGAAAAATCGCAAGGCGGATGCGGATAGCCTTTGATTGTCGATCTGTTAATGATACGGGAATCCCACTCGCTGTTCCAAACCGCCCCCGGCGTTTCAATGAAAACGTCTTGCCCGTCTTCGTTCTTTTCCGTGGGCCACCACCATCCAAACCGTTCGCTGAAACCACCGTCCGGCCTGCGACCTCCTAGAAATTGTCGCCCCGTTTCTTTGTCGACAGGAAGCAGCATCCCGCCAAGGGAAATATGTGCAACGGTATTGTTTTGCGGCAACTTATAGGGCGTCATCCAGTTGTCAGGAAAAAGCATCATCGGCTCGGTGACTTCGACGGCATTTTCGCGGTTGGTTCGTTGCATCTCGACGGCTGAACCATAATATCGTTCCGTTTTATTAACCGGTACAAGAATCGGTTTGCCCTCGTCGTCTTTGATCATTTCGCCCGTATCGGGATCATATTGTTCGCTGGTTACTTGCTTGCCATCCGGGCCGATGAGCGGAAATTCCCGGCAGGTTGTCCAAATGCGTTCCGGCTTCTTGCGATGAATATAGGGATGGGAATAATTATTGATTTCAAAAGGGCGATGATAAAGTCCGGCATTGATGTATTCCCGCATCCATGATTTCGGATCGATTTGGAGTACAAGAGATACCCGCCACCATTTCAACTCAGAACCGTCGTCAAGTTCTTGCTGCATTTCGTCCGCGTTAATGCAGCTGATCTGTACACACCCCGCCTTGTATTTTCGTCCAGCAATTTTGACCGGCTTAATGTTGATCGCGTTTTGGAATTGCGTAACGTATTCCTCTTTAAAGTTTACCAAGTCGTAATCGAAGGAAACCTGCAAGATCGGTCGTTGGCGAACGCCGGTCATTTCCGATCCCGCCGAGGTGCGGAAAGGAATCGACACAGGCTTGTCGTTTTTTATGTCCCATAAATGGTCCATCGACTCCTCGATCATTACCGTTGCAACCTTGTAGTTTCTCAACGGCATAAACCACGGCTGCAATTCGTCGTTCTCCATCATTTCTTTGACTTTCTCCCAATCGTCCAAAATACCGCGAGGACAGGACAGCGAGGAAATGGTCGAAACGCCGCGCTCGTCGCCCGCCGCTTCGATTTCTCTGTTTATTTTGACATCTGTAACGATAAACCACGGCTGTTTAATGAGGTAGTAACCGGTGCGAGGACATTGGGGCGACATCAAAAAATCGGATAATTTCGTTCCTTTTGTCAGCAACCAGTCATCTTGCCGTTGGAGCGTAATCTCTTCCGACCCAATGCCGCCGTCCGTTTCAAAACTGCCTTTGTGTTCGATTCCCATTTTTATTTCCTTTATGGTAAATTGATCGAATTTTTCGTTCTACGTGCCGATTCCTCATACGCCTTCCTCATCTGTTCCATATTCTTGGCCGTCTTGCCGGTGTTCTCCGCAATATTTGCTTCAAAATTACTGAACATTCGATTTTCCATTTCCCTTGCCAAAACGCTTGACGCTTCGACCGCCGAAGTCGTTCCACTGGACGGGCCCAGCGACGGAGCGTTGCCTCGGGACGTTTCGCGGAGTTGGTTTTCGAGTCTCTCCGCCTCGTCGAGTGCTTTTTGCAGCTTTTCCTCGTCTTCCTCACCGAGAGCGGCCTTGATCCGGTCGTCGAATCGGTTTTGGAGCATCTGACCGCGTTGCAGTTTGGACGCCCCGGCCAAGTCGAGATTGAAAATCTTGTCGTCAAGAAACGACAGCCGGTCACGAAGTTGTTCCTGATTCCTTTTTTCCGTTTCAGCAATTCGTTCGTGAGTGTCGCGTAGTTTTTCCCGAATTTCCAGTTCCTTTTCCGATGCCGTGGCACGGACCGCCATCGCTTCCGAGATACCGGCTTCCATTGAGGCAAGTTCGTTATGGGCATTCGTGAGTGCCTCCATCAGGCTGTGCGCCCGTTGGACATCAACTCCGCCTTGCGTCCATTGCTGTTCAATGGACGCAATTTCAGCAAGTTTGCTTTGTTGCGACTGCTGTCGCTCATACAGCAAAGAGTTGGCATCCTGTAGTGCTTTGTCAACTTCCGCTCCCTTGCCAGTCCAAAAGTCCAATTTCTGGCGGTCGTTCATACCGCCGTAGGCAAACCGCTCCTCTCGTTCCCGTTCGGCTTCGGCATGGCTTTTTCGTAACTCGTCAATCCGTTTATCAGATTCCGTAACAGCATTCTTGGAGTCCTCCAATGCCTGACGCCGAGCATTACCCTGTTGCGCCTTTTCGTTCAATTCCTCGTTCTTCTTTTTGACGTCTTCCATGCCTAAAAACCAATAGCCGATTTGGTTGGCAAGTGCATCCGTCGCCCCCGTTGCTCTCCAAACATAGCCTAAATAGTTGTCAAACACCTTGGAAGCGGCATCAAAAGCATCGTTGGCATTTCGTACATCATTCAAGGTTTTGGTGCCGCCTGATGCAATTTCATCATATATTCCTTTGAAAACACTGACAGCAGCGGCTCCAACTGCTGCAACACCAGCGGTGGCCGCAGCACCGGCAAGCATGGAGCCGCCAGTGGCAATGACACCTTTGGCACCAACACTAAGAGCACCGCCGATGCCTTTGACACCTGCACTAAGAGCACCGGCAGTGCCTTTGACTCCAGCACTAAGAGCACCGGCAGTGCCTTTGACTCCAGCACTGGCAGCCCCGCCGATACCCTTGCCCCATGCACCGGCAGTACCGGCGAACTGCGAAAGCACACCAGCCTTGGAGGGGGTATTGGCAAGTTGCAATGCCTGTGGAGACATCTGACCATAGGACACCGCTGAAGCCCCCATTCGGGCATTGTAGGCTTGCTGCATCTGTCTTGCCGATGCCATTTCTTCCGCCATCTTCGCATTATTCGACCACTTACTGAAACCGCTTCCACTGACAGCCTGACGATTTTGTGCAAGATTAGCGAGTAATTGCTGTTTTGTGTTGACTGTAGCAAGTTTTTTGCCGACGGCATCCGCACTTCTTTGGTTGCCCTGTGCGGTCAATGTCGCCAAGTGCTTGTCAAGCGTTTTTTGTTGCGCATCAAGTTTTTTCTTTGCCTCTGCCAATCGGCCTACAGGAACGACTGGGCGTGCATTGGTCGCACTAGCCACCTTTGCGGCACGTTGCGATCCAGTCGCCACTCTTGGCCCAACCATGCCAACTCCGCCGATGCCTTGCGACACCGTTGCCTGAGCGGTCAATGATGCCGTTAGTTTATCGACGGCTACCGCTTGAGCCAACACCGCCTTCGTTGCCTTTTCCCGAATGGTAATTTCTGTAACAGTCGCCTTTTTCGCAACGGAACTCGCCGAAGCGTTAGCCGACTTCGCAACGGTCTCTCTTTCGAGACTTTGCGTACTTTTTTCAATCGCCGCTGCTTTGTTTAATGCCGCCGCCGCCTCGCCGCCGGATGCCGCAGCCGCTTCTTTGGACGTGTTCGCAGCAATAGTTTGCAACACGGCACTGCTCTTGAGGATCATCGATACCGACTTGTAGGCACCGTAGACCGTGGCCGCTGTGCCAGCCATGAGGCCCGTCCTTGCAATAAACTTGACCGTGCTTTCATCGAAGGTTTTGAACCATTGGAGACAGTCGTTGAGAACGTTGATAATTTTCGTTGCATGTTCAAGGAACGCCTCCCCGAATTTTTCCTTGAGTTCGCCAAGGTTGTCATCAAGCGTACTCAATTGGTTGGCGTACTTCTTGGACTCCCTCGCATGGTCGCCGATGGCGTTTCCGGCTTGTCGATAGGCAACAGCGACAATGGCCTGGGCTTTGGCTTCCCGTTCGGATGCAAAAATCAGCCCCTCCTTTTTCTGTTTCGCTAATTCAGCCTTGAGCGTCTCGTCGTCCAAAGCGATCCCCAAACGTTTGACGGCTTGAGTATTGCCCATAATCGCCGAAGTGAACGCATTTGACACGTCGTCGATGTTGAGGTTCTTGAACGATCCCATATCGACGGACAATTTTGCAATCTGTCCTGACAGTCCGAGGGCGGCACGCTGCGACATTCCCATTCCGACAAAGAGGTCGCCGGTCGCCGTGAGCATTGCCATTGACGCTTTTGTCGACCGCCCGTATTCCTTTTGGAGCGTGGTAGCCATCGACTGCGCCTCACTCCGGACACTCCGAAAAACGTGCGAAAATTGTCCTGCCGCTTCGTCAAGGTCGGACGCCGCTTTAACGATGTCCTTTGCGAACCCAGCAATTTTTGATCCAACAAAGACCGAAGCAATGGCGGCGGAGCATCTTGCCGCCGTTACGGCCATACTGTCGAGATTGCCTTCAACCTTGCGGATTCCGTCGATGGCCCGTTGCGCATTTCGACCGCCCAGTTCGTCCAATCGCTGGTTCAACTGCTCGATCCGCTCGTGAGCACGGCGGGTCTCGACCTCGATGGCTATGGTTGCGATTTCGTCCGACATTTTTTCATTTGCTCCCACTCCTGGCGAGTGTATTCCTTGACCTCCGCACCATAGAGTGATTTTAGTGCCTTAAAATGGTTCGTGTTCTGTACCCGGCGAACTTCCGTCGTGTCATGCGATTGCCGTAACGTTTTTATCAACCGGACATTCGACGGGTCGGCCACGAAAGTTTGCAGGTCTTCATATCTAAATCCTTTGGCTGCAACCAGTAACCGAAGCAGACCGATTTGAGCATGGGCAAGGTGTTCCGATCGGACGGGAGGAAACTCGCCGTCCGTTTCAAGGCTCAGGAACACTGCGTACTCGATCAAATCTTCCCGTGATGCCTCTTCTGTTCGCGGATTTACGTGGAAGTCGCGGCACCACTTCCAGTGGAGGTATCGGTATTGATCGTCCCGGAGTTTTTTTCGGCGATCCTCCAAACATCGGATTCTGCTTCGATAATCTCGCCGGTGCGTTCAAGGATAGCGACTTCCAATTGAAGTGACAGAAAGTCGTATTTGTCCACAAATTGGACTGCATCGACGTAGGACACAAGTTCGCTGGTTCGGTCGTCAATCAGACAGCACGACAGGAGGTAGGCTCTCGGACTGGTGGTTGCCCGGCTATCGTCCCGCATAACGTTATACCGTTCCCGCTGGAGACCGTTCAGCCGCCGACACTTGAACGTTTGTGTACCGACTTGCAACTCGAAGTCGCTTGATTTCGGAGCGTCGGCAAGCCATTGTTTGATGTCAAACATGATCGATAGAGAGGTAAAAGGTTGTGTAAAGTGAAATGTAACAGAAACTATGAACGTGGACTCTCTTCGACGGCAATGGCGTCGTCGATCTTTTTCCCGCCCATCGGTTGGAATTTGACCGTCATTGTACCGACTCCGGCATTTTGTTGAACGCCGCCGTCCGCCGGATTCAAAAGGAAATTGTCCTTGACGGTTGCCGTTTTAACGGTATCGTAGCGAGTGTCGTCATAGACAAGATGCAAGTCGAATCTTGTACGATTTTTCTGATATTTGACCAACTTGAGCATCAGGTCAAAATCGTATTCCATTTCATATTCCAATGCTTTCAGTTTTGGAATTTTCCCGACGATCGCTAGGCCGATGTCCTGCTCTTTGTCGTCAGTGAGCGAGTTCCATGTTTCGGCATCTTCGAACGTCGGCAGCGTTTTCGACGTGCATCTGAATGTAATCGGGTCCAGATCATCTCCGAGAGAGGCCGTGGGAACGGCGGTGCATTCCACCTGATAAAGACTGACAACAGGTTCGTGTTGAGACATTGCTATTCTCCTTTCGTAACGTAAATGTCGATTCCCACCCGGACGTTGATCCGGAACAATCCGTCGGCGAGGTTCGGCGGAAGTTGCCGCACTTCACGGACGTAAATCCAATACGGACCGGCCTGAAAACCGGCCTTGCTCGATTCAATCGGCGAATACATTTCGGCAATCATCGCCGCAAGTGCAAACGCCACGTTCGTTCCATCCCCGTCTGGAACATTGACGACATGATCGATGGAACCCAAATGCCGCATCGTGTGGTCCGTCCGGGGAAAGGAACCAATCGGCGAAACAGTCAGTTCAATGAACTGTGCCGTCCGGTTTTTGTTTCCGTCGTTCGGCAATCTGATGTCCGCATTCAATTTCGGTAACGATTTCAGTTTTGCAACGACCGCATCTTGAACGTGCTGCCAGTTCATCATAACCGCCCCGCTTCAATTGCCGCTTTGATGATCCGAACCACCGGCCCGACAACGCCTGCCGGTGCCTGTCGGCTGCTCGGTGTGCCGTATCCGCCTTCCAATGCCAGTGCATACGGAGCCGAGTTGCAAATAAAAATCGTTTCGCCGAGCAGTTTTTGTTTGCTCGCAATCATCATCATTGCTTCCGATGTTTTTGTTGCAACATCTTCCAACTTCAATGAATCGTCGAACTCCCGCCGGATCGTTCCGAAGGCAACCATCCAGTTGGCACGAAACGTCCCTTCATCGACCGGGCTAATCTCCTGTATCCGCTGGTAACACGCCATTGCGATTTTGCGGATACTTGCCTCGGCCTTTTCCGGTACAATTTTTACCATAAACCGATTGACCTTTTCTTCAAAATCATTTTTGGACATTATTGGTCAATCCTCCGAGCAGCCGAATCGCCGCCGTTGTGTCTCCCGCCTGTATCGGTTCGATGCTTTTCAACAGGTACGTCTTTCCGGCCCAAACGAGCCGATCAACGCCGGGCCTCAGTTCCTCGTCAATGTGTGCCCCTGCAACGATCCCCACCAAGTCGCCCGCCGCAATCAGGATCGTTCCAACGTGAGTCAGCGAACCGCCCTTGAGATTTTCCGGTACAAAAGCAATGTTTTGTACTCGCGACTCCGGTTCGATCCATTTAACATTTTCATCGTCGAATTGCCGTTCACTTTCGTTGCCCGGTCGGACAATCTGCAACGTCCCGCCAGTCATCTGGACGAGATCGGCGGCAAGTCCTTCAAAAAGGTCTCCGAACATGTTTTGGCCGAAGGTGTCAACCATTTTGTTTTACGTAACAATTTTATCGATTTTCGTTTCCAGCCGATTGCTGAAATCGACGAGCAGTTTTTCAAAAGAGTCCATACGATTGCGTTCCTCCCGCAATTCTGTTACAAGTTCACGGATGGAATTTCGGCTTGCTTCAAGGGCTTGGGACTTGTCGGCAATCCTGTCGTCTTTCGCTTTTCCCCAACGGTCAACGTACTCTATTGTGAGTTTGGCAAGGAACGTACTGGCATAACACGCCAGAGCACACAAAACGATTAAGCCGCCGTGTTTTGCAATTGATTCGACGGAAAAATCTTTGCCGACTTCCGCGAACAACGGCATAAAAGCGCCCCAAAAACCGATATTGAGTCCGCCGAATATTCTTTCCATCTCTACGCCTCCCGTGCAAATGTGTAATCTAAATCCTCGCGCCTAATGCCTAAAGCCTGTCGGAAACGGCACTCGAATTGATGTAACGTGCGACAAGTCATTAACGGTACGGGAACGCGGCAAGACGGCATACGGAGCGCCGTAGCGGTCCATTGTTGCGCAAAATTGCGTCAACTCCTTTTCCGTCCGCATCCACGCTCCGTCGGCAGGCTCGCCTTCGTCGCTGCGTCCGTACCGCGGTCCGTGAGAATTGACCCAAAAAACGTACTCCTCGCCGCCGATGTTACGATAACCCGTGAAACTTGTTGCATGCGCCCAAGAGCCGCCGACCACCGCAACCTTGATCCCGTTGGCGTCCCGCATCGAACTGCGCACCGCCGTCGAATTGCCGCAGGCAACACCGAGTCCCGCCCGGCAACAGCGCGTAATCAACCTTGCTAACGCTGCTCCTTTCCCAGACAAAAATACGATACCGGTGCGGTAATTCTTGGCTTCGTTGACATGCGGCGAGTAGTTCGGAATAATTTGATTATTCGTCCCGACAAGCGACTCCGGAAAGTGCCCCGTATTGTTGGAGAACTTCGCCATTGCCGTAACATTTTGACCGCCGCGTGTCGATCCGCCCTTTGAAATCGACCATGTTACAATCGGATTGAACGATTCGTAAATCAGCGGCAAACCCCGTGAAATGCCTGTCAGCGTCGATGAGTGTAACGCAAATACGTCCGCGTGTCCCATGCAACTCGGCATTCTGCCCTGCGTAAAATACAGCCGCTCCGACTTGCGGCGCTCCGCCGTCAGAGCCTTCAATACGGCCCACGGCAGAAGGTTTTGTATCTTCTCGTTGCGCAATTGATCGGCGGTTCTGATTTCGCTGTCAAGCCATTCCTCGAAGGCGGAATCACACTTGATGAACGGCATCTCATCGGCATCGTAATTCAGCCAGAGGTTGATCGGCACCGCCGATGCAAGCAGTTCGGCTTCGAGTTCTTCGGAATCCTCATCTTTCGGCAAGCAGCCGTTGATGCAAAATCCGTCCTCAAATTGAGGCTCAAATTGGAAGGGCCTATTGCGTCTCATTGTGTTACCCAATCAGTTTAACTTCGCTGGTCTGCCAGTTGTCAACTAGCCGGACACGAATTGAGTTCAACCAAGTGCGGGATTCGTGTTCGTCGGTTACGTTGCCGATAGGGACACCCCAATCGACAACCTTCCAACTTTTCAATCCGTCTCGCGTGCAAAAATAATCAAAGCCGGAGCGGAATTTTTCGTCTCCAAAATCATGCGTACCGACACACGACCAGCAAACGGTCATTTCGTTCGGATTGCTTGCGTCGAACCTCGACAGGTCGCAGTACGCATAAATGGGCGAGTCGTGGTAAAACGTTGAAATCTTACCAGCGACAAGTGTTGCAATAACGTTCAGTCGTTCTTTGTTAATCATTGGAATTTTAAGGCTGTTGACTTGCCTTTTCAAAAGAGTCAGCGATTTCGTACAGTTTATCGGCTAAGGATTCGACGTTGGAACAATCGGCGGTAAATTGGTTGAGCAGGTTCCCCGTTTCCTTCCACGCATCCTCCAACATCACAGGTTGCGTCTTGCTCCGAATCTCCGACATCGCCCTGCCCATCGTCAAAATCTCGTAGTCTTGGATCAAGTCCGCCGTATTCCTGTACGCCGCCGCAATCGCTTTCCTCTGCGTCGGATCGCTCGGCGACTGGCTCACAATGCGGCCGATCTCCGGCTGTACAATAATCGGTGTCGGGGACGGCACGGGCGTCGGAGGCCCTACCGTCCCCTGGGTAAAATGGCCGAACGCCATCCAGCCAATCAGTACGACAATCAGGATCGTTTGCCAGTATTTTAGTGTAACAGTAAGCGATGATTTTACACGGCTCCAAACAACCGAGTTTTTCCGTCCGCAAATCGTAACGTTTTG
>Ga0099364_10008062_pt1 | contig 14899 bp, 14 predicted proteins | sample TergutTh196P3_FD_73070 | JGI IMG/M metagenome (GOLD analysis project Ga0099364, IMG submission 73070) | Microcerotermes parvus P3 segment gut microbial communities from Pointe-Noire, Republic of the Congo - Th196 P3 | ecosystem: Host-associated > Arthropoda: Insects > Digestive system > Gut ... | reverse complement strand
TAGAGCCATCACAGCGAAAACCCTTATACTTTGCGGAATTGAGGACGGACTTTCAGGTATTAAGAAGCCGTTGTATATACTGACAAAAGGGCGTGGTATTAAGCGTAAGCCAAGCAGCGGGAACATACTCAGATACAACTCCCTTATACAATGCGGGCGCAGATACCAAGACGATTGCGCGGCTGGAGTATCCGGCGAGGATATAGCAGCGATATTATACAGCGGGGGGACTTCGGGCATATCAAAAGGGATTTTACTCACAAATCTGAATCTCAATGCCTTGGCCATGCAGACAATAGCAGCAAGCGACTGTGTCGTTCCGAGCCATAAAATGCTTGCCATCATGCCTGTGTTCCACGGGTTTGGGCTTGGCGTCTGCATACACACGGCATACGTCTCGGGTGCTTCCACCATACTTGTCCCGCAGTTTTCCATTCAGTCATACGCACAGCTTCTCAGGAAGCACAAGCCGCATTACATCGCCGGCGTTCCGACGCTGTATCAAGCATTGCTGCGGTTAAAAAACATCGACAAACTCGACATGTCGCAGCTTGAAGGAGTTTTTTCAGGAGGCGACTCTTTATCCGTGGAGCTCAAACGCAAAGTGGACGCTTTCTTATCCGAACATGGAGCTTCGGTGCAGGTGCGCGAGGGATATGGGCTGACGGAATGCGTCACCGCAAGTTGCCTGACGCCAAGCGGTTTCCACAAAGAGGGCAGCATTGGCATACCGTACCCCGATACATATTACAAAATCGTGCGTCAAGGTACGAATGAAACTCTCGCGTATGGCGAGGAGGGAGAAATAACCCTCTCAGGGCCAACGGTAATGCTCGGTTACGATAATAACGAGGAAGAAACGGCGCAGGCCCTGCGAGTCCACCCAGATGGGCGCCTCTGGCTGCACACGGGCGATCTTGGCGTAATGGACGAGGATGGCTTTGTCTATTTCCGCCAGCGAATAAAACGGATGATAATATCCTCAGGCTACAGCATCTACCCATCACAGCTCGAGAATATTATAGAAGCGCACGAAAGCGTGCTGATAAGCTGCGTCATTGGAACACCAGACGATTATAAAATGCAGCGGATTAAAGCATTTATAGTCCTGCGGGACGGAAAAGATCCAACCGACGCGATAAAAGAGTCGATACTTGAGCACTGCCGCAGGAACATCGCCGGATATGCGATGCCGCGCGAGTTCGAATACCGCGAGGATTTGCCGCGCACGCTTGTCGGCAAGGTGGCGTATATAGAGCTCGAGCGCGAAGAGCTCGGTCGAGCAGGCATTAAATCGTAGGGGACGCTCTCCTCAGCGTCCCGCTAAATCTGAACTCTAACGAAATGGAGTGTAATTCTGTGACAACAACCTTTTTTGAAGATATGGAAGCTAAAATCCCGCACGGAGGCATCCGGACACGCTTTGCGCCGAGCCCTACCGGGTATATGCATGTTGGCGGTTTGCGTACCGCGCTTTATTCTTACCTAATCGCAAAAAAATCCGGAGGGGTATTTATTCTGCGCATTGAGGACACGGACTCAGCCCGATTTGTCGAAGGAGCCACGGAAATAATCATCGATACGCTCAATGACGCCGGCCTCCATTTCGACGAAGGCCCGGGCGTCGGCGGCCCCGTGCCGCCATACACGCAGAGCGAACGCAAACATCTATACCGCCCCTATGCGGAGCTCCTTTGCGAAAAAGGCGCGGCATATTACTGCTTTTGCGAAGCAAATGAGGACAACGCGGCGGAGCCGCGTAATGCAGAATTGAGAATGCAGAATGCAGAATTTGAGGACGAATGTCGAGAAATCCCGTTCGAGGAGGCTAAAAAGAGGGTGGATGCGGGGGAACGCTTTGCCATCCGCATGAAAACTCCGCGTCAAGGCTCCACGACGGTTGACGACATGGTGTTCGGAAAAATTACGGCGCTGAACGAAACTCTTGACGACATGATCCTCTTAAAAAGCGATGGGATGCCGACATATAATTTCGCCAACGTCATCGACGATCATCTGATGGGAATAACCCATGTCCTGCGCGGAAGCGAGTACATAAGCTCCGCGCCGAAATACAACCTGCTTTACAGCGCTTTTGGTTGGGAAATACCCGCATATATCACCGTTTCCCCTGTTATGCGGGATGAACGGCATAAGCTGTCAAAACGGCACGGGGATCCGACATATGATGATTTGCTGCATCAAGGTTATCTGCCGGACGCGATACTCAATTATGTCGCCCTTCTAGGTTGGAGCCCAGGAGGGGAACGCGAAATTTTCACTTTGCCGGAGCTTCTGCAAGCATTTGACGTCAAAGGAATATCAAAATCCCCCGCGATATTTGATATCGAGAAGCTGAACTACTTCAACGGCGAATACATACGCGCGCTGGCGCCGGAAAAATTCGCCCAAATGGCGGATCCATACATCAAGCAAGCCATAAAAAATGAGAACCTCTCAATCGGCGCGATAGCGTCAATACTTCAGGCCCGATGCAACAAACTGAGCGATATCCCTGAAAAAATCGACTTTTTTGACGGAGTGCAGGACTACTCTACGGAGCTGTACATCCACAAAAAATCTAAAACGGACGAGGGAATATCGCTCGATATGCTTCAATCGGCTTACGCCGCGCTTGAGGAGTTGCAGAGCTGGTCAGACGAGGCCATACATGATGCTTTGGCAGCACTTGCCGAAAAAGCCGGCGTCAAGAACGCGACGCTTTTGTGGCCCTTACGCATTGCTGTCTCGGGGAAAGCCGTCACGCCGGGCGGAGCCATTGAAATATGCGGGATTCTTGGGCGTAATGAGACGCTCCGGCGTATTACGTCAGGAATTGAAAAGCTGGGAGGCAGCGCCGCAGGCCAGCCTAAGAGCTAAGTAACTCTTCAGAACCGGCGCGGAAGACGGCTCCGACTACGCGTTTTGTCACGCTTTGATGGCCTCAAAAGCCTCATGCAGATCATAAATGATGTCGTCTATGTGTTCCGTGCCGATGGAAAGGCGCACGGTGTTGGGCTTGATGCCGGATGCCAGAAGCTCCTCGTTTTCAAGCTGGGAATGGGTTGTGGACGCAGGATGGATCACTAGAGACTTCGCATCGGCCACGTTGGCCAGCAAAGAGAAAAGCCGCAAAGAATCAATGAACTTTTTTGCCCTCGCTTCATCCCCGTCAATCTCAAAGGTGAAAATGGAGCCTCCGCCTTTTGGATAATACTTATTATAGAGCGCATTGCTGGGATTGCCCTGAATGGATGGATGGTTGATTACCGAAATCTCCTTGCGGGTTTTTAGGTAATCCAATACTTTCATCGTATTGTATATATGGCGTTCCACGCGGTACGACAGGGTCTCAACCCCTTGCAGCAACAGGAAGATGTTCAGCGGGCTGAGCGCGTAGCCTTTGTCGCGCAGGATGTCCGTGCGGGCTTTGGTGATATACGCCGCTTCTTTCAACGCTTCGGCATACACCATGCCGTGGTAGCTGGGGCTAGGGGTGGTGAACTCAGGAAACTTGCCTGACGCCCAATCGAATTTGCCGGAATCCACTATCACGCCGCCGATGGAGTTGCCGTGGCCGCCTATGAATTTTGTGGCTGAATGCACCACGATATCGGCGCCATGCTCAAACGGGCGGAGAAGGTACGGCGAGGCAAAGGTATTGTCAACGATCAGCGGTATCTTGTTTTTGTGGGCGATTTGCGCGACAGCCTCAAAATCCACGATGTCCGAATTTGGATTTCCGAAGCTCTCCACAAAAATCGCGCGGGTGTTTTCCTGGATCGCATTCTCAAAATTCGCCGGTTCGGCGGAATCCACAAAGGTTGTCGTAATGCCCTGCCTGGGGAAGGTGTTTTTAAAGAGGTTAAAAGTGCCTCCGTACACGCTCTGTTGGGAAACGATGTGATCCCCGGCTTTGAGGATGGTTTCAATGGAAACCGTCACAGCCGCCGCCCCCGAGCTGAGCGCCAATGCGCCGACGCCGCCCTCCAGAGCGTTGATCCTCTCCTCAAAAGCGGTCTGAGTGGGGTTGTTGATGCGGGTGTATATATACCCCGGCACGGTAAGCCCGAATTTTCCCGCGGCATCCGCAGTATCCTTGAAAACATAAGACGTGGTCTGATAAATCGGCACGGTGCGGGCCAATGTCGCGGAATCCGGCTCCTCTTGCCCGGCGTGGATCTGCAGGGTTTCAAATTTCAGTTTTCTTTCCTTAATTGTGCTCACGATTTTTTCCTCCTTTTCTGTTAGGGGTTAATCAAACAAAGCGGTTGAAAGGTAGCGCTCTCCGGTATCCGGAAGAATTACGACAATATTCGACCCAAAGTTTTCCGGCCTTTTGGCCACTTGCACAGCCGCCCAAAGCGCCGAACCTGACGATATGCCGACCAAGATCCCTTCCGCCCCGGCAAATTCCCGTCCGGCCGCGAAAGCGTCCTCGTTTTTCACCGTAACGATCTCGTCAAAGATTTTGGTATTCAATACATCCGGCACAAAGCCCGCCCCGATGCCCTGTATCTTATGGGCGCCCGCTTTTCCTTCCGAAAGCACGGGAGAGTCCGCAGGTTCAACGGCTATGATTTTTATATCCGCTTTTTTTGATCTCAAAAATTCGCCCGCGCCGGTGATGGTGCCGCCGGTCCCAATGCCCGCCACCAGAACGTCAATCAGCCCGTCCATATCTTCCCATATCTCGGGGCCAGTCGTTTCCCGATGAACCTGCGGGTTTGCCGGATTGACGAACTGCCCCGGAATAAACGAATTAGGCATCTCCTCGGCCAGCTCTTGCGCTCTCTCGATCGCGCCCTTCATGCCCTTTGCCCCCTCCGTGAGAACGACCTCCGCTCCGTATGCGGCAAGCAGCTTTCGCCGCTCAACGCTCATGGTTTCAGGCATGGTCATAATGGCCCTGTATCCCCGCGCGGCGGCCACGGACGCAAGCCCGATGCCGGTGTTTCCGCTTGTAGGCTCGATGATGACTGCGCCAGGCTTCAGCCTGCCGCTTGTTTCCGCGTCACGGATCATCGCCCAAGCGGTGCGGTCCTTGACGCTCCCTGCAGGATTGAAATACTCCAGCTTCCCTATCAGGTTGGCTGATATCCCCTTTTTTTGAGCGTAGCCATTCAGTTTAAGCAAAGGGGTTCTGCCGATTAGATCGGTTATGTTATTTGCAACCCTTGACATATTCTGACCCTCCTGATATAATATAGTATATTGATATGTTTTATCGGCATTATACATTGCCGCCCCTTGTTTGTCAACAATTATTTTAAGAACCTCAAAGGAGGAGTGTTATGCGTATATCCGCAAAAGGCCGCTATGCGCTGGCAGCGCTGATGCAAATCGCGAATAGAAAAGATACGGCGGAACCCGTGCCCATCATAAGCATATCGGAAGCGCTTGGCGTGTCCAAGCTATTTCTGGAACAAGTTGCGGCAAACCTGAAAAAAGGCGGATTGATCATTGCGGTAAAAGGTGCAAAAGGAGGATATCTGCTCTCAAGGGCGCCGTCCGAAATCAACGCATTGGACATGCTTCGCTCTGCGGAAAACGCACTTTTTGAAACCGAGCAGAACGACCCCCTGGAGCAAGCCCCGGTCGTTTCCGACGCACTATCCACCCTGGTCTTCGCCCCTCTGGACAAAGCGATCGAAAACTGCCTGTCCCGAGTAACCTTGCAGGATTTGCTGGATTACACGTTGGAAAACGTCGACAGCCATTCCTATATGCTATACATTTAGTTCGGATTTCCGGCACAAAGGAAAAACTCTTGTAATTTTTCAACTTTTCCCGTATAATAACCGCGTAGGCATAATTAACATACTAATCATATAGGAAATGGTGCAGATAATGGCAGGAACAGTTTATCTCGATAACGCCGCGACAACGAAAATGTCAAAAGCCGCGTTGGAAGCAAGCATGCCATACTTGAACGAAGGATATGGCAACCCCTCGTCGGTGTATTCCGTAGGACAGGACGCAAAACGCGCCATAGAAAACGCGCGAAACACGGTCTCTGAAAGCATTGGCGCCCTTCCGGATGAGATATACTTCACCGGCGGCGGAACTGAGTCGGACAACTGGGCGATACTCTCAGCGGTCGAATTAAAAAAGGACAAAGGCAAGCATATCATAACATCCGCGATAGAACATCCGGCCGTGCTGAACACTTCAAAATATCTTGAGAAAAAAGGATATGAGGTGACATATCTCAGCGTGGATCAATACGGACAGATTTCGATGGACGAACTGCGCGATTCCGTACGTGACGACACCGTGCTAATAACGATTATGATGGCAAACAACGAAATCGGGACTATTCTACCGATATCTGAAATCGGCGGCATCGCCCGTGAGCGCGGCATACTGTTTCACACCGACGCGGTGCAGGCCGTCGGGCATATACCCGTCGACGTCAAAGAGTTGAACGTAGATTTATTGTCATTTTCCGGGCATAAATTCGGCGGGATGAAAGGCGTCGGCACCCTATTTGCGAAAAAGGGCCTGAACTTGCCGCCGTTACTGCACGGAGGCGGGCAGGAGCGCGGCGGAAGAAGCGGGACGGAGAATGTCGCGGGCATCGTCTCCCTCGCGGCCGCGCTTAACGACATGATGCCGAGGCTCCCTCTGCTCAAGGTCACGCAGATAAGGGACAGGCTGATAAAAGAATTGCTGAAAATCCCCAAATCCCGCATCACGGGCGATCCCGTGAACAGGCTGCCCGGCATCGCATCTTTCATTTTTGAAGGAATAGAAGGCGAATCCATGATTCTTCTGCTCGATCAATGCGGGATTTGCGCGTCCTCCGGCTCCGCCTGTTCGTCCGGCTCACTCGACCCATCCCATGTTTTGCTGGCAATCGGCTTGCCGCACGAAATCGCGCACGGCTCTCTGCGGCTTTCGGTCGGCGAAAACAACACGGACGAGGATGCGGATTACGTTCTTGAAAAACTGCCGGGAATCATCGCCAAATTGCGCGACATGTCCCCGGTATGGCACGAATAACCAATGCGGTCTGCGGATCGCTAAGGTACTATACTAAATGTGGAGGAAACTTATGTATTCTGAAAAAGTAATGGAGCATTTCACGAATCCCCGGAACGTGGGAGAGCTTGAAGACGCCAACGGCATCGGCGAGGTCGGCAATTCCAAATGCGGGGACATAATGAAAATATATATGAAAATCGAAGACGACGTAATCAGCGATATACGATTCAAAACCTTTGGTTGCGGCGCAGCCGTGGCGACCTCATCAATGGCTACCGAACTGGTCAAGGGGAAAACGGTGCGGGAAGCGCTTGACATCACAAACGCTACCGTCGCGGAAGCGTTGGACGGCCTGCCTGCCGTAAAACTGCACTGTTCCGTGCTTGCCGAACAAGGAATAAAGGCCGCCATACAAAACTACTATGAGCGGCAAGGAATCGACCCGACGCCCATCATCGGCTGCGGCATGCAATGTGAAAACTGCGGCGCATAGAGGCGGAATTTTACAGGAGTTTGGCGATGAATGATAAAAACGCCATATTTATGGCGTCAAAAAGATTGGTAGAGCTGCAAAACGATTTCTCAGGAAGCAACAACCCCGTTTCCTATCCCGCCGTCGGCACGATTGTCAGGATAATAGGGAAAATACGCCTTGCGATGTTCCCCGGGTTCTTTGAGGAAGCGGAGGAAGCGTGCTTGCAGGATGCGCGGACTCAACTGTTGCTTTCGGAAATCCATAAAGAACTGTCGGAAGAAATCAATGCGGCTTTGCAGAGGCAAGAAGGCGCCGAAGAAACCGCGCAATACTCAGACGAAGTCGCGACCGAACTGCTCGACCGGCTTCCCGACATACTGCAGATGCTATACAAAGATGCCCAGGCAGGCTTTGAAGGCGACCCTGCGGCTCGGAACGTCGAAGAGATCATCTTGACATATCCCGGGTTCTTTGCAGTTTTCGTTTACCGCATCGCGCATTTTTTGTTCTCGAAAAATGTGCCGCTCATACCGAGGATGATGAGCGGGTACGCCCACAGCGTCACGGGGATCGACATCCATCCGGGAGCGGATATCGGAGAATACTTTTTTATTGACCACGGCACGGGCGTCGTGATCGGCGAAACGGCCTCAATAGGCAACCACGTCAAACTCTATCAAGGTGTCACCCTCGGAGCGTTGTCAACAAAAAAGGATCAAGGGTTGAGAAATGCGAAACGGCACCCCTCGATTGGGGACAATGTGACGATCTACTCAGGCGCTTCCATATTAGGCGGGGATACAGTCATCGGCGAGGGCGCGGTGATTGGCGGCAATGCCTTTATCATCAATTCCATACCCGCAAAAACGGTTGTGAAAATGTATACTCCTGAACTGCAATATAAAAACGAAAACGAAGTGAAACCCGGCGAACCCGATCGGCCTGATTCGTGGTTTTACATGATATGAGGTTCATATGAGAATATCTGAAATACAGGATAAAATAATCCAATTAAAAAAAGAAAAAGACATTTGCATACTGGCGCACAGCTACCAAGCAAGGGAAATAATCGAAATCGCCGATCATACCGGGGATTCTTTTCAATTGAGCGTGGCGGCAAGCAAGGTCAGCCAAAAAACCGTTATTATGTGCGGCGTCCGTTTCATGGCCGAAACGGTGAAAATCCTTGCGCCGGAAAAGACTGTGTTTCTTGCCAACCCCGAAGCCGGCTGCCCGATGGCGGAACAGATGGACAAAGAATTGATAATGTCCGTAAAATCCCAATTCCCTGACTATACGGTCGTCGCGTACATCAACACCACAGCGGAGCTGAAGACGGTTTGCGACGTGTGCGTCACATCATCCTCCGCCGTTAATATAATCAACAACATTCCCAACGATAATATTTTGTTTCTGCCGGACTGCAATTTAGGCGCATATGCCGCATCGCAGCTGCCGCATAAAAACATTAAGCTGCTGCAAGGCGGTTGCCCGATACACGCCGTCGTGGACACTGACGACGTAAAAAAAGCCAAAGCGCTGTATCCCGGCGCGGCTTTGCTCGTCCATCCCGAATGTGTGCCCGACGTGGTAAGCATGGCCGATTTCATAGGCTCGACCTCCGCCATCATGGAACATGCGATAAATTCCGACAGTAAGGATTTCATAATAGGGACGGAAATGAGCATTGCGGAACATTTGCAATACCGCTGCCCCGACAAGAATTTTTATTGCCTGTCAAAAAAACTGCTGTGCCCCAACATGAAAATCACCACGCTCATTGACGTCTTGAACTGCGTAAACGGCAGCGGCGGCGAAGAAATCGCTCTGGATGAAGCAACCATTGCCGAAGCAAGGGCGTGCATTGACAAAATGCTGGAATTGGACGCTAAATGACCAATCAGTTTTCAAGGACGGAAATGATATTCGGCAAAGACGGCATGGCAAAGCTGTTTGATGCGAAAGTGGCGGTTTTCGGCATCGGCGGCGTCGGAGGATATGCCGTGGAAGCTCTGGCGCGCAGCGGAGTCGGCAGTCTTGATTTGTTTGACTATGATAAGGTGTGCCCGACCAATATCAACCGACAGGTCCACGCAACGCATAAAACGGTGGGCAAGCTAAAGATTGACGCCGCAAAGGAGCGCGTACTGGAAATCAACCCCAACGCCAAAGTCGGCACATATAAGATGTTTTATGTGCCTGAAACGTCGGCGCAGGTTGATTTGTCGCAATACTCCTACATCATTGACGCCGTTGACACAGTCTCGGGAAAGATTGAGCTTGCGGTCAAGTCCAATGAGTGCGGCGCCCCAATCATCAGTTCCATGGGCGCGGGAAACAAGGTGGACGCGGCTGCCTTTGAGGTCGCCGACATATACGGCACTTCGGTTTGCCCTCTGGCAAAAGTGATGCGGCATGAGCTCCGCAAGCGAGGCGTTCAAAAACTGAAGGTTGTTTATTCTAAAGAAATCCCCGTCGTGCCGGACGAGGGTTTGCCCTCGGGCTGTGAGTTGAATTGCGTGTGTCCGCCGGGCACGGAAATGAAATGCACGGCGCGGCGCCGTATCCCCGGCAGCAACGCTTTCGTCCCCGCAGCAGCCGGCCTGATCCTCGCGGGAGAAGTAATCAGAGACTTGACGGGCTTTATGGGATAAAACGCGGTGGTGGTTCTCGCGTTTCATTCAACGTGAGAACTTCCCCCGCATTTCAGCCGCGCTTAGGCTATTTCTTGTATCCGCATTTTGGGCACACGCCGTTTTCGTCCAACAAAATGCCGCATAACGGGCATCGGTCTTTTTCCTTTTGGTCTTTTGTGCAGTATTCTTGCGTGGCGCCGTTCACCCCGCTTGTGAAGGTGAGTTTAGCAATGTTCAGTTTGTCTTTCAGCAAATCATAGACTATCTTGACCATGCCTTCGACGGTCATCGTCTCTTTCGTAACGACCAAGCGGCATTCCGGATACGCCGTCGCAAGCTCCGTCTTGAAAGCGGGGCCTTTTTGTTTATTGCTAGGCGCACCATCCTTGATGCCCAATTCCTCGTAAACTCCAAGAATCGCGGGGAGCAGCGGGTCGTCTTCCCTCAAAACCAGCGCGTGGTCAAAGTTTTGCAGGACTTCCCATGCGGTTTTCTTGATTTCGTTGCACGGGAAAACCATGTTGACGCCAGGGTTGACGGTGTCTTCAACTTCAATCGTCAGTATCCCCGTATGCCCGTGCAGATACTGTGCCTCGCCTTTGAACCCGTAGAACCTGTGCGCGTACTGTAAATCCAAAACGGTGAAACTTCTCATAGCCATACTCCTAAAATAATTATTTATTACATTCAGGGCAGATGCCCAAAAAATAATATCAAGTCACGCATGAAACGCGGGGATGGCTCTCGCGTTTCCCTATTTGCCCATTTCCGCTATTGCCTCTATTTCAACTATCGCGCCCCTCGGAAGGGCAAGCGCCGCCACGCTGGAACGGGCCGGTTTGCTTGTGAAATGCTTGGAATACACTTCATTGAATTCGGCAAAATCATCCATATCCGTTAAAAAACAAGTGGTTTTCACGACGCGGTCAATGCTGCTGCCCGCTGCGTCCAAAACCGCTTTTAAATTGCGGATGGCTTGTTCCGCCTGCTCTTTGATGCCTCCGGACGCAAGCTCGCCGGTTTCCGGCAAAAGCGGGATTTGCCCTGACGCGAAAACCATGCCGTTTGATATGATTGCCTGAGAATATGGCCCTATGGCCGCCGGAGCCTCATGAGTCGTTACTATCTTCATAACTCCCTCCTTTGGATATAATAATAACATACGTTTGCTGCGTGTTCAAGATGTTGGCCGTGGGATCCATGAAGCATCATTTCCCGATGATTCCGTACATGAAAAGTTTCACAATGCCCATCTTATACTCGCTTGGTTTTGTCATGTATTCGGATTGCTGAAAGATGGACATCGACATCATAATAAAATGCATGATCGCCTCGGTCGGTATGTCCGCATCAATAACGCCATCTCTTTTTCCCATTTCAATAAAACTGTAATACAATGCCATTGCCTTTTCCTTTACAGCTTCTTGAAAGACCTGATGAAGAACCTTGTCGCCTAATGCTTTTTCGTTAAAATGAGACAGCGCCGTTTGGTCCACCACGCTGCTTTTGCCTTGCATAATAAGCTCCAGTTTTTCCGCAAACGGCATGTCCTGCTTTAAAATTCGATCAAAATTGGCGATTTCCGTTTCTATGTAAGCGATAAAAGCTTCTTTAGCCAGCGCGTTCTTATCCTCGAAATAATTGTAGATGGACACTTGGGAAACCCGCGCCTTTTTAGCGATTTCGCTAATGCTGACATCCCGCATCCCGCGCTGGGAAAACAGTTCACGCGCCGCCTCGACTATTGCCGCTTTTTTAGCGGCAGTTCTTTTTTCATAACCGTTCATTTTCATCACCGAACACACAATAGCACATATTTTGAAATAATTCAAGAAATATTTCAAAATATCATTGACAAACACATTTTCACCTGATATTATGAAATCATCAGTGATATATTTCAAAACTATTCGTCAGGAGGAATTGACATGAAAGTAGATTTCAGCAACAAGACGGTGGGCGGCTTCAATTATGAGTTTATCAGATGCGTATCAACCCTGCCGGTCGGGTCGGCGGAATTTGGCGAATGCATGGAAACCATGGGAAGGATAAAGGATAATGACTTCGACAGTTGGATAACGGAGTGGGGCAAAACGGCGGATTATGTGGAAGGCTACGCTCGGTCGCAATTGGCAAATGGCGATAAAATCGCCGCGCGCAAAGCCTTTTTGCGCGCGAACAATTACTACCGAACCGCATGTTTTTACGCGCATCATACCGACCCGCGCCATAGAGGCTTTTGGAGCAAGAGCGTAAGCGCTTTTCATAGCATGGTTGAGCTGTCCGAACATCCGATCGAGAAAGTTGAGATTAAGTTCGAGGACGCCATGCTGTCCGGCTATTATATGCCCTGCGGGCAAGGGAACCGGCCGACTCTCATAGCAATCGGCGGATTCGATTCCACAATGGAAGAAGTCTATTGCTGGATCGGAGCGGCAGCACGCGAATACGGCTGGAACTGCTTGATTTTCGATGGGCCGGGACAATGGAGCGCTCTTATGAACAATCCCGGGCTTATATTCCGGCCCGATTATGAAAAACCCGTCGGCGCCGCCGTGGACTATTTGATGACGCGAAGCGATATCGACAAAGAGAAAATTGCCATAATAGGTTATTCTATGGGCGGATATCTGTGCGTGAGGGGCGCGCTTGACCCTCGCATAAAAGCTTGCATCCCTAATTCAATGGTGGTGGATTGCGGAGCCTCTGCAAGAGCTGGCATGAAGGGAATGGTCAAGAACGAGGCATTCATGGACAAAGCATTTAGCCTTCTTATGAAAAAAAACACCCCCGCGCGTTGGGGCTTTAATCATTCGTCATGGGTGTTGGGCATAAGCACCGCAAGCGAGTGGGTCAAGGCATACGAAGAATATACCCTTCTCGGTTTTGAGGAATTGCTTAAAGGGAAGCATATGTTGTTCATTTACAGCGAGGATGATATTAAAAATGCCTCAGCTTCAACGAAAAGCATTGTCACTGGAATGCTTGATTACATAGATTCCCTCGACTGCCCGCGCTATATTCGCCTGTTCACAAAACAGGAGGGCGCGTCAAGCCATTGCCAAATGGGGGGGATGTCATACGCGCAGTCTTCGATTTTTACATGGCTTGAACATGCGCTCTGCGGCACCAACATCGCGGATCAAGCAGCGGAGTCGTCAGATTTATTTGTTGAGCTCTTTAGAAAATACGGCGGGGAAGAAGGCGCGGCAAAAGCTAAATCCCTAATTAGCAAACTGGTTTTTGTGTAAAAGCCCCTGAACACATCAGGTGATTTAAATCAACCTAAGGAAAATTGACAACGAATAACGCTGTATTATCCCAAGATATCCCGCAAAATATACTTCGCCAAAACACAGTAAAAACCATATGTTTTGGCGAAGTATTTTAAACCTTTGCGGGGATTTCTTCAAATTATTGGTCAGATTTGGGGTAAAAACCCATCATTCGATCGTGCTTAGCTTTTCGAGGATCCTCATCTGAATAGCAAGAAATTCCCGTAATGCTTCCTCATTACCCTCTAACTCATCTTCAAATTGTTCAGCCTTCTCTGTCCATTCAATCAACTCCTCCATCATCTCCATGTAATCCATCAATATGGGAAAGTCCGTCGGGTTGCGGTTGAACTTCTCAAGCACTTCAATATACTTGTCCATCCAAGCCTCATACTCGGCAAGAAATTCTCTCCAATTGAGTGTATCGGCTGTAGGAGCTGGCGGAGGCGTAGGGTCGTTTGAAATAACCGGGTCTGATGAAGGTGGCGTTGGTGGGGGGGCGGAAGAAGGCGAGATTGATGGTTGTTCGCTGGACGGGGCTGGTTCTGCCGACGTTTCCTCTATCGGCCCTTCAATCCTTATGCGCATTACATCAGCACCTTCATAGTTTAGCGAAAGACTATACCCTGCTTCGTTGTTAGCATAATAGTGTTCGTCGCCTTTTCGATAATCGACGGTAAAACCATTATCAACACACGCATTAACATATATATCATATTCCGCTTTTGATGTGTTTCCGACATAAATTAAAAAACCACTTGAGTTCTCCCATTCGATGCTCCCCATATTTGATTTTGGTGTCGGAATTAGTTTAGCAATTTCGCTATTCGGCCATTGAAATTCTCTGGAGCCTATTGGGACTTTAATGGTTATAGTCATATAATCATAACTATCATTATGCAATACGTCGAGATGATATCTAGAATTATTATAGGCGCTATATCTATATGAAGTGTTCGAACCGCTAGAATCGACAGTAAAGCCTAATTCTTGACATTTTTCAACATACTCATTAAATTGTTTACTTTTAGTATGTCCGATTTCAACTTTAAACTCAACCTCGGTATTTGTAGATACCACTCCTATTTTTGACGTTGGAACAGGCAATAACCTAGCAAGTTCTCCTTCGGGCCATTCAAATCCGCTATGCCTCGATACTGTCTTATACCCACAGCCAACTACTAAAATCGTTACCACAGCCAAAATAAACAACAAAACTTTTTTCATTGATTTTTCCTTTCATTTTACAATCTGGATACCAATACCAATACCCTCCAAAAAATCCCCAACGGACGGACAACCCCCTGGCGCTTTGCGCCTGTCCCCCTTCGAATCGAAGGGGGCGTTCACCCGCCCGCTGGGTTTTCCCGGAAGGCCATAGCAAAAAGCGCGCAGGGGCTCTCGCCTTGCCTACGCGCTAAAAAATATACCTTTAGCGTATTAACACAATAACCACAATCGCTTTGTTTACAAAATCAGCTTGAATGAACCCGAAATATCGGATATACTGACTTTGTCGTAGCGGC
>Ga0099364_10008061_pt1 | contig 14900 bp, 12 predicted proteins | sample TergutTh196P3_FD_73070 | JGI IMG/M metagenome (GOLD analysis project Ga0099364, IMG submission 73070) | Microcerotermes parvus P3 segment gut microbial communities from Pointe-Noire, Republic of the Congo - Th196 P3 | ecosystem: Host-associated > Arthropoda: Insects > Digestive system > Gut ... | reverse complement strand
CCCGCAAAAAAGAAAGGAAGCAAAGAAAAACGCGGCTTAGGGGGCTGGGGGCCGCTGCCCCCGCTCGCCCCCTAAGAACCCCCGCGACCCCCCGCAGAGGTCGAAGACTGCACACTTGCCAGAACGGCAAGCAAAGAGCAATCAATAAAATACATCTGCCTTCCGCTTTCGCCCTGCGGGGCTCAAATGCTGGGCGCGGGAAAAAAGATAATAGGAAAAAAAGAAAACGAATTTTTCCCCGCTTCTTAAACCTTCATTTTGCATTGTAGCTTTGTGTCACACTGAAGGAAAGAAACTTATCGCTTCTTCCCTTCCTAATTCCTAATTCCTATTTCCTAATTCCTGCGTAGCTGCCTTGTATCAAAATCGGGGTTGAAGGCGTAGAAGTTTTTGCTGTCCAGATTATCGGTTGCGATCCGAAGGCTTTCGCCGAACCTCTGATAATGCACAAGCTCCCTTTGCCGCAGAAAGCGGATTACATCCTTTACATCCGGGTCGTCAGCCAGGCGCAGTATATTGTCGTAGGTTGTGCGGGCTTTTTGCTCCGCCGCCATATCCTCATGCAGGTTGGTGATGATATCGCCCTTGGACGCGATCGGGCTTACGCTGAAAGGTACGCCGGACGCGGAAACCGGATAGATGCCCGCAGTGTTGTCGACAAAATAGCTGTCAAACCCGGAGCTTTTGATCTCGTCCATGCACAGCCCGCGCGTGAGCTGATAGACAATCGCCGCGATCATCTCCATATGGCCGAGTTCTTCGGTGACGTGAAGATATCAGTTGTATTGTTAATGCGCTGAAATCCTTGTAAATTCGGGCAAAATCGGGAATAGTTCTATCTCGAAATCTTCCGGTGAAGCGTGCCATCTGCCGCTTTTCTCTTTCGTATACTCAACCTTTTCGAGAACGCTCTTTAACAGGTCGTTCTTGGCTTCCGGCGTGGGGAGTTCGTGGTATACCGCAAGCACTTTCTCAACTCGCGGGATAATATTTACACGATTTTCCTCGCGCAATTTTTCAGTAGATGCTACATTCTGAATCGCCGTAAGGTCAGCCTCGGCTTGGTGTATGCGCTCATTTAGTTCCCGCCTGCGCTCAATATATTCGTTATCATCGTATACGCCGCGCTCAAGCGCGTCACGTGCTTTACTAAGCTGCTGTGTAAGGGTTTTAATCTCGCCCTCTTTCTGTGCAATCTGCTTGTGTACTAGGCCGATTGTTGCCGCGCTTTTTTTGCCGGTCTTTTTATCAGAATTTTCTATACTCCATTCCAGCTTGTACCCCTCTAGCCATTGCTCCAATCCGTCTAATACAGCTTTTTCTACAAGGTGAAGATGTGAGCTGACATTATTACAATCAAGGGTTTGGCATAACATGGTGTCGGGATAACCGGAAGCCCCATATGGGCGGCGGGTCATTCTGCGCCCGCATTTCCCGCAGATAACAAGACCGGACAGCGGATTTTTTACAACGCCGCGCTCCCCCGGTGGCCGTGGCGGGTTCGAGTTCATAATTTTCTGCGCCCTGTTAAATACATCTACATCGACAATGCCATCATGCCGCCCATCAGCGATTATACATTCCTCTTTATCTGCTCTCGGGCGGCTCTTTTTTATTTCGCCGTTTTCGCGTTCTTTAACCACGTGCCGCCAATTCCAACGCACTTTCCCTACGTAATGCGGATTTATAAGCATATCTCTTATGGTTTGCTGATGCCAATTTTGTCCGCTATGTGACGGTATTTTTAATTTATTTAGCCGCCTTGCTATGAGTGACACGCCAATACGCTTATATGTGCCGTCCTCTTGTATAATTCCCTTGGTGTACCATTCAAATATCTGCCGAACAATATCGGCTTGCTCCGGTATTTCTTCGAGCGTCCAGCCCTGTTCATGGGGCAGCTTTACACGCTCATACCCATATAAAGGCTTGTTGCTTACATATTTCCCTTCGAGTACAGAGCGGGCGCGTCCATCTTGCAAACGGCGGTTAATTGTCCTGTATTCTTGGCGGGACATAAACAGCCCAAACTCAAAATATTCTATGTCAGATTGATTCGTTGGGTCGTATGTTTTCATTGGCGTGATTATTTTTGTTTTAGAATACTTAAAAGCATCTATAATAGTACCTTGGTCTACATGGTCACCGCGCGTAAGGCGTTCAACCTCAATAACAAAAACCCCTGTCCACATTTTTGCGTCTATATCTTTAAGTAGCTTTTGCATTTGGGGACGCGCGGCAATCGTTTCACCGGATACTACTTCCTCATATACGCTTTTTTCGTCAATCTCAATACTAAGTCTGTCGGCAAGGTCATACAAAGCTTTTTTATGACGTTTGAGAGTATCGCCTTCGCCGTGCCGCTCGGCTTCAACATCTTTGCGGCTTTTGCGCAAGTACATGCAATAGCGTTCCACTTCTTTCACCTCGTTTTTACAATCCTAAAGCGTACAATCATATATAAGTGATATTTACATTATAGCATAAATTAGTTTAACTGCAATACTTTTCTGCCGGGTATTGTCGCCGCCCGGCTCGGCTGTTGCACGTTACGCCCTCACCGCTTCTACCTTAACCGTTCCCCGACTATTCACCGCTCCGCTTGTGCCGTACATTTCGCGGATTTCGTCTAGGTCGTAATCTTTGCGGCTGCGCTTTTTGTAATCATCGGGTTTTAAGTACCAAGCGATTTTTTTGCTGTGCCATTGAAAGCGCAACGCCTTTAGCCGCTCCTTGTGCGGTTTCGTGTTTCCTGTTACCCATACAAAACAGCCGATAACCTCAATAACAATATCGTCCATTCGCATAAGCTTGTCTATTAGCTCTTTGAAATATTCGGCGGTTTCGGTGGTGGCTTCTCTGGCGGTGTAGGTTTCACCGTCTTTGGTCTGGTGGATGTCTTTCAACCGGGGGAATAATAAATCATACTCATTGTTAATCGTTTTCATGGTTTCGACATTGCCGCCACGGTCGGGATGATGTTCCATTGCCAGTTTACGGTACATTGCCTTTAGTTCCTCGGCGGTTTTCGGTGTCGGATTAAAATAGGTATACTTTTTCATTGTGACAGCCCCTTTCATTTTCCGCTCTGCTGCCCACAATCTTGATGGGCGTTAGCGCGGTGCGCTTTGCGCTTAAATTGGCTGTCACGCAACATGACTGTATATGCGCGTCAAAGGGGCTACGTGCAAAGCAAAAATTTTTCGTATTCGCAAATAACAGAAAAAATTTTGCGTGCATTTACCCCTTGACGGATAAGCATATACAGTCATGGTATAGCTATTATTATACTTTAACTTTACACTTCCGCTCCTTGCATATTATTCCCGCAATTATCGCAAAATTTAGCATCTGCGGGTAATGCCGTCCCGCATGATGGGCAGGCTATATCCGTATCTTGATTTTGGCTCCGGATTTGGATTTGATTTTGTACTTGATGTTGGGTTGGGGGTTGATTATTCACTTGGTTTTGATTTTTAAGGTCGGATAATTTTTGTTTCAGCTCTGATACTACAGACAAGCGTTGTGAGATTTGCTCACATATACCCGCCGTTTCATCCGGCAGGCTTGTGTTTTCGGTATAAAGCCGATAACATTTCTCGCCAAGCGCGGTATATAGGTTGGCAATTTCCCTTTCTTCGCCGCTGATATTTACATTCAGCTTTGTGGTTTCTACAAGCTCGCCGGATTTTTTAGCGGTCGCATACGCGACATAGCTCATGTTCTTTTTAGAGCGGTTTAGAAAAGGCTGTACCTTGTCGCTTATAAACGAAGAAGCCGTGTTTGAGCCTTGCAAAACAGGTTGGGGCGGCACCGCTGTATTCTTATTGTTTTTTCTATCCATTTTATACTGCACATACAGCCCTGTCGCCGCAAAAATGGTGCTGCCTATAATAATTACCGCTAAGATATTACTGCCAATCAAACCGCTAAGCCCTACTCCCATTAACACACCGCCGGATAATGATGTTGAAATGATTATGATATGTTTTGCGGCAAACGCGCCGAGGACACCAAACGTAACGCCGAGGATTACACCGAACCATACATTTTGCGATGTCAAAAACCCAATCAAAAAGCCCATTGAACCGACAAACAAAAATACACCTGCAAAATAAACCTTCAAAGACAAAACAACAAACAATACTCCCAATATGATACCCGCCAAAATACCAAGACCGGGACTGTCGGCAAGTATTCCGGCACCGAATACACCTATCGCAAAACCTAATAAGAACCCGATTATAGCCACCTGTATTTTGAAAATCTTGTAGCCAAAATAGCACTCCAGCGCACCGATAACAATCGCGACAGCGCCTAAAATTCCCGTAACCTGTTGTATCACGTTATTCATTTAGTACAAGCCCCCAATCCTATAATATAGTTTTATAAAATAACTTGGTTGCCCCCCAAAGATATATTGTTATTGATGGATATATCCCGGATAAGCCATTCCCCGGTTGCTTCGTCATACACAAGCGTAACTACCTGTGTTGACCGTGTGCTTGTCCAAGCATTAGATGTGCCTCGGCTGCGGTATCGGTAATGGAACTGTACATTTACCCTTGCGCCGGTATCTCCGGTTATATCCAAGCTGTCTAAATCAACAATAACTGTTGAAAAATCAAATTCATATGCGCTATTATTCCGTACCCAGCTGCTTATATCATAGCTGCTTGTAACGCCTCTCAGCGGTGCGGTGCTTACTTGATTTAAGCAGTCTAAATATGTCGTGTAGTACAGATAGAGCGTGTCCATTATCATTTGAGGATTGTCAAGCAAAGCAGGGGAAGCGTCCGGCAATTCTTCCGGCAAGCTGCCTGTCATATCTGACTGCGCGTTTTCTTGTGTCCCTGCATCTTCTATAATGGCGGCACCGTTTTGCGGCGGTGTGTCTATCGGCGGCTCTGTCACTTGCAATGGCGGCTCTGCCTGTGATTCGGGTATAACGGCACCCTGTTCTGCTTCATTTAAGCTTTGCCCGCCCTCTATAGCAATAACTTCCCCCCTGTCTTGTGCTGTCTGCACAGAATTTTCCCGCAAACTCAAATACCAAAACCCCACGCCTGCGCCCGCCGCCAAAACTACAGCAACCGCACATATTATAATCCGGCTGTTTTTATTTCCGGGCTTTAGCGGTGTTGGCGTTGTCGGCGGCGGTTGTGCCTGAACATCAATGGCTGTCTGTTTGGGTTTTTGATTATTTGTACGGATGGGCTTCCCGCAGTTCAAACAGAATTTTGCGTTTTCTCTTTCAACTGCTTTCCCGCAATTCCTGCAAAATGCCATTTTTTTACCTCTACAGTTTGAATAACTCACTTGCTTGTAAATTGCATTTTATTGTAGTTATACTTCAATAGAATGCGAAAGCATTTTAGAAACTTCCAATAAATCAGTCAGCTTTAGACACTTCAAAATCTAAATATTGTACGCGGTCTGTAAAAATATTAGTTGCTATACCAGTATGTACAATTTTAGAATCATCCGCTAAAAGAAACCCTCTATAATTAGCAAATGTGTATCCTCGAGGCTGTTCTATCCATTCGCTTCCCTCAATGGTGACTACTAAATTCTCAAAATCAATACCTCCAACTGCTTTTAAACTACCGGAAGGATTAGATGGATTTGTTGGCAATGGATAAAAATTCACAGTAGCTTCTATAGCTCCATCACTTGACACGTTTGTAATGTCTATATTTAAACCCATTGAATTAGTTCTATAAGAAGAAGCGTTGTAATGACCAATCCACTGACCTTCAATAATTACTGATTTCACTTTAGGTAAATAAATGGTATTTTTAAACTCCCATCCATTCAACTTATCGTATTCATAAGTTATTTTGGCTTCTACATCAAATGTAACGAGCCTTTTATTCAAACTAAAAACACAGTTAAGCACCTGAATCACTCCTTTGTTTTGTGATTCGGTGTTTATAATAGAAAAATTGGAAACATCATTACTGTTAATATTGATAATTTGATTTCCTGTATGACTTCCTACTACACTATAAAACGTAATAGGTGTTTTACTGACTTCTGTAATTAGTTGCTCAACTGTTAAATTGAATTTTGCATTATCTTTAAAATTGCTTTCAAAAGGTGTAGAAACTCTATAATCATCCATTTTCCAATCATTGTCAAATGCAAACTCCAGCTGCATTTGCCCTTGTGCGACAAGAACATCGGATGCAAGATTCACGGTTATGGATGCACTATCCTTTTTTTGCTCTAATAAAGGATTTTGGCTGTCGATTATTATTTCGCTTATGCTTTCTTGGTCAAATATCCATTCATCACCGTCAATGTTTACGCGCAAACCCATTATTGATTCCTTAATCATATCTTCTTTTACCCCAATTAAGGGAGTAGAAGCCCATAAGCTCCGTTCATCCGGTTCAACGGATTCCAAAATCCAGCCGCCTTGGTCATATAGTTGGTAATCAAGCCTAAGATAACGTATGTAGGCAACTTCTTCATCGGATGAATCGATTTTAATCCAAACCGTATCTATCTTTCTGTCGTTGTCGGTATTCCTCTTTACTACCTCAATTTTGTCAATACCTTCGGAGTTAAATAGATTTGTGACTCTTGTTTCTTCAAGGTCAGTTTTAATTTTGCTTTCATTCGGCACTGATTCCGAACAAGACGATAATAGTATTGCTGTAACGAACACTATTATCAGCGTTGGCAGCAGAGATTTGTACTTTTTCATCATAACAATGACCTTCCTTACATAAATTATTTAGCATCTTATGGCCGGGTATTCTCATGGAACAAGATTTCTATTAGTCCGGTAAATAAACCCCCTTTACAGAAGCCACTATAGGTCTGCTGTGATAAATGGTATGTCTGGTAAATGGCTCGCAAACTATAACTACATTGTCATTCGGGCTAAAATAGTCAAAGGCATCCCTAAACGTAACGTCCACTTCTTTAACATTTTCAAAAAGCTCGTCTTCACCGTCTATTCCCATTCCCGGTAAAACAATTTGCTCAATAGGGGTATCGAGAACCAATATTGCCGAATCCAGCCAGCCAAATGTAGGATGATGCCAGCTTTCTTTTTTTATTGTTCCGGTTAATATGATTTCATCGTCACTAAAGTAGTGATAAAAAAGCCCGTAATTCTGCCATGTGCTTTTTAGGTACAAGTCAAATGTCGGCTGTCCATTGGGCACATTTTCATAATGCAGAGTGTCAAGGGATCCACCTAATACTTGATAAAGTTTAAATACTTCTTGACCATCGGGCATGTCAAGTAAATTATGTGCTGTATCCGTCCCCGTCCATATCCTTAACACACTTTCGCTATTCAAAGCAATAACCCAGCTGCCTGTAGGAATCCTGTATGAGCTGCTGTATGGCAACAGAAAATCAAGCCCTGTTTCCAGAGCAGCCATAGGCAACCCACTATTTATGTAACGGTAGTATTCTTTTGCGTTTTCGTCATATTCCTCGCGTGACTGCAAGTAAAAATGGAATAACCCGATATCGGAACTGTCGTCCATTTCTAAAGCCAAAGTTATGCTGTCTTCCCCTGTAGGGATAAAGATAATTCGGTTTTGGTATTCGATAGGCAATTCAATATCAAAGCCTAAAATATCCGCCGTGAACATCTCGCCGGAGAGGAAGAAAGCATCGTCCGGTCTGATAATGGGTTTTGTACATGGGTCTACACGTACTCCAGCTTCCATGTGCTGAGTGGCACGGACAGGGCTATTATTTTCTGTCCAAATTTTATACTTAAAGTCAAGCACATATTTTATCTGCGGAAATATATCAACCCCAACGGTAAGCGGCATATAAACGGAAAGGTCTGTACAAATTGCGCTTGAACGGTGTCCGAGATATACACCGAAGCCTATAGAAGCTTCTATATCGAGAATGCCAATACCGAAAAATGTGAGACCCGGTTTAAATCCGGCCAGTATTTCAGCCTGCGCCGAAGCGTCAACATTGTGGGACTGCTCATTTAACTTGTGGTGCAATGACGGCTTATTATTTGTTACAAAAACACCGTATTCAAAACTAACACTCTCTTGGTAACTGATTTTCACTTCGCCGGAAACATCCAGAAAAACCCTTAACATGACCGCTGCTCCTGTCGTCCCAACCGGAATAGGGATTCTACACAGCGTAATCACTGAACCCCTTAAAGAAAGCTCCGCTTCCAATTCAGCATAGACAGATGTGTCAACAATCAAAGCCCCTTGATTCATTTTAGGTGGGAGCAAGCTTATATATTCCTCTTTCATATCAAGGGTTGCTTTGGCTGCTACAGCAAGAGTGCCTTTTACTTTATTGTCCCCCACCTTAACATCAAACTCTAATTTCACACCATCCCGTGTTTGTGGGGTAGACAAAGTAAGCAACATCGGATTAGTATTTAAGTTTGTTGCTACGGTAGGCATTGGGGCAATGCCGCCAAAAACCCCGGCAGAAACAGGGGTAATGTCATCCATGTTGACAACGCGCCCTGTAACCCCCTCGCTCCAACTAATATTGTTGAAATCCGGGTAAAATTCGCCGTGAACATCAAAACCGGACAGCACTTCGCCAAGAGTTGGTTCTTCGTTTATTACGGCATAACTACCGTCAGCAGCCGGATCGATGCTCACAACTTTTCGCGCGACCCCATATGGATACTCGCTTGTCGGCGGTAATATATATACCATACCCTCTGTCAGTAACTCGGCATCAGAACCGGAAATATTCATATACATCGAACCTGTACCGTGATATGAAATGGCTGCGGCAGTATGTGTCAAATCTAAAATATTATCATGAATATTCAAGTAACTGCTGCGGTTCGGGTCAATATCAATGGTAGTTAGGGATTTTATTTTTGCGATTATATCGTCACATTCCATTATGGTTACTTCACCATTAGGATTAAAATTGCCGGATGGAATACTAAAAATCCCATTATCAACAGAAAGACAGATAATTTCGGCATCCGGCAGAGAAGATATGTCATTCAACACCGCTTCTGGTTCTCCAAAGAAACCAACTGCTTTAGCTGTTGTCACCGCAACAAAAGCACGCGTTGCTTTTTCGTCGGGATAGAATAGGTCTGCTTCGGTGTCTATCAAATTATATATAGCGGCAAGCTGTATGTATGTATAGGCGGGGTGTCCGGCTTGAACATCCGGGAAAAATGGTTCTATATCGGTAAAGCGGCTGTAACCTCTAGCTTCGACCAGCATTGTTATCCACTGCGCCCGTGTCGCTGATTCACCTGTGTATGATACAGTTGAGTCGCCATTCTCCGGGGACATGGGGTTGGTTGGGTCGGCTGGCGTATTACGAAGTACATGGACAGATAACACAACAGCAATAACTATAATTACTGCCGAAAATATTACCTTAAATCTATTGTTTTGGCTAATATGCACAAAATTACACCTCAATTATGTTTGATTACATATAAAAGCAAAGAATTACGGCGGAATTGCCCCTTTATTTTAGCAACAATTTGGCGCTATGTCAATCAATAATAAGGATATTGTCACTTTTCGGCGCATTGCTTGCTGTTTAGCTATGCTTGCTATACCCTATGAAGTATGGGGTTGATGATATGGCTTTTGATAAATTGATCCAGCTTAGAAAGCAGAAAAATTTAAAACAGGCAGATATAGCACAGCATTTAAAAATTACCCGGCAAGCCTACACATCTTACGAGTTAGGCAAGAGGGAAATGGATTTTTATACGCTATGCAAACTTTGCGATTTTTTCGGAGTTACTGCTGATTATCTTCTGGGTAGGTATGATGTAAAGCCCTTTTTGCTTGAAGATGATGAAGAAATACGGCTCATCAAGCTGTTCAGAACGATTGACGAACGTGGTCGCGCTGCAGTTAAAGCAAGCGCAAAATTTGAATCTGAGCAATCTTTTAAAAATCAATCTAAAAAAGAAAAGGCAATGTAATATATTTACATGAATGGTAAAGACCGCATACCGGTAAAATGGTATGCGGTCTTTTTTGTTTCCTTTAATAATTCTATCATGTTTACTCATATTCTTTTTTATGCCATTTTTCTTTGACGTACTGTTTGCTTGTAATATGTTCTAGCTTATAAAATGTGTTGACATTTTTGGGCACTTCTTTACTAATTAAGGCATCAAACTCATTTAAAAAATCATATACAGCCAGCGGATAGTAATTAGATAAATATGACCGTCTACTATTTTTGCGTTTTTTCATGTTCTTTTCAATATGATCAACTGCAATATTACAAGATAAATGTGTATAGCCTTTGTAAGGACTGTTCCTGTGGCAGTATTTCCTAAACTCTAAATTAGCAACGTACTTATCACAATGCTGGCATTTTGAATATTTATACCCAAACATGATCAAGTAATGCCATACCGAAAAGATGATGTCCTCCAGCGAATGGCAGGTGTACGTAAAGCGCATAGGGATGCCTTTGTTGTCCTTAAACATTCCGCTTATATCAAACTGGTCGTTGTAGCTCAACGTTTCCCATTGAAATTCAGAATCGGGGGCGTTTTTAATAAAGCCATATTTGCTGACCAGTTCATGCTGTTGGTACATGGGATTCTCTCTTAGAAATTCAATCTTATAAGTAAACTTCAAATTATAGAATTGCTTGAATACTTCTAGTTGACTCAAGGTAATCTTTTTATTGCTCGTAAGTACATCATTTATCTGGTGTACTGCATTGTAAAAATGCACGAAGTGCGAAGGATGGGGGAAGCCCTTGTTTATTCTGTCGGTATACTCTCCATCGCTGAAAAATGGGTGTTTTAAATAATCTTCTTTAAAAAAGTAGTTATCCTGCACATAAGACGATATATTTTCATAATAAACCGTATCAATCAAATCGGGCAGCACCGTCAAGGGGTCGAATGTAGTTAAGGCTACAGCGTCCCCTTGATTTCTTTTTATAGTACCAGTAAGTTTTCCCGCTTCATACGTTACCGTGACGTAACACTCACTCTTAGGCATATTTTTTCCTCCAATATATTCGTTATTACAAATAATAATAATCGAATAATATGGAATAGTCAAGCCTCTTCCAAAACTTTGTTAATATTCCTACAATTCTTCAACGATATTAGAGGAATTATATGAAATGCGCCCATTATTCGTGATGTATGTGATACTTGTGATATATGATATCGATAAATCACAATCAATCAGCCTAATGTAAATTGAAAAGTTTCGTTTTTAGAAGGCTTAGAATATAGTAAAAATAGTGATATACAAATTGAACGCTGCTATAGTACAATAAATGTAGAAAATACTACCGCGATACATGCGATACCAAAAAATGAAAGAGAGGCATTAAAATGAAAAACTCTGTAACACAGGCCAATCAAATACCAAAGGCCGCACCCGCTCCAAAGACCAACCCCGCACTACAGATAAAGTATATCAACCCTCTGGATGATGTCAGGCGTTACCCGCTCACCGACCTCGGCGCAGGCTATCTCTTTGCGGATACATATAAAAACTACCTGCGCTTTGTCACAGATAATGGCAAATGGTTTTTTTACGATGGCATACGGTGGCAGGTGGATATACAAGATATCCGTGTCAACCAATGCGCCAAAGAGCTTGTTACATATTTAGACAGTATAGATGAATTAACAGAGTTCGTCGAGAAGCTGTCCAAGCAAAGTGGACGGAAAATTATGATAAATGATGCGAGAAGCGTTTATCCCCTCAGCCTCGCCGACTTCGACACAAACGTCAACTTGATAAATTGCCTAAACTGCACTTATGACCTGCTTGAAATGAAGCCCCACCCACACAGAGCGGAAGATTTAATCAGCAAAGTCGCCAATGTCATGTATGACCCAAACGCAAAATGCGAACGATTCGTAGCGTTTATCGACCAAGTTATGTGCGGCGATTCGGAAATTTCTGATTACCTGCAAAAATCTCTTGGCTATATATTGACCGGGGACACATCGCACGATTGTATGTTTATTTTCTACGGGCCGACCACCCGTAACGGCAAAGGAACACTGATAGACCCGGTTTATCATTTGATGAACGACTACGCAAAAAACGTACAGCCCAACAGCTTGGCTAAACAAAAAACCGATTCCAATAGCCATTCATCTGATATAGCGCGGCTCGTGGGGGCAAGATTCGTCAACGCAAGCGAGTTGCCGGACGATTTGAAGCTGAACGCTGCGTTGGTAAAGCAGCTCACAGGCGGCGACATGCTCACAGTTCGGAATATTTACGGTAGCTTTTTTGAGTACAAGCCGCAATTCAAAATCTTCATCAATACCAACCACTTGCCGGAAATTACCGACGACACCCTGTTTTCCAGCGGTCGCTTGAAACTGATACCATTTGATAGGCATTTCAGCGATGCAGAGCAAGACCGCACCCTCAAAAGCACGTTCAGGGAGCCGGAAAACGTAAGCGCGATTTTTAATTGGCAGTTGGAAGGTTATGCCCGGTTCAGAAGCGAAGGTCTGGCCCCTCCCAAAAGGGTTGAGGAACTGTTGCTTGAATACCGTAAAGATTGTGATTCTGTCAAGCTGTTCATCGATAGTTGCATGGTGGAACATGCCGATGCGGAGCCAATAAAGACAAAAGACGTACATTTCGCCTATGTACAATTTTGTAAAAATCAGGGCATAAGGGAATTAGCTTTAAAAACATTTGTGCAAACCCTCCGCAGAAAGAACCTTGTCGGGAAAGACAGGATAAAGGGCAACGTGGTTAAAGGTTATATACTTCAATAACTTCGCAGAGTGACGGCCTCCCCGGAGGCCGGTAATGCGGCACGCTGGGTTCACAAGCTCCCGGCACAACAGCGAATATATGAACCGCCGCAGAAAAAAGGAGGAAAACCGATGCCTATTATGACATGTGTTGGCAAGACCGCCGTTAATGAGGGCAAAATCAAAAACGGCGAGAGGAAAGGTGAGAATTTCAAAATGCAGGATGCGCACTTTTCCGGCACGAGCTTGGGCGTTGAAGGTGTCACGGTCGCCAAAGTCACCCTCGACCTTCTGAAAGAAGGCGACAGGCTCCCGGCGATTGAGATTGGTGGTAGATATATCGTCGAACAGAGCGACAAAGGCTTCCTTCGAAATCTTGAACGCCTAGATGCCCCGGCTTCCCCCGCACCTTCCGCTTCTGACCCCGCTGTCCCTGCCGCACCCCAGCAAGGCACACGTATCAAGCTCCAACAGCCCCACCAGACCTAGCAACCTAACCGGGCAACCCGCCGTGGAGGGTTCAACCCCTCCCGGCGGCAAGCTCCAAACCTTACTGTACATATTAAGAAAGGGAGTTTACCAATGGCAGTAAATAATATCGAGAACAAGAATATACACACAGACAATAAAGCGGATTACAATAAGGAAAATGAGCGCATCCGCAACAAGGCTCTGCATCGCAACCGCTGCCGTGAAAGCGCAAAAAGGCTTGTGACCAAGCCGCTGAATGTTAAAAACATTCTGGTATTGCTTTGGTTAGTCGCCCTGATTGCCGCGCTGTCAGCCTCCGGCAATGTGATTGACGATGTTGCAACAGGCATGTCGACAAGTCGGAGTGTCGCCATCATTGAAAATATTGTTTCCACCTTCACCGAAGAACCTATACAGCTTACAAACCAGACCGCCATTACATGCTTTGTCATCGGCGTAATCCTAATTGTAGCCTCTGTGTTCCTGCTAGGTATCTTCTATTTTCTTGCCTGGTCACTCGATTTCAAAGAAATAGACAACGATGTGGCGACAGGCCTTAAAATCAAGAAAGAATATTGGTACACACGGCCTTTCCTGATTTCAAAAAATATCGTATCGGCAAACAATGGCCTCGTTATAACAGATTATGTGTTCTGGTCGAGATGGATTCCAATTACGACTTGGAACAAAGAGGAATACCTAAATGCTATACTCAGCGCGTTAGGGGTTCATCTGGTCGAGCCTATCCGTCATGGCGGTAAAGATAATAACGACAGCCATATTATCGTCCTCCGTGTCGGCCTCGGCGCTAAACCTGTCCCCCGCGAAGCCCCCGTTGACCGCCTTTTCAGTTAGCAGGTGTTTTTTATGGACGGTATACCATTTTTGCTTGACGAGCGCGCCCACCGTTTTGGTATGGAAAAATGGGTGAGTATAGAGTATGACATTTCGCCCCATGTGCTATGGAGCGGGAGAACCCGGAGCGGGAAGTCGGTCGCGGCAAAATTACTACTTGCCAGAACGATACTACTAGGCCCGCCGGAAATTCAGCCTGTGGAACTAACCGTAATCGACCCGAAAGAAGATATTGACTTTGACTATCTTGAAAATTTACCACGGTTTTACCGGGGCGATGAAGCACCGCAGGGATTTGCAGATTTTTTTGATACCTTCAACAGGCGCAGGTACAAACAAGATTTATCGAAACACCTTAAAATTCTGTTTGTTGATGAATTTACCAGCCTCATAAACCTTATAGCCGATAAAAAGGATAAAGAAGCGGCGCAGCGAAGCCTTAATCTGCTGCTGACCCTCTCTGCCTCACGGCGGTTCTCAATCCAAATGGCAACGCAAGTGCCAAGCGCGAAAATTTTCGGCGAAACCGGAAGCGCCAGCAGGGAGCAATTTGGCGCGGTTTGTCTGCTCGGCGATAGTGACGGCACAGAAACACAGTCGATGCTATTCGATGCCAAGAGCCGGAAAATCATAAGCGATTTCGGCGAAATCGGCGGCAGGGCTGCTGGCTGGTTGTCTATCAACAGCGGCATCGCCCAACCTATACGTGTCCCAACCGTAAGCAATATGGATAAGTTAAACGCTGTTATTTATAACAATCTCGCCGGTAAAAACATCACAGGCGCGGGCCGTGTGGTGCAACCGCATGTCGCCCGCGCGGAGCGCTGGTTTAGCATTAACGGACATTTCGTTACAGTTGTTTATG
>Ga0099364_10008060_pt1 | contig 14903 bp, 16 predicted proteins | sample TergutTh196P3_FD_73070 | JGI IMG/M metagenome (GOLD analysis project Ga0099364, IMG submission 73070) | Microcerotermes parvus P3 segment gut microbial communities from Pointe-Noire, Republic of the Congo - Th196 P3 | ecosystem: Host-associated > Arthropoda: Insects > Digestive system > Gut ... | reverse complement strand
AAAAAAAAAATAAAAATATAATTTAAATTTAAAAAAAAAAAAAAAAAAAAAAAAAAAAAAAATTAAAAAAAAAATTTTTTTTTTTTTTTTTTTTTCTATTTTTTTTTTTTTTTTTTTTTTAAAAAAAAAAAAATTTTCCCCCCCCCCCCCCCCCCCGAATATATTGTAAAATAAGCATTTACGACACATTTTTATCTTATTTTTTCTTCCTAAAATTTCACAAAACTGACACGGGAATCTTCCCCAAAATTTTCTTTCTCACAAGCTTGTATTTCTGTATCTTCACTAATAACAAATTCAAACACTATAAAACCATACATATTCTGTTACAAAACAGTTATGATAAAAAACAAAGAGGAGCTTTTTTATGAAAAAAAGTAGAGTATTATGGACAATAATGTTGATTCTTGTCCTTGTTACGACAAATAGTTGTTCTTTATTTAGAAAAAAAACAACTATAGTTGATGTATTTTGGGACACAAGCTTTTTGCAGAATGTGACTCGATTGACTGAAGATCGATTGGTAAAAAGGATGCCAAAGATTTCTCCAGATGGGGAAAAACTGTTGTATGGAGAAAATGACAGAAGAGGCTGGAACATAGTTTTCTTCAGAGATGTGAGAGTGCCGGCTAAGACAATGTTGATTTCTGGCAATTCATTTAACTCAGCTTGGTACCCCAACAGCAGCAATTTTGTCTATGTTTCTATAGAAGCTGGTAGCTCAAGAATCATCCGTTCTGCAATCACCGGCGGAGGCAGGACTTATGTTACTCGGAATCCTGTTGGTAGAAATGATGATTTACCATCTGTAAAAGATGATCTAATTTTGTTCCAAACAGAGATAACCGCTGATAACTGGCAAATTGTCAGCATGAAAGACAATGGAACTGAAATCACCTTTTTAGGAGAGGGACAGCATCCATCATGGCATCCCACAGAACCAAAATTTGTGTTTACGCGCAATGGTGATGTATTTGAGATGGATTTAGAATCTCTTCAAGCTACAGAACTATATTCTGATCCAAATTTTAGAAGCACATTGCCAAGCTATTCAGCTGATGGGGAGTTTATTGTTTTTCAAAAAGGAGCAGAAAGGAGAGTCGGTACTACGAAAGTAAGTAGAGTTGGTAGACTTTTTAGAAGTTCATCAAGGGGAGAGTCAACTGTAAACAAATGGCAGATATTTATCATGCGTGCCAATGGAACCAATCTCACAACCATAACTTTTAGCACTGTTAATTCATTTCATCCTTCAATGGATATTAATGGTTTTGTGTATTTCGTTTCAGATGCAAGTGGTTATAATGAGATATACCGTGCAAGGGTGAGTTTAAACTAAGGGAAGAGCCTTTCTTAAGTGAAGGATATTGTCTTTATTTTGGGGCGATTTTGTTTGCTTGATGAATTGATTATACAAAATGATTAATTCATTTCGTGAGAAAGCGACAGATTATCGCCCCAATTTAATGTAGACATCAATAAATAGTTAACATACAAAATTAAAGGAGATACAATGAATAAAACAAAAATATTTTTTATTATTATCCATATTCTCATTTTTATGGGAATAAATCATAATTTAGAAGCTCAGGATAATCTGTCGAATAGACGACATATTTCTGTAGTAGAAAGAAGAATAGTGTTTGACATGAGAGCTTTGGGGTCTATTGAAAGTAGCACGCCAACACAAGATAATTCAATAGCAGAGTCTCATTTACAAAGAGTTAGTAGAGCTGAATTATATCAGCAAGCGAGTATAAATCATCCTAATATGAATATAGATGTTATTGATATCACTTGGACACGTGATACAACTGTATTCTATCCGAATAGAGCATATATATTAAGAGGAAATGTCATTTCCTTAGATAGAAATTTTGATAATACCTCGCAATCCCAAAGGAATGTATCAACAAATCCAGCTACTCCTCAATATACAAACTCACTGGAAAGTGCACTTGAAAATGCAGTTGTTCAGGCATTTGATGAAATTCGACAAAGACAAGTCATTTTAATAGAAGAGGTTGATGCTCGCCCTAGAACCTTTAGAAATACAGTAAAAAACATTGCTGAGGGCTATGTGCATGAAGAAGGTTTCCGCGTGGTAGAAAGATCAGAAAGCGAATTGGAAAGAATTAGAACAGAACAACAAAGACAATTAGGTGGAGATTATGATGAGCGAACCTCAGTGTCTGTAGGTAGGTTGGTAGGAGCAAGATATGTATTGTTCATCAGTGTCGATGGAGATAGAAATTCTGGTTTTGTGAACATGAGATTGATTGATGTAGAGACAGGAATACTATCAGGCAGAGGTAGTGCGAGATATTGATGAGTGAGGGGGGGCTACCAAACCATTTTCTTACGGAAAATTTAAGGTAATCGACTTCTCAAGCTTTGGTCATCAATGAGTAATAAAAATTCTATTGTCTTTATCATCTTTTTCATCATGAAAATCTATCATTGTTTTGTTGGGGACGCAAACGATAGGCTGTTTATTAGACCATCCTTGATTAACGCAAAGTTGATCTTTACAAGTAGAAAAAGATATTTTTGCTTTTCCTTCAAAAATTACAATAGTTACGAGAGTATCTAAATGGATAGTGTTTTCTCTATTTAGAGCAAATATCCCATAAATTTCATTGTTGAAATGAATAATAGCTTCGTTTTTATCTTTATTCAATAAAAAGAGAAAGCTAATAACAGCCGATGAGAGTATCAACGCAATGATTACAATGTCTGCTTTGGTGAGAAGTTTGAGAAAATTTACACTTTCAGTTTCAGGGATGGAGTTTGGTTTAAGGCTATTTTTGATAAAACTCTCCTATCTTTTCAGAAATATACACTATTTGCTCTTCTGTCAATTCAGAGCACATTGGTAAACTTAATATCTTTGATTGAAAATCATTTGTATTAGGAAAATCATCAATAGAAAGATTTAAATATTTATAAGCATCAAGAAAAGGCAAACCTATTGGATAATGAATACCTGTATTAATACCGTTTTTTTGGAGATGATTTATTAGTGCTTCTCTATGATTTACACGAACGACATATAAATGATAGACATGTTGAGAGTCTTTGAATCTCTTTTCCTGAAAAATGGGACAGATTAAATCCGACCCAATACTATTTAAAAGATTATTGTATAAACCAGCATTATGAATCCTTTTTTTATTCCAGTCATTCAAGTATTTTAGCTTTACATAAAGAATTGCAGCCTGCAAATTGTCAAGTCTTGAGTTCCTACCTACAAATTTGTGATTGAATTTATCAATTCTACCATGATTTGAGAGCATTTTTACCTTTTGAGCAATCTGAGAGTCGTTTGTTACGACAGCACCGCCATCTCCATAAGCACCTAAATTTTTGCCAGGGTAAAAACTAAAAACGGCTAAATCACCTATAGTCCCGATATTTTGGTCATTGTATATTGCTCCATGAGCTTGAGCAGCGTCCTCAATAATATAAAGATTGTATTTTTGAGCAATTTTTTTGATTGCTTCCATATCAGCAGGATGACCATACAAGTGAACAGGTATTATGCAACGAGTTTTGGAGTTTATTTTTTCTTCAATCTTTTTAGCATCAATGCAATAACTCTCTTTATCACAATCGACAAAAACTACTTCGGCACCGATGTTTGTCACGGCTTCGGCAGTTGCTATAAAGCTATTTGCAGGGACAATAACTTGGTCGCCTTTTTTAATATTAAGTGAAAGTAAAGCTATTTCTAATCCATCAGTGCCGTTACCGACTCCAATGCAATGATTAATGCCTAAGAAATCAGCAAAATTTTCACAAAATAGTCTGTTATATTTGCCATTTATATATTCAACAGAAGAGATGACTTCTTGAATAATATCTTTTATTTCAGGCTCTATTGTTTTTTGTTGAGCTTTTAAATTTATGAAAGGAATGTTCATTATTTTCTCTTATTAATTGTTATTTATTTTCGTTTTTTCTGGCAGGATTACCTACATAAGTCCCCGGTTCAGTTATATCCTTTGTAACTACTGCACCAGCGCCAATAACTACATTGTCACAGATAGAAACCGGTAAAATAGTCGCATTTGAACCAATATAAACATTTTTACCAATATTTGTTTTTTGCCAGAGAGATTTATCGCCTTTTGCTGGGCAACCGTTTGAAAATTTGTCATTTACAAACATAACACCATGTCCGATAAAACAATCATCTCCAATGGAGACTAAACTACAGATAAAAGTGTGGGATTGAATTTTTGTTCTTTTACCGATAATGACATCAGCTTGTATTTCTACAAAAGGTCCAATAGAACAATCGTCTCCTATTTGACACGAGTATAGATTTACAGGCTTGACAATTTTAACCCCTTTACCAAAATTGACATTTATTATGTCTGATTCGTTTAATGAGATAGTCATTTTGTCCTCTTTTATTTAATAAATCAATGTTTAAGTAAAAGAATAAAAATGAGTATAAAAAGTCAATAATTTTTTTAAAGGAGAAAAATGAATAAATTAAGATTTGCAATAGTAGGTTGTGGCAGGATAGCCTCAAAACATGCAGAAATATTGAAATATCATCTACCTCAAGCAGAATTAGTTGCTGTCTGCGATATAGTTAAAGAAAAAGCTATAAACATAGCGCAAAAATACGGAGTTAAACATTATTTTTTGTATGATGAAATGCTCAAAAATGAAGAAGTAGAAATTGTTTCTATCCTTACAGAAAGCGGAAATCATGCAAAACATACGATAGATATTGTAGATAAATATAAAAAACATATTGTAGTGGAAAAACCTATGGCATTGACCCTCGATGATGCTGACAAAATGATAGAAATTTGCGATAAATACGATAAAAAATTATTTGTGGTTAAGCAAAATAGGTATAATTTACCAGTGATAAAACTAAGAGAAGCCCTTGAAAACAATAGATTTGGACGCTTGATAACGGGAACAGTGAGAGTCCGCTGGTGTAGAACACAAGATTATTATGATCAAGACCCTTGGCGTGGGACATGGGCATTGGATGGAGGTGTTTTTACAAATCAAGCATCACATCATATAGATTTATTAGAATGGATGCTGGGAGAGCCTATTTCAGTATTTGCAAAAGGTAGAACCTTTTTAGCTAATATCGAATCTGAAGATACTGGAGTAGCAATCATCAATTTTCAAAATGGAGCAATAGGTTTAGTAGAAGCGACTACCGCTACCAGACCGAAAGATTTAGAAGGTTCGATATCAATTCTTGGAGAGAAAGGGAGTGTAGTGATAGGTGGATTTGCTGTCAATGAAATGCAGACTTGGAGCTTTGTAGATCCGTTGCCAGAGGATAGTTTAGTCATAGAGAGTTTTAAAGAAAACCCACCCAATGTTTACGGATTTGGGCATATTAAATACCTTGAAGATGTTTGTGATTCTGTGATAAACAATAAAAAAGCTATAGTAGACGGAATAGAAGGCAGAAAATCATTGGAGTTGATCAATGCAATTTATGAGTCGATAGAAACAAATAAAGAGGTGTCAATTCGTTTTCAATCCCAAAGATGTAAGCTGGGAGGTAAGTTTTTTTCAATATGAAGAATATAATCGTGATACAATTGGCAAGACTTGGCGATATCATACAAAGCGTGCCATTATTAGAGGAAATAAAGAGTGTTTATATAGGATTTAACATATATTTATTTGTTAACGATATTTTTAAGGAAAGCTCGATTTTTTTAAATAATATAAATATCATACCAGTCATTTTAGAAAATTTGGTCGATGAAAAAGGAGATATATTAACAAATCAAGGCACAGAACAATACTTACACAACTTAACTGAAAGATTTGAGAATCAAGCATTAATTTTAATCAATTTAAATAATTCTTGTATTGCAAAAAAAATAGCAGCTTATGTTTATTCTGAAAAAAAACTCGGTTTTGGAGCGAAAGACTCTGAAGAATGGACTTCTTTTGTCACTTCTTTTTTAAATACACGGCATTTGGGGTCTGTGAATTTAGTTGATATATTTAAAAGGTTTTTGAAAAAAGACTATCAAAATTATTTGCCTTTAAAGAAAATATCAATATCAAACTCATCATCGAATGAGAAAAAACAACAACAATTAAGCCCAACTAAAGGATTAAAATCAATCGGTATCCAGTGCGGAGCCAGAAATATCAAACGACAATTTACTCAACAGCATTATATTGATATTACAAGCCACTATTTGGAAAAGAATTACATTGTATATTTACTCGGATTGAAAAGTGAGATGCAAGTAGCAAAGAAAATTTTAGATAAAATCAATCATCCCAATTTGATTGATACCACTGGAAAGACAGATTTGTCGGAACTTGTAAATATAATATCAAAATGTGAAAGGATTTATACACCGGATACAGGGACAATGCACTTAGCTGCCTTGTGTGGAACACCCTTTACTGCTTTTTTCTGTGGTCCGGCATATCCTTATGAGACACTTGCTTACACAGAAAAATGCGAAGTATTTTTACCAAGCTGGGAAGTATTTAAATGTTATCCCTGTAAAGATGATGCCTTATGCCCCAATAATTATGCTTGTCATAGATTTAGTTTTAAAAAGATATTTACAGAAGGCTATGATGAAGATTTTTTAAGTTTAGATGTAAAATATGATGAAATTGGTCAAGTTCTGACACCAATTGATGAAATGGCATTATTGTGGCGATGTTTTATGAGGTATTATTTTAATAGTATACAGGATAGTTTAAATGTTTTTCTGCCAATATCAACAAGTATGAAAAAGAAAATAGAAAGAGAATTAAAATTATGGGAAGTTTTAGATATCAATGATTTAGAAGCTTCAGAGGTAAATTTTTATTTTCTAAAACCCTTGGTTTATTATAATAAATTTAAGGCCGAGAAAAGATTAATTACTTGTGCAATAGATTATTTCAAAGAAGCCGTGACCTGATGGTTTTCTTAAATATTCACATACCCACTAAAATATGAGTTAAAATAATAAAGGATTTATATATGAAAGACAAGGAAAATGTAAACTCTGGTCATAGAGATAGGCTCAGGGAAAGGTTTTTTTCAGTAGGTTTAGAGGGATTTAAGCCTCATGAAGTATTAGAACTTTTGTTATTTACGGTTTACCCAAGAGTAGACACAAAAGTTATTGCTAAAAAAGTATTAGACTATTTTGATAATGATTTTCATAAAATGCTGAATGCAGAAAAAGCAGAGTATGAGGGATTAAAATTGAGCAATCAAGCAATCGCCTTGATAAAAATAGTTCGTGAGATAAGTATCTATCAATTGAAATTGGAGATGAAACAACGAAAAAAAATCTCCTCAACTCATGAAACGATAGATTTTTTACGAGCTTATTACAAGGGTATCCATAAAGAAGAATTTTTGGTGATATATTTAGATAATCAAAATAGAATTATAGATGTAAAATCTGAGTTTCAAGGCACTTTTAATGAAGCTAAAATCTATGTCAGAGAATTAATAAAACAATGCTTAAAATACAATGCTTCTTCTATTATTATTTCTCATAATCACCCGTCTGGAGGATTAGAACCTACATCAAATGATATCAATATAACTAATAAGATAAAAATGGCTCTTGGTTTTGTTGAGATAAGGCTGTTAGATCATATACTAATCGGAGATAATGAGTATTATTCATTTGCTGAATGGGGGCATCTATGAGGCAGATTTACTTTTATATGTATTAGATATCAACAATCCTAAAAAAGAAGATCATATCGAGACAGTAGACAAGATATTAAAAGAAATAAAAGCTGATGACAAGGATGTGATACTCGTCTTTAATAAATGTGATACATTTTATTCCTTGATGGATAAGTTTCAGAAAAAGGAAATAAAAAATACATTAGTGGGAGAATGCGAGGCTGGGGTAATAAATTGATATCCCCCCTAATCGTATATCGAAGTGGGCAAATCAGAACAAAACACCATCTCCCAGCCATGATAGACTACGATGATTTTTTTGAGGATGACACTGCCAAAGGGAGCGATACTAAACTCTTTTTTGGAGTGATGATCATCGGAATATTTCTCGAGTTGTTCGGTGGCTTCTTGGATATTTTTTTCTATTTCTTGAGAGAGTTTTTCGCCTTCAAAATCTTTTTTTATATATTTTAGTTCGATGAGATAAGCAAATTTCATATCTGGGTATTTTTGATAAAAGGGAAATAGGGTAATGTCAGCGAAACCTTTGTTCATCTCTTTTTCCGAATAACTGATATAAAAATCGTTTATATTGAGATAAATCAAGTGAAATGTTTTGATAACTGCCTCACCGTCTCTAAAATCTCTAACACTGGTCTGTATTTTGAGGAGTTTTTGGATATAATCGAAAGCTGGTTTGAAATCACCATCATAAGCCATATTTGACATACAATTAACCAGGTCATCTACCCAATTCAATCTACCATAAGGTTTTCTCAAAATACCTTTTATATAATCGTAAACGAGGTGCTTTATTGTCTCGTTAGGAATTTGTAGTAATGCCTTTCCTTTTAATGTTTTTCCAGTATATGTTAATAATCCCAGAAAATAAAGGAATGATATATAGTTTTTTGGATCTTTTAATAAACTGAAAGGAAAACTCTTGTTTATATTCGCTGAAATCATACCAGTATTGATAATCTCTGTTAAAATGTCAAAATTTCCATTAAGTTCATCTCCATGAAAGACAAGGTTTTGGAGTTTTGTGTAATCCATGCGAAGATTTTCGTCTATGATTTCTCTTGGAAATATATTTTCATTGATAGTCGAAATCAAGAAATATATGACTCCATCTGTATTATAAACTGATTCAGTCTTATTCTCCGAAAATATATAGTTGTTATACCATTTATTCAAAAGGTGTATTGCTTTATCTTTATTCAAAGGATATTGACCGGCATTTATGTAATAGTCAAAGATATCACTGACATCTTTTTCTGTAAAGCCCAGAATATTGTTGAATTTAGGCATCAAAGAGATATTCGTCCCTATATTAAAGCCGCTGGACACATCATCAAGAGTGATAGGTGAAACACCTGTCATAAAGAGTCTTGACAAGGTGGGTTTCATGCCTGAAGTTAAAGATTTAAGTGTTCTAAAGAAATCTTTGAAAAAACCATTCTGACAAGTTATTTTCTGATATAATTCAGCACCTTCTTCAGAAAGTAGAGCATTGGTAAAATTGTCGTATTCATCGATAAATATATATAATTTTTGGTTAGCTGCTCTAATCCCGTGAGCCAAAATGTTTAATTTTTCACTTGCTGAATAGAATGTATTTACCATTTCGACAATATCATCACTAATAAACACTTTGTAATTTTTCATAAATGCCCATATCTCAATATTACAATAGTCATTGAAACTCTTTTGCAGGTCATCTGTTGCCTGCTTTACAGCTGAAAAATCGAGATATAAAACGAGATATTTGCTTCTTTCCTCTGTTTGATTGCTTAATATCCAGGTATCTTTGAAGAGAATGTCAAAATTATCTTTATTGGCAATATCATAATATAGGGCTAGCATCGATAAAAACATTGATTTACCAAAGCGACGAGGACGGATGAGAAAATTGAAAGGTGTTTTCTCAATCTCAGGGATAAACATCGTCTTGTCTACATAATAGGCATTTCTTTCTGAAATATCAGCAAAACTTGAAATACCGTATTGAATACTCTTTAGCTTTTCCATATTTTACTTCCTTTCAATTTAATAATTAGTAATTACTAATTATTAACTCTCACCACACCCCTGTCCCAAGTTTCCATATCACCAGTTTTACTCCGTCATGTTCTGCGTATTCATTTGGTTCGTCAGCTGTCCATTTTTGAGTTTCATTTCGGTCAAAGATAATGATTTGGGCTTCATGGACACCGCAATATTTAGCATAATCTGCGGTTTGGATGATGGCTTCATCTCTGATAGATTCGTATTTATGCTTAGTATTTATTACTTTTAATTCTATTACTATCTTTTCTGTGTGATAGGCATTATTTTTTTTGTATGTCCGTTTTATCATTATGTCGGTTCGTCTATTGCCGAGGGCATATTCACGATTTATATATGCTCCGCTATTAAGCATTCTCTGCAAAAAAGCCTGAAAAACTAGATGAGGAGCGGCTTCTTGGTAACCTTTTATAGTGCTTGCCCAGATTGCTGTATTTTCATTCCAAAACTCTTTAAATTGCCTTAGTAATTCTTGCACATTTATGCTGTCGTCATCGTTAATCCAGTCTGGGTCGAACCTTCTCGGCAAAAAGGATTGTGTGTCCTCGGTTAATGTCCTAGGAATGACCTCTTTGTAAATCTTATTAGCAATTTCAAGACCTGTTTTTGTGAACTTTATCAAGCCAAGGTCGATACAATACTGAGCATCGTCTTTATTTGGTTGTGTATCAAGACCAAGAACCATTGGTAAAATCACATTAAGGACTCTCGGTTCATCGAGTTTATCAGCCAGCTGGTCAAGGTGAGTCTGTCGTGCTAAAATGAGCCTTTCTTTTGCCATTTCAAGCTTTTCAACAGTGATGGTGATACTTCTGTCTCTGTTTTCTTTCATTTTATGGGTAACTTCACGAGCGAGGGCATTAACCAGCCAAGGCTGACCATCTGTGTATTCCATCACTAGATCAAAGCAGTCATCGGCAAATACCTGACCTGTTTCTGTAGTATGCTGATTATAAAGCTCAATCACTTCTTCTTTTGAAAAATTTCCGAGCCTGAGTGACTCGGTCTTTATATTAAAGGCACTACCACCTGTGATAATCTCTTGGTTGCTGGTATGGATACGGTAGTCTTTTATGTCTCGGACACCGCATAGTATAATGGTAGATGGGAAATTTTCTGGTCTTTTGTCATAACCAGCTCTGAGCTGCCTCAGGACAGAAATCAAGGTATCACCTATCAATGAGTCTATTTCATCGATAAACATGACGATGGGCTTTTTGATCAGGTTTGATAAATACTCAAGCATTTCATTTAAAGCATTTATAGATGCTCTTGTCTTGTAAAAAGCAATAGACTCTTCTGTAGGAAAATCTTCCTTTAAGACTCCACGCATCCTACTTAAAATCTCTTGCACAAACTCATCAGTTGCTTTCTTTATATCGTGCCGCCATGCCTGTCCGACCTCAAAGTTCACATAAACCGCAAAATACTTGCCCTCTTTATTGAGATAATCTCTTAATGCAAGCAAGCAGCTTGTCTTTCCTGTTTGACGAGGGGCATGCAGGATGAAATACTTTTCTTCTTCTATTAACCCTAATATTTCCCCTGTATTCCAGCGGGTAAGAGGGTCTATCCTATACGCGCTAGGTCGATTTACTGGTCCAGCTGTGTTGAAATGTCTCATGATATTCTCCAATTTACAATTTATAATTTATAATTACCAATTAAATTAAATAGGTTTTTTTTTGTCAATTGATATATAAAAATTTATAATTTATAATTAACCTTTAAATTTACAATTTATAATTTAAAATTTATAATTAACCTTTTGTAGGGAACGCATTTATCCGTTCCGAAAAAAAATAATAACGGAACGGCTGAAGGCGTTCCCTACATAAGGCGGAACGGCTGAAGGCGTTCCCTACAAAAGGTGGTATTTCCATTGTCAATTATAAATTATAAATTGTAAATTAAAAATCACCAACTCCCTCTCCCAAGTTTCCAGATTTCGATTTTTACGCCATCGTGCTTGACAATCTCGTTTTTTTGATTTGCTCTCCACCATTGGCTTTTATCTCTATCAAAGATAATAAGGTGGGCTTCATCGCAACCGTTAATTTGGGCATAGTGTGCTGTCTGGGGAAGAGCTTCTTTTAAAAGAGAAGAATATTTTATGCCTTTTTTGATGATTTTAAGCTCGATGATGATGTTTTGGATTAAGAAATCGCCTGACTCCGAGATTGCTTCGGAAGGATATTCAAGTGAGGAACCTCGCAATGACGGATTAGGTGAGGATTGGGGATTTGTGATTTCACTCCGTGCGCAAGCGATAAGTGATTTGTCATTTGTAATTTGAGTATACATCCACTTTATATGCAAATCAGTTCTTTTTCTACCAAGACCGTATTCTCTATTTATATATCCACCGCCATTGACTACTCTTTGTAGATAGGCTTGTAAAAAGAGCTGTGGAACTGCCTCTTTGTAGCCTGGTATATTACAAACGACCATGCCAGAGTTTTCGTTCCAAAAATCTTTAAACATTGTGAGTAGAGTTCGGACACAGATACTACCGTCTGGAGCTATCCATTTAGGTGATAGGATTGCGAAATTATCTTGTCCTATCGAAGTTAATTCTCTAGGAATTATTTCCTTGTATATACCATTTGCAAGTTGTAATGTTTTATTTTCTTTTTTTATAAGACCCAAATCGATACAATACTGCTCATCATCTGTTGAGAAATCAAATTCTTGTCCCATAACTAATGGCAAGACTACATTTCTTACTCTAACTTCTTTTAATTTATCTGCGAGTTGGTCTAGATGAGTCTGTCTTCCTAAAATAAGTCTTTCTTTTGCTCTTTCAATCATTTCAGCTGTGATAATGATACTTCTGTCTCTATTTTCTTTCATATTGTGTGTTACTTCTCGTGCAAGTGCATTTACCAGCCAAGGCTGACCATCAGTGTATTCCATCACAAGGTCAAAGCAGTCCTCAGCAAAAACCTGACCAGTTTCTCTTGTGTGTTGACTATAAAGCTCTATCACTTCATCTTTGGAAAAATTACCAAGTCTAAGGGATACGGTCTTTATATTAAAGGCACTGCCACCTGTGATAATCTCTTGATTGCTGGTGTGGATGCGGTAGTCCTTTATGTCTCTGACACCACATAAAATAATGGTAGATGGGAAATTTTCTGGTCTTTTGTCGTATCCAGCTCTGAGCTGCCTCAAGACAGAAATCAAGGTATCACCTATCAAAGCATCTATTTCATCTATGAACATCACGATTGGCTTTTTGATAAGGTTTGATAAATATTCAAGCATATCGTTTAAACTGTTGCTTGAAGCTAATGCTTTGTAATATGCAATAGATTCGTGAAATGGAAATTCATCTTTTAAAATAGCACGCATCCTACTTAAAATCTCTTGCATAAACTCATCAGTTGCTTTCTTTATATCATGTCGCCATGCTTGTCCAACCTCAAAATTTACATAAACAGCAAAATACTTGCCCTCTTTATTAAGATAATCTCTTAAAGCGAGTAAACAGCTTGTCTTTCCTGTTTGACGCGGTGCGTGTAATATGATATACTTCTTTTCATCTATTAGACCTAATATTTCCTCTGTATCCCAGCGAGTGAGAGGGTCTATTTTGTAGGCATCTGGCTGGTTTACTGGTCCAGCTGTGTTGAAATGCATATCTTCTCCTTTTGGTAATTACAAATTAATAATTACTAATTTTTTTATTAAGGCTTTTTTGTCAATCGTTTTTGTAGGGTATTCGATATGCCCCCCCCATGAAGAATGAGTTGGGAGGGAAGGGGGGGTATTGGGGTTTAGTAGGGAACGCATTTATCCGTTCTGTTATTATTATTTTTTTGGAACGGATATATGCGTTCCCTACATAAAGTGGTATTTCTATTATAAATTATCCCCAACAAATTACCTAAGGGACATGTATAACAACCATTTTAATTTCTTATATAATTTCACCATATCCATTTAATGTCGTATAATTGAATATTCTTATCTTGAGTTAAAAAAAATAAATCTTCAGCAATTGATACTGAAATTAGGTATCTATCAAAAGGGTCTTTGTGTAGATATGGGAGGGTTGAATAAACATTTAAATGATTTTTCTTTATATCTAAAAGTATTATAGAACTAGATGAAATATGATAATATAGTTCATCTATTGATAAAGAAAGCTCAAGTTTATTAAGACTTTTTTTTATAACTATTTCTAAAATAGAAATGTTGGACACATAAATATTATTTTCAAGATTCTCAATGATTTCAATTATATATTTAGGTAACTTTCCAAAATCATCAAAATACCACAATAAAACATGAGTATCCAGTAAATATTTCATTCCATATATTCCTTCATTTCATCAAGTGGCTCATCAAAATCATCAGCTATCCAGATTTTACCTTTTAAAATACCTTTAAATTCTTTCATTGGTCTTTTGTTTGTGTTTTTGACTTTCATTTCATACATCAATTGATTTTTATTACTGTTTACAATCTTTTGTAAATAGTCATCTACAACATCCTTAATGTCAAATCCTAAATCGTTTAAAATTGCGGTTGCTCTTGACTCTAACTCTGAATCAATAAAAAAACTTTTATAAAGCATACAATACTCCTTAATTGTTTTATAATGTCAATATTTTTATTTTTGTTTTTTTGTCAAATGTTTTCTGATATTTGAAAAGCTTGGATGGAAAATAAATTTTCATTCCTTGCACACAACGAAGTTGTGTGACTCTTTATAAAATAGGATGCCTCCTCAGATCCGCCTCTCCCTTCACAAACAGCGAGCGGTGTGTGAGGGTAGGGGAGGAGTGAACGGGTATATCGTCTTTTCTATAAAGAGTCACATATCATCAATATGTGTAAGGTAAATAAATTTATCTTTTTTTATGATATAAGCCATTAAAACTTTTTTAACAACCAGAAATGAAAATAGTGAAGTGTAATCTGTTGCGATAGAATATATTCTGTTAAAAAAAATACAAAAAAAAACTATGAGAGCCATGTAGGCTCCCATAGTATATTCTCAAATTTGTCGTCTGTTTTGTCAGGTTTGGTTATGGAAGAGCTCCAGTTGAGCTAATCAATACACCATATCCGTCAGCTTCAGTTCCGCCAGTAAGGGTAATAGCTGCCCAAACTTGGATTGCAGGATTCTGAACAGAAGTACCAGCAACATTGAGTCTAGTAGTAGTTCCAA
>Ga0099364_10008059_pt1 | contig 14904 bp, 10 predicted proteins | sample TergutTh196P3_FD_73070 | JGI IMG/M metagenome (GOLD analysis project Ga0099364, IMG submission 73070) | Microcerotermes parvus P3 segment gut microbial communities from Pointe-Noire, Republic of the Congo - Th196 P3 | ecosystem: Host-associated > Arthropoda: Insects > Digestive system > Gut ... | reverse complement strand
GGGTCGCCGGATAGGGACAGGGCCGAATACCCGCCCAGAAGGATTATTATGATGCCCATGACCACCACCGCGTCGGCGCGTTTCATCTCGTACTTCTCGATGGCGAATGACACGGCCGCCTCCAGAAGGGACATGGCCGAAGTGACGGCGGCGAAGAAGAGAAGCAGGAAGAACAGGAACGAGAACGTCATGCCCGCCGGCATTTTCGCGAACACCGCCGGCAGGGTTATGAAGCTCAACCCGACGCCCGCGTCCGGTTCAAACCCCATCGCGAACACCGCCGGGAAGATGGCAAAACCGGCCAGCAGCGCGATTAAGGTGTCAAGCCCGCACGCCCACGCGGCGGCTGATGGGATATTTTCGTCCCTGCTGAGGTAGCTTCCGTACGCCAGCATGGCTCCCAACCCCAGGGAAAGCGAGAAGAAAGCCTGACCCAGCGCGGCCAGGATTCCCTTGCCCGTCAGCTTGGTAAAATCCGGGTAAAGGTAGAACCTGATTCCGGCTTCGGCGCCGGGAAGGCTCAGGGAACGTACGATGAGGACGATGAGGATGATGAAAAGCGCGGGCATCATGATCTTGCAGGCCCGTTCTATGCCGCCTTTCACGCCGCCGGCCACCATCAGCATGACCAAACCCATGAAGATAACCTGGAAAAAGATCACCTCGTGTTTCTTGCTGATGAAGTGACCGAAAAATTCGCCTGATCCACCGCCCTCGGCCACATCCATAAGCCCTGCAAAACTCTCCACCATGTACTTGATGGTCCAGCCGCCGATGACGTTGTAATAGGAGAGCACAAGGAAGCCGCCGGTGATGATCGCCGTCCATCCTATCAGGTTCCAGACCGGGTGTCCGCCGACACCGCTGAAGGCCGCGTACGGGGCTTTCTGGGACGCGCGTCCAACTGAAATTTCACACATCATCACAGGGAAACCAATGAGAGCGATTATCGCGAGGTACACCACCACGAAAGCCGCTCCCCCGTTCTGTCCCACAAGATATGGAAAACGCCAGATGTTTCCCAACCCTATGGCCGAACCGGCGGCAGCCATGACGAAACCCCACCGGCTGCCCCACTGTTCTCTCTGCACACCGCTCTTTCCGTTCATTGCCGCAAAACCTCCTCCAAAAAATAGTGCGCATTGTTGCTACCTAAATGCCTTGTTGTATAGTACCATACAGAAAAGCATGAAAGATGGGGATGACTACGCGCTCGTAGTTGCACAGCCAGCGCAAAAGAAGGAGAGTAATGTAAAAGTGAGAAAAATCGGTTTTGTTGTTGTTTGTTTGTTCCTCTTCGCGCCTTTTTGGGCGGAAGGCGCGGAGTCCGCGCTCTACATGGTCACCGCGGACATCGCGGCGATAACGAAGACGCCGGGGCAGGTTTACGAGAGGGAAGGCAAAGTCATTCCTTACACGGAGAATTTGGTGTCGGCGGTGGTTTACGGCAGCGTTATAAAGGCCGTTCCGCTCGTGGATGGCGAATTCGCGGGACGCTGGGTTCGGACGGAGGTTACCGGCTGGGAGGGAGAGGTAACGGCAGGTTACGTTGACATGGCGGCGCTTGCTTCCATGCCGGAGACCGGGTTTTTCCCGGAACCCGAGCCATGCCGTTTTGCCGTCGATTCTCCCCCTCTTTTCCTCCTGCCCGGCTCGCTTCCCATTTTGGACTACACGCTTCCCGGCGACGAGCCTTATTACGTGCTGGCGGGAGAGGTCACGGACGGGCTTGGAACCTTCAAAGACGCGTCAGGACAGGACTGGACTCTTCTGCGCTTCGCCACTCGAAGTAGCTACGATTTCGGCTTCCGCCACGCCTGGACGCGTTCCGAGAACGTGACGCGTCTCTCGCGGTACGAGCCGGATCACACCAGGGTTGACCCCGCGTTGGTTCCGGCAGGCGTGCGCAATTTTGGGCGCGTCGAGGATAAATTCCGCGAATCGCTGCTGCGGAACGGCTTCGCGCTTGACGCCAGTCCTGTCATTCACGAGCGGCTTTCCCTGAACGACCTTGTGGAATCCTACCCGGGCAGCTATTTTGAGGGAAGACCGGTTTTCACTCCAAACTTCATTACGACCGATCTGTTCCTGCACGTGTTTCACATCGTATTCTCCAAAGGACTCAAAAAAATCGAGGAGGTCAACTTCGCCCCCGCGCTTGAAGACATGCTGAAAGAGGCCCTGGTCAAGCTGGACGGGCTTGAAGAAAAATCCTCCCCAAACGCAAAGCCCACGTTCAACCTCGCCCGCGATTTCCTGACCGTTCCGATGGCGCTGGCGCGGGCGCAGGTAAATTCCGAATCGGAGGCGGCGGCGTTAAAAATTTCGGAGCGCGCGCGGGAAGAAATCGAGCGTATATTGAAAGCGGATAATTTTGATATCTCCGGTATCACCGGCAAAATGGAGGACTATACCTTCTACAAGCCGCGCGGGCACTATACGGCTTCAGAGGCGCTTTCGCGCTATTTCCGCGCGATGGCGTACCTTGGGGGAACGTCCATTCCCCTGCAAGCCTTAGATCTGGAGCTGGAGCGGCTCAGGGAGAATACGGCCCTGACGGCGCTCCTGTGCCTTCTCTTCGAGGACGAAAGCCTCCGCCGGCGTTGGGACTCGCTTTACGAACCCATATCTTTCCTGATCGGGGCGGCGGACGACCCCGCTATCAACGATTACGCTCCGATAGTCAAAAAATTTCTGAACGGCAGCCCCGATAAACTGACCGACGCTGAAACCCTGGACGCAATGCGCGAACAGTTTATCGCCGCGGCGCCCGCGCCGAGAATCATCGACGCTCCGACAGGCATCTTGAGTCAGGAAGAGCGGGAGGAGAAGACAGCGGGGTTCCGGCTGTTGGGACGCCGCTTCGTGCTTGACGCGTGGGTGTTTGCGCGGCTGACGTCGCCGAACGTAGGAAGCGACTTCGCGCCGCGTAACCTGCCTAAGGCCGCGGACGTCATGACCGTGCTTGGCTCGGACGTCGCGGACGCCGCGCTGGAAGGAGACAGGCGGAACATTCCGAAATACGCCGAAGCTCTGGAGGAAGTCAAAAAAGCGGCGCGGTCTTTTCTGGGGGATTGGGACGGAACTTTTTACTCCGCCTGGCTGGGCACTCTGGGGGTTTACCTGACCGACAAGGACTCAAAACAATTTTTCTGGAACTCGCCCCTGTGGGAGAAGAAAAAGCTCTTGACGGCCTCGGCCTCGTGGGCGGAGCTGAAACATGACACGGTGCTGTACGCCAAGCAGAGTTACGCCGAGATGGGCGCCGGAAGCGAGTGGGAGGTCGAGCCTTTCCGCAACCCCGTTCCTCTCGGCTACGTTGAGCCTTCGCCCCGCACGTTCGGCGCGATTGCCGCCGCGCTGGAGCGTTTAGAGGAAATTATAGATAAATTCGGACTGAAGGACGACGAAGGCGGCTGGGATAACAGCGCCAGAATTGAGTCGCTTTTGGAGCTGGTGAGGCTTTTCGGCGGTATCGCGGAAAAAGCGGTGAGAGAGGAGGCGTTGAGCCAGGACGACTATATGGCTATCAGTCAAATAACCTCCTATCTGAACGTGAATCTGCTGGACGCCTATTTAGAGAATGAAGATGACTCCGACCAGCTCAGAATGGCCATTGTGGCCGACGTAGCGACGGACGCGCTGACGGGGCGCGCGCTGTACGCCGCGACGGGCACGCCGCGGCGGCTTTACGTTTTCGTCAACGACAAATGGGGCGGTCCCCGCGTGACAATCGGCTACACGTATTCGTCCTACGAATTTATTCGCCCTCTCTCGGAGGGGCGCATGACGGACGAGGAGTGGAGAGAGCTGGTTTATGACAAGGCGCGTCAGGACGAACTGAAAAAATTAGAGCCTGATTGGAGCAGGGATTTATTTGTACGTTAGGTTTTTCGGTATTGCGGTTTTTTCGTGCCTTTTGTGCCTCGCTCCGGCTTGGACGGATGTCAGGGCGTATGCTGCCCTGGCTCCTTTTGCGGGACAAGTAAGGCCGTGGCGTCAGGGAGCGGCGCTTGTCGGCGAGTCCGGGCCGGCCTCCCAAATACGGGCGGGGATCGCTCCGCACCACGGGCTGGCCTCGGAGACGATAGCGCGTTTTTACGACAACCTGCCGTCCGGCGTCGAACGCGTCATATTGATAGGTCCCGACCACTTCAGGGCGGGGCTTCGTTTCATAATGCTCTGCCCTCTTCCCTGGCGTACGGGTAATGGAGTGATTGGAACCGATGCCCGCGCCGTAGACGCCCTGTCGCAAATTGAGTCCGTCGGCGTCGAAAGCCTGCCGTTCCGCCTGGAGCACTCGATTGGGCTGCACATCGTATTCATAGACCGTTATTTTCCGAACGCGAGAGTTGTGGCTTTGATGGTCAACAACGCCGCGCTTCCTCGTGAGCTTTCGAGGCTTGTCCCGGTTCTGTCGGAATTGCTGGCTGAAAAAGGGACTCTTTTGATCCTGAGCATGGATTTCTCGCACGACAAAACGCCCGAAGAGGCGAAGCGCGAGGACGACAGAAGCATAGAAAGCATTTTGTCTTTCAAAACCGAGGCCCTTCAAGGCCTGGACATTGACGCCCCGTCCGCCGCGCTGCTTTTTCTGGAGGTTCTGGAAAACCTCGGCATAAAGGACGGACTTGTCCTCGAACGCACGAACTCGAGCGAAATTATCGGCCGCCCGGATTTGCTATGTACAAGTTACGCGACGATGCTGTTCCGGTAAGGGGCGCGCTGCGCGGCGGGCTTTTCAGCGGCCGGGCCGACTTGGGAAACGACCCGCCGGGCAGGGCTATTTTGAAGCTGGCCATACCCTCGGTAGGGCTTTTTGTTTTCAACGGACTCCTTCACCTCGTGGACACGATTTTCGTATCCTGGCTTGGGGAGGCTTCCACGGCCGCCATGTCGTTTACCGGGCCTGTAAACCTTTGCCTTTTCGCGCTGCTGGAATGTGTGGCCGGCGGCTCCGCCGCCTTGATGGGGCGCAGCCTGGGGCGCGGCGACTCGTGGGCGGCCCGGCACATTGCCCGCAACGCTCTGGCTCTGCTTTATTTGTTCTGCGTTTTGTCGCTGCCTTTGATTCTGCCCGGGGTGTCCAACGCGCTCTTTACCTCCATAGGAGCGGCGGACGCCGGAGGAAGCGAACTGCTGAGGCTTTGCTGGCTTTACAACATGTGGATGCCTATCATTCTGCCTTTCATGGGCTTCACGTATGTGGTGAACACCATATTCCGCGCTCAGGGGGACACCCTGACGCCTTTCAAGGCCATCGCCATGGCCAACGTCATCAACATCGCGCTGGATCCCATTTTCATTTTCTATTTCAACTGGGGTATTCCGGGGGCGGCCATCGCCACCTGGGTGTCGCGCATAGTGTCGTCCGTATACCTCTTAAACCGCATGAACAAACACAGCTCCATCGTCATACATCCATCGCTTGCGCCTCGCGTCAGACTGACGATCTACTGGAAAAAAATCCTGTGGATAGGCGTGCCGGTGGGCTTGACCGTGGCCAGCATAGCTATGGGCATGGGCAGCGTCAACAAAATTTTGTCCAATTTCGGGCAGCGCGCCGTGTCCTCCTGGATGCTTGGACTGAGGGTGGAGGAACTGGCCTTCAACTTCGTGCTGGGCATATCGTCGGCCCTGGTTCCGTTTGTGGCTTACAACTACGGGAAACGTGATATGGAGCGGATGATAGCGGGCTTCAAGGCGGCGTATCTCATGGCTTTCATTCTGATGTGCTCAATGGGGGCGGTTATTTATTGTTACCCCGAACTTTTCCTCGGCCTGTTCGGTCCCATGCCCGAGGTCAAGAGCATGGCGGCTAGCGCAATCCGGGCCTCCGTTCCCGCGTATCCGTTCGCCATATTCGTGTCGCTGGCGTGCGGATTTTTCACCGGAACCGGCTACTCGTTTTTCGGTATGTTGACGCAGTTCCTGCGCAGCATAGTCTTCCGCGTCGCGGCGGCTTGGCTGTTCGCCGTTTACTTCGGCTTTCCTCACTTCTGGTGGTTCCAGTCCTTGGCGGCCTTTTGCGGAGGCATTGCCGGCCTGTTGTTTTTCACGCTCGTGACCCGCAGAATAAGACGCTCTTTCGAGCAGGAGGCGTCCGGCTTATGAAAAACTGTGTTATCCTAGTCTCGTAAACAAGAGTGACTTAAGAAGGAGTGTTATCAGGTTATGGAAAAAGAATTTTCCGTGCAAATAGGCGACAAGCCGATGGTGTTCCGAACGGGTAAACTGGCTAAACAGGCTAACGGAGCCGTCATGGCGTCACAGGGTGACATGTGCGTGCTTACCACCGCCTGTATTTCCGACACGGCCCGGACAGGGATAGATTTCTTTCCTTTGTTGGTGGACTTCGAGGAGCGCTACTATTCCGCCGGTAAAATCCCCGGCGGCTTCATCAAGCGCGAAGGACGCCCGACCGAGTCCGCCATCCTGAGTTCACGCGTAATCGACCGGTCTATCCGCTCGCTTTTCGACCATTCGATGCGAAACGACGTCCACGTTGTCGCCACAGTAATGTCGGTAGACCAGGTATACCCCCCCAGCGTACTTGCCATAAACGGGGCCTCGGCGGCGCTGTCAATCTCCGGCATACCGTGGGGCGGCCCTGTGGGGGCCGTGCGCGTCGGGCTAATCGACGGCAGGCTGGCAGTCAACCCCACTGAGGAGCAGATGCTGTCGTCGAAACTCGACCTGCTGGTGGCCGGGCACGACGACGGCGTTACAATGGTGGAGTCCGGCGCCGAGGAGGTGTCGGAGGAACTTCTGGTTGACGCTCTGGAACTTGCCCAAGGCGAGATAAAAAAGCTCATAGCCCTGTTCCGCAGGATGAAAGAAGAAGCGGGGCAGCCGGAGATAGAAATTCCATCCCCCGCGACATTCCCCGAAATAGACGCCTGGATTAAGGATAACCTCGACGCGGAGGTGAACGCGGCGGTTCGCATACACGAAAAAAAACCGCGGTACGAAAAAATCGACCGCATAAAGAAACGCGCCAAAGAACATTTTGCAGAACTCTTCCCCAGCTCAGGGGATTACATCTTCGCCTTCGTGGAGGAGCGGGTCAAGGACATAATGCGTTCCATCATTGTGAACGAGGGAGTTCGCGTGGACGGACGCGGTATGGATCAACTGCGCGAAATAGGCTGCGAGCTGGGCGTGCTGCCGCGCGTTCATGGCTCGGCGCTCTTCACCCGGGGGGAGACTCAGGCTCTGGCCGTAACCACCCTTGGAATGATAGGTGAGGACGACCAGGTACTGGACGGCATAAAACTGGACGAACCCGCCAAACGGTTTATCCTGCACTATAACTTTCCCCCGTACTCCGTGGGCGAGGTGCGGGCGATGCGCGGCCCCGGCAGGCGCGAAATAGGGCATGGCGCGCTGGCGGAGCGGGCTCTGCGCTACGTCATCCCCGCCGAAAGCGATTTCCCGTATGTCATCCGCGTCGTGTCCGACATTCTGGAATCCAACGGCTCCAGCTCGCAGGCCAGCATATGCGGCGGCAGCCTGTCAATGATGAACGCCGGCGTGCCTCTGCGCAAACACGTGGCGGGGGTGGCCATGGGGCTCATTAAAGAGGGTGAAAAAGTCCGGGTGCTTACCGACATTCAAGGGCTGGAGGACCACTACGGCGACATGGACTTCAAGGTTGCCGGGACAAGGGACGGAGTTACTGCGCTGCAGATGGACAACAAAGCCGGAGGGATCACCCGCGAGATACTCAGCAGCGCCCTCGCGCAGGCGAAGGCGGCGCGGCTCGCAATACTCGATAAAATGGAAGCCGGGATATCCTCCCCAAGCGGACTGTCGGCCAACGCGCCGCGCGTGCTCCAAACCACAATAGACCCCGAAAAGATAAAAGACGTCATCGGACCCGGCGGTAAGGTAATTCGCGGCATAACCCAGAAAACCGGCGTCAAGATCAACGTCGAGGACTCGGGCGACGTAAGCATATCCGGCCCGACCCAGGAACAGGTAAACGAGGCCCTGACGATCATTCGCGGACTCACCAAAAACCTGGAGGCCGGAGAGGTTTATTTGGGAACCGTCACGCGCCTTATGGCGTTCGGCGTCTTTGTGGAATGTCTCCCCGGCAAGGAGGGGCTTCTTCATCTGAGCGAGGTGAGCACGCACCGCATACCCAAATCCGAGGACGTTTTCAAGCCTGGCGACAAGGTGCTGATCATGGTCAAGGAGATCGACGACATGGGTCGGGTAAATCTGACGCGCCGGCGTTTGATTTTGGACGAGGCGAAGGTGTCGGAAATGGGTTTTGCCCACTGTATGCCGGACGAGCGGGAGCGGGAGAATCTGATTGAAAGCGTGGCCGACAACGCGCCGCCGCGAATGGATCGCGACCGGGGCCCCCAGCCCCGCGACCGAGGCGGAGACAGAGGCGGGCGCGACCATCGTTCCTACGGCGGAGGAAGACCGCCCAGAAGAGATTAATTGATCTTTCTTACATGACATGTCCGGCGTATCGGTATCTATAACAAGAGATGAACGCGCCCGCGCGTTTCCGCTGCCTGCTTACGCCACTCCGGCGTCGGCGGGCGTAGACCTTCGCGCCGTGGAAAAACACGTTTTGCAGCCCGGGGAAAGGGCTCTCGTTCCCACAGGAATACGTATAGCCCTTCCCGTCGGGTACGAAGCCCAGGTAAGGCCCCGGAGCGGCTTGGCCCTGAAGCACGGAATCATATTGCCGAACAGCCCCGGCACGATAGACGCCGACTATCGCGGGGAGGTTCAGGTGATAATGCAGAATTTGGGAGACGCTCCTTTCGTGATAGAACCCGGCGACCGCATCGCCCAGATGGTGGTGGCGCCCGTCAGCCGGCTGGACTGGATAGAGGCCGACGTTCTCGAAGAGACAGAACGCGGTTCAGGCGGCTTCGGAAGCACCGGGAAATGATCGAAGAACTGCTTTACGCCCTGGACGAATGTTTCGGCGGCGAGGGCAAAGACGGCGGCATTTTTCTGGAGCCGGACGACCCGGGATTATTTTCCATTCTGGACGCCTTGAGCGCGGAAGAGGCTTCGAGACCAGCAGCGGGCATGTCCATAGCCAACCATGTCTATCACTTGAACTTCGCAATCGACGTATTCATAAAACGAGTTGACGGCTGCAAAAAAGGCGAAAATCTCCCCGATATTGATTGGGGCGCAAGCTGGCAGGAACGTTCATTGAACGAGTCCGAATGGGCTTACATGAAAAAAGAACTGGCGCGCCTCAAAGACGAAGCCGTCTCCAAGGCGCGCGATTACGATAAACACATACGACTTGTCACCGGGCTTTTGACTCATACCGTCTTTCACCTCGGGATCATTCGCGTAAAATACGACTGCCGGACATGTCGTTGAGGTATTTAAAAATTCCGGTCTTGGGGTCGACAACCAGGACGGTGTTGTCCTGTAAACCCTTTTTGAAAAATTCCACGGCTTTCATCTGCTCGTAGAGCGAGTAGGCGCTGCCCATAGCGTCAGATATGATGAGTTGAGCCTCCTTGTCTCCCTCGCCCCGCAGGGTCTGGCTCGTTTTGAGGGCCGAGGCTATGATTTCCTGCGCCTTGCGGTCGGCCTCCGACGTTATGCGGTTGGCTTCCGCCCTGCCCGCCGAGAGGATTCCCTGAGCGATGCGCACCCGTTCGGACTTCATGTTTTCATAAATCGCCTGAAGGTTTTGTTCCGGCAGGGTGAAATTTTTTATGGCCGCCAGGATCACTTCGACTCCCATGTCCCTGGCCGTGGCCTTGATCCGTTCCATGGTCTGCTCGATTATTTCCTCGCGCTTGCCGCTCAATATGTCCTCGTAGGCGTAAAGACCGGCCACTACGCGCACGGCTCCGAAAACAACGTCGTCGATGCGGTGTCCAAGCCTTTCCTGCGTGCGTATTCTGGTGTGGAAAGCGGCAGGGTCGTTGATTTTATATATGATGAACGTGTCGAAAATAACGTTCCGTTTGTCGCCCAAAACCGTTTCCACCGGCGGGGATTCGTGTTCCTGAATCCACTTGGGGTAGGGGTAAACAACGTCCATGAAGGGAACTTTTGCGTGAATACCCGGCGTAGAGTGTACGCGGACGATCTCGCCGAAACGGACCACCACGGCGTGCTCATTGGTGGGCACGACGTAGAAAGCTCCGAAAAACACCGCCAGTCCCAGCAAAATCACCGGAACTGCGGCGTATTTAACATATCCGGCGTGTTTTATCATCTTGTCTCCCCTCCTTTCAAGTTTTGGAATATCGCATCGGGCGGCAGGGGCAGGACTTTAAGCGTTCCTCCGGCTTCGTCCAGGCCCTCTACAAACACCACTTTGAGCTTTTGCCATACGTCCGTCATGCCGTCGGCCCACATGTTGAGGCGCGTCAATTGCGGGTTGAGCTGATAGGCTTCCTGCAGCAGGTTCAAACGCGCCGCCTCGCCCTCGGCCTCGGAAATTCGTTTGAACTTGTAGGCCTCGCCCTCGTTGATCAGCACCGCCGCTCGCCCCTCCGCCTCCGGTACGACCTTGTTGGCGTGGGCTTCCGCCTGATAAATCATGTTTTTGACCTGCTCTTCGGCGGTGGTGACGCTGTTGTACTCCTCCCTGATCGAGTCGCTGACGTTAGTCTCCTGCAGCAGCACCTCGTCGATTTTTATGCCGACCCTCAGTTCGTTGAAGGTGGTCTGGAGGCTGTTTAAGGCGTTTTCCTGAATTTTCTGCTTCCCGATGGTCAGTCCCTCGTCGAACAGGGAAGCGGCGAAGATGCGGCGCATGGCCGCCATGCAAAGATCCCGCAGAATGGTTTCCTTCTCGGGCGGTATGCCGGGCAGGTTGTACCTATACTCCGACGGCGCGTTCGGCAGGTTGAACACGTAGTCCTCCGGCACGTTTATATGGAAATGGACGACCCACTCCACCTCTATGAGTTTGTTGTCCCTCGTGAGCATAAGTCTCTCCCCGGCGACCGGCACGGAGTTGCCGCGGTTGCCCGCGCCGCCGGCTCTGTTGAAGCGAAAGCCGAACTCGAGGCTTTGTTTCCGCTCGGTAGGAACCACGTATATTTTGTCGGCGTACGGAATTTTGAAGTGCAATCCCGGTTCAACGATGCCGCCGATTACGCCGAAGCGCAAAACGATCCCCTTGGAGTCCGACGGTATCGTGTAGGTGTTATTTATCAACGTCAAAAACGCCAGAGCCAAAAGTACCACCCACAAAATATGTTTCATCAGAAACCGCGCTATTTTCTCTTGTAATCCCGGCTCGTCGGGGTCAGGCATCAGGATGACTTTTGCCAAATCTGTTTCCTCCCTTCCAGTTCACTTCCTGTTTTTGTTCCTGTTCATGTTCCTGTTCAGTCTCCTCTTGTTTTTCCTCATTTGCGGCGAGTTCTTCTTTTATTTTTGTCAGTTTCATGGACGCCGTAAACATGGAGACGTACTCTATGGGCGTCAAGTTTGCGCGGCGGGCGAAGCACGAGCTTATCGCCCCGGCCATGTCCATATATTTTTTGTTGTCCGGCTGCGCCCCGGCCAGAGCGGCGTAAGCCATCATTGCCATTGCGTTGACGGACGGCACTGCGTCGTCCGTGGCGGATTTGCGCCTCAGGAAAATGTGCGGCTCGGAGGCGGACGAGAGGAAAAATCCGCCTACCGGCTCGTCCCAAAAATTTTCTTCCAGTTTCGCCGCGAGATTTTCCGCGTACCTGAGCCAGTCTTTTTTCTGTTTGTCCGCCGCCGCGGACTCGTAAAGCTCCATTACCCCCCACATAAGCGCCGCGTAGTCGCCCGGAAGCGCGGGGATGCCCGCTTCTTTGGCGCGGTAGCGGCGGCGCCACGCGCCCTTTGGGTCCACCAGCGCCTTTTGCAGGAACAAAGCGGCGCGCTCCGCCGATAAAATCCACTCTTTTTTTTCAAAAACCCGCCCCGCGTACGCGAGCGCGCCGATCATCAGGCCGTTCCAGTCCATAAGCACCTTATCGTCCACTTTGGGCTTGGGGCGTTTGCTTCTCGCCTCTAAAAGAACGCGGCGGCCGTTTTCCAGACGTTTGGACAAGTCCGGCGCGCGAAGTCCGTAACGCCTGGCGAGTTCCGTTACCGCGGCCGCTTCGTAGAGCACGTTATACCCCATTTGCCTGCCGGTCATTTCATGTGTGAAATTCCCGCCGGGCAGAATCGCGTATGCCGCGCAAAACACCCCGGCTTCCCCCTGCGGGAGAGCCATGCGTATTTCTTCCTCGGTCCACCGGTAAAACTTACCCTCGTCCGCGTCGAGAGACGCCCAGAAACACGCCTCCGGCGAAAGGAAATCGCGCAGGACGCAGCTTGCGATGTCTTCCGCGAATTTTTGGTAGAAGGCGTCCTGGTCGGCCTCGTAGGCGGCGGAGGCCACCCACAGGAGCATGGCCTGGTCGTACAGCATTTTTTCAAAGTGGGGCGTTATCCATCTTTCATCCGTGGCGTACCGGGCGTAGCCTCCGCCGAGGTGGTCGTGGATGCCGCCGGCCCACATTTTGCGCAGGGTGAGGGAAACCATGCCGAGGATTTCCTTTTTTTCAGCGGGGTTTGCGCGCGCGTACTCCAACAGAAAAAGGAGCCGGGGAGCGTACGGATACTTAGGGGCCGGGCCAAATCCCCCCCAGATTCCGTCGAACGCGTTTTTCAGGTCTTTCGCGGTCGTCTTGATATGGTAAGAGCCAATCTGTCCTCCGGGAGTGTAAACCGACCTGGCTGTAAGGGTTTCCACCAGGTTTTTCGCCCCGCGCTGGACGTCGTCTCTCTGCATCAGCCACAGCCATTTCATCCTGGGTACGATGTCGGCCATGCCGGGCATTTTGCCTGTGGTTCGTTTCGGCAGGTAAGTCGCCGCGAAGAAAGGCTCTCCCTTGGGGGTCAGGAAAAGATTTAACGGCCATCCTCCGTCGCCGTTCTGAATCCGGCAGATTTCCATAAACAGCTCGTCCAGGTCCGGGCGCTCCTCGCGGTCAAGTTTTATGGAGACACAGGCGTCGTTCAAAAACTCGGCCACTTCTTCGTCATTGAAGCACTCGCGCTCCATGACGTGACACCAATGACACGACGAGTACCCTATAGACAGGAAAATCGGTTTATCCTCATCCACGGCAAGCTCGAATGCCTCGTCCCCCCAAGGATACCAGTCCACCGGATTTTCGGCGTGCCGCAAAAGAAACGGACTTTTTTCGTCCGCCAGCCTGTTTACGCGACTCAAGTTCATGCCTCCGTTTCGCGTCGAAAAGATTATAAAAGATTATTGCACATTAGAGTGATCGTGAGTCAGTTTGTCGAGATATTCGCCTTGAAACCGAAGGAATCAGCATTTGAGAAGACACTTTTTATAGATGAGTTTCCCGCTGATTTCGTAGGAATTCAAGTGGGCTAAAAATAAAAGGTTCCTTGGGATAATGCCTTATGCTAGTCTCCTTGCTTTTATATCGGCTCTTGCCGCTTGAATTTCCGACTCTATCTCTTCGTCCGACAGAAACCCGCGTTTTTCTGCTTCCGCTCTCATTTCATTTAACAAAGCCAATCCACATGAAGGCTTTGACGACCATATCAGAAACGGTATTCGTTGTTCTTTTAGAGAAGCGCGTATAAACATATTAACCATTTATACCCACATCAGCAACGCGAAAGGGAGTGACAACCATATCGTCCACGGGTATTTTTTAATTTGATTTGGACGATGGACGGTTATTTTCATACTAAAACCCCCTATCGTATGACTTGTCGTCAATGATGTCGGTTATTTCAGATGTTTATATAATAAATTTAAGATTTTCAGTAAAAAACCACAACTCCACACCATATTTCTCACCGGCTTTTTCCAATTTGCCGCTCGACCTCTCACTATACGGGAAAAGAGCAATTCCGCGCACATTCCTTATTTCCTCAATTTTGAAATTCGGGAATTCGGCAAGACAATCTTTATACTCCGATAAATTGTCTTTAATATGTTTGACGTACTCGGCAGCTTGTTCGATTGCGGACTCTTTACTTCCTCCAGGCGCAATGCGTTCATTCTTAAGCTCGATGTCGTATAAAATGCCGTCTTTAAAAGCAAGTACATCTGGCCTTTTCGTTTGATCCTTGCTTGGGCCAAATTCAAAAAGGTCAAACTCCGACGCTATAAATTGCATATTACGAATTTTTTCAGGATATAAAACCAAGTCTCGAATCAAAGCCGCTTGCGCATCTTCCTCACGTATGGCTTTGCTTTTTCGTTGGTCAAATCCTATTTCTCGCATAATATTGAGTTTTTTATCATTACTTGGTTCATCCATAACTTTACGGATATCCTGTAATTTGGACTCTAATTCCTCAGGACTAACATTAGGCTTCCCTCTCATGGGCGCTATTGCCATAGTTGACACAATAGTTGTGTCATTGCTTGAAGTTGGACGTAGGTGAAAGCACGCTCTAAACGCAAGTTCTTCTTCCTGAGTAAAGTCTTTTAAAAAAGTTTTCAATATTTTTTTGATATCAATTGCTTGCTGCTTGACCTTTTTGACCTGATACATCTATTCTTAGCTCCCATCAAAATGTGGTATTTTGAATAATAGCTATCTATAATTTATTCTGTAAAGCGATCGACCTCGTACATCTCCTGATACGCCCTATGTTATCATTAGGCAATAAAAATGACCAGCGACGTATTCTTTGACAAGCAGTTTTCTCACAACAACAGACGGGAGCGAATTATAATATACTATCTTGAAGAAACCATGAAATTCATTGAGTCGCTGGAAATGCGGGAATATCTGCTCAAACACGCCGAGGTGTCGGACACGGGCTGGCGGGGAAGATATCTGTGCGCGTGGATTGTGTCCGGCGCCGCCGCGCCCCTTGAAAGAAAAATCCCCATATTGGAGTTGATTGCGGAGCAAACCGTCTTTGATC
>Ga0099364_10008058_pt1 | contig 14906 bp, 12 predicted proteins | sample TergutTh196P3_FD_73070 | JGI IMG/M metagenome (GOLD analysis project Ga0099364, IMG submission 73070) | Microcerotermes parvus P3 segment gut microbial communities from Pointe-Noire, Republic of the Congo - Th196 P3 | ecosystem: Host-associated > Arthropoda: Insects > Digestive system > Gut ... | reverse complement strand
GGTGCCGTCCGCAGACGGCGGGTGTTTTCGTCTCCCCGTATGCGGCGTAAAATTTCAAAAACACCCGTCAGCCGCTTACGCGACTGCCACCCTCTTTAAAAAAGAGGGCTTTGGCGCAAATTTAAACCGACTGCGTAATTCGTGATTTTTTAGTTTTATTATTGTTACAGTTCTGTTATAAAATTTTATTTCATGTATAAAATCGTTTTGCAAAGCTATACTAAATTCAAAATCACTTTCGGAGGAGTCTATGCTCATAAGATGTTCTGACACCTGTAAATTCCAGCAGGACGGCGCGTGCGGACTGAAAAATATTTATTCGAGTTCGGCCGCGGCCGCGCAGTCCGTAAACGAAATAAGCGATTCTGGCTGTATATATTATCAGCCGCGGAGAAAAAGCGGGAGAAAAAAAATACCGGAAAACCAAAAAAACGTCACCCGAGCAAATCAAGGGCGTCAAAAATACTTTTAACATAAATGATTTCGACCGATTTATCGGTATTTTTCGGGTTTATTATATTTTTGTGTGGAAGAACTATTTTTTTAAATCCCAGTCTCGACGCTTCCGATACCCTTACGTCTATGTTGCTTATCTGACGAAGCTCCCCGGACAAACCCACTTCGCCCATAGCGACGATATCGTTGTTCACCGGCGAGTCCTTATAGCTCGATATTATAGCCAGAACGACCGCGAGGTCGCACGAAGGCTCTTCTATCTTCAAACCTCCGACGACGTTTACATAAGCGTCCTGCAGAGACAGCTTTAATCTCAAACGTTTTTCAAGCACCGCAATCAGCATACAGAGCCTGTTATAATCCACGCCGTTCGCCATTCTCCTGGGCGACGGGAACGCCGTATTTGTAACAAGAGCCTGTATTTCGGCAATTAACGGCCTCGTTCCCTCGATAACGCTTACCGCGCAGTTTCCCGGAACGTCCAGAAGCCTGCCCGAAAGCAGCATTTCGGACGGGTTCGCGACCTCCGCGAGTCCGTCGCGGGTCATCATAAACACGCCTATTTCGTTCGTCGAGCCGTATCTGTTTTTGACCGCTCTGATTATCCTGTACGACTGCTGGCGTTCACCCTCGAAATAAAGCACCGCGTCGACCATGTGTTCGAGAACCTTCGGTCCGGCTATGCCGCCTTCTTTGTTTACGTGACCGACGAGAATGACCGAGATTTCCTCGGTTTTCGCTTTCTGCATAAAAGACAGCGCGGACTCCCTTACCTGCGAAACGCTGCCGGGCGAACTCGCGGAATTATTATCATACATAGTCTGGACAGAATCTATAATAAGCAAATCCGGCCGTATATCGTCGACCGCGTTGTGTATTTTTTCTATATTGGTTTCGGTATAGACATATAAATTTTCAGAGTTTACGTTAAGCCTGTCGGCCCTTAATTTAATCTGGCTCTGCGATTCCTCGCCGGAAACGTACATGATTTTAAAATCCCTGCCGAATTTGTCGCAGATTTGCAGAAGCAGGGTAGACTTGCCGATGCCCGGTTCCCCCGACAAAAGCGCGACCGAACCTTTTACAATGCCCCCTCCGAGGACCCTGTCGAATTCGTTCACGCCGGTTTTATATCTTATTTCGCCGCTTAAATTTATATCGCTGAGTTTCAAAACGGACGTTTTGGAGGGATTTTTACTCTGGTATCTTTCGGCGGCGTTTATTTTTCCCGATTTTCCGCTTGCTTTCGCCGTTACGGACGGCGGCGAATAATCTTCCTCCCGCATAGTGTTCCAGCTGCCGCACGACGGACAGCGCCCGAACCATTTCGCGGTCTGTTCGCCGCAGTCGGAGCAGACGTAGACTTTCTGATTTATTTTAGCCATGATTTTTTCCTTTAATTTCAACTTTTTTAAATTTTATATAAAACTATTTCAAAACTTTTTTTCAAACTCCGCGACCGTAGCGAATATTATCTTCGCGATTTTATTCTGATAATCGTCCTGCGTAAGCAGCCGCGCCTCTTCCGCGTTCGATAAAAAACCGCACTCTACAAGAATCCCGATATTTTTTATATTCTCGAGTACGAAAATATCTTTGCCGCGTTTTATTTCCCTGTTATTTTCGGGCTGAAGATACGTTCTGTTGTTTTGTTTCAGCAGTTCGGCTAAATTCGCGCTGTCGAGATTATTCTGCGAAAAAAAGATTTGCATACCCCTGTATCTTTCGCCGGGATATTTATTCATGTGTATGCTGATAAATATAGCGCCGGGATATTTATCCGCGATTTTCACCCGGTTTGCCAGGTCGGACGCTTTTCTTCGTTTCGCTCCGTCGTCGTTCAATAATATATCCGTTTCGCGGGTTAAAATAACCTCGGCGTTCGTGATTTTAAATAAACGCTTTAATTTTAAAGCTATAGATAAATTTATATTTTTTTCTATTATATTTTCGTCGGTTCCCACCGCGCCGCCGTCGATTCCCCCGTGGCCCGCGTCTATTATTATCACGGGTTTACTAATACTTGCCGCGTCGGCGCTCACAAAAATATTGCGATGGCCGGCAGATACGGCGTCCGCCCGAAACGTCAGATATAAAATAAACGCCGCCATAAAAATATACATAAAAACAAAAATATAGAATTTTAAAAGATATTTACGGTGATTTTTCATAATAATTATACCCTCTTTTGATTTTAATTAATATAACTATATGAAAAAACGCTCTATTATATCTCTTTTATTTATATTATTTTAACATTTTTCGTTTCTCCTGTCAATTCTTTTTTTATTAAGTCGCAGTCTATTTTATTTTCAGGTCCAGTATTTTCTGTCAAGCGACCTGAACTGTATGGCTTCGGCTATATGGTTCTTTTTTATGACCTCGCTCCTGTCTAAATCCGCAATCGAACGCGACACTCTCAGGATTCTGTCGTATCCCCTCGCGGAAAGTCCGAGGCGTTCAAACGCGGAGCGCATGATTTTTTCGGCTTCCTCGTCCAGAACGCAGTATTTCTGCATTTGCTTCGCGCTCATTCTCGAGTTGCTGTATATTATGGATTTTTTCCCGCCGCTTTCGTCTTTGCAGCGCTCGAACATAAATTTTTTCGCGTCGGTTATTCTCTTTCTGACGTCTTGTGAAGTTTCCCTTTGTCCGGTCGATTTTATTTCGCCGTAAGACACCGACGGAATTTCTATTTGTATATCGATTCTGTCGAGCAGAGGTCCGGAGATTCTCGACAGATATTTTTTTCTTTCGGATTCAGAACAGGCGCAGGGTCTGGTATGATGACCGTAATACCCGCACTTGCACGGGTTCATCGCGCACACGAGCATAAATTCCGACGGGAAAGTAATTTTGCCGTTCGTTCTCGTTATAGTCACTTCCCCGTCCTCCAGAGGCTGACGCAGCGAGTCTATCGCGTCGCGCGAGAACTCGGGAAATTCGTCCATGAACAGTACGCCGTTGTGGGCGATACTTATCTCCCCGGGAATCGGCACTCTCCCTCCTCCGGTGAGTCCGCCCCTTGAAACCGAATGGTGCGGAGACCTGAACGGCCTGTCTGTTATGAGCGACATATTCTGCTTTATTATACCCGCGACGGAGTGTATTTTAGTGGTTTCTATGGCTTCTTCGAAGCTCATCGGCGGAAGTATTCCCCCGATTCTTTTCGCCAGCATACTTTTTCCCGCTCCGGGAGGACCGATAAACAGGACGTTATGCGAGCCGACCGCCGCGACTTCAATCGCTCTCTTGGCTTTTTCCTGACCTTTAACGTCCGAGAAATCCAGTTCGCTGACAAAATCGAGGCTTAAATACTCGCTTTCGAGATATGTAACCGGTTCAATCAGCCGGTTTTCGGAAAGATGATTATATAACTCGACGATATTTTTTACCGGGAATATTTCGACTCCCGGATTACTTTCGAGGCCGGGGCCGGCGCCGCCTCCGCCGCACAGAACCGCCTCGCCCGCGTTGTCGTGAGGAACGAATATTTTTGTTATGCCGGCTTTTTTCGCCGCTATGCACATCGGCAGGATACCGTTCACCGCCCTTATATCTCCCGCAAGGGAGAGTTCCCCGATGAAGCACATCTTTTCGAAATCGAAATCCAGTTCTTTTTCGTTCGCGAGTATACTCGCGAAGAGAGCCAAATCAAGAGAGGAGCCTTCTTTTTTTCTGTCCGCGGGGGCGAGATTGATAGTTATAATCCTGTTGGGCACGGCGAAACCGCAGGTTTTCATGGCGGCTTTGATTCTCTCTTTCGATTCTTTTACGGCGGCGTCGGGAAGCCCTACTATTTCAAAGGCGGGCATACCCGCGCTCATAAAACATTCGACCGTTATAATAAATCCGTCTATGCCGAAAAGTCCGGTTGTAAGTATTGTTTTGACCATGTTTTCCATATATCCTTTTTTATTTTTATTCGCTTTATCTTAAAATATTTACATTTTTATCTATTATATCATAATATTTTATATAATTCAACAAAATATATATTAAAATATGTTAAAATTAAAAATTATTGCCTTGAAATAAAAATAATTTTATGCTATAGTTTTTATATAATACAAGTTACGCGCCCGGCGTATTTATTATCTTTGCCCTCTTTCGTAAAGAGGGTGCCGTCCGCAGACGGCGGGTGTTTGCCCCCTTTTACAAAGGGGGTGTCACGAAGTGACGGGGGATTTGTCTCTCCGTACCCAACATCAAATTTCAAAAACACCCGTCAGCCGCTTACGCGACTGCCACCCTCTTTAAAAAAGAGGGCTTGGACGGAAATTAAACTAACTGCGTAACTCGCGTATAACTTAAAAAAATTACGGAGGCGGATTTTTTTGTCTGACTTAAATAAAAATATTAATATAGATTATAACGGCGGCATAGATTTGTTCGCGGGGCTGAACGGCAGCCAGAGCGAAGCCGTCGGGGCGACAGAGGGATACTACAGGATAATCGCGGGGGCGGGTTCGGGCAAAACCCGGACTTTAACCCACAGATTCGCCTATCTTGTCAGAGAACTCGGCATCTCTCCCAGAAATATATTATGCGTTACTTTTACGAACAAAGCCGCGAACGAAATGAGGGGAAGAATAAAGCGCATACTCGGAGACGGTTACGACTCCGGTCTAATCACGACTTATCACGGGTTCTGCGTTAAAGTTTTAAAAGAAGACATAAATAGATTATTTTTCCCGTCGAATTTTAAGATTCTCGACGCAGGCAGGCAGAAGAAAATAATCGACGAAATATATGCGGAATACGAAATAAAGCTTGACTATAATTCGTTCGAGAAAATTCTGGAATATATATACAGACAAAAGGCTCATTTAAAATATATCCCCATGATGATTGACCCCGCGTATTCTTTTTCGTCTAATAATCCCGTTAGCCTTGAAGAGAGAATATATATAAAATATCTCGATAAGCAGAAAAAAATCTACGGTCTGGATTTCAACGATTTATTGTATTTTGTGATATATTTATTCGAAAACAACGAAGACGTACTCGAAAAATGGAAATCGCGGCTGCATTATATCCAGGTGGACGAGTTTCAGGACAGCAGTAAAAAAGAGCTTGATATTATAAATATGCTTTGCAAAGGCAATAATAATTTGTTCGTCGTCGGAGACCCGGACCAGAATATATACGAGTGGCGAAATTCGGACAACAGATTTCTCGCGCATTTCGACAAGAACTACCCGAACGTCAAAACTATATTCTTAACGCAGAATTACAGGTCCACTCCGGAGATTCTGTCAGTCAGCAACAGTTTAATCGAGAAAAATCAGAACAGAATACCCAAAGAACTTTTCACGAAAAACCAAAACGGCAGACCGGTCGAACATGTGCATTTAAAAGACGAGGACGAAGAAGGACGCTGGATAGTCTCGAAAATAAAAGATATAGTGAAATCAAAAAATCCGGGGAATCTATACGGCGATATAGCCGTGCTTTTCCGTTCGTCTTACGTCTCGAGATTTATCGAGCAGTCTCTTCAGAAAGAAAATATACCCTATGTTATTCACGGCGGAGTGAGATTTTTTGACCGAATGGAAATAAGAGATTCTATTGCGTTTTTGAAATTAATAAACGACGGCGAGGACGAGGCGTTTCTGAGAATTATAAACGTTCCCAAAAGGCAAATCGGCAAGACAAGAATAGAGTTCCTGAAAAATATGCGCGAAAGATACAAAGAAGAATACGGCGTCGCAAGAGATTTAAGTTTATTTGAGGTTCTATGCGATAATTACGAACATCCAGTATTCTATAATACCCAGGCGGGGGATTTTATAGATATAATAAAAGAGTTCAGGGAAAAGGCGAAAGAGCCGAAAACGAAAATCTCCGAGATTTTAAACGGGGTTCTTGAAAAGACAGGATATAAAGCGTATATAAGCAGGAGCGGAGACATGGAACGCTTCGACAACGTGACGGAGCTTTTGTCTTCTATCACGGACTTCGAGCAGCAGGCGGGAGAAGACGTAACGCTTGAAGCTTATCTTCAGGAGCTTTCTATTATATCAGATTACGAGAGCGAAAGAAATCAGAACTGCGTTAAGCTGATGACAATCCACTCGTCGAAAGGGCTTGAGTTTCCTCACGTTATAATCGCGGGAATGACCGACGGGGTTTTCCCGTCGAGACGCACTCTTGAAGAGCGCAAGCTCGAAGGTCTCGAAGAAGAACGCAGACTCTGCTACGTCGCTATGACAAGGGCGATGAGAGAGCTTTATATAGTCGAATCGGAGGGCAACACATACGGCGAGGCGAAAAAGCTCCCGTCGAGATTTATTTATGATATAAACCAGGAATATTTACATACCGTCGGGGTAGTTTCAGAAGATATAATAAAAGATTTGGCCGTTAAAATAAAAAAGACGGAAGGAATTACGGGATTTGCTCCGTCCGGTTCGTCCGGTTCTCCGCGGGTTACAAAACCCATAATTATATCGCCGGACGCGAATAGATTCAAGACGGGAGATTTCGTTTCCCACAAAGTTTTCGGACCGGGAGAGATAATAGAGACGGACGAACAAAACGACGCCTATTTAATAAAGTTTGAAAATTCAGAGAAAGCCAAGCCCATAAATACAGGCTACCCGGGATTGACTCGATTAACAGAGGGCAGAGAACAGACGATAATTAATAGAAACGCGGAGCGGGAAAAATATACAGAAACCGCCAAACCGGAAGCAAAACCCAAATCAGCGGTCGTTAAACGTCCGTCGCGCGAACCTGAGATATTCGATTTTCCGGAAGAAACAGAAGAAGAGACAGCAACAGAAGAACTCCCCCCGTCAACTCCGTTGACACCCCCCTCAAAGAGGGAGGCTTTTGCGGAGAGCGCCGTCGACGCCGAAATCGAAACGCAGCCGGAAGAAATCGCAATCGACGTCGGCGAAGCTGAAATAGACAGGGAGACAAACGCCGCGCCGGTCGCGTTATACGGCGCGCCTCCGCAGATTTTATACGACAACGACGGCAGGGTTAATCTTTGGGAAGACCCGGGCGTGCCGAAAAAAGGCTGGGTATGCGTAGACGTGATAGATTTGGGTCAGCCTTACGGAGAATGCGGAATGTGCGGTAAAGAAGATATAAGATACGTGCATATTATGCGTCACGAAGAACATCAGTCAATCGGCGCGGGATGCGTATGCGGCGGCAAAATGGAGGGTAATACAGACGCGGCGAAAGAACGCGAGAATTCGCTGAAAAATAAAATAAACAGATTTAAAACTTTCTCTGCGGCCGAGTTTAAAACGAGCGCGAAAGGCAATTTATACACAAAATACAAGAACACTATTATAACTTTTATGCAGAGTAAAAAAAATATATTTAATACGCAGGATAAAAAGGAGGGAAGCAGCTGGAATTTTGTCGAGGGGGGTGAATTTTCGGCGTACTATAAAACTTTGGACGAGGCGAAGCGCGCGGCGTTTGAAAAAGTCGACGGCAGACGGGAATAGTTTTTTTAAAATAGTCAAAAATAACAGAAACAATAAAAACAACAGGAGGAAATTCTATGAAGGAAGCGCTTTTTATTTGTTATACAAAATTTCACGTTATTATAGCAGTAATATTAAAACAGACAAAATTTAAAAACGACGACGTTGACATTATAATAACGGACAATCAACCCGATTCTGAAAATTTGTCAGAAGGATTGATTCGCTGCGGATTATTCGGCGAAGTATATCATGTTAAATTACGGGATTTCAATAATTACCAACCAAAATCCCTTTATGATTTTAAATGTTATTTTACAAGAATTATGGCGGAAATAAATATAAAAAGTTTTTCCAGTATCATAAATATTAACAGCTCTTATAATCAATTATTTACATTTTCGCATGATCATTTTGTACAGTATGTCTATTATATATTGCAAAAATTAAATCCCGCGGTTAAAGTATGTTTGTTTGACGACGGGGTTGCGGCATATACGTTTTATAAAAACAAACTGTCTCCAATCAGCTGCAATCTAAATAAGCTTCGTACGTTTTTACAGTTATTCCACAGACGAAAATATACGTACAATGCCGCGTCGGAGATTTATCTTTTAGAGCCTGAACTCTTATGCTGGACTCCGCGTCAAGAAATCTTTAAAATTAATGCTCCCGATATTGACGATTCAAATTTTAAATTACTAATAAATCAAATATTTGATTATGACAGCGCGGATTCGTACGACGAGAAAGCGATATTTTTTGAAGACAATTATTTTGCCCGCCACCGTCCCATAAACGATATTGAAATGGTTAATAATATTGCGGATAAAATCGGCAAGGAAAATCTTATCGTTAAACTGCATCCCAGAAGCAGAATCGACAGATTCAGAGAGCTCGGATATAAAACGAATAATTATGTCGGTATGCCGTGGGAATTAATCGCGATGAACATAAAAGACGATAAAAAATTATTGATTACTTATTCTTCCAGCTCGGTTTTATCATATAAGATTTTATTTAACAGAAATTTTAAAACGATAATGCTGTTTAAATGTATGTGCATGAAAGAAAAAAATTCGCTTGTTAACCGTTACTCAGCAGTCGCCGCTTATTTTGAGAAATGCAAAAAGAAATTCCCCGATAATTTTTATATACCTGAAACTATAAGCGAGCTTGAATCGCTATTAGAGTCGTTAATTTAAAACGTTTAATGAAATTTTATAAAAATCAGGAGTTTAAATCTATGAAAAAGTTATTAATATTACCCCCCCCGCATTTAAGCTTAACTTAAGCATTTCGCGCTTTGCCCTGCCGCCCTCCGCGGATTATTATATAAATTCGAGGGGGCGCGCGCGATGAGTATAACGGCGGTAATACCCGTAAGGGCAGGCAGCAGAAGATTAGAAAATAAAAACGTCGCGCCGTTCGCGGGGACAAATTTATTAATTCATAAAATTGAACAACTAAAAAAAGTAAAGGAAATCGACGATATAGTCGTATCGTCAGATTCGGATTCAATGCTTGATATGGCAAAGACAAAGGGCGTTAAAACACATAAGCGCGCTATCGAATACTGCGATGAGAAAACTAAATCTTTCGGCGAGGTAGTCGGTCATATAGCGGAAAATGTAGGCGGTACGCATATTCTATGGGCAACCTGTACTTGTCCTCTTGTGTTTCCCGAAACGTATTCGGAAGCCGTAAAACAATATTTCATTGCTTTATCCGATAATTATGATTCTTTAATCTCTTTTGAAATTCTAAAAAGATATATATGGAACGAAGAAGGGCCAATAAATTATAATATTGGTTTAAAGCACGTACCCTCACAGGAATTACCGGCTTTATATGCGCCGACTTTCGGCATAACTATTGCTCCTCGCCGGCAAATGATAGAGTGGAATTATTTTCACGGTACAAATCCGTATAAATTTATTATAGATAAACGTTCAAGTATTGATATTGACGACGGCTTGGATTTAGCCGTCGCAAGAGCCTGGTTAGACATATAGTAGGGGCGGCCATTGGCCGTCCGTCTGAAAAACGTCAAAACTGCGTTGATTCTGCGGACGCGCAATGCGCGCCCCTACAAAACAAATATTTAATTTCGCAAGAGGTCTATTGAAAATCACGGCGCGCCGAGGGCGTCGCGCCCTACATTTTAATTGCGGATTGGTATTACCCATTATTTTTTCGGATAGCAGGTACGGGGTTTGCCCAATTTGGGGCAGGGAAAAACCCGCAAGCTCACGCGCCATGCGGGTTTTGACGGGATTTTAATGGAGCTTCTGACGGGAATCGAACCCGTGACCTCATCCTTACCAAGGATGCGCGCTGCCGGCTGCGCCACAGAAGCGGTAATCGTACTTTATTTACTGCGCACAATTATTATATACAAAAAAATACTCTTTGTCAAGAGTATTTTTTATTATTTTTTTATTTATGTTTAAATTAAAATAAATTCGAGCTTAAATATTTCTCTCCGCCGTCGGGGAAAATAACGACGACGACGCCGAAATCAAGGGTTTTGACCGCTTCCAGAGCCGCAAGCATAGCCGCCCCTCCGCTCATTCCGACGAAAATCCCTTCCTGCGCGACTATCTTTCTCGACGTCTCGAACGCTTCTTCGGACTCTATCAGTATGCTGCGGTCGATTTTCGACGGGTCGTATATCGCCGGCACAATCGCTTCCTCCATGTTTTTTAACCCCTGTATATAATGACCCTTTACCGGATGCGCTTCTATAATTTTTATATCCGGGTTCTTTTCCTTTAATCCCATGCCGACCCCCATGAGAGTTCCCGAAGTTCCGAGAGACGACACGAAATGCGTTATCCTCCCGTCTGTCTGCTCCCAGATTTCTTCAGCCGTCGTTTTATAGTGCGCGATTTTGTTATACTCGTTCGAGAATTGATTCGGGTTAAAATATTTACCCGGGTTCTCCGCTAAAATTTCGCGGGTTTTCATGATTGCTCCGTCCGTTCCCGATTCCCCGGGGGTTAAAATGATTTCCCCGCCGAAAGCTTCTATTATTTTCCGGCGTTCGACTGAAACCGCGTCGCTCATAACGATTTGCACTTTATAGCCTTTTACCGCTCCTATCATAACGAGACCTATGCCGGTGTTCCCCGACGTCGCCTCTATTATAATTTTATCTTTCGTCAGCCGTCCGTCGATTTCGGCCTGTTCGACCATTTTTAACGCGATTCTGTCTTTTATACTTCCCATGGGATTAAACGATTCGAGCTTCGCGTACAGTTCGACGTTCGGGTTCCGGTTAAGCTTGTTTATTTTTACTATAGGCGTCCTGCCGATTGTTTCAAGTATATTATTATATATCATAAGTATTAATTCTCGTCTGAATTTCTTCTCCTGTTAAAAATTATATATATATTTATTATATTATATTCGCGCTTATAATAAATATTACGGTCTCGCCAAAGTACCGTCTGGACGTCTGGCGTTCGTCCATTTCGGCAGTTCTTCGCCGCAGGGATATTTTGCCGCCGCGTTCTCGTCTATATCTATGCCGAGTCCGGGCTTGCCGTTTAAATAAACGTAACCTCCCCGGAGTTCCGGACAGCCCGGGAACACTTCGATTGATTTTTCCGTCCAGCCGCTCCATTCCTGTATGCCGAAGTTCCACGAGTTCAAATCGAGATGAATATTCGCCGCGTGACCGACGGGAGACACGTCGCCCGGACCGTGCCACGCCGTGCGTACGCCGAAGCTTTCGCATAATATTGCGAGCTTTCTCGCCGGGGTAATCCCCCCGATTTGGCTTATGTGAACCCTTATAAAATCTATTAATCTTTCTGATATGAGCCCGGTCCATTCCATCGGATTGTTAAACAGCTCCCCCATTGCCAGCGGAGTGTGAGTCTGACTCCGCATGATTTTGAACCAGTCAACCTGTTCGGGAGCGAGAGCGTCCTCTAAAAAATATAATCTGTACGGTTCGAGTTCTTTTGCGAGTCTGACCGCCTCTATAGGCTCGAGCCGTTCGTGTACGTCGTGGCAGAAATCTATCTCAAATCCGAAGCGTTTGCGCATAGCTTCAAATAATTTTACGACGCTCAGCTGATATCCCAGAGTATCGTAATACGCTCCCTCGCAGGCTCCGTCCGGTTTCATAGAATTAATACTGCTCCTGCCGCCGTAACCTCCGAACTGAAGTCTTATAACCTGAACTCCCTGTTCTATAAACGCCTGAACCCTGTCGCCGACTTCTTCAAGGGTTCTGCCGTCCGCGTGACGGTAAACTCTCGCGGCTTCTCTCGATTTGCCGCCGAACAAGTCATAGAGGGGCATATTCGCGAGTTTGCCTTTTATATCCCACAGAGCCATATCGACCCCGGAGAGCGCGTTATTCAGCACAGGTCCGTTGCGCCAATAGGCGCTGACCATAGCCGTCTGCCATATATCCTCGATTCTTGCGGGGTCTCTGCCGGTTAAGAGCGGCGCGAAATAAGTATCGACGGCGTGCGCGACGCTTAAAAAACGCTGGGTATAAGTGGCGCAGCCGACGCCGTATAACCCGGGTTGGTTCGTATCGACTTTTACGACGACGAGAGGGATTCCTTCCGGAGCGGCGCATATAGATTTTATGCCCGTAATTTTTATTGACATGATTTATATTTCTCCTTTAAAATTTTATGACTTTACAGAATTTTTTTTTGCGATTATATCTTCTATAGAAACAAATTTCCATCCTTGTTGTTCGAGTTTGGGGCGTTCTGTGTCCATGTGCTTGAGCAAACCCTCTATTCCGCCGTGTTTTTCAAGCAGTAATTCGCGATTACGTCTAACTTCGGTTACAGGGTCGGTATCTATATATTTCATTAATCATTCCAGCCTTTTAAAATGCTGCCTTATCACAAGTTACGCAGTTAGTTCAAATTCGCGCCAAAGCCCCCTTTGTTAAAGGGGGGTGTCACGAAGTGACGGGGGGATTCCGGACGGGCAGTATTAATCCCCCCTGCGGCTTCGCCGCTTTCCCCCCTTTAACAAGGGGGGCGAAAACGATAAATACATCAAATCACGTAACTCGCGCTTACACAAAAATATTATTTTTTTATATTATAACATAAAAAACATTATAAGTAAATACTGCAAGAAAAAATTTTATATATTTATTACAACAAAAAAACAAACCCCGCCGCAATTTATTCCAGGCGGCAGGGTCTGTTTTTTTAATTTAATTTTCAGACTATCTGACCGATTTTCTTCTGAATACGACTATGCCCATAGCCGCGAGAGCCGTAACTATAATCAGGGCAATCGTTCCCGCGTCGCCGGTTCTCGGAGGAGTCGGCGCGGGCGTCGGAGTCGGAGCGGCGTCGCCGCCGCCGTCGTTTACAACGGGCTCAGGTTCAGGCTCGGGCATTGCGGGTTCGTCAACCAAAACCGCATAACCGAACTGGTCGGTATCCCAGCTTCCCGAAGCGTCGTTCGCTCTTGTCTGAGGCGCGCCGCCGAATTCTTCCTGCAGGTCGTTGATTTGTATCTGCAGACCCATCTCGCCGGGTTTCGGAGCGCTTAACATAGTGATTTTATGTTTTGTATAATATTTATTTCCGTCCGTTTTAACGGCCCATTCTAATCTGTCGCCGTTAACGCTCGCGCCGACCAGGAAATCGTCCGTCCAAGCGCCGTTTCTCTGATATGTCGAAGGAATACCGTCGCGGTCGATTCTGAACTGCCAGCACGCTTCGTCAAAATTTCCTACGGTTCTCGCGTCAAAATCTCCGGCTTCGCCTTCGACCGCGATAAATATCTCAACGCTGTCGCTTACCCACGCGTCTATGTATTCTCCGTCTGTCCAGCCGGAATAATCCATGCTTACGGGGGTAGTATCGTTTACTTCGGTGTAGAAATAATAAGCCGTGTCGCTCCAGAGTACCCAGGTCGTTCCCGAAGCGTCTCCGGGTTCGCCGAAAGTCACCGGAATTGCGAGACCATAGTCCCATGCGGCGTCTCTTTCGCCGCTGCTCATATCTATGTCGCCGTCGCTGATTTTTTTAACGTCGCCGAAGTTTTGGTTTCCCGGAGCGGCCGCCGCCGGTATGACTGCCAGAGCCGCGATTAACGCAAACACGACTAAAAGCGCGATTGTTCTTTTCATAAAAATTTTTACCTCCTGAAAAGTTTTTAAAATTTTGTTTATTTTCAGTTCATTATATCACGTTATTTTTTGTTTGTCAACGATTTTCTAAAAATAAATAAAAATTTTAAATTATATAAAAAAAACGTGTTGACAACAATAAAAAACTGTGTTATAATTCAATTATATAATATCCGCGCCTTTAGCTCAGTTGGCAGAGCAATTGACTCTTAATCAATGGGTCCCGGGTTCAAATCCCTGAAGGCGCACCATTTATTTTTAATTTTTTGTTTTATTATTCGCAGGGGTATAGCTCAGTTGGTAGAGCTACGGTCTCCAAAACCGTGAGTCGAGGGTTCGAGTCCTTCTGCCCCTGCCATACTTATGCGTTAAGATTGATACAATCGAAAATCGAAAACCGAAAACGTCTAAAACCCCCGTCCTGCCTTGCTTTTCGGCATTGTAGCGCGGGATTTTTCTTTTTTGCGGAAAAGTTCATAAAAACGTTACAAATTGTTTATATAATATTTGTTTATTGACAGGAACAAAGATGATAAATTTTTCGGCAGGTCATTTTTCCCTAAAACGCAAAAAGATTTTACTCTCGCGCAGCAAAAATGGACGTTGCTGTATAAAGAAAAAATATATGTAAAAACAGGCGCAAAGATTATCCAATACGATAAATTATCACCAAAGTAAACGGAAAATAAATAAAAATTACAAGTCGGCATAATTGTAAAATACTGACATTATTACGCGCCGAAAATGCGCGGCATGAATTTTGGTTCTTTTTTCATCTCGGCAAGAACAAATTCATGTAACATCTGAGATTTCAGAGTAGTGTAAGCCGCATTGTTCCACAGGTTATTTATTTCTTTCGGGTCTTCCTGTAAATC
>Ga0099364_10008057_pt1 | contig 14906 bp, 12 predicted proteins | sample TergutTh196P3_FD_73070 | JGI IMG/M metagenome (GOLD analysis project Ga0099364, IMG submission 73070) | Microcerotermes parvus P3 segment gut microbial communities from Pointe-Noire, Republic of the Congo - Th196 P3 | ecosystem: Host-associated > Arthropoda: Insects > Digestive system > Gut ... | reverse complement strand
AATACAGTGAGGTACAAATACATGAAATGCCCGTTTTGTGCTATTTCGGATAGCAAGGTTGTTGATTCTCGTCCTGCCGAAGAAGGTGTCTCTATCAGGAGGCGCAGAGAGTGCATCAGTTGCCGGAGACGGTTCACGACTTATGAGTTTGTTGAGCGCCTGCCGCTTGTTGTTATCAAAAAGGATGGCGGCAGACAAACATTTGACAAACAAAAACTAATCAATGGTATGCTCCGCGCTTGTGAAAAACGGCCTGTCGCACTGGACGACCTCCGTGCCGTGGCTGAAGACATCGAGCTAGAACTCCAAAACTCTATGGAACGCGAGATTCAATCATCCGATGTAGGTGAAATAGTCATGGCAAAACTCAAAACTCTCGACGAAGTAGCTTATGTCCGTTTTGCTTCGGTATATCGCCAGTTTCGCGATATCAACACATTTATGACAGAGCTTAACAAGATATTAAATGAGGAAAACTGACAAATTGTTTTGTGCCGTAGCATAACGGCGGAATGGACGATTATTATGGCATTAAAAGAAGAATGTGGTGTTTTTGGGATTTATGACACAAAAGGCGGCTGTGCCGGGAGCGCATACTATGGGCTTTACGCGCTGCAGCACAGAGGGCAAGAGGCTTGCGGAATCGCGGCGATCAACGATATGGAGCTTTCCTGCCACAAAGGCATCGGCCTCGTAGGTGATGTTTTTTCCGAAGAAATACTAAATAACCTCGATGGCGTGATGGCAATCGGGCACGTCAAATATTCGGGTACAAACGGCAAGAGCAGAAAAAGCGCACAGCCGCTCACACTGACTTATATAAAAGGCTCACTCGCTGTCGCCCACAACGGCAACATCATCAACAGTGCCGAGCTGAAACGTGAATATGAACACAGGGGCGCGATTTTCCACACTTCCTCAGATTCTGAGATAATCGCGTATATTATCGCACAGGCGCGTCTGCACAGCGACAGCGCTCAAGATGCTGTTAAACAAGCTATGAAACGACTGAAGGGCGCGTTTTCACTTGTTGTTATGTCTTCCCAAAAACTGATTGCGGCGCGAGACTCCCACGGGTTCCGCCCGCTCTGCATTGGGCAAAAAGGCGATGCGTACATTTTTGCTTCTGAAACCTGCGCTCTTGACAGTATCGGAGCGACTTTTCTGCGCGATGTGCTGCCCGGCGAAGTCTGTTGGGTATCGAATGGCGAGCTGTACAGCGACCGCGAAAACTGTTCCGAAAAATCCGCGCTCTGCATATTCGAGCATCTGTATTTCGCAAGGCCCGACAGCATAATAGACGGACAATCAGTATACGAAACGCGCATCTTGGCAGGCAGGTTCCTTGCCCGCAAATATACCGTTGACGCTGATGTCGTTATCGGCGTACCAGACTCAGGGCTTGTCGCCGCAAAAGGTTACTCGTTGGAGTCCGGGCTCCCCTACAACGACGGTTTCATCAAAAACCGATATATCGGCAGGACTTTCATCGCGCCGACACAATCAGAGCGCGAGGAAGCCGTCAAGATAAAACTAAACCCCCTTCGCGCCGTTGTGAGCGGAAAGAGGGTCGTAGTAATAGATGATTCCATCGTGCGCGGCACAACATCGTCAAAAACGATCGGGCTTCTGCGCGAAGCGGGCGCAAAGGAAATCCATGTACTCATATCCTCCCCGAAATTCATCAGCCCCTGTTATTACGGCACAAACGTCCCATCAAAGAAAGCTCTGATAGCCTGCAACTATTCCACAGAAGAAATGCGGCAAATGCTCGGCGCCGACACATTAGGTTTTCTCAGCTTAGACAGCTTGGACTTCATCGCGCCAAACTCCCAATGCAAATTCTGCGACGCGTGTTTCTCCGAAAACTACCCTGTTGCGTAGTGTTATGAGCCTACATTCGAGCACCTTTTCCCCGCAAGATTCCATTGATTTTTCGGAAAAAGCGGTTTATGCTACAAAAATAAGGACTTCCAAAAGAACTGAGGCTTTGTTTATGACTATAGAAATGCGTTCCAAATCCCAAATAACTATTCCACACGAGATTATTACCCAATTAAACCTCTCCGAAGGTGATAGATTTGAGGTTCATGTTAAAGATGGTTCAATATTCTTAGTTCCTGTTGCCGTATATCCCAAGAGTTATGTTTCCGCGCTTGAAAAAGCTGTCGCTGAAACCGCCGAGGCATACAAGCACGGAAAGATTACCGCTTATGAAAATCCCGACGATCTGCTTGCTGCCCTCCATTCGGAGGGCAATGGTTGATGGGACATCACGACATATTAAAGCAGTTTTGAATAAACACATAACAGGGAGAATTATGTCAAAGAGGACAATCGATGTACTTATACCAGATGGTTATAAGTTGGGTGCTAAAGAACGAGAAGCCGCATGGATTCTTGCAAATCATTATAGAACTATTGTTCATATTCTCCGCCCATCCAAAGGATATATGGAAAAGACCGCTGATTTTTTGATAGATAATGAGCGTTATGAACTTAAAACCCCAACCAGTCCTCAAGTAAGAACTATAGAAAAGCATATACGGTTAGCAACAAAACAATCTGAAAATGTTATAATTGATTCTCGCAAGACGAAAATCACCGAAAAACGGATGACCGAAATCTGTATAGATCGCTTGGCACACATAAAGAAGCTCAAGAAAATCGTACTCATAGTTGACAAGAAAAAAGTTCTTGATTTTTCTAAATAGATGGCGTATAATCTATAGCATGAAGGGACCGCGTGAGGCAGCAGCTTGGCGAAAGGAGTACTTCAGACATCAGAACGAGATCCATGACGGGTCTCGTTCTGCTTTATTATCACAAATCAATCACAAGCCTCAAAAAAACACTTGCAAATGCATGATTGCTATGATATTATGCATTTCAGAGAGGCCATACAAAGGGCCGCAGCGACCGTGGGGTGGACCAACACCGCACGGCGAATGTAGGGACACGGTTAAAGTCAACGCCTACAAACACGAGAATATCCCGCCGCTACGACGCAGTCAGTATATCCGTTTTTTCGGATATTTTCAAGCTGATTTTGCCGTACTGCGGTTGTGTTCTGTGTGAATAAAACGCTGAAAACGTTGAATAACGTGATTTTTAGCGCGTAGGCAAGGCATTGATGCCCCCTGCGCGCTTTTTGATTTGCTCTGATTTTATCAACGGAGCGATGACGTGGCCTACTGAAACCCGGCGGACGGCGGGGGTTGCCTGTCCGCCGGAGATTATTGGGAGGATTTTCAAAAATGAAGAAACGTATTACTACGCTCGCGCTGTCGCTAATGTTGATAATGTCGCTAATCCCGGCAATGCCCGCGACGGCGACCGATTACGGGCAGATAACTTTTGGCCAGACGTATTCAGGGATAATAACGGAGCAAAATACATCCAACCATTTTACCGTTGTACTAACGCAGCCGGGAAGGGTGTGGATTGATGTAACCGTTCCAGCGCCAAATGAAGGTGGGTTTCAGCGTGGTAGCATACTTAGAACTTTTGCAGACTTAAAATGGACTGACTCTAGCGACAATATATTACGCAGTGATCCGATTTCGGTTACTTCTTATTTCTTAAATTGTAGCATTTCTATTGACTTAGAAGCAGGAACGTACTATTTGGAAGTTGTTGGTACAAGTTCCAATACCGGCGCTTATTTCCTGACCGCACGCTTTATTGCATCAAACAGCAGAATAAACAGTTCGCACGATACCTCACAATTATTATCACATACTGAAACAATAGGAGGTTTGATAAGTCATCAAAACCGTACTAATTTTTACAGATTTGTATTAACTCAGCCGGGTAGAGTGAGGGTTGATGTGACCGTTCCGGTGCCAAACGAAGGTGGGTTTCAGCGTGGCAGCATACTTAGAACTTTTGCAGACTTAAAATGGACTGACTCCAGCGGCAATATATTACGCAGTGATCCGATTTCAGTTACTTCTTATTTCTTAAATTGTAGCATTTCTATTGACTTAAACGCAGGAACGTACTATTTGGAAGTTGTCGGAAAAAGTGACTATACGGGTTCATATCTCTTAACTGCGGACTTTCCATCAAATCAAATCGAACAACAACCCCAAGCCCATACAATAACCGCCATGGCCTCGCCGAGCAACGGCGGCACGGTGAGCGGTGGCGGGGTTTTTCAACAAAACGATACCGTTACGCTTACAGCCACCCCAAACATGGGCTATGCGTTTGACGGATGGTTTGAAAACGGTAGCAAGGTCAGCGCTGATGCGTCATGGAGTTTCACCGCAACGGCAGACAGGGCACTCGAAGCGCATTTTACGCAAAAAGAAGCGCCATCACAGCCATATGCGGACATCATCCACAACCCACATTCCGAATGGGCGACACCTGAGTTAGAGAAAGCGTTTGAGCTGAACCTCATCCCGCTTTCCCTTATGCAGCCAAGCGTGGACTACCGAGACCCGATAAACCGCGCGGAGTTCGCGGCGGTAAGCGTGAGGGTATACGAATCTCTGTCAGGCGCGGGCGCACTCCCGGCGGTCACCAACCCGTTCACAGACACGAGCGACGCGGATGTGCTCAAAGCCTACAATGTCGGCATCACCGATGGGGTCGGTGCGAATAGGTTCGACCCGTATGCGCTGCTCAACCGCGAACAAGCGGCGACCATGCTGACCCGCGTGTTCAAGCGCGTGACCATGCCGGGCTGGACGCTGAGCACGGACGGCGGTTACACGCTCACATACCTCATGGCCGCGCGGTTTGCCGACGACGCGAACATATCGCCATGGGCGAAAGACAGCGTGTACTTCATGGTCGCCAACAACATAATACAGGGCATGGGCAGCAATATGTTCGCCCCCCGCGCGACAACGAGCACGCAGGAGGCGGCAGGGTACGCGACCGCCACCCGCGAGCAGGCCTTAGCCATAGCCGTGCGGATGGTGGAGAATTTGGGATAGTGAGTATGTACGCAAAATCATATGATTTTCGGAGGCATCGAGCAAATGAAATGTAATAATTGTGGATATAAGTTCGTAAAAGGCGATAAGTTTTGCAAAAAATGCGGGGTATCGGTGTCTCAAGCCACCCCTACCTCTAAGACCGGTGCGGAAAAAAAACGCTTACGCGTTTTGCTGCCCATAATATCGGGGATCGCTTTAGTCGTTGTTGTAGGCTTATTTTTCCTGTTTCGCAACGGTGCCGATAACAACGGCGGATTATTGCCGGAAACAACCCCACCGTCCTATGATGAACATAACACCAATGCTGACCCGCCGGATGAAGAATCCAATACGGCATCACCAACCGACACGGACACAGTCGATGCAATAGAAACAGAGCAAATCAATGAACGGGAGATAATAGCGTACAACTTCGGCGGGAGCAATTTCTTCGGTCTCCGTGACCTTATGAGGGCACTCAACATAAACCTGTCAAGAGACGAAACAGGAACCCTAAGAATTGATACATCGATTCCATATACGGAAGGTACGTAAACAATAGGCACAAACTCATCCAGTTTCTTGGTCGCTGCGCCACTGTCGATTACACTTCCAGTGTCGCATATCATCTGTTTACCCATTCCCGGAATTTCCAAAATGCGTAAAGCGGAATATTCTTTTCTGTCAGTTCGTCAAGAGAAGTCAGAACCGACCTTTCGGGATTGAATTTATTACAGTACTGTGTTAGGGAGCGGGCGCGTTTAGCGGTTCCGGCTTTGACCTCGATCGGAACAATGTACTTCACATCATCCTGAACGATAAAATCCACTTCTGCCTTTCCTGAGCCCGATGCAGTCCAGTAGAATAAGTCCTTGTTTTTCAATTTGCCGTACATTCTTTTTAGTTCGCAAGCGACATAGTTTTCTGCCATCGCACCTTTAAACTCTTTGTACGCGGGAGTTTCGTCAAAGATAATAGCGGCGGGCAAATCCGCATGGCGCCTGAGCAGACCGATATCGCACATATACAGTTTGAAAAAGGTGTGGTCGGCGTAGGCAGAAAGAGGATAATTGGGTTTTTCAATATACTCCACTTTATAAACAAGCCCTGCTCCGATAAGCCATTGCAGTGCGTCTTCCAGATCCTTTGCCCGCCAACCTTTTTTTACCTGACTAAAAATGAACTTGCGATTTTCCCTTCCCAACTGACTCGGAATAGACTGCCATACTGCCGAGATTTTTGGATAATCTCTTGTCTCAGCATATTTCACAAAGTCTTTTTGATAGCCTATAAGTATTTCATCTTGCTTTTTTTCAACATCTTCAATATTTTTTGTGTCAAGCCAAATCCGCACGGCTTCCGGCATACCACCAACAGCGTGGAAATCCCAATATGCTTCCATCAATTCATTCCTAAAGCTTTTCCAAAGGCCATCCTCAAACGAAGTATTGTTCAGTTCCTCAGCAAGCATACTGTTTTGGGCATAAAGAAATTCATAAAAACTCATAGGAAAGAGCGTCAAAAACTCAACTTTCCCGACCGGGAAAGACGTACCCTTCTTCATCGCTACTCCAAGCAAGGAACCCGCCGAAATGATATGGTATTCGGGAACATCCTCAAAGAAGTATTTTAGTGATGTAACCGCATTGCCACATTCTTGAATTTCATCAAAAATAATAAGTGTTTCGAACGGTTTTATCGACTTACCACGGGCAAACCCCAAGTCTTTGAGGATTCTTTTTGGGTCTAAATCCTGCTCAAAATATGTTTTGATTTTGGCATCCTTATCAAAACGATAATAAACAACATCGGTATAATACCGTTTCGCAAATTCTTCTATCAAATAAGTCTTGCCGCATTGCCGTACACCCTGTATGACAAGGGGCTTTTTTTCAGGATTGGCCTTCCACTTTATTAAGTCCCGCATTAACACTCTTTCCATGATCAATTCCCCCCCTTTATGCCACTATATCACCAATTAATGGCAATAGTCAACAATAATCACGAATATTACACCATAATATTCGTGATTATTACGCATAGTTGAGGTTTATATAAGAGTTTACATATTTGAATGTTGTACAAACTCATCCAGTTTCTTGGTCGCCGCTCCGCTGTCTATTACGTTTTCGGCAGACCTGACAGCCGATTCGATTGAGTCGTATTTTCCGGCTATGAACATTGCGGCTCCGGCGTTGAGGACAGCGGCGTTTCGTTTCGCGCCTTTTTCTCCGCTCAATACCGAGCGGAGAATTTTTGCGTTTTCAGCGGGTGTTCCGCCTCTCAAATCTTCTTTTTTGCATCGCTCAAACCCAAACTGTTCCGGTGTCAGCGTAAACGAGCGCACCCAGCCATTTCTTATCTCGCACACATAAGTCTCGTCAGAGACGGATATCTCGTCCAAACCGTCCGCGCCATATACCACCATCGCGCTTGTAACGCCGAGATTGCACATTACCTGTGCCAACGGTTCCACCAAATCGCGTTCATAGACGCCGAGGAGCTGCATCTTCGCGCCTGCGGGGTTCGTAAGCGGGCCTAATATATTAAAGACCGTTCGTATCGCAAGCTCGCGGCGTATCGGCGCGACATATTTCATTGCGATGTGGTAGTTTTGCGCGAATAGGAAACATATCCCGATTTCCTTTAGCAGCTCCGCCGATTTTTCGGGTGTGATGAGGATATTCACCCCAAGCGCTTCCAATACATCCGCCGAGCCGCACTGGCTTGACGCGCTGCGGTTGCCATGTTTTGCGACGAGTACGCCGCCCGCCGCCGAGATTATCGCCGCCGCCGTGGAGATGTTAAACGTATTAGCATGGTCGCCGCCCGTGCCAACGATCTCCACCACCTCTTCTTCATGCAACAAGCGTACACAATGCTCACGCATACCCGCCGCCGATGCCGAAATCTCATCAATCGTCTCACCTTTGAGGCTCAATGCCGTCAAATACGCGCTCATCTGCACAGGAGACGCCTCCCCGGTCATAATCTCATTCATAACCGCCTTAGCCGTAACATACGACAAATCTTCCTTTTTCGAAAGTGCCAAAATAGCTTCTCTAATCATTGTTTTAACTCCTTAAATTATTGTTTTTGTTTGTTTTTAATCCTAACTAAACAGCCCCGATGAAATCCACATTGGCATTGAGACAAAAAGCGCGATAAAACTTGCCGCGAAGTACACTGCTCCGTATATGCCTATATGTTTGTTCGTAAATGCCCTCTCGCCGGATATCGAGCGTGTCATCATTGCCCACATATTTTGGTATGCCATGATAAACGAGTTGCCCGCCATAACAAATACAAAGAGCCACACCAACGGGCTTATGCCATACGCCTCTTGGATCGCGGGGAGTATGGGCACAAGTATGGCGATGGTGGGTATAAAGAGCGCGACATCAAAGAACCTCCATATAAACGCAAATGCCGTGACGCAAAACATAAAGAGATACGGATTTGACGCGATTGGCGCGAGCGCGGGAATGACGATTGCGGCGAGCCATTCGGATATGCCTGTCTCGTTTAATATCGCGCTGAAACTGAGTGCGATAGCGATAAATACAATGAGATCCCAATTCACCCCTGAATTAAAATCCTTCGCCTCCAGCACCCCGCTGAGAAAGAGCAAAAACACAGCGGCAAGGCACACGGCAGCATCAGAAAAACCATGAAACCTGTCTTTTGTGAGAAACATCAAAAACACTGTCACAAGCACCGCTCCGGCAATGATTTCCTGACGGCTGATTTTTGCCGTTTTCTCACCCATGATGGCGGCAATTCCGGTTTCCGAGAGTTTTTCTTTTGGCCTCAGCAATATCAAACTGCCCACGATCAACAAAACCGTTGTGATAAGGATAGGCACAAACATGGTGCTAAACCAATTATCAAATGTGACCAAATTTTCAGTACCCGGCACGGAGTTTATCATACCGGAGATAATAGGCCCCCACAACACACCCGACATCCAGCCCGAGCCGGGGATTATCGCCATGCCAAAAGCGGTGAGGATAAGCAGCGAGTTGCCTTTTGAGCCTTTTTCGATTTTGCATAACTCACAGCATTGCACGGCTATCGGGATCATTATTGCGATCCTGACAGTGCTTGACGGGGTCAGCAGGCTGAGTACCACACCTATCAATACCATCGCCAAAGTAAGCGTGATATACGATGGTTTGAACAGCCTGATGATTGCAAGCGCGATACGCCTGCCAAGCCCTGTTTTTTGCAGTGTGAACCCGAAGAAAAGCGCGGGTATCAGCGTCCACACCGCAGACTGCGTAAATCCTGAAAAGACTGTCGCGGGCTGCAACCCGCACGCAAGCGCAAAGAACGCAAGGAATAACCCCCCTGCTGAGTAACTTAGATTAAAAGGCTTAAAAATCCAGATACTAAGCGCGATGAGAATCCCCCCAAGCATAAGCTGCGCGGTGCCGCTGAGACCGGCGGAGAAGGGTTTTGCCGCCATGATAAAGACAGCGATGATCGTCAGCAACCCAACCCCCAAATACGATACATTCATTTTCTTGACCATTTTCTTTTTCCTCCTAAAAATAAAACGCCCCTGATAAAGCTAAACGCTTTATCAAGGACGAATAATACAATCCGCGGTGCCACCTTGATTTATGGGTATACCCCCACACTCTCTGCAAGATACTAACATATCTCTCGCAACTAACGTATGCGTCACGTCATGGAATACTCAGCGCAACGCGCCTTTGACCATGCCCTCAGCAGCCCATTTAACAATCTGCATCTCTGCCCGGTTCTCAGCCATCCCGAACTCTCTGTAACGCGCATATATCGTTTTTACTTCTGCCTCAACGGTTTATTTTATTCAACTGCTACTCACTTTACAGCAATTCTGCAAGTTTGTCAATAATTATTTTTTGAAGCGGACAAAATAGCAAGCTTTGAATTGTTACTACCGCTTACCTCAAACCTTCATTCTCCCGATATTATCGCTTAGACGGGCTGCGGCATCTGCCTCGACCGCTTTTATCGCCTGAAAAATCGCATTGCGAATCGCCGCCGCGTTGGAGCCGCCATGCGCTTTGAGAACAGGTTTTGATATGCCGAGCAGGGCTGTACCTCCTATTGTGTCGGGGTTGAGTTTCTCTCTCAACGCATATAAATGTTTCTTAACAAGTAATGCGGAGATCTTTGTTATCAGATTTTTTTTGAAAACCGACTTAAATTCCGACATAATAAACGATGCCGTGCCTTCAATACATTTGAGCAAGATATTACCTGTAAATCCATCGGTGACAAGCACATCACAACCGCCTTTAAGCGCGTCCGGCGCCTCAATATTCCCGATGAAATTGATATTCCCCGCCGCTCCGGCTTTTTCAAGCAGCTCAAATGACTCAATATGCAACTGCGTCCCCTTTGTGCGTTCTGTTCCATTGTTCAGCAGTCCAACCCGTGGTTTTTCTATTTTCAAAATATCCTCTGCGTAATATGAACCCATAAACGCGAATTGCAAAAGATACTCCGGGGTACAATCAGAATTGGCACCGCAGTCGATAAGTATAAATCCGCCCCCTGCGGCGTTAGGAATGACCGGAGCCATCGCGGCACGCCGAATCCCGCGAACACGCTTTACGATCAATGTCGCGCCGGACAGGAGCGCACCCGTGCTCCCCGCTGATATCAGAGCGTCACCGCGCCCGTCCGTCAATAATCTGAGCGCAACGGCAAGTGATGAGTCTCTTTTTACACGCACGGCTGTCGCGGGATTATCTTCCATAGTAATCACTTCCGAAGCATTTACTATTTCAATACCTCGCGGCAATTCTTTGAGCCCTATGCTATCAATAACACGTAATATAGCCTCGCCGATTCCAACGAGTGTTACACTGATATCGCGCTCACGCGCCGCCTCCAACGCCCCTTTGACAATTTCTTCAGGCGCGTTATCGCCGCCCATAGCATCAACAATAATTTTCATATACGTCCTTACTCCTAAGTAATAAGCAACCATCGCCGTGCTATGTGTTCCTCCACCGCTCCTTATCGTCATCCATGCGATAAAAAGCTCGCTCCGCATCCATGCTCCGCTTTCCGGAATCACATACCACGGCTCCTAACTACTAACTCCTAAATCCTAAGCAATAAGCAACCGTCGCCGTGCTATGTGTTCCTCCACCGCTCCTTATCGTCATCCATGCGATAAAAAGCTCGCTCCGCATCCATGCTCCGCTTTTCGGAATCACATAGCCCGTCTCCTAATCCCTATTCCCTATTCCCTAACTCCTCAAGCGCCCTATTTGAGATCGCCATGTTTTTGTCTTTTTTGCTTCTAAACTTGCCTTCTGGAGCTGCGAGCAATCCGAAATTTATATTCATCGGTTGAAACTTTGAGACCGCCCCTCCTGAAATATAGTGCGCAAGCGCCCCAATCGCAGTGTTATTAGAAAAATCTATCGGCTGCCCGCCATGTAACTCTCGTGCGGTTTCAAGCCCTGCCAACAATCCTGATGCTGCGGACTCGACATAACCTTCCACGCCGGTCATCTGTCCGGCAAAAGATATCCTTGGTTCGGATTTGAGGCGATAATACCTGTCAAGCAGTTTTGGCGAATCGAGATATGTATTGCGGTGCATCACGCCATATCTGACAAACTGCGCCTCTCGTAATGCGGGTATCATTGAAAAAACGCGCTTTTGTTCAGAAAACTTCAAATGCGTTTGAAACCCGACCAAGTTATATAACGTACCTTCGGCGTTATCTTTCCGTAATTGCACTACGGCATAAGGTTCCTTACCCGTCTTTGGGTCGCGTAATCCAACAGGTTTTAGCGGTCCGAAACGCATGGTGTCTTTGCCGCGCCGAGCCATGATTTCGATGGGCATACAGCCTTCAAAAACCATATTATCTTCAAACCCATGTGGTTTAGCGACGTCCGCATTTACCAACTCAGAATAAAAAAGCGAGTATTCTTCACGCGACATGGGGCAATTAATATAATCCTTGTCCCCCTTGTCATAACGTGAGGCAAAATACGCGCTGCACATATCAATGCTTTCAAAAGTAACAATCGGCGCGGCGGCATCAAAAAAACTGAGCATTTCGGCATCAGGAAACAAACCGGAGATTTTCTCCGCCAAAATGTCTGAAGTAAGGGGGCCTGTAGCGATGATCACGCGCCCTTCCGGTATATCCGTGACCTCACGTTCAACAATCGTTATGCGGGGATGATTCCGTATCCGTTCTGTAACAAGAGCCGCAAAACGTTCTCTGTCAACCGCCAAAGCTCCGCCCGCCGGAATACGTGTCTCATCGGCACAGTGGATAATCAGGCTGTCGAGCCTCCTCATTTCTTCTTTCAGAAGCCCCACGGCATTTGTTAAATCGTTGCTTCTGAAAGAATTTGAGCAGACAAGTTCCGCAAAATCTCCCGAAACATGAGCCGGTGAGAGCTTGTTTGGTTTCATTTCAAACAGCTCAATCTCTATTTCATTCTGCGCGAGCTGCCATGCCGCTTCGCAACCCGCAAGCCCCGCGCCAATAATAGTTACTTTCATTATCAACTTTTCGCCGGGGGCTTTTTCGCTGCCGATTTTTTAGCGGCGGTTTTTTTCGCAGCGGGTTTTTTTGTCGTTTTCTTGCCTTTGGTTGTTTTCTTTTCTTTTGCCGGTTTTTCGCCGTCTTTACCTTCTGCCGCACCCTCGGAAGCACCCTCGGAAGCACCCTCGGAGTCAGTTGTCTTTTTCTTGTAACCACGTTTATCTTCCGGCAGGAAATTCGCGCATTTTTCATTTATGCAGAATGGTTTTCTAAATCCTCTGCCGGAGGTTTTGAACATGGTCTGATTACAGAGATCGCAATCTTCGGCGACAGGCACATCCCATGTTAAAAATCCACATTCTTTCAGATGCTCGCAGGCATAAAATGTATAGCCTTTTTTGGAAGTCCTTTTAAGAATACGCGAACCGCATTTCGGGCATTTTCCGGGCATCTCAACAACGATGGGTTTTGTAAAAGTACACTCCGGGTAGCCGGGGCAGGCGAGGAATCTGCCAAAACGCCCCGACTTAAATACCATCTGTTTCCCGCATAAATCGCAAATCTCATCAGAGAACTCATCGGGGACTTTGATACGCTCCCCTTCCAAGTCGTTTTCCGCGCTTTCCAGAGATTCTTTCAGAGAGTTATAATACACCGCAAGGACATCTTTCCAATCATCCTTGCCTTTTTCTATACCATCAAGCGATTCTTCCATATTTGCCGTAAACTTCAAATCTACAATATTGGAAAAACGCTCCTTCATAAATCCGGTCACAACCTCACCAAGCGCTGTCGCTCTGAGGTACTTGCCTTCTTTTGCCGCATATTCACGGTCGATTATTGTTGAGATCGTAGGGGCGTAAGTGCTCGGCCTGCCGATTCCGGATTCCTCCATAGCCCGAATCAATGTCGCTTCTGTGTAGCGCGGGGGCGGTTGAGTAAACTTCTGAAGTTCGGTTATTTCGAGTAGATTGAGCGGATCACCCTCAACAAGATTCGGCAGAGGTGATTGTTTTTCCTCTTTTTCGTCATCACGGCCTTCCTCATAAACCGCCGTGAAACCCGCAAATTTAACGACTGTATGAGATGCCCTGAAAATATACCCTGCCGACAGAAAATCGACTGTCACATTATCATATATTGCCGCCGCCATTTGGCTGGCTATAAAACGGCTCCATATCAGACGATACAGGCGAAATTGGTCATTTGTTACCGAACCTTTGATTTTGTCAGGTGTGATATGAATATTTGTCGGGCGTATCGCTTCATGCGCATCCTGTGCCCCTGCTCTGGATTTATACCTGTTTGGCGAGGGTGGATAAAACTCCGCGCCATAAGTCTGCCTAATAAAATCCCCCGTTTCCCGAATCGCGTCCTCGGAAACACGCAATGAATCAGTTCTCATATAAGTTATGAGACCGACCGTGCCTTCCGAGGCTGTATCAACGCCCTCATAAAGCTGTTGCGCTATTGACATCGTGCGCCTCGGTGTCATGCCAAGTCTGCGCGAGGCTTCTTGTTGTAGGCTGGACGTGATAAAAGGCGGTGATGGTGAACGTTTTCTGTCGCCGCGTTTTACAGTATGTACTGAAAAAGGCGCGTTACGAACCGCGTTAGTGATAGTCTTGACTTCTTCCGCGCTCTTTGGTGAGATTTTCTTCTTTTCATTGCCGTGGAACGCCGCCGTAAAGCTGACGGGCGAGTTTTTTGTCTCCAACAAAACATCGATCAGCCAATATTCTTCGGGCACAAAGTCTCTAATCTCACTCTCCCTGTCGGCAACAATTCTGGTCGCGACTGATTGCACCCGTCCGGCTGATAAACCGCGCCGAATTTTTTTCCAAAGAAACGGGCTGAGTTTGTAACCAACGATCCTATCCAAGATTCGTCTGGCTTGCTGCGCGTTAACGAGGTCAATATCTATCGAGCGCGGATTGTCGAGACTGTCTTTAACGACTTTTTTTGTGATTTCATTAAAAATAACCCTGAATGTTTTGTCGTCTTTTAAGTTTAGCAACTCTTTTAGATGCCACGAAATAGCCTCGCCTTCTCTGTCAGGGTCGGTAGCTAGGAATACTTTGTCTGCATTCTTGGCGGCGGCTTTTAACTCCTTGATAGTGCTTTCACGCGCTTTGACAGGCTGATAAGATGGGATAAAGCCATTTTCGATATCCACTCCAAGCGTAGATTTCGGCAAATCGCGCAGATGCCCCATCGAAGCGGTAACTCTGTATTCCGACCCCAGATACTTACTGATTGTTTTTGCCTTTGCCGGTGATTCGACAATTACTAATTTGGTTTTATTTGACATTGATCAACCTCGCTATTTTATTTATATCTAACGTGAGGCTCCGCCCCTAAATTCTAAGCAATAAGCAGCCGTCGCCGAGCTATGTGTTCCTCCACCGCTCCTTATCGTCATCCATGCGATAAAAAGCTCGCTCCGCATCCATGCTCCGCTT
>Ga0099364_10008056_pt1 | contig 14907 bp, 15 predicted proteins | sample TergutTh196P3_FD_73070 | JGI IMG/M metagenome (GOLD analysis project Ga0099364, IMG submission 73070) | Microcerotermes parvus P3 segment gut microbial communities from Pointe-Noire, Republic of the Congo - Th196 P3 | ecosystem: Host-associated > Arthropoda: Insects > Digestive system > Gut ... | reverse complement strand
TGCAACGTAGATAACCCCGACTAAGCGTAGCGCAAGTCGGGGTATCTCAAAAAATGCGACATCTTCAGTTTGCGGTATCATTTTTGTAATGCTTTGCAATATAAGAAAATACGAAATGCCAAGTCAAGAGTTCTGAAATTACAATCGAAAGAGCCATCGAATTAATTGAAGAAAAAAAGAAAAAAAAAGAAAAAAACAATAAAAAATTTATTAAAACGTTTTAAGAATGTCAAAACTCACAATTTTGACAGGCAAATATAGTAAATAAATTTATAAATATTGACAGACCTAGTTCATTATTTAGACCCAGTCCCGCGTAAGTGGAACACCATCAGCGGAATGCCCAGAGAGGAAGCCCTCTGGGGCAACACAATCTTTTTTGATGGTGATGATGGTCTGTTTTCAGATTTGGAAGGCGCGACCGTTATTATAGGCGTACCAGAAGCGGGAAATTCGCAAGATAATAAAGATTGTTTCAAGTCACCTAATATAATAAGGAATCATTTATACGGATTACGAGGGTTCAATGGGCTAAAATTGGTCGATGCGGGCAATATCAGAGGAAAAACTATCAAAGACAGATACGAGGCACTGAAAGAAGTTACCGAAAGATTTTTAAGAAAAAACAACACCGTCATCGTTATCGGCGGAACGCAAGATTTAACTGTACCACTCTACGAAGCATTAGCAAAAGTTAGAAAAAAAACAGTTGTTTCAGTATGTGACGCAATGATTGACCTTGACATTTCGGGGAATGACTTTACATCAAGAGCGTGGGTACAGAAATTAATTGAGCATAATAATAAGGAATCATTAGAAGATTTAATTTTTTTGGGACCTCATAGTTATTTGCTATCAGAAAGCATCGTAAAAAAAATCAAATCCAATTATTTTGAAATCCAATTATTGTCAGAAATTAGAGGCAACGACTTGAACAAAACAGAGGTAGTACTTCGCGACTCCGACTTGTTCAGTTTCGATTTTCGAGCCATCATTGGAAAAGACGCTTATGCTCCAAACACCCCTTCCCCGCACGGAATAGAGCCTTGGGAAGCCTGTAAACTCTGTCGATATGCAGGGTTGAGCGACAAAACGTCCGTGATAGGAATATTTGAAGTTACCCCCGAAACAGGAAAACTAAAATCAACCAATCCTGCATTAGCCGCACAAATGATATGGCATTTTATTGACGGCGCAATGGGAAGATGTGCAGATTTCCCCGACCCCGAACACAAACGTTACAAAAATTATATCGTCTATTTAGATGCAGCCGAAAAAGACATCCGTTTTTACAATAACGAAACCAACGGAAGATGGTGGATGGAAGTCCCCTGCGGAGAGAACAAAAAAATATTTTCTTGTAACAGCGAAGAATATTTAAAAGCAAAAAACAACGAGTTCCCTGATAAATGGTGGCGACTATATTTGAAAAACAGTGCGATAAGTTTACTTATCATTGTGTTATTATGCTTAAAATCAGCCAATTTATACGCACAATTTGATTCACAGCACACCCAATATATGCTGTTTCCCGTTCTTTACAATCCCGGATATGCAGGAATGAGCGGACAAATAAGCACATTTGCAGTAGAAAGGCATCAATACATAGGATTTGAAGGATACCCAAAACTAACCGCAGTAAGCATCGATATGGCACTTAATTTATTTGGCAATCCGGGCGGCGCAGGGCTAATGTTTGTCAATGACAGAATAGGATATTATACAAATTTGTTCATACAAGGATTAGTTTCGCAAAAATATGAGTTAGGCGAAGGAATAATAGGCGTTGGCGCAAATATTGGAATAATTAACATAGCGTTAGACGGAACAAAAATCATTACCAAACCGAGTGCAGGCGGAGGCGGCGATTATCATTTAGACAACGACCCTGAAGTGCCGACCACAGAAGTATCCGGAATAGGCGTAGATATGGGTTTGGGAGTATATTACAAAACAGAAAAATATTATGGAGGGCTATCAATTTTACATTTTTTTCGACCAAATCCAAACTTTAAAGATGAATTTAACGTATATGTCCCCAGAACATTTTATTTTACGGCGGGCTATAATCACTCATTATGGGAAGTCCCTTTGGTATTGAAGCCCTCTTTTATGATAAAAAAGTCGGAAGCGATATGGCAATTTGAGATAAATATGTTGTTTTTGTATAAAGGAAAATTTTGGGGAGGACCAACATACAGGTATCAAGATGCAGTTGCGTTACTTTTGGGAGTTGAGTTAAATAACGGGATAAAAGTAGGATATAGTTTTGATATTCCGACATCGGTAGTAGGGTTGCGGGGAAGCGGTACACACGAAATTTTTATAGGATATTTGTTCGATATAGATATTGGAAGGAAAAATAAACGGTATAAAAATGTTAGATTTTTGTAAAAAAATAAAAAAAAATAAAAAAATTTTCATTTTTTTTTGAAAAATTGTAACCAATTAAAAAAAAAAGCGTATAATTGCATTCCAAAAAGGATATAAATTTTTACATAAGTAACAGATTAAGAATAACATATAACAATGAAAAAAACACTTATAGTAGGTTCCCTTCTACTCGCGGTTTTGAGTGGATGTGGAAAATCCGGAAACGGAGAACTTGTTGGTGTCGGGCGAGGCGCAACTTTTTACGAGCCTGACCCCTACGGAATGGTTTTTATTGAACAAGGAAGTTTCCTTATGGGAACTAATGACCAGGATGTTACTCAAGCGATGAATACGCAGACACGAACAGTCTCGCTATTATCATTCTGGATGGATGACACCGAAATAACAAATAGCGAATACAGGCAATTTGTTGAGTGGGTGCGCGATTCCCTCGCAAGACGTATGCTTGGAGATGACTTCCCCGAATTTCTTATTACTGAAGACAGATTTGGTAATGAAATCGAACCGCCCTTTCTTAATTGGAGACCAAAAATTCTTTGGCACAAACAAGAACACGCAGAAATTCTCGAAGAATTGTACCTTCCTGAGAATGAAAGGTTTTTCAGGCGCAAAGAGATTGATACCCGAAAACTTATCTACGAATATGAGTGGGTAGATTTGCAACAAGCAGCCATAAAATCGAACAGGTGGAATTTCGAGACAGGCGCGTATGAAGGCGAAGTGTATGACGTAACAGGCGAGGCATCACCTATCAGAGACCGTTCGGCGTTCATTATGAAAGATAAAGTACCCGCATATCCCGACACGTTGGTGTGGATTGCAGACTTTACCTATTCTTACAACGAGCCGATGGCAGAAATGTATTTTTGGCACCCCGGCTATGACGAATATCCCGTTGTAGGCGTAACTTGGAAACAAGCAACCGCGTTCTGTATATGGCGGTCGCAACTTTTGAACAACTACCTAAAATCAAGAAACCAGCCGGTTGTTCATGTTTATCGTTTACCGAGCGAAGCCGAATGGGAATACGCAGCCCGCGGACGACTAAAAAGTAATATGTACCCCTGGGGTGGTATGTACACAAGAAACATCGAAGGATGTTTTTTGGCTAACTTTAAACCTCTAAGAGGAAGATACGGAGATGACGGAGGCATGTACACTATGCCCGTAGCATCTTTTGCACCAAACGATTTCGGATTGTATGATATGGCAGGAAACGTGTCCGAATGGACATCAAGCGCGTTCGATGAATCGACATACGCCTTTTTGCACGACATGAGACCTGACTATAAATACAATGCACGACCCGGAGACCCACATGTCCTTAAACGTAAAGTAATCAGAGGCGGCTCTTGGAAAGATGTAGGACTATTCCTGCAGAACGCCACCCGTACTTACGAATATCAGGATACAGCAAAAACATATATAGGATTCCGCTGCGTAAGAGATTATATTGGCGGTTGATAAGAAAAATTAATTACTAATAAATAAATATATTAAGTATGAGTAGTGGAACCGGTTTTTTTGGTAGCCCGATTTACAAAAAGATAATGAGTAAAGTTTACGGGATAGGTGCCGCAGTAGCAATTTTGGGTGCATTATTTAAAATTATGCACTTTCCCGGTGCAGCAATTATGCTAACCGCAGGTTTAGGCGTGGAAGCGCTAATTTTCTTTTTATCATCTTTCGAGCCACCGCACGAAATGCCCGATTGGAGCCTCGTGTACCCCGAATTGGTCGGACTTGAATCTCACGAAAAAGAAGGAGATTTTGGACACATGCCCGGTATCGCCGCCGCAGCAGCAGCAACCGCAGCAGTTGTGCCGGCTGTTTTGCCCGCGCATCAAGGTGCGCCCGCGCTTAGCGCATCAACAATAGCAAAACTTGAAGACGGAATAAGCAATTTTACGCAAACCATCGAACAATTAGCCGAAGTGGACGACATTAAGAGAGCAACATCGGCATACTTAGCCTCGATGCAAGCAGTAGTTGGCTCAGTTAATTCTTTGTCAGAAATGCAAACAGAAACAACGCAAAACATCAGACAATCATCAGAAGCACTGACTGAAAGCTTTGTTACAGCCGCTAAAACAGTTGTTGAAGGCGGAATGAAATTTGCAGACGAACTGACAAAATCAGGCGAAAATGTAAATCAAACAACAAAACTGTCATCAGAAAGCTTGACAGGAAGTTTTGCCGCAGCCGCTAAAACAGTAGTAGAAGGTGGAATAAAATTTGCAGACGAACTGTCAAAATCCGGCGAAAGTGTAAATCAAACAACGCGACAGTCAGCAGAAAGTTTGATAGGAAGTTTCGCATCTGCATCAAAAGCAGTATCAGAAGGAGGTACAAAACTTTCTAACGCGTTGGCGCAATCAGGCGACAACGTTGCTGAAACAACACAAATTATAAGGCAATCTTCTGAAGCATTAAGCAATAGCTATATAAAAGCATCACAAGCAGTTGTCGAAGAAGGAGTGAAAGTTACTGAAACATTGTCAAAATCAGGTGAAAACGTTTCAGATGCAATTCAGGCATCAGGAAGCCAATTGGTAAACTTCTATAAAATAATGGAACAATCCATGACAAAACAAGTAGAAGAACTTTCAACCGGCGCCACAAGCTATACTGAAAGCATACACAATGCCAATAGCAACCTGTCAGCAATTAATTCAGTTTACGAAATGCACTTGTCAAGCATTAATGCGCAAGTTTCCGAAGTAAACAAACTGAACCAATCATTAGGAGAACTCAATGTTATCTACGGTAACATGTTAAGCGTTTTAAATACAAGCAGATAATCAATAACCTAACTTAAATTAAGAAAAAATGAGCGGTGGAAATTGTCCCGAAACCCCAAGACAGAAGATGATAGGAATGATGTATCTTCTGCTGACGGCGATGCTTGCACTTAACGTTTCGTCCACTTTGTTAGATGCTTTTGCTTTTATAGATAAAACTATCTTACAGTCGAAAAATACAATAGAGTCAAAAAATTCTGTTTTGTACTACGATTTTGCAAATGCGTTCGACTTAAATCCTGCGAAAGTAGAACATAGCTGGATTGAAGCCCAAAAAATAAAAGAAAAGGCGGATGAACTGGTAGGACACATACAAGAACTAAAAGTATTGATAGTTCAAGCAGCAGATGCTAAATCTACCCCCGAAGATTATGAACGTGCAATTTCAAATAAAGATGCTGCGGGTCAAATAATGATTACAACAGAAGGCGGAAGACGAAGCAAAGTTTTAAAAGAAAAAATAGTAGAATTTCGCGAGTTGTTGCTCGAAGCTGTAACTGATTCTGCATTAAGAGCATCCATTATGGTGGGACTTTCAGTAGAACCCATTCCAAATAAAAATGAACCAAATGCAACGTGGGAGAGTCAGAAATTCAGTTATATTCCATTAGCTGCTTCTATGGCACTTATGAGCCAATTGCAAACATCCGTCAGAAATTTTGAATCGGACGTGGTGAATTATATTTTTGCTAAAATTGATGAAAGTTCCTTTAAGTTCAACAAAGTAGACGCGTTAGTCATTCAAAGGTCTGAATATATTATTGCAGGAGACGAATATTATGCCGAAATTATGATAGCCGCCCGAGATACAAATCAAGCACCGACAATTAACGTCCCCGGAAGAAACGTTGTGATGGATGAAGCAAGAGGAGTAGGGGTTATGAAAACTCCGACAAGTAGTCCAGGTCCTCAAAAATGGAGCGGTGAATTATCAATCAAAAGCCCTGACGGAACAAGAGACCTATTCTATCCTATCAGTGGCGAATATCTTGTAGCAACTCCAAGCCTTGTTATTTCTCCGGTAAAAATGAACGTACTTTATGAAGGGCTTGAAAATCCTGTGGAAGTTTCAGTACCCGGTGTCGCAAGCGAAAATCTTAGAGTAGATATTACAAATGCAACATCCGTAAAGCAAGGCAATCAATTTATGGTTACGCCTAGAGCAGGTACAGCCGGAGGAACAGTGAAAATTTCTGTCATCGCCAAAATGGGCAGTAGAGACCAAAATATGGGAGAAAGATTATTCCGTATCAAACGTGTACCTGAACCGGTAGCAGAAGTAAACAGACAAAGCGAAGGAAAAATCAGAAAAGAAATTTTACTCGCTCAAACAGGAATAGTAGCAGAAATGAAAGATTTTGATTTTGAAATGAAATGGACCGTAACTTCATTCAGAGTTTCCGCTGTAAGAGGAGGGTTCTTAGTAGATGAGGCAGCAACCAACAATCTATTTACACAAGCCCAAAAAGATCTTATAAGAAGTTTGGGGCGAGGGCAACAAGTAGTAATAGACAATATACGAGCATCTGGTCCTGGAGGTGTGTCGCGTGGTTTAGGATCAATAGTGTTAGTTATAGATTAATTAATAAAAATTTATGATAATGAAAAAAGCGTTAGTATTCACAGTTTTAATCACGCTGGCAATAGTTGGATTCAACGTGACTATAGAGGCGCAAGCTGTTATTGCCCCCGTAAACATGAATATTTTATATGAAGGGCTCGAAAACCCTGTGGAAGTCGCAGTACCCGGTATTGCAAGTGAAAACATTAGAATAGAGGTGTCGAATGCATCTTTTGAAAAAAAAGGCAATCAATTTATGATTGTTCCAAGAGCGGGGGTAGCAGGAACCACTGCTACTATTACAGTTTTCGCAAAAACAGAATCGGGTGAACAGAATATGGGAGAGCAGATATTTCGTATCAATCGTGTTCCTGAACCTGTTGCCAAAATAAACAATCAAAAGGAAGGAAAAATCAGAAAAGAAACTTTGCTTAACCAAAAAGAGATTGTTGCAGACATGGAAGGTTTTTTATTCGATATGAAATGGACAATAACTTCATTTAGAATTTTAACAGAAAAAGAAGGTTATATTTCAAATAGTAATCTTTTTACAAAAGAACAAATAGACTTTATAAGAACTTTGGACAAAGGACAAAAAATAGTAATAGACAATATACGTGCTACGGGACCGGGAGGTAGGTCTCGCGGTTTAGCATCAATTGAATTGATTTTAGATTAATTGAATAAAAATATTAAAAAAATAACATTATGATAATGAAAAAAGCGTTAGTGTTCACAGTATTAATCACGCTGGCAACAGTCAGATTCAGCGTGAAAATTGAAGCGCAGCATAACGAACTTGACAATATATATGTCAAAGAACATGTTGCCAATAATTTACCAATACCCTATCCTCATGTTAGAGAAGCAGATGTGTATTGGGCAACAAGGATATGGAGGGTAATTGATTTGCGCGAAAGAATGAATTTGCCTTTGTATTATCCTACAACAAGCATGGACGATAGGTACAGCTTGATAGATTTGCTGTTATTCGGCATAAGATATGAAGGATTACCCGCATATGGAACAAATGACGATGAATTCAAAATTGAAATGGGCGTAGATGCAGTATTAGCGGCAATGGGAGCTGGTGCTGATACAACCGAAGTTTTGAACGTAGAAACGGGAATGATGGAAATGAAAGTTATCCAAAACGAAGTCCGAAGCGAAGAAGTAAAGCAAATAATGGTCAAAGAGTTATGGTTTTTCGATAGAAACTATTCTCGACTAGATGTACGCATCATCGGCTTATGCCCAATTCGCGAATTTATCGACGATGCTGGACAGGTTCAGAGAAGCCAAACGTTTTGGATAAATTATAACGAAGCACGCCCTCTATTAGCTCGTTATGAAGTCTTTAACGCCAGAAACGATGCCCAACGCCGCTCTTTTGATGACCTATTCCTCAAAAGATATTTTGGCAGCTATATCGTAAAACAATCAAACGTTTACAATAATCGGCGAATAGACGAATATGCCGTAGGCGTTGAAGCAATGCTCGAATCGGAACGTATTAAATATGATATATTCCGAATGGAGCACGATATGTGGGAATGGTAAAAATGGTAATAATAGAATAACACCCTCTTAAAGAGGGTGTTTCAGTTTTTGATGGGATTATATGAAAACAACAGCGTTAATCGAAAAGGGTTCAGATGGTACTTATGGAATTTTTACTCCGAATATAAAAAGCACTATTATTGGAATCGGGGATACAATAACCGAAGCTAAGGCAGACTTTGAAAATTCTTTTCTAGAAATTAAGACATATTTTTCTGAAAACGGACGAACACTGCCAAATGAACTGCAAGATATTGAATTTGAGTAAATGGGATTTTGCCTCTTTATTCAATTATTTTAAATGGATAAATGTTTCAAAGTTATCGGAAGCTTTGGGAATAGCACCAATACAAATAAAAAACTATAAGAAAAACAGTGCTTATATATCTGAAGCACAGGCTGAAAGAATTGAGATTGGCTTACAATCTATTGCAAATGAATTGAAAGCCATCTATTTATAATTACAAACAAAATGTAAGTTTGCAAATAAATAATGTTTTCAGAGAAGGGGGAACTTATAAAAAATTCAGTTATCAAGGATTACTTGACAACTGCAAATGATGGAAAAACCTAAAATTTTTATTGTCGCAATGAAAAAAAAGTTTACCTTTGCAAATTAAATATAAAATAAAATTATTATATGAATACACCAAAAATAATAGCCGAGGTCGGCTGCAACCACAAAGGCGATATGCAAATTGCCAAAGAAATGATAGTTACGGCAGCACTTTTTTGTAAAGTTGATGTCATAAAGTTCCAAAAAAGGAACAATAAAGAACTATTGAGCGAAGAGGAATATAATACGCCTCATCCCAATCCTGCTAACTCTTACGGAGCAACTTATGGCGAGCATCGTGAATTTTTAGAACTCGATTTGGAACAGCACCGACAACTGAAAAAATGGTGCGAAGAACAAGGAGTAATCTATTCAACTTCTGTATGGGATTTAACGTCTGCAAAGGAAATAGTAGAACTGAATCCTGATTTAATAAAAATTCCATCGGCATGTAACTTAAACAAAAAAATGCTCGAATATTTGTGCGACAATTACAACGGCGAAATACACCTCTCTTTCGGAATGACATCGCAGGAAGAAGAAGAAAGGATAGTTTCGTTCTTTGAAACCAAAGGAAAAAGCAAAAACCTTGTAATTTACAGTTGCACATCGGGTTATCCTGTTCCATTCGAGGATATTTGTCTTTTGGAAATAACAAGGTTAAAAAACAGGTTTGAAAAACGTGTAAAAGCAATCGGATTTTCTGGACATCACTTAGGAATTGCCGTTGACGTAGCAGCCGTAACGCTGGGCGCAGAATGGATTGAACGGCATTACACCTTAGACCGTACATGGAAAGGCACCGACCACGCTGCATCATTAGAACCTGACGGATTGCGCAAATTAGCACGCGACTGTCGCGCCGTTAGCAAATCTTTGGCACACAAAGAAATAGAAATATTGGATATTGAATCAGTTCAAAGAAATAAGCTAAAAAAGAATCAGATAAGATGGGAATAATTGCTTTTGTTCCTGTTCGAGGCGGCAGTAAATCAATTCCATTGAAAAATATCAGGAATTTCTGCGGGAAACCATTAGTATATTGGAATTTAAAAGCCCTCGAAGAAACAAGTAAAATAGATAAAATAATAGTCTCTACCGACAGTCAAGAAATTGAACAAACAGTCAAACGGTTAGGATTATCAAAAGTGGAACTTTTCGGACGCTCAGCGGAAAGTGCCACAGACACTGCATCTACCGAAAGTGCTATATTTGACTTTATTAACCGAAATAAAAATTGGGTTTCTGATAATGATATTTTTATCCTCGTTCAAGCAACATCACCAATGACCCAAAGTAACCATTTTTCTGAAGCAATCGAAAAATATTGCTCGCAAAAATATGATTCTTTGCTTACATGCGTAAGATTCAAACGGTTTTTATGGAACGAAGACGGTACATCTAAAAATTATGATTTCAAAAGTCGTCCCCGCAGACAAGACTTTGACGGCGAACTGATGGAAAACGGCGCATTTTATATTAATACAGTAGGCAATATAATAAAATCCGGCAACCGACTATCAGGAAACATTGGAATTTACGAAATGCCCGAATATACAGCGATAGAAATAGACGAGGAAGACGATTGGATAGTTGCAGAAAAAATATTCCGAAAACATAATCCGCAACCCAAAAATGACTATTCAAAAATAAAACTTTTTCTTTCAGACGTGGACGGCGTTTTGACCGATGCAGGAATGTATTACTCTGAAAACGGCGATGAGCTCAAAAAATTCAATACGCACGACGGTATGGGGTTCCGTATGTTAAAAGAAACAGGAATAAAAACAGGAATAATCACTTCCGAAGATACCAAAATGGTAAAACGCCGTTTCGACAAACTGCAATTAGATTATCTTTATCAAGGAGAAATATTTGGCGGAAAACTTGCTGCCGCAAAAGAAATTTGCCTTAAAGAAGGAATAAAACTATCTGAAACAGCATATATCGGCGATGATATAAATTGTTTTGAACTGTTGTCCAACGTTGGTTTTGCCGCTTGTCCCGCAGATGCCGTAGAAAAAATTAAAAAAATTGACGGAATCAGCATCCTCAAAACCAAAGGAGGAAAAGGGGCAGTGAGGGAATTTGTTGATAAAATTTTAGATAAAAATGGTGGCTGATTAGTTTGGAGTATTTCCTTATAAAATTTGCGACAAAGTTTCGGACTGATGGACGGTTTTACCGATGAAGAATGTGAGGAAAAATAATATGAAAAAATTAATTCTTCTTATCTTTTTGTCAACTCAAATCATTAGCGGATTTGGACAGACAATTATTCAAGGAATGATAAATTCCAATGTAACATTAACCCAGGATGAAAGTCCTTATTGGGTTGTAGGCGATGTCGTTGTTTTTCCTAATTGGAAACTGACAATCGAACCGGGTGTTGAACTTCGCTTTGAAGATAACACTAAATTACAAATTAGAGGCACTTTGGAGGCTTTAGGTACAGAAACAGAGCCAATATTTTTCGTGTCAAATACAGGGGATGACATGAATTTATGGCAAGGAATTGAGATTTTGAACACATTAGGAGGAAATGCTAACTTCGACTATTGTCATTTTTCTCATGCCTCGACCGCTATCTATGAAACGTGTTGTTATGGAGGTAAAGTGGTCGTAACAAACTCTCGTTTCACGTTTAATGGGATAGCATTAGGTGGATATTCAGGAGGGCAACCTGCCACATTAGTTGAAAATTGCTATTTTTCTAATAATTGGGCTTGTATTACGCAGGCTGATAAAATTATCAACAATTGTGTCTTTGAACACAATGAATTTGCTTTACAGCACACTGAACGCGTAGATGTATCAAATTCAACTTTTACAAATCATTCACAGATTGCTTTGTACGGTGGAAGAGGTACGCTGACTAATTGCATTATTAGAGAAAACAACATTGGCGTTACTTCTGATTGGGAAGGTTTTTCAATTGAAAATTGTGATATCTCAAATAATAATATTGGGATAGAATTGAGTGCTTACTTCAATGGCTCATGGTATGTTGCCCCTGTAAATAATTCTACCATTTGCAATAACTTGCAATATAATGTAAAAAATTACACTATTTGCGATGTCGACCTTTATACTATTTGTTGGTGTGAAGCGGATTCGACAACCGTTGAAGACCTAATTTACGATGCCTATGATGATCTTTATGTTGGATTTGTAAATTATACTTTGTTCTCTGATGATTGTTCACAAGCAATTTTTAAAACCTACAAAGCAGAGGGATACACAGAATATCTAAGTACTTATAATTTAACAAATAACGAAACAGATGTTTTTCCAAACCCAGCACAGTCATCATTATTTATTAGAAACAGAGACAAAATTGAAAACGTTACAATTTATGATCATACAGGAAAAATTTTATTGGACTTATATGGTTTTAATGATGATTTAATAGAACTCAATGTATCTGAATTTAATCCAGGTATTTACATTGTAAGATTGGTTAATAAAAGGAATGAAACAGAATTTAAAAAGGTCATAATAAAAAAATGACAAAAATGTAAAGAATCTAAAAGAAATGAACAAAACCTTTGCGGATTTTAGATTCTGAATGTATGCCCTATTGCAATTCCGCCTGAAGGTCTTACTTCAAAACCTTCACTAATATCGCCAAACAAAGGAGTAAATGCAATTTTCCAAAAAAAACCGCCGCGTTCCTTTTGATGTCGATATCCTATTCTTATTGGAACTGCTTTCCAAATACTTACTTCACTTCCTGGGTAAAACCATGTGATTGTGTAACCCGCACCCAATTCAAGATAATTATTATTTTTACCATACAGATAATTAATTTGAGCAGTGATACCCGTAATGGCAGGCCTGATTGGTGGCGACATTATTAAAGGCTTAGGCACAAATTGACCTCCAAGTCCTACTGCAATTTTTTGTTTTTCTGTTATTTGAAAGGCGCAATCATAATTTAGATTGTAGATAGATATAGAACTCCCGAAAAATTCTAAAAACCAACTATGTTGTACATTTTGGGGCATCTTAATGGATTCATCTTGAGCAAAACAAAAAAAAGTATTCGAAAATACACAAAAAATAAATAGATACAAATTTTTATTTATAAAACCTTTCATATCATTTTTATCTATCTATCTATGTAAAGATGTGTTATATCGCACCTCTACAAGGCAAAATTTTAATTATTTATCGTAAGCAAAATTTCTCCATCTTTGCAAACTTGCAATATCCCGTAAGTTTTACTGTATAAAAGCCGTCTATAGATATACTGCGTGTTATTATTTTTTAAGATACTTTCAACAACATTGTAAAAAACATTATTATTAATTTCCATAAACTCGCTAAAAATAGTTGATATTTCTATGCTGTCATTACTAATATAAGTACTAGTCAAAAAATCTCCTTTTCTATCAGTACATATATTATTAAAACCAAGCTCATAATATTCTACTCCAATTGATAATATATACAAGTCATTATTAACATCATTTGGATCACAATCATCTGGGTCACATATTGGATTGGAAATTTTTAGTTTAATTACAAGATTATTTATTTCAGACTTTAATGTTGCCTCTTTTATTTCAAACGAGTAATAGTCATTACGAAAATTATTATCACTTACGTGCGCCCACCTCGTTATATTTTCTGTGACCATAAAATTAATCACTTGTCCATCACTGTCCATAAAACTGACAATATCCCCTTTTTCGTAAGGAATTACTTGTTTTATCTCATCTGTAAGTTTAAAGTATGCTATCTCTCTTGTTCTGCAGGAAGATATTAAAACAACCAGTATTGTCAAGATAATTAAAATGTTTGCTTTCACTTCTTTTATTTATAAATTAAATTTACATTAATTAACTCTACTTGGTTTATGGTCGGAATATACTTTAGTATCAGGTATTCCGGGGGGAATGCCACTTTCTATAACTTCGTATTGGTTGCTCTTCATAAAAATTAGGTCTATCATCTTTTACTTTTTTAGTTTTCTTATCATGAAAAATCATTCTATCTGTTGTTATAATAGTAGAGGCACAGCATGCTGCACCTCTACTATGAATTTTAGTTATTGATCTTAAGTAAAATTTCTCCTTCTTTGCTTATTTGCAATATTCCATATTCTTTATTATAGAAAAGTTGAAAATGTATTTTAGGTTGTTTAACAAATATTTCTAAATCACTATTTTGTTCTATTACGTCGTAATAAGGTTTACCGTTGATTTCATAACTTTCGTGAAAGGAATTAGTAAAAATATTTCCTTCAGCATTATAAGTCAAGACAAAGATCATTATCCTCTCGGAAATAGTAAAACTGATATCAAGATCACAATCATCTGTTCCGAATATAAAACCAGAAGCGGATAGTCGTAAACTAAATTCACTAAATTCACTATAATATTTTTTGGATTTCAATTTTACAAATTTTTCTCTCAAATTATAGTAATTGTTACACCTATTTGGACCATCATCTTCATCCCATCTACACCATCGTTCATTTTCTGTTACTGTAAAATCAACTATTCCACCATAGTTGTCTATAAAACTGATAATTTGACCATTTTTGTAAGGAATTATCATTTTTTGTGCATCTGTTAAATCATAGCGTCCGATTTCAGTTTCAATACAACATGATACTGCTAAAATGGATAGTGTTATAAGAAAAATTAAAATCTTTGTTTTCATTCATCTATTTTTTACAAATTAAATTTTACATTAACTACTTGGTTTATGGTGAAACAAAATCCACTCTAACTCGGTATGGCTTATGATCGGAATATAAATCTGTAGAAGGAGTTTCAGACGGGATGCCTTTTTCAATTACTTCGTAATTAGACGCTTTTTTAAAAATCAAGTCTATCATCTTTTTGCTATCGTAAGTCGTTTGGTGAGCGGGATCATATACCCAAATTTTATTTCCATTATCGTCTAATACAAAATTTCCATTACTATCTTTTTTCCAAGCACCTTCAAGACTATTCATCACTTCAAAACCTTTTGCTAAAAATTTATTATACAAAGTTGGATGATTAATGGGATCAAAATTCATA